>Ga0325401_1000249_pt1 | contig 35946 bp, 33 predicted proteins | sample PopdelMetagenome_FD_205666 | JGI IMG/M metagenome (GOLD analysis project Ga0325401, IMG submission 205666) | Populus deltoides microbial communities from Bellville, Georgia, United States - Xylem-PdKOR-R2 | ecosystem: Host-associated > Plants > Phyllosphere > Stem > Wood/Secondary xylem | place...
CCCATCCGCCGCCGCCGTCGCGGCCGCCCGGCCGCGACGGCGATACGATCACAGGATGAAGTCGCTTGCGGCGAGCTTGGTCACCCCGGTCAGCGCGATCGTGAAATCCGCGACGCCATCGCCGTTGACATCGCCCATCACATGCACGTCGCCGCCCGATACAGCATAGCGCAGCTGCCCCGCCACCTTGGTAAAGGCGCCCGTACCGATAAACGTGAACTTATCGTCGGCGGCGGTGTTCACATTGGCATCAAGTCCGTTCAGCGCGATCTTGTCGCCCTCGGCCGACTTGAAATCAGTGATACGCTCGATCGCCGCCGCTCCGCCAAGATCACCGGTTTCGAAGATGAACTTGTCGGCGCCAGCCCCGCCGGTAAAGGTGTCGATCCCGCCACCGCCGTAGAGCGAGTCGTTTCCTGCGCCCCCGAACAGCTGGTCGTTGCCCGCCCCGCCCAGCAGCGAGTCGGTACCTGCGTCACCATACAGGATATCGTCGCCGTCACCGCCGGTGATCCGATCGTCGCCGTCGCCGCCGTAGATGCTGTCCGCGCCCGCGCCGCCGACGATCACGTCCTTGCCGCCCATCCCGTACAGGACGTTGCCCAAGTCGTTGCCCTTGATCGTGTTGTCGAGGTTGTTGCCCGTGCCCGCCGTCGCGGTGCCCGCCAGCGTCAGGTTCTCAAGGTTCGCGCCCAGGGTGTAGTTGACGTGCGCGAACACCGTGTCGGTGCCGCCGTTCGCCGCTTCCACGACTTTGGTGGCGACCGAGGTCACCGTGTACTTGTCGTTGCCGTTTCCGGCCTCCAAGTGCACCGCCCCCTTGGTATCATCCAGCGAGTCCGCCGCCGCCGTGCCGTACAGATGGGTCACCGCTGCGGGCTTGGTCACCACCTGAGGCGCCAGAACGCTGGGCGCCGTCGAAACGGTGTCGTGGCGCACGCCCCAGTCGTCGTCCAGCAACCGGGCCACGTCGGCACCGATCGAGGTGATCGCCGCCGGCGCGTTCTTGCTGTAGACGAGGTCTGCCAGCGTCGGGAACGCCGCCAGCGCATTGGCGAAGTACTTGGCGTAATCCGCACGGGTGATGATCTGGTTGCCGCTCTGGTTCGCGTTCGAGCCGTTGTATACCGTCACCCGGCCCAGGATGTTGTCCACTAGGTCGATCTGCGACCCGGTCTTGAGCAGGATGCCCGGGATCGAATGGTAGTCTGTCGCGCGGGGCTGGATCAACGTGTTGTTGCTGACGGTGCCTTTCACATTCTCCAGCAGCAACGCCAATGCGTTACCGTTGGCAATCACGTTGTTGCTGATGTTGACGTTGGTATACCCCGTCTTATTATTGTTGTCGTCGAGGTAGATACCGAGCAGCGGGCTCTTCTTGCCTTGGTCGATGAAGTTGTTAGTGATGGTGATGTTGTCGCTGGGCTTGCCTTGGGTCGGCGTCGTCCAGAAGATCAGGAAGTCGCCATGATCGCCCTTGCCGCCATAGCTCCAGGGGGTGGAATGGTAGAGGTGGTTGCCATCCACCACCGCGTTGCTGACGTCCCCGCCCGCGATCACCGACGTGCGCATTTCGTGAACGCTGTTCTCGGTGATCGCGATCCCATTTACCGAACTCAGCACAATGCCCTTGGCGAATGTCGAGACATCGTTGTGGGCGAGGGTGATGTCGGACGACTTGGTCACGGTGACGCCATAGCCGGTGGGCAGCCCCAGCACGTTACGGCTCGCGTCCAGCACCGTCGCGGACGCAGGCACGCCGTTCACCGCCGGGCCGCCATGAACGGTGCTGTTGGTCAGCGCGATCTTGGACGATCCGATGATACTGACCGCCGTGTCGAAGAGTACCGTGGTCGCGGTCGGCTTGAACGCCACGTCGATATAATCGAACGACAGATTCGACGAGTTCATCACTTTGATAGTGTTGAAGGTGGCTGGGTTGTCGGCATCGGCCGAGCGGATGGTGACCTCCCCGGCCGCATTCACCCTGTTGATGATAACGTCGCCATAGTTGCCCGATCGCAACGAAATGGTATCCCCCGCACCCGCTACCTTCAAGGCAGCCGTCAGCTGTGCCGATGAGGCAACGTTGATTGTCTTACCCTGGGCAGAGCTATTCACGGTCATCAACAGGTCCTCCGAGCTCGTCTTTATAACCGCGCCTAGCGTGTGATCGCATTTGCGGTCGTGTTGGGCGATGGAGAGGAATTACGTGGTGCACGTTTACGGCAGACCTATGGTCAACCTTAAGTGGCTGATAACCTTGCCGTCGTGTTTTCGGCACGACTGACCCTGGGCAACGCGAGGCGGCGGCTCGCAACGGCGATCCACTCGGCATTTTTCGTTGCAGCAGAATGGGTTGGGAGCAGTTGCCGCCGAGCCGATTCGGCCGGTCGGCGACGTCGGCACGCCTTGCGGGCGGCCCGGCGCCTCAGGGACGAGCGCCGCCCCTGCGCAGGATCAGCGCGCGACTTGCGCGAACAGCGCGCCGAGCGCCTGCTGGTATGCGTCAAGCAGCGGGGCCACCCGCGCATGACCGGCCGCCACCGCCGCCGCCAGCGCGTCGCGGCGATCCACCCGGTCGAGCAGAAAGGCGGCAGCGCCGGCCTCGTCATACCCCGTCCGCGGCAGGCTGTGGTCATAGCCGAGCAGGTCGCCGAACAGCCCCATGAACTTGCGGCTGTACGCCACCGGCAGCACGGGCACCCCGCTCGAAAACGCGGCGATGCACGCATGCATGCGCGCCGCGATCAGCAGGTCCAGCCCGGAGATGTACGACTTCGCCTCGGTCGGTCCGGCGAAGTCGGGCACCCGGATCGCGCGGGGGTAGCGGCTGGCGAGATCGTCGGCGACCGGGCCGTCATCGTCCTCCGGATGCGCCCGGTCGACGACATGGGTGACGAGGTGCACCGTCACGTCATCGCGCGCCGCCAGCGCGTCGAGTACCGCGCGGGTCATCGCCGCATAGTCGTAGCTCAGGCCGTAATGGTTGCCGCCGCTGCCGCTCTGCCGCCACAACAGCCCCGACACGTTGACGCCGACATGGATGGTGCCGTCGTCGACCCGCACCCGCCTGTCGAAGGGCAGGCGGAACGCGACATCGGCGGACAGCAGCCGCCGCGCGCCGGGGGCCAGCGTACCCACCGCGTCGAACGACAGGGGATCGCGCGCCACCGTCAGTTCGGCCCCGCGCATGATGCCGCCGGCAAGCCGCTTGTAGGGCTGACGGGTGAACGGCCCGATCGTCTGGGGGCTCAGCACCAGCTTGACGCCGCGCATCAGCGCGATCCGCTTGGTGAGCCAGATCCAGAAGAACCGCTTGGCGCCGTAGATGTCGGCGAAGCTGTCGCCAGCCGAGATGTCCAGCATGCAGTCGAGTTGCCCCACCGCATCCCAATAGGCGCGCGAGGACAGCATAGTGCGCCGATTGATTCGTATCACCGCGGTGCCGTCCGCGGTCACCTCCGCCGCCGTGCCGTGGCCGGGCGCGAAGATCGTGAAATGCGGCTCCAGCCCCGCCGCCCGCGCCGCGTCGCGCGCGATCGCGATGTTGCCCACGGTCAGCGCATTGACCCCATGGTTGCCCGAATCGAAGGCATGCCACAGCAGGCCAATGGCGATGGTGCGGTCAGGCAAGGCGTGTCCCCCTCGGGTGGCGCGTCAGCGCCGGTTCTGGACGATGCGGCGCACGGTCCCCAGCCAGTTCTTGATCGACTCGCGCGGGGACGCCTCCCGGGCCGCGCGCCCGACGTCGAGTCCCTTCATGGTCGGCCGCGGCTGCAGGGTTACGGCACAGGCGGCGAGCCTCGCGGCGACCATGCGCTTGCGCCGCCTCTGACCGGGCTGCATCAGCGCGATCTCGCCGATCGGCAGCGGCTCCGCGGCGATCGCGCCCGCCGCCATCGCCGCGTCGACCAGCGCCTCGCCCGCGGGCGTACGGGTCAGGATCAGGCTGCGCCCATCCTGTTCCTCGAACTGGGGATAGCCGCTTTCGCCCCCATACCACGCGTCGGCGCAGGCGACGTCGGCGACTCCGCCCACCGCGTCGGGGCAGATCTTGCAGCGGAACTGCACCTCGCGCGACAGCTGCCCGCCCCAGCTGTCCTGGTAGCGCATCTCGCCCACCCGCCCGTCATGCGTCTCCGCCCGCGTCAGCCCGGGCCAGCCATGGCCGCGATAGCGAAAATGGCGCACCTCGTCCGGGCCGAACCCCATGTCGGCCAGGATGCGGTCCGCGCCCGCATGGCTCGGCAGCCCGGCGCAGAAGAAGGACAGGGTCAGTGGGACGCGCTCCACGACCCGCGGGTCGACCGTCGCCAGCCGGCGCAGCGCGGAAACGTCGCACGGCTTGCCGATGAACGCGAACCGCCCTGGCATGGCCAGCACCGCGTCGATGTCCGCCAGCGGCGACGATGCGGCGTAGCGCGATCCGGCGCCCTCGATCACGTCCTCGCGGCTGACCGACCAGCGCATCCGGTTGCGGGTCGGGCGGTCGGGATCGGCCTCGACGTGGAGCACCCGGTCGACCAGCCCGCTCTCCAGCGCATGGATCAGCAGCGCCGAAATGCCGCCGCCTGACGACGCCTGGTGTCGCAGCCGGGGATCGGTCGCGAACCCGGTCAGGCTGCGGAACCATGGTCCCCAGGCGGGATCGCGATGGGGTGCATCGGCCCAGGGCGCGACGATCGCGCCGGGGCAGGCGGCGGCGATCGCGCGCTCGGTGGCCGGGGCAACCGGCCCTTGCGGCGCGGGGCGGCTGTACCCAGGCGCCACCGTGGTCATCGCCAGCGCCCCGCCCGACACGCCCGCGCACAGCCCGCATCCCGAACATAGCTCCCCCGCCAGGACACGCGCCACCGTCGGTGACGTCGGGAGCGTTCCCGGTTCAGCGGTGGCCGGCATGTCGGTGGACTCCGGCATTGTTGAGACGGTACGGCAAGGCTTGCATCCGCTCCTGACAGTGGCACGTCCGACCGATGCCTGCGGCGATCGGTTAATGCCGGTTCCCAGGGTGCCTGCGCACCTAACGATCCACCGGGGCAAAGCAAGGAAGGCAGCGCCAAGGACAGCCGGCTCCTACCCTCATTTCCCTTAAGAGCCGTTGACAAGAGCCGGACGCGCCCCGCCGCGCCGTTCTTGCCACCCTGGCCCGGCATTTCTACAGGGGCGCGGTTCCGCTGCTAGGCTTCAGCCATTGCCATCCTCCACGACGACGCCCCGGTCCGTCCCGTCCCGCGTGGGGGTGCGCGTATTTCTGGCCTCGTCGATCGTCGCCCAGGTCTGCGCGCTGGTGCGCTACGTGCTGCTCGCCCGGTTGCTTGGCCCCGAACAGCTGGGCTGGGCCGCGACGCTGATCCTCACCGCGCAATTCTTCGACTCGGTCACCAACACCGGCGGCGACCGGTTCCTGATCCAGAACCGCGACGGTGACCTGCCGGCGGTCCAGCGGCTGGTGCATCTCAGCGCGATCGTGCGCGGCACCCTCACCGCCGCCGCCCTGGTCGCCTGCGCTATCCCCATCGCGAACTTCTTCGGCCAGCGCGGGCTCGCCCCGGCGCTGATGGCGCTCGCGCTGGCGCCGTTCCTGCTGGGCTTCATGCACCTCGACCTGCGCCGGATGCAGCGCCACAACGATTTTCGCGCCGAAGGCTGGGCGACATTGGTGGCGGAACTGGTCAGCTTGGTGGTCACGGCGGCCGCGGCTTGGTGGATTCGCGACTACACCGCTTCGCTCTATGGCCTGGTCGCACGCGCGGCGGCGCTGGTGGTCGTGTCGCACCTGTGCGCCGAGCGGCGCTTCGCGGTCGGGATCGCGCGGGACCATCTGCGCGCGCTGACGCTGTTCGCAACTCCGCTGATGGCCAGTGGGCTGCTCATGTTTATCGGTTCGCAGGGCGACCGGGTGCTCGTGGGGGTGCTCGGGCCGGCCGCGCTGGGCCAATATTCGGCGGTGCTGCTGCTGATCCTGTATCCCAGCGCGATGGTGCAGCGCTACGTTAGCGGCATGTACCTGCCGCTGATCGCGGCTGAGCGCCAAGGCGCCGACCGGTCTGCCGCGCGCCCCGCCACGCGCTCCGACACGCGCACGGCCGCGGACGACGTGCTGGCGGCGGAAACGATACTGCTGGCACTGGCGATGGCGGCGGGGTTTGCCGCGATCGCGCCGGCCGCTACCGTGATCCTCTACGGCCCCGCCTTCCGGCAGGACGCGCTGCTTGTGGCGCTGATCGGGCTGTTGCAGGTCTACCGCTTCATCCGCCTGTGGCCGACCACCGAAGGGCTCGCGCTCGGGCGCAGCGGCGTGCCGCTGATCGGCAACCTCGTCCGCGTCGCCGGCCTGCCGGTCGCGCTGCTCGCGATGAACGCGGGACAGGGCCTGGCCGTGGTCGTCGGCTGCCTGATCGGCGGCGAGCTGGTCGCGCTGGTTATCGCGGCGGGACTGGTCAACCGCGCGCGCGGTCGGCCCGTGTCGCACAACGTCGACCGGATCGCGCTGTTTGTGGCCATCTCGACCCTGGTGGCGGCGGCGGCCGGGCTGGCGACGGCACACCGGTGGGCGGAGTTGGCGGTGGCGGTGGCGGCGGGCTTGGCGCTGACCGGGTGGTTCGTCCTGCGTGAGGCAGGGGCGATCGGCCAGTCGCACCTTTCAGTCAGCCGGCTGCGACGTCCGCCCCGGCCGGCGTGATCGCGGCGGGATTGCCCAGCGCCTGCGTGCCGTCGGGCATGTCGCGGGTGACCACCGCGCCCGGATGGACGATGCTTCCCGCCCCGATTTTCACGCCCGGCATGATGATCGCGCGTGCGCCAATCCGACACCGATCGCCGATCCAGGTGTCGACCAGCAGCCCGCGGGTGAAGTCGTGGGTCAGCACCACCGCCCAGGCGTCGATCAGGCATTCTTCGCCGATATGGATGCCGCGCGGCCAGGTCCGGTCGATCAGCGCGTCAGGGTGGATGCGGCATCCCGGCCCGATGTCGAGCCGCCACAGCCGACGGTGCAGCAGAGCTTGTACGCCTGCACGAAGTCGCGTGACGGGCGACCAGCCGGGCCGGAAGGGTTCAGTCATTGATCTGCGTCTCCGCCAATGCGACTGGATGCGTGTGCGCCGATCGTCCGGTCCGGCGCTTGAAGGGCCTCGCACGTGGTGAGATCGATCGACCAGCTGCTCTGGCTGCGCGCCTGGCTGATCCGCCTCCGCCGGCCGATCTTCCGCCTCCTCCACGGGGTCGACATCCCGCCCAGCGCCAGCGTGTCCTTCTCCATGCGCGCACGATCCACCCGCCACGGCCCCGTGACGATCGGTGACGAGACGCTGGTTGCGTTCAACACGCTTCTCCTGGGGCATGACCCCGCGACCGGTCAAGAAGCCCCCGTCGCGATCGGGCGGCGCTGCTTCATCGGTGGCGGCAGCGTGGTGATGCCCGGCGTCACGGTCGGCGACGGCAGCATCGTCGGCGCAGGCTCAGTGGTGATCGCGGACGTGCCCCCCCGCTCGATCGCCGCCGGCAACCCCGCCCGCGTGCTGAGGACGGGGATCGAGGTGGGGTCCAGGGGCCGCCTTGCCGGCGCCGACGCCGCCGCGCTCGCGGTCAAGCGCGCGCACGGGCTGGCCTGACCCGGGCGCAGACCCACGCGCAATTAACCATTCGCGGTGATATAGGCTCGCGAACACGTATCAGGACCAACCTCTGTGCGCACCTCTCCTGCCACCCCCCGTGACGAACTGGCTTCCGTGCTCGCCCGCTCCAGGCGGGCGTTCGGCGGCATCGCGGCGATCAGCGCGGTGTTGAACGTGCTGCTGCTGGGCGGCTCGATCTACATGATGCTGGTCTACGACATGGTCATGCCCAGCCGCAGCGTGCCGACGCTGATGAGCCTGCTGGTCATGGTCACGGTTGTCTACGTCTTCCAGGGGCTGCTCGACCTCATCCGTTCGCGCCTCCTGCTTCACGTGTCGGCGACGGTCGACCAGGACCTGGGCGGGCGCGTTCATCGGCTGATCGGCTATCTCGCCCGCGTCCTGCCAGCCCGCGACGCGCTTCAGCCGATGCGCGATCTCGATCAGGTCCGCGGCTTCCTGTCGGGCTCGGGGCCGACCGCGCTGGTCGACCTGCCGTGGATGTTCTTCTTTATCGCGGTGCTGTTCCTGCTCCACCCCTATATCGGGCTCACGGTGCTGGCGGGCGGGCTGGTGCTGATCGGGCTCACCTTTCTCACCGACCGGCTGTCCGCCGAACCAATCAGCCGGCTGGGCTCGCTCGGCTCCGCGCGCCACATGGTCGCCGACGGCACCCGCCGCCATGCCGAGGTGGTGCGCGCGCTGGGCATGGAGGGCCGTGTCGGCGAGGCGTGGGCGCATGTCTCCAACCAGTATCTCGCGGCGCAGGAACGCATGTCGAGCGTCACCGGGACGTTGAGCGGCATCAGCAAGATCTTCCGCCTCCTGCTCCAGTCGGTGGTGCTGACGGTGGGCGCGATGCTGGTGATGGAAGGGCGCGCGTCGGGCGGGGTGATCTTCGCCTCCTCCATCCTGTCCTCGCGCGCGTTGGCGCCGGTCGAACTGGCGATCGCGAACTGGCGCGGCTTCACCTCGGCGCGCCAGAGCTGGGCCAGGCTCAAGGACATGCTGCGCCGCATGCCCGCGGAGGCGCCCGAACAGGCGCTGCCCCCGCCCTCGCGCGACCTCCAGGTCGAAGGGCTGTCGCTCGCCCCCGCAGGCTCCGATCGGCTGACGGTGGAGGGGGTGTCCTTTCGCGCGCTGGCGGGGGAGGCGGTGGCGGTGCTGGGCCCGTCGGGGTGCGGCAAGTCGACGCTGGTGCGCGGCCTGGTCGGCGCGCTGCCCGCCCGTGCGGGCCAGGTCCGCCTCGATGGCGCGACCCTCGACCAATGGGCGCCCGAGGCGCTGGGGCCGCACCTGGGCTACCTTCCCCAGAATGTCGAGCTGCTCGCCGGCACCGTCGCCCAGAACATCGCCCGTTTCGAGGCGGATGCACCCCCTAACCTCGTCATCGCCGCGGCCAGACTCGCCGGTGTCCACGACCTGATCCTCCATTTGTCCGACGGATATTCCACTCCGGTCGGCAATGACGGCATGTCCCTGTCGGGCGGCCAGCGCCAGCGGATCGCGCTCGCCCGCGCGCTGTACCGCGATCCCTTCCTGCTGGTCCTCGACGAACCCAATTCCAACCTCGACGGCCAGGGCGAACAGGCGCTGGTTGAGGCGATACGCCACGCGACCGGGCGCGGCGCGATCGTGGTCGTGGTCGCCCACCGCCCCTCCGTGCTGGAGGCGGTCGACCTCGTGCTGCTGATGCAGGACGGCCGCGCCCGGTCCTATGGCCCCAAGGAGAAGCTGGTCCCCGAACTGCTCGGTGCACGTCCGCAGGCACAGCGGGTCGCGGTGGGCTAATCGCTGCGACTAAGTTCCTGCTATTCCGGCAGGAACCCTACGACTGGTAATCGACCAGCGCCTTCCGGTCGCGCCCGCGGCGGCGTTTCACGATCCATCCGGAACGGATTGCCCGGGACCGGCTGTATAGATCTGCGCTCCCTCAGAATCAAACCTTGCGCGTATTTTGGTTAACGGTTGCTCGATCTGTCCCGGATCGGGAGAGTTTGCTCCGAAATGACGGAAACGCGGCGATTTGCTTTACAACATCTTAAGCCCGTCATACCGGTGACCCTAGGGAAGCAGAGCCGATCGATGGTCCTGCAGCAATAAATGGGGGAAAGACGATGCCTGCCAGCACGGACGACAAGACCTATGTCAGCGGCAAGAACGGGAATGACGACCTGCGCGCCACCAATGACAAGGACGGCAGCTATATCCATGCCAATGGCGGCAACGACACGCTGCGCGGCGGCCGTTACGACGACATCCTCGATGGCGGCGCGGGTGACGACCTGTATGCCGGCGGCGGCGGCGCCGACCAGTTCCGCTTCTTCGGCAACCAGATCGAGGGCCAGTCGGACACCGATCGCGTTTTCGACCTGAACTTCGACGAAGGCGACACGCTGGTGTTTGGCAACTACACCGCCAACACCTTCTTCGACCGGACCGGCGAGAATGCCTTCGCCAATGGCCAATCGGCAATCATATCCTCGGTCGAGGGGCTGAAGAACGCGGTCAACGATTCGTCGCTGATCACGGCGGAACGTCGCGGCAACACCGACACGCTGATCCTGACCATTCAGGTCGACGGCAAGACCCACAACATCCAGCTGACGGGCATCTATTCGGCGTTCGTCGCCGCCGGCGGCCAGATCGGGGATGGGGACATTATTTCCGCCTGACTCTGAAGGCGCGCCATCATGGCCGCGCCCTTGCAAAAACGCCCGCACGCCTACCCGTGCGGGCGTTTTCGTTCCGCCGGAACCCCGTCGCTACTCCGCTGCTTCCGGCAGCGCGCCCGACCCGGCGACTTCCTCCGGCCGCGCCCAGATCATTTCGCCGCGCCCCAACGCCCGCCCGTCCGCCGCGCACACCGCAACGGCAGCGATCGGGCGCCGGTCGCGCGTGTCGACCAGCACCGGAAACGCGGGCACCCCCGTCTCCCAGCGTTCGCCCCATTGCCGCAGCGCCACCATGGTCGGCAGCAGCGCCCAGCCCTTGTCGGTGAGGCGATAGACGATCTTGCGCCGATCCTCGGGCAGCGCCTCGCGTTCCAGGATGCCGTGGTCGACCAGCCGCCCGAGTCGGTTGGCGAGGATGTTGCGCGCGATCCCCAGCGCCGCCTGGAACTCCTCGAAATGGTGCAGGCCGTTGAACGCCGCGCGCAGGATCAGGAACGACCAGCGCTCGCCCATCGCCTCGAGTGCGGCGGGCAGGCTGCACGCGTCCAGCCGTTCGCGAAGCCGCTCCATGCCTGCGATCCTACGCCACCCCTGCCCGCCGGTGTTAGCGAAAAGCGGCAACACCATCATTCTCGTGTGATTTGGGTTGCAAAGCATTGCTGCGGCGTCCCATTTAGCCGGTGTGCTGCGTCAATACGAACTGGTCGACCGGGTCCTGGACTACGACCCCGATGCCGACGAGGCGTTGCTCAACCGCGCCTACGTCTTTTCCATGCACGCGCATGGGTCGCAGAAGCGCGCCAGCGGCGACCCGTATTTCAGCCATCCGATCGAGGTGGCGGGTATCCTCACCGATCTCAGGCTCGATGCCGAGACGATCGCCACCGCGATCCTCCACGACACGATCGAGGATACGGTGGCGACCTATGACGAGATCGACCGCCTGTTCGGCGGCAATGTCGCGCGGCTGGTCGACGGTGTCACGAAGCTGTCCAAGATCGAGGCGCAGACCGAATCGGAACGCGCGGCGGAAAACCTCCGCAAGTTCCTGCTCGCCATGTCCGACGACATCCGGGTGCTGCTGGTCAAGCTCGCCGACCGGCTCCACAACATGCGCACCCTCCACCACATCGCCAAGCCCGAGAAGCGCCGCCGCATCGCGCGCGAGACGATGGACATCTACGCACCCCTCGCCGAGCGCATCGGGATGTACGAGTTCATGCGCGAGATGCAGACCCTCGCCTTTCAGCAGCTCGAACCCGAGGCGCACGAATCGATCACCCGCCGCCTCGCCCGCCTCAACGAGGGCGGCGACAACCGCATCCACGACATCGCGGAGGGATTGAAACAACTGGTCGTTCGCGGCGGGATCGACGCCGACGTCACCGGTCGGCAGAAGCATCCCTATTCGATCTGGAAGAAGATGGCCGAACGGCACATCAGCTTTGAGGCGCTGTCGGACATCATGGCCTTCCGCATCGTGGTCGAATCGGAGGAGGAATGCTATCGCGCGCTGGGGCTGATCCACCGCCGCTGGCCAATGGTTCCGGGCCGGTTCAAGGATTACATCTCCACGCCCAAGCGCAACGGCTACCGCTCGCTCCACACCACGGTGATCCACGCCGAGAACCCGGTCGAGATTCAGATAAGGACCCGTGTGCAGCACGCCCAGGCCGAGTTCGGCCTCGCCGCGCACTGGGCGTACAAGGACCGCGTCCGCCCCGATCACCAGCACAGCTGGATCCGCGACCTGGTCGAGATTCTCGACACCGCCGCCAGCCCCGAGGAACTTCTCGAACACACCCGCATGGCGATGTACCAGGATCGTATCTTCGCCTTCACGCCGAAGGGCGAGTTGCATCAGCTGCCCAAGGGCGCGACCCCGATCGACTTCGCCTATGCCGTCCACACCGACCTGGGCGACCAGGCGGTGGGGGCCAAGGTCAACGGCCGCGTCGTGCCGTTGTCGACGGTGATCGAGAATGGCGACCAGGTGCAGATCCTGTCCTCGCGCGGGCAGACGCCCCAGCCCGCCTGGCTCAACCTCGCGATCACCGGCAAGGCGCTGGCCGCGATCCGCCGCCACCTGCGCCACACCCAGCGCGCCGAACAGGTCGCGCTGGGGCGCAAGCTCTACACCGACCTTGTCGAACGCCTTCCCGCCCAGCTCGGCCAGGACGCGCTCGGGGCGGCGCTGAAGCGCCTCAAGCTCGCCGACGAGGACGCGCTGATGGCCGCGATCGCCCGCCGCCAGCTCGACGATGCGACGGTGATGGAGGCGCTGATGCCCGGCGCCGCAGGGGCAGACACCGCCGCGCCCCAGACCAGCGCGATCTCGATCAAGGGCCTGCGCCGCGGTGTCGCCTTTGAACTCGCGACCTGCTGCCACCCGGTCCCCGGCGACCGCATCGTTGGGCTGCGTCGCCCCGATGCAGGGATCGAGGTCCACACCATCGACTGCCGCGTGCTAACCGAACTCGCCGACCGTTCGGCGGACGAGACCGACTGGGTCGACCTGTCCTGGGGCGACGACGCCGCCGGCGCCACCGCGCGCATCCAGGTGCAGGTCAAGAACGAGCCGGGCGCGCTGGGCATCGTCTCCACGGTGATCGGCGCGCACAAGGCGAACATCATCGCGCTCCGCCTCGACACCCGCGACGCACGATTCCACACCAACACCATCGACGTCGAGGTCCACGACATCGGCCAGCTCACCCGCCTCGTCGCGGGCCTGCGCGCCGCCGACGCGGTCAACGCGGTCGAGCGGGTCTGACGCTGCCCCGCGATACCGGCACCGCTTCGTGCCGAGCGAAATCGGGACGCAGTCCTTCCCCGGCACCGTTGCCCCGTGCCGGGGTGACTCCGTCCCCACGCCGGTAAGCTCGCACCAGCCGGGCAGGACGCGGCCTACCGCCCTATCACCGGCAGTTCGATGTACGACACCCGATCGCCCGCATGATGCACCTGATTGTGCGCCACCACATACGCCGTCTCATGCTCGTTGCGCCCGCCGGTGTTGAGGTTGCGCACGAACTTGGGAAAGTTGGACGAGGTCACCTCCACCCGGATGCGATGCCCGGGCAGGAAGGTGTTGCTGGTCGTCATCGGCGAGGGCTTGAGCGTATAGACCTGCCCCGCCGCCATCGGCTGGGGCTTGTCGAACCCGTCGCGGTAGCGCGCACGAAAGATCGTGTCGCCCAGGATGTACGCGGTCCCGTCCGGCGCGACATCGACCAGCTTGACCGCGAAGTCGGTGTCCTTGGCATCCGACGACACCGCCAGCACCGCCTCGACGAACCCGCTCACCTCCATCGGCGCGGTCAGCGGCTCGCTGGTATAGACCAGCACGTCGTCGCGCGCCTCGATCGCGCGCTGGTCGAATGCCCCCGCAGTGACCAGCCCGCCGTTGCAGCAGTCGCCCCCGCCGATCGTCTGCACCGGGTTCATCGGGTCGTAGGTGAAGCGATCCGCCACCTCCTCCGCCGCCGGTGCCGCCCGGTCGAGCCGCCCGTCGCCGCCCAGCCCGTTGGCGCGCCCGCCCGACCGCAGGTACATCCGCACCATCTTCGCATCCGCCGGCGGCCACTGCGTCGCCTGGCTCCACCGGTTCGCGCCCATGGTGTAGTAGCGCACCGCCGGGGTCGATGCCGGGAACGCCCTGGCATCCCCCTTCAGCCATCGGTCGAAGAAGGCATAGATCGCCGCATCGCTGTCGAAGCTCGCATCCCCAAGCTCGCGGTCGCCCGAGCGGAAGACCGGCCCCAGCCCGGCATAGGCGCAATGAGTGTTGGGCGCGACGATCGCATATTGGTTCGCGCTCGCCTCCCTGTCCGACTTCACGGCGCGGGCGTGATTGAACAATGCCAGATTGGGCCCGATCGACACGTCGTACCAGCTGTTGAACCACAGCGCCGGCACGCCCCAGCCCATGCTGTCGTGATACAGCCCGCCCGTCTGCCATGCCGAGTCCGCCGGCCCGTTGCGCGCGATCAGCTGCTCGAACGTCGCGGGCGGTTCGCCCAGGTCCTTGAGCAACTCGTCATAGGGCAGGTGCCTGATCTGCGTCTGCCAGTTCACCTCGGGCTTCTTGGCGTCGAGGTCGTTGTACTGCGCGATCCGCGCCCGCGTCGCGGGATCGAGTCCGCTGGGCAGCTGCGCGCGCAGCGGGTTGTCGACCCCGTACAGCCAGACGTGAAACAGCGTCCGCGGCACCCCGCCGGTATACCAATTGCCCTGTTCGGCGAACGCGCCGACCTTGCCGATCCCCGCTCCCGACGCCATCGGCACCATCGCCGCGTGCGCCGGGTGGTTCTGGGCCGCCAATGCGAGCATCCATTCCGCCGACGACGAACAGCCCAGCGTCCCGACCTTGCCGTTGGACCAGGGCTGCTTGGCGATCCAGCTCAGCGTGTCGTACCCGTCGGTCTGCGGGTAGCCCAGGATCTCGTACTTCCCTTCCGAGAAATACCGCCCCCGCTCGTTCTGCACCACGAACGCGTAGCCGTGGGCGACCGCCATCAGCGCGCGCCGGCTGGTCGCGACCTTGTACCCCAGCTCGTTATACGGCGTCTTCCACAGGATAGTCGGCAGCGGCCCTTTGGCGCCCTTGGGTCGATAGATGTTGGTCGCAAGCCCGACGCCGTCGCGCATCGGCACCATCGCGATCATCTCGCTGTCCGCCTTGGTGCCCAGCTCGCGATTGACCGCCGCGTCCGAATAGCGCGCATAATCCTGCGCGGGCGCCGCAGTTGCGATCGCCACCGTCACCACCGCCGCTGCCGTCTGTCGCCACGCCATCCCGCGTCTCCCCGTTCGGTGGCAGCGTAACGAGCCCCCCAGGCGCACGCCACCGGAAACCTGCGCGCGCCCCGTTCGTTTCGGCCGCGGATTACGGGAGGTTACCTTGCGCCGCTTGCTCTTCGCCACTGCCGCCCTGTCGCTCGTCGCGGCTCCGACCGCGCCGCTCGTCGCACAGGCCGCCCGCGCCATCTCCGCGTCCGACAAGTCGCAGGGGGCGCAGGCCCATCCCCAGCTGCTGGCCGAGTTCGGCGGCGCCTATCGCGGCAGCCAGACCGGCTATGTCACGCGCGTCGGGCAAAAGGTCGCGGTCCAGTCCGGGCTGTCGAACTCGGCATCCGACTTCACCGTCACCCTGCTCGACTCGCCGGTCGAGAACGCGTTCGCGATCCCCGGCGGCTATGTCTACGTCACCCGCCAACTGCTCGCGCTGATGAACTCGGAGGCCGAGCTCGCCTCGGTACTGGGGCATGAGGTCGGCCATGTCGCCGCCCGCCACGCCGCGTCGCGCAACAGCCGCGCGACGATCGGCAACATCCTCGCCGCGGGCGTCGGCGCGGTCACCGGCAGCAGCCTCGCCACTCGCGCGGTCGGCACCGGCGCGCAGCTCTACACGCTCAAATACGGCCGCGATCAGGAATATCAGGCGGACAGCCTCGGCATCCGCTACATGACCGCCGCGGGCTACGATCCCTACGCCTCTGCCGACATCCTGGCGGGGCTCGCCGCGTCGAGCGAGCTTGCCGCCGCCGCTTCGGGGCGTAGCGGCGCGTCCGTCCCCGGCTGGGCCTCCACCCACCCCAACAGCGCCGATCGCGTCCGCCGCGCGCGCCAGCTCGCCGCGGCGACGGGGAAGCCCGAAACCGATCCGGCGCAGGACACCGCGTTCCTGCGGATGCTCGACGGGCTCCCCTATGACGGCGGCACCGGCGCGAACGCGTTGCCGGGCAAGCGCATCCGCATCCACACCGTCCGTGCCGGCGACACGATCGACACGCTGGCGCGCCAGATGGCCTACTCGTCGGCGCAGCGCGAACGGTTCGTGACGCTCAACGGCATCGATCCACAGGCGCAGCTCAGGCCCGGCTCGCTGGTCAAGCTCGTCGTCGCGGGCTGACCCCCTACCCGGCGGCGGCGCGGGACGGTAAGACGGGGGGATGCACCGCCCCGCGCTGTCGATCGTCATCCCCTGCTACAACGAGGCCGAATGCCTCGACCAGCTCCATGCCCGCGTGTCGGCGGCGGCACGGGCGGCGGTGGGTGCCGATCACGAGATCGTGCTGATCAACGACGGCAGCCGCGACGCCACCTGGCCCGCGATGCAGCGCCTCGCCGCCGCCGATCCGCGGGTGGTCGCGATCAACCTGTCGCGCAACCACGGCCACCAGCTCGCGCTCACCGCGGGACTGGACCTGTGCGCAGGGCAACAGATCCTCATCATCGACGCCGACCTCCAGGACCCCCCCGAGCTCCTCGCCGACATGCGGCGCATGATGGTCGAGCAAGGGGCCGACGTGGTCTACGCCGTCCGCCGCAAGCGCGAGGGCGAGACCCTGTTCAAGAAGGGCACCGCCAAGCTCTTCTACCGCCTGCTCGACCGCGTCACCGATATCGAGATCCCGCTCGACACCGGCGACTTCCGGCTGATGAGCCGCCGCGCGCTCGACGCCTTCCTGTCGATGCCCGAACAGGCGCGCTTCATCCGCGGCATGGTCGCGTGGATCGGCTTCCGCCAGGTCCCTTTCCCCTACGACCGGCAGGTGCGCGTCGCGGGCGAGACCAGCTACCCGTTCGGCAAGATGCTCCGCCTCGCCTTCGACGCGGTTACTGGCTTCTCGACCGCGCCCCTACGCTGGGCCAGCCATGTCGGGCTCGCGCTGACGGGCGTGTCGCTGCTCCTGTTCGTCTATATCCTGTTCGGCTGGATGACCGGCAGCGCGGTGCAGGGCTGGACCTCGACCATGCTGGTCAACGTCTTCCTGGGCGCGGTGCAGATGTTCGTGCTCGGCATGATCGGCGAATATCTCGGCCGCCTCTATATCGAATCGAAGCGCCGCCCCCTCTACCTCGTCGCCGACGTCACCGGACCGATCCAGGGCACCGCGACGCTGGGATACCGGTCGGAAGAACCTGCGGCTCCCCTCCCTGCAAGGGAAGGGCCGGGAATGGGTTAGCAAGCGAAGCTCGCCCCGCCGACCTCCCCTGCCCCATTGCGACGACGCCGCGACCTACGCGACACGCCATCCGGCCCCGGATCCCCCGCTACCGCACGGAAAAGCTCGACCCACCCGCTCGTGCCGAGCGAAGTCGAAGCATAGGCCACACGGGAGTCGCTCGCCACACACCCTTGACCCCGCACGGGGCGAACCAAGCCAGCCCGATACAACCCCATCCCGCTCTAGCGAACCACCGCCAGCGTCACCAGCGACACCCCCGGCGTCATCGGCACCCGCCCCACTAGGTGCCGCTCCAGCCGGAAGATCCGCTCGAACAGCGCGTTGAGCGGCCTGGCCGGCGGCGAATCGTCGCTGTCGTCCTTGCCGCGCAGCCGGCCGACGATCCGCGCCGCCGCCGCGAGCGGGAACAGCAGCGAATTGAACCAGCGCAGTCTGGTGGCCTTGAGCCCCGCCGCCTCGATCGCCGCGGCCAGCGTCGCCTTCGAATAGCGCCGGTGATGGTGGTTCACCACGTCGTGCGCCGACCACATCCACTGGTGCGCCGGCACCGCGATCAGCACCTTGCCGCCCGGCTTGAGCAACGACCGCATCGCCGCCAGCGCCGCCACGTCGTCCTCGATATGCTCCACCACGTCGAGCACCGCGACGAGGTCGTACGCTCCCCGCTCGACCCCCGGCAGTTCGGGCAGCGGCGCGTCCCCCACCGGCCGCCCCAGCCGCGCCGCGGCGATCTCCCGCGCCGCCGGATCGATCTCGATCGCCTCCACCTCGCCGAACGCGCTCAGCATCGGCAAATTGTGCCCCGTCCCGCATCCGATCTCCAGGATGCGCGCGCGCGCCGGCAGGTTGCCGTACCGCCGGAGATAATCGTGCAGGATGTCGCGCCGCGCCCGATACCACCAGTGCGTCGAGTCATGCGCCGCCATGCGGTCGTAGACGATCCGGTCCATCTCAGCGACGATCCATCAGGCGAACACCCAGTTGCGTTGCAGGCCAAAGGTGACGAGCGGCACCACGAAGATCGCCGGCACCAGCGGCCACCAGGTCGGCCCGTGCCAGAACGGCCCGGTCACCAGCAGCCAGGTGAACCCCTGGTTGAGCAGCATCCCCAGCAGCTGCACCGCAAAGAATCGGTACAGCGTCCGCCGGCTGCGGGTCCCGTGCCCGCGGAAACTCACCGCGCCATGCGCGAACCGCCCCACCGCGGTTGCCAGCGCGAACGCGACCAGCACCGCCAGATTGGGGTTCATCACATAGGTGGCGAGCGGCCAGTACACCGCCGCATAGAACAGCGTCACCGCGACGCCGGTGATCCCGAACCGGATCAGCTGGCCCAGCACCTCGCCATGCCGATCCCAGACCTGCGCGACTGCGGACCTCACCTCAATGCCTTCACTTGCCGTTTGCCGCCGCCGCTCTATGGCGCGGAGGCCGAAGCGTGGCGTGTAGAGCGGGGCAGCCTGCGGGGGAAGCATTTGTTGAAGCGGCTGGACGAGATGCGGCAGGACCTCGACCGCCACTGGATCGCGCTGTCGCTGGTCGCCTGGGCCGCGATCGCCGCGTACATGCTGTGGAACGACTTCAACCTCGTCCGCTGGCTGTCGCTGGGCGACACCGACGACAACATGCGGCTGATGCAGGTCCGCGGGCTCCTGGACGGTCAGGGCTGGTACGACCTGCGCCAGTACCGGATGAACCCGCCCGCCGGCTTCGACATCCACTGGAGCCGGCTGGTCGACCTGCCGATCGCCGGCATGATCCTGTTCTTCCGCCTGTTCACCTCGAACAGCTGGGCCGAACGCCTCGCCTGCGGGATCGCGCCGCTGCTGCCGCTCGCCGTGGCCATCCTCGGGCTCGGCGCGACGGTGCGCCGGCTGGTCCATCCGCTCGCCTGGCCGCTCGCGGTCGTGCTGCTGACCGGCGCCACCGCCACCATGGTGATGTTCGTTCCCGAACGGATCGACCATCACGGCTGGCAGCTCGCGCTGCTGTCGGTGACGGTGGCGGGGCTGTGCGATCCGCGCGCCGCGCGCGGCGGCCTTCTGGTCGGCATCGCCAGCGCGCTGTCGCTGGCGATCGGGCTGGAGATGCTGCCCTATATCGTCATGGCCGGCGCGATCGTCACCCTGCGCTGGGTGTGGGACGGCGCGGAGGCGCCCCGGCTCCAGGGCTATGCGCTGTCGCTCGGCGGCGGCACCGCGGCCGGGTTCGCCGCCTTCGCCTCCGATGCCAATCGCGGGCTGCGCTGCGACGCGCTGACCCCGGCCTGGCTTTCCGCCTTTGTGCTCGCGGGCGCGCTGCTGCTGGCGATCGGCTTCGTCCGGACGCAGGACCGCCGCATCCGCCTCGTCCTCGCGCTGGCAGCGGGCGGCGCGGTGGCGGCAGCGTTCGCGCTCGCCTTTCCGCAATGCCTCGGCCGCCCCGAACAGGTCGGCCCCGAACTCGCCCGCAACTGGCTGAACAACGTGCGCGAGGCGCGGCCGATCTATCGCCACCCGTTCCGCACCGCCTTTCCCATCGTCGCGCTGCCCATCGCCGGGCTGATCGGCGCGATCTGGGCGACATGGCGCGCGCGCCGCACGTCCCCTGGCGCGATCGGGGCGCTCGCCGGCTGGGCGCCCGTTGCGCTGTTCACCGCCTTTGCCGTGGCGATGCTGCTATGGCAGGCCCGCGCGGGGCCGGCGGCGGCGATGCTCGCGGTGCCCGGCGCCGCCGCGCTCGCCTGGGTGCTCGTCCCCTGGCTCCAGCGCCGGCCGTCCGCCTTCGTACGCGTGTTCGGGACGGTGGCGGCGGCGCTGCTGGTGTCGGGCGTGTTCGCGGGGCTGGTCGTCACCTGGCTCCCGGTCGACCGGCCCACCCCCTATGTCGCCCGCGTCAACCGCGCCACCGGCCAGTGCATGCGGACCAGCCGGCTCATGACGCTCGACCGCTACCCGGCCGCGACCATATTCACCTTCGTCGACCTGGGGCCGCGCCTGATCACGATCACCCATCACAGCGCGATCGCGGGTCCCTATCATCGCAACGGCGATGCGATCCTCGACGTCCAGCACGCCTTTGGCCGCTCCCCCGATCAGGCGCACGCGATCATGCGGCGCCACCGCGCCACCCTGCTCCTGACCTGCCCGAACATGGCCGAATCCACCATCTATCGCGCCCGCAATCCGGGCGGTTTCTACGACCGGCTCGCCCGCGGGCAGGTCCCGACCTGGCTCACCCCGCTACCCTTGCCCAAGGGATCCCCCTACCGGCTGTTCCGGATCGGCTGACCGGATGGCGACGCCCCCACGCCGCTGGTTCGACGGTCCGCTGTTCGGGTGCCTTGCGGCGCTGCTCGCGCTCGACGGCTGGATCGTGGCGCGGCTCGGCCACATCTCCGGCGGCAGCGGCGGCGATGCGGCGGGGAACGCCATGTCGCGCGGCTTCACCGCCCTGATCCAGATGGGCATCCTCGCCGTCGTCGGCACGATCGCGATCGTCTTCCTCGTCGTGCGCTCGGCGACGATCCGGACGGGGGCGCTGGTCGCGCTGGCCATTGTCGCCCTGCTGGTGATGCCGCTGGCCTTCTGAACCGGCGGGTCAGCGCAGCGACACCTGCAACCCGTCCATCACGAACTGCACCGCCAGCGCCGCGAGCAGCACGCCCAGCAGCCGAGTCACCACCGCCTCGATCCGCGCGCCCAGCACCCGCATGATCGGCCCCGCCGCCAACAGCGCGACCAGCGTCAGCAACAGGATCGTCGCCATCGCCCCCAGCACCACCAGCGTCGCCTCCAGCCCGCTCGTCCGCGCCATCAGCAGCATCACGGTCGCGATCGACCCCGGCCCCGCGATCATCGGCATCGCCATGGGAAAGATCGACACGTCCTCGATCTCGGGGTCCTTGGCGACCTCCGCCGCCCGGTCCTCGCGCCGCTGGGTGCGCTTCTCGAACACCATCTCCAGCGCGATCAGGAACAGCATGATCCCGCCCGCAATGCGAAAGCTCGCCAGGCTGATCCCCAGCCCGCGCAGCAGGTCCTCCCCGAACAGCGCGAACACGAGCAGGATCGCCGACGCGACCCCGACCGCGCGCAACGCCATCGCGCGCCGCTGCGCCGCCGGCGCCCCCGCCGACAGCCCGGCATAGATCGGCGCGCATCCCGGCGGGTCGATCACCACGAAGAACGTGATCAGCGACGAGACGAACAGCTCGATCACATGCCCGTCTCGACGCCGTCGCGCTGCCCCGCGGACACCAGCGTGTTGCGCAGCAGGCACGCGATCGTCATCGGCCCCACCCCGCCGGGCACCGGGGTGATCGCCCCTGCGACCGCCACGGCCTCGTCGAACGCCACGTCGCCGACCAGCCCCGCCTCGGTCCGGTTGATGCCGACGTCGATCACGCTCGCCCCCGGCTTGATCCAATCGCCGCGGACCAGCCCGGGGATGCCCACCGCCGCCACCACGATATCGGCACGGCGGACATGCGCGGGCAGGTCGCGCGTCCGGCTGTGCGCCACCGTCACCGTGCAGCTTTCGCCCGTGAGCAGCGCCGCCATCGGCTTGCCGACGATGTTCGACCGCCCGATCACCACCGCCTCTCGTCCGGACAGGTCCGGATGGATGGCGCGCAGCAGCAACAGGCAGCCATGCGGCGTACACGGCACGAACCCCGGCAGCCCGGTCGCCAGCCGCCCCGCATTGACCGGATGGAACCCGTCGACGTCCTTGTCGGGGTCGATCGCCTCGATCACGGCCTGCGCATCGCATTGCGGCGGCAGCGGCAGCTGCACCAGGATGCCGTCCACGCGGCGGTCGGCGTTGAGCTGCGCGACCAGTGCCAGCAGCGTCGCGGTATCGGTATCGGCGGACAGGCGATGCTCGAACCCCAGCATCCCCGCCTCGGCCGTGGCCCGCCCCTTCGACCGCACGTACACCGACGACGCCGGTTCCTCGCCAACCAGCACCACCGCCAGCCCCGGCACCCGCCCGGTCGCTTCGCGGAAGCGCGCCACCCCCGCCGCGACCTCGCCCCGCAACGCCGCCGCGCGCGCCTTGCCGTCGATGATCGTCGCGGTCATCGCGTCCTCACACGACCACGTAGTCGGGCACCATCTGCATCGCCACCAGCCGGCGCAGCAGCACGATGACCAGCAGCACCACCAGCGGCGACAGGTCCAGCGCGCCGAAATCGGGCAGGACGCGGCGAACCGGACGGAACAGCGGCTCGGTGATCCGCTCCAGCGCCTGCCAGATCGTCCGCACCCCGCCATTGTAGGTGTTGATGACGTTGAACGCGATCAGCCACGACAGGATCGCCTGGATGACGATCACCCATTGCGCGATCATCAGCACGAAATCGACAACGGCCCACAGCTCGTTCATGGTCACTCCTGGTTGCGCCCGCAGATAGCGCGCGGGCGGGCGAAAGGGAATGACCACGCCATCCATCCGTTGCCCCGGCCAAGGTTGGGGTCGCCGGCCGCCGGCGCCCGCCTGCGGCGACCGATCCCGGGCAGCGCCGGGACGACGGCGTTCACCGCTCCGCGCGCGCCCCCGCCCCCTTGGCGCTCACCAGCGTTCCCGCCCCCTGACGGGTGAAGATTTCCAGCAGCATCGCGTGCGGCACCCGCCCGTCCAGGATCACCGCCGCGTCCACCCCCGCCTGCACCGCCGCGACGCAGGTCTCCAGCTTGGGGATCATGCCTCCGGTGATCGTCCCGTCCTCGCGCAGCCCCCGGACCATCGCGGGCGTCAGGTCGGTCATCAGGTCGCCCGTCTTGTCGAGCACGCCCGCGACATCGGTCAGCAGGAAGAACCGCGCCGCTCCCAGCGCCGCCGCGATCGCGCCCGCCATGGTATCGGCGTTGATGTTGTAGGTGTGCCCGTCCGCCCCGCTCGCCACCGGTGCGATGACGGGGATCATGCCGGCACCGCTGATCTGGTCGATCAGCCGCCGGTCCACCGCCACCGGCTCGCCGACGAAGCCCAGGTCGACATGCCGCTCGATCCCCTGCAGGCGATCGGGGTCGATCCGCCCGACCTTTTCGGCCTGCACCAGCCCCGCGTCCTTGCCCGAGATGCCGACCGCGCGTCCCCCCGCCTGCCCGATCCAGCCGACGATGTCCTTGTTGATCGATCCCGCCAGGACCATCTCGGCGATCTGCGCGGTTTCGGCATCGGTCACCCGCAGCCCGTTGACGAAGCGCGATTCGACTCCCAGCCGCTTCAGCATCGACCCGATCTGCGGGCCGCCGCCATGGACCACGACCGGGTTGATCCCGACCGCCTTGAGCAGCACCACGTCCTCGGCGAAGTCGCGCTGCAACTCGGGGTCGCCCATCGCGTGCCCGCCATATTTCACCACGAATGTCTTGCCGGCATAGCGCTGGAGGTATGGCAGCGCCTCCGTCAGCGTCTCCGCCTTGGCGAGCAGGGTGGGATCGGGAGCATGGTCGGTCATGCCGCGCGCCATAGACGCGGGACGGCGCGGGCGAAAGCGGGCTGGCATAGCCCGCTGCGGGACGCCGCCCGCGACGAGGGAGAGCGGCCATTGCGGGGCGCGATCGAGCGCGGGGCTGGGGGAAGCCGCATCGCGGGCAAGAGGCCGGCACACGCATCATGCCCCCCGGCAGGCGAGCCCACGCAGGTCGTGGCAGACTTGCGCTCGACCAGCCGCGGCGGAAGCGCAACCGACAAGATCAGGCCGTTGCCGGAAGCGGAAGGCCCCATGCACGCTCGCCGCCCAAGCGTCGGTCGGTGCACGCCGGCCGCTTCACCCCCGGTCCAGTCGCCGCCCCAGTCCCACGAACAGGTAGATCGCCGGCGGCACCAGGATCGCCGACAGCGCGACCTTGGCGATCATCTGCCCGGCGAGCAGCTCCCCGACCGGAAACACCCCCAGGAACGCGATCGACACGAACAGCAGCGTGTCGACGATCTGGCTCAGCGCCGACGCCAGCGCCGCGCGCAGCCATAGGAGCCGCGCCCCCTCCCGCCCCTTCAGCGCGGCAAAGATCGTGACGTTCAGCGTCTGGCTGATCCCGTACGCGATGATCCCGCCGATCCAGATCCGCCACGTCGATCCCAGCACCAGCTGGATGGCGTCGCGATTGGCGGGCTGCATGTCGGGCGCGGCGGGCACCTGGTGGACGATCCACGACAGCAGGATGGAGACGATCAGCGGCACGAACCCCACCACCACCAGCCGGTTCGCGACGGCACGCCCGTGCAGCTCGGCCACCGCGCTCGACGTGACCACGAGCAGCAGAAAGGCGAAGATCCCCGCCTCCACCGCCAGCGACCCCACGCCCAGCCCCGGCCCCAGCGCCGACAGCGGCCCCAGCGCGACCTGCTTGTTCCCCAGCACCCCCGCGATGCACACCATGCCGCCATAAAAGGTGGCAAAGGCGAACAGCGACGGCGAAAGGGCAGGCGACGGGCGGGTGTCCATCGCCGGGTGCTACCCGCTTTCGCCACCCCCGCCAACCGTCGCGGATGCGCGGGCGAGGCCGGCGACCCCGGTCCGCATTTTCGCTGTCCTACGCGCGCCGTTGCCGCCATAGCTGCCGGCGGGGGCGCGCAGGGCTCCCGTGGAAAGGGGCTTGGGACATGTCGTTTTCCCGAAACCTTTGTAACTTTTGGGCAGCCTGAGCGCGCATGAACCGCATCCTGATCGGCCTGGCCGGCATTTTCGTCATCCTGGGACTCGCGCTGGCGCTGTCCACCGATCGCCGCGCGATCCGGCCGCGGGTGGTGGGGGCCGCCTTTCTGCTCCAGGCGGCGATTGCGGTGATCGTGCTCTACTGGTCGCCCGGCCGCGCCGCGCTGGCGGGCGCCTCCGCCGGGGTCGGCGCGCTGCTCGGCTATGCCAAGGCGGGGACCGATTTCCTGTTCGGCCCGATCGCCAGCCCGGCGATCGGCGGCACCTCGTTCGCGATCGCGGCGCTGCCCGTCATCATCTTCTTCGCCTCGCTGGTGTCGATCCTCTACTATCTCAACGTGATGCAGCTGGTGGTGCGCTGGATCGGCGGCGCGATCGAAGGGGTGATCGGCGCGTCCAAGGTCGAATCGCTGTGCGCCGCCGCCAACATCTTCGTCGGCCAGTCCGAATCGCCGCTGGTGATCCGCCCCTATCTCGCGGGCCTCACCCCGCCCCAGGTGTTCACGGTGATGACCAGCGGCATGGCGGGGGTCGCCGGCACCATCCTCGCCGCCTATGCCTCGATGGGGATCAGCATCGACTATCTGCTCGCCGCATCCTTCATGGCGGCGCCGGCGGGCATCCTGATGGCCAAGATCATCATGCCCGATCGGCCGGCGCCGGTCGGCGGCGAAGCCGGCGATGGGCGTCCGACGTCACGGGACGGGGCGATCCACCTCGCCGAGACCCGGATCAGCGGCCAGGGTCCCGCCGCCCTGCTGCCGGAGGGAACGCACCAGCCGACGCCCGGCGAACCGATGCCCGACGCGACCCATGACGAGGAACGCCCCGCCAACCTCATCATGGCCGCCGCGCAGGGTGCGCAGACCGGGGTCAAGCTCGCGGTCGCGGTCGGCGCGATGGTGCTCGCGTTCGTCGCGCTGGTTGCGCTCGCCAACGGGCTGCTGGGCGCGCTCGGCGCGGCGGTGGGGCTGCCGGGGCTCAGCTTCCAGGCGCTGCTCGGCCACCTGTTCCAGCCGGTGATGTTCCTGCTCAACATCCCCTGGAACGAGGCGGGGATCGCCGGCGGGCTGTTCGGCGAGAAGATCGTGCTTAACGAGTTCGTCGCCTATATCGACCTCGGCAAGCAGACCGCGCAACTGTCGCCGCATAGCGTCGCGGTCATCACCTTCGCGCTGTGCGGGTTCGCCAACTTCTCCTCCATCGCGATCCAGATGGCGGTCACCGGCAGCCTCGCCCCCAACCAGCGCCCGGTGATCGCCCGCCTCGGCCTGCGCGCGCTGGCCGCGGGCAGCCTCGCCAACCTCATGTCCGCCGCGCTCGCAGGCCTGCTGATCGCGTGAGGGGGGGCGGCCGAACGGCGGACGTCGGCGAAACCGAGTCGATCCCCATCGCCGAACAGGTCGATGCCGCCACTCCGTTCCAGCCGGCCGCGACGGTTACGCCGATCGAAGATGATGTGGGGGGATGGGACGTCTGCTGAAGCCGGACGGCATCGAACCGATCCGTTCGTGCTTAGCGTAGTCGAAGCACAGGTGACGCGTGCCCTTCGATCGCGCTCAGGGCGAACGGAAGCGGGCCGATGTGGTGGCATCGCGCTCCGGTGGCCGCTACCCACCGCGCCCGTTCCGTCCCGCCCCCGCCAACCGCACCAGTCCCACCAGCGCGATCGCCGCCCAGGCTCCCTCGACCACCGCCGCCGACAGGTTCCAGTCGTGGCTCAGGCTCACCAGGATCGCGCTCGCCCCCGCAAAATTGCCCAGCAACGCCCGCCACCCCCGCGCGTCCGCCCGCCCCGCGACGGTCAGCGCATAGGTACCCAGGATCAGCGCGCTCCCCGCCAGGCCGACCGCGTCGAACGCGGTCATCGCGTCGGTACCGGCTCCGGCCCCGTCCAGTCGTAGAAGCCGCGTCCCGCCTTTTTGCCCATCCACCCCGCCTCGACATATTTGACCAGCAGCGGGGCCGGGCGGAACTTGGGATCGCCCGTCCCCTCGAACAGCACCCGGATGATCTCGAGGCAGGTGTCGAGCCCGATGAAGTCGGCCAGCGTCAGCGGCCCCATCGGGTGGTTGAGCCCGAGGCGACACGCGGTGTCGATGTCGGCCACGCCCGCCACCCCCTCGCCCAGCGCGAACACCGCCTCGTTGAGCATCGGCATCAGCACCCGGTTGACGATAAAGCCCGGCGCGTCGTTGGCATGGACCACCGCCTTGCCCAGCCGTTCGGCAAAGCCTTCCATCGCCGCCACCGTCGCGTCGCTGGTGGCGAGCCCGCGGATCAGCTCGATCAGCCCCATCACCGGCACCGGGTTGAAGAAGTGCACGCCGACGAACCGCGCCGCATCGGGCGCCGCCTGCGCCAGCCGGGTGATCGGGATCGACGAGGTGTTCGACGCCAGGATCGCGTCGCCGCCCAGCACCGCGCCGACCTCGGCGAAGATCTGCCGCTTGATCGCCTCGCGCTCGGTCGCGGCCTCCACCACCAGCCCGCACGGTGCCATCGCGGCGGGGCCGTCGACCGGTTCGATCCGCGCGATCAGCGCGTCGGCGTCGGCGCGGGTCATCTTCTCCTTGGTCACCAGCCGGTCCAGCGCGCGGCCGATCCCCGCGATCCCGGCACGCGCGCGGTCGATCCCGACATCGGCCAGCAGCACGCGATAGCCGGCGGCGGCGGACACCTGTGCGATGCCCGCGCCCATCTGCCCCGCCCCGATCACGCCCACCGTGTTCCCGATCCCGCTCACCGCCACTCTCCTTGCAGACCTCATGGCACCGCGCCTTGCCCGATCGCGCGCGCCATGTCAGCCATTCGCCATGCCCGCCACCGCCCTGCTGCCGCTCGTCCTGCTCGCCGCCGTCGCCGCCCCGCAGCCGCGGCCGGGGCCGCTTCGCACCTTTGGCGACTGGACCGCGGGCTGCGACAACACCGGGGTCTGCACGATGGCGTCGCTGGGGCCGGAGGGCGCCGCCTTCCCGCCGGTCACGCTGTCGCTCACCCGCCAGCCGGGGCCGGACGGCGGCTGGGCGCTCGCGTTCGAGACGCCCGGCGACGCACCCCCGGCCGCACCCGCCGCGGTCACGATCGACGGCCGCCGCTTCGCGCTCGCCGACCTGTCGGGGGCCGCCGCCGGCGCGGTGGCGCGGGAAATGGCCAACGGCCGCACGCTCGCCGTGCTGGCCCTCCGCGACCGCCGGCTCGCGGGGGTGTCGCTGACCGGCGCCGCTGCCGCGCTGCGCTGGATCGACGCGCAACAGGGACGCGCCGGCACCGTGACCGCCACCGTCGCGACCGGGCCTCGCGACGCCGCCACCGTGCCCCGGCGTCGCCCCGCCCCCGTGATCCGCGCGCTCGTCGCCAATGGCGCCGCCGCCACCGCCACCCCGCGCCAGCTCGCGGCGATGCGCGGGGCGGCCGGGTGCAACCTGCCCGCCGCCGCCGGCCTCGGACCGGCGTTCCACGCGCTCGGCCGCGGCGCGACGCTGGTGCTGCTGCCCTGCTCGACGGGGGCGTACAACCTGTCCTCCGCGCTGTTCGTCCTGCGCGCCGGCCGGGTCGAGCGCGCCCGCGTCGATGCGCCCACCGGCTTCGACGCGACGCCGGCCACCGGCACCGACCGGCTCGCCAGCGTCGTCAACGGTCGCTGGCAGGGCGGCGAACTCACCAGCTTCGCACGCGGCCGGGGGCTGGGCGATTGCGGGGTCATCCAGACGCTGGTCTGGGACGGCACCGCCTTGCGCCTCGCCGAACAGAGCGCGATGGGCGAATGCCGCGGCAATCCCTATTTCATCACCACCTGGCGCGCGCGGGTGGTGCGCGGCTGACCCGTCGGGGCGGTCCCCTCCACTCGCCGGACGCCGCACCCCCGGCGACGCAGCTTCGCCGCCTGCCCGGCGGTCGACCCCGGCCGGATCGCTTCCTACGCCGTCACCGGCTCGTCCCGCGCCTCGGCCAGGTATACCGCGAACAGCGCGTCGGGATCCCTCCACTCCGCCACCGGCGTCCACCCGCCCGCCGCCAGCAGCAGCCGTGCGTCGCGCGATCCGTATTTGTGGCTGTTCTCGGTATGGATCGTCTCGCCCGCCGCCATGGCGAACGCGGCGCCCGCGACGGTGAACCGCACGTCGCCGGTCGCCTCCAGGTGCATCTCGATCCGCGATCCGGCGTCGTTCCACACCGCGCGGTGGACAAAGGCATCGACCGGGATCGTCCCCTCCAGCTCGCGATTGACGCGGTGGAGCAGGTTCAGGTTGAACGCCGCGGTCACGCCGGCCTTGTCGTCATAGGCGCTGACCAGCCGCTCCTCGTCCTTGACCCGGTCCATCCCGATCAGCAGGGTCGCGCCGGTCCCCAGCGACGCGCGCATCCCCCGCAACAGGTCGCACGCCGGCGCGGGCGCGAGATTGCCGATCGTCGATCCCGGAAAGAACCCCAGCACCGCCGCGCCCGCCACCGCGTCGCCCAGTGCCAGTGGCCGGGTGAAGTCCGCCTCGATCGGCACCACCGCCAGCCCCGGAAATGCCGCCGCCACCCCCGCCGCCGCCTCGCGCAGGAAATCGCCCGAGATGTCGACCGGCAGATAGGCGGACGGCGCCGTCGCGCGCAGCAGGATCGGCGTCTTGGTCGACGATCCCGACCCGAACTCCACCACCGCCCGCCCCGGCCCGACCAGCGTCGCCACCTCCGGACAGGCGCGCTCCAGGATCGCGATCTCCGTCCGGGTCGGGTAATATTCGGGCAGTTCGGTGATCGCCTCGAACAGCTCGGACCCGCGCCGGTCGTAGAACCACCGCGCCGGGATCGCCCGCGGCCGGCTCGCCAGTCCGGCGAGCACGTCGGCGCGGAACTGGGGGTCGGGGCTCACCGGTCCTGCGCCAGCCGGACGCCGGTGAACTGCCAGCGCTGGTGCGGGTAGAAGAAGTTGCGGTAACTCGCGCGCAGATGCCCCCGCGGCGTCGCGCAGCTGCCGCCACGCAGCACGAACTGCCCGCTCATGAACTTGCCGTTGTACTCGCCCACCGCGCCGGTCGCGGCGGCGAACCCCGGATAGGGGCGGAACGCGCTTCCGGTCCATTCCCACACATTGCCGAACCAGCCGCCCCCCGGCCGCGGCGCGACCGGTCCCGCGCCGTCGAGCTGGTGCCCGCCATCGGCGTCCTGCCCCGCCGCCGCCGCTTCCCACTCCGCCTCCGTCGGCAACCGCGCGCCCGCCCAGCTGGCATAGGCGTCCGCCTCGTAGAAGCTGACATGCGTCACCGGCGCCGCCGGGTCGAGCGGTTGCCGCCCGTCCAGCCCGAACCCGGTCCACTCGCCCTCGCGCGCCTCCCAGTAGAGCGGCGCCGCGACCGCTTCCCTGCGCACCCATGCCCAGCCGTCGCTCAACCAGTGGGCCGGCGTCCGATAGCCGCCATCGGCGATAAAGGCCTGCCACTCGCCATTGGTCACCGGCCGGTCGGCGATCGCGTGGCGGGGCAGCAGCACCCGGTGCCGCGGCCCCTCGCAATCGAAGGCGAAGCCGTCGCCGTCATGCCCGATCCGCGCGATCTGCTCGTCCCGCTCGACCCAGCCGACCGGCGGCACGGCCGTCCGCCTCGCCGCCGCCGCCGGATACAGCGCCGGCTCCAGCGGATTGAGCGACAGCAGGTGGACGAGGTCGGTGACCAGCAGCTCCTGGTGCTGCTCCTCGTGATGGCACCCCAGCTCGACCAGCGCCCGCGCCTCGGCCGGCAGCGCGTCCAGCGCCCCCGCCAGCGCGGCATCGACATGCGCGCGATAGGCCCGCACCTCGTCCAGCGTCGGCCGGGTCACCATCCCCCGCCGGTCGCGCGCGTGCCGCTGCCCTTCGGCCTCGTAATAGCTGTTGAACAGGAACGGCCAGCGCGGGTCGTGCAGCCGGTATCCGGGCAGGTGGTCGCGCAGCACGAACGTCTCGAAGAACCAGGTCGTATGCGCCAGGTGCCATTTCGCGGGCGACGCGTCGGGCATCGACTGGACGGTGGCGTCCGCATCCGACAGCGCCGCGCTCAACGCCAGCGATCGCGCCCGCACGCCGGCGAACCGGTCCGCCAGGGTGCGCGCGTTCAGCGCGTCGCCCCCGGCTGCCACAGCACGTCTCCCGCCCCGTCGCCGTCCGGCCCGACCCGGTTGACCCACCGCGCCGCGACGAACAGATAGTCGGACAACCGGTTGATATAGGCCAGCGCCGGGGCGCTCGCGCCCGCCATCGCCACCATCGCCCGCTCCGCCCGCCGCGCCACCGTGCGCGCCAGATGCAGCTCGCCCGCTCCGTTGCCCCCCGCCGGCAGCACGAAGCTGGTCAGCGGCGCGAGGTCCGCGTTGAGCGCGTCGATCGCCGCCTCCAGCCGCAGCACCTGTTCGGGCACGATCCGCAACGCCCCCTCGACCCCCGCGGGGGTGGCGAGGTCGGCGCCCAGGTCGAACAGCTCGTTCTGGATCAGCCGCAATCCCCGGGCGAGCCCGGCGGGCACCCGCGCGATCGCGAGCCCGACACAGGCATTGGCCTCGTCCACCTCGCCCATCGCGACCGGCACCGGCCCCGCCTTGGATACCCGGCTGCCGTCGACCAGCCCGGTCGTTCCCGCGTCACCGGTGCGGGTATAGATGCGGTTCAGCCTGACCATCGCCAAACCCCTAGCCGCATCGGGAAGCCCTGTCGCCTCCCGTCATGCCGGGATCGGTCAGGTGCGCCCGGCGGCGAACAGGATCAGCACGACGATCAGGATCGCCAGCGCCTGAAAGAACACGCGCATCTGCATCATCTTGTTGGATTTGACCGACGCCGCGCTTGGCCCGTTGCCGCCATGCACCTCCGCATGGCTTTCCTGAAGAAAGGCGATCACCCCCCGGACCAGGGCGACCACGGTTGCGATCATCGCGGCGACGAGCAGGATGGCGAGGAAAGTGTTCATGCACCGGATTTAGGGAACCGGAGCCGCGAAACCAATCCCGTCCGCGTGATCCATGTTGCCGCGACCCGCCTGCCGCAACCGGTCCGCCACCGCCCGCCCGTCCGCCCCCGCCAGCCGCATCGCCGCCAGCGTCGGGCTGCCGTGCCGCTTGGCGAGCCGCTCGCCGTCCGCCCCGGTCAGCAGCGGGTGGTGGTGATAGCGGGGGGTCGGCAGCCCGAGCAGCGCCTGGAGCAGCCGGTGGACATGCGTCGCATGGAACAGGTCGGCCCCGCGCAGCACGTCGGTCACCCCCTGCGCGGCATCGTCCACCGTGACCGCCAGGTGGTATGAGGTCGCGACGTCCTTGCGCGCCAGCACCACGTCGCTCAGCGACGCCGGATCGGCCCGCACCCACCCCGCCCGGGCGTCGTGCCAGCGCAGCGCCGCGCCTCCCGCCACCCGCAACGCGGCCGCCACGTCCAGCCGCCAGGCGTGCGACCGCTCCGGGTCTTCCCCTCGCGCCAGCCCGCGGCAAGTGCCCGGATACAGCGCCCCCTCCGGCCCGTGCGGTGCCGACAGCGCCGCGATCGCCGCCCGCGTGCAGAAACACGGGTACACCACCCCCATCGCCCGCAGCCGCGCCAGCGCCGCCGCATACAGCGCCATCCGTTCGGACTGGACCGCATAGCCGTCCCACGCCAGCCCCAGCCAGGCGAGGTCGGCGCGGATCGCCTCCACATGCTCGGCCCGGCTGCGCGCGATGTCGATATCCTCGATCCTGAGCAGGAACCGCCCGCCCGCCGCCCGCGCCAGATCGTGCGCCCGCACCGCGGAGAAGCCATGTCCGGCATGCAGCCGCCCCGTCGGGCTCGGCGCGAACCGGGTCACCACCGCCTGCGTCATGCCGGATGCGTCCCGCCGTGCGCGGCGACGACAACGCCGATCACCGCTCGGCCCGCCCAGTCTTGACCCCCAATCGCCACCGGTGCACTCATCGCCTCGCCCGTCATGCCCGCGTCATCTGCGTGCGCCATGCCGGCATGGAGCTTGAGAGGTGGAGGCGCCATGTTCCATCCCGACCTGATCCGCCATCCCGACGGGTGCCCTGCGCTCGTCCTCAACGCCGACTACACCCCGCTGTCCTATTACCCCCTGAGCATCTGGCCGTGGCAGACCGCGGTCAAGGCGATGTTCCTCGATCGGGTCGACGTGGTCGCCCATTATGAACGCGAGGTGCGCAGCGCCACCGCCGCGCTCCGCCTGCCCTCGGTGATCGCGCTCAAGCAATATGTGAAGCCGTCGCACTTTCCCGCTTTCACCCGCTTCAACCTGTTCCTGCGCGATCGCTTCGCCTGCCAATATTGCGGGCACCCGCGGGACCTCACCTTCGACCATGTGGTGCCGCGCGCGCAGGGCGGGCGCACCACCTGGGAAAACGTCGTCACCGCCTGCGCGCCGTGCAACCTCAAAAAGGGCGGGCGCACCCCCAAACAGGCGGGAATGCCGCTCCATCTCGAACCGATCCGCCCCACCAGCTGGCATCTTCAGGAACATGGCCGCTCCTTTCCGCCCAACTATCTGCACGGAACATGGCACGACTGGCTCTATTGGGACGTTGAGCTGGAAGCGTAACGATAGGGACAGGGGCAGCGACATGGTGCGGTGGACGGCGGCGGCGATCACGGGTGCGGCGATGCTGGCCGGCTGCGGCGGCGCCGAAAGCAGGACGGAGCAGGAAGCCCGCGCCGCCAAATCCGGCTTCCGTCCCCCCGCGGTCACCTCGCGGCTCGATTATGGCGGCGAGATGGAACGCCGCTTCCGCACGCTCGACCGCGACGGCAACGATCAGCTCTCGCAGGACGAATGGCCGCGCCAGGACAGCCGCCTCCAGCTGCTCGACCGCAATCGCGACGGCGTCATCACCTCGACCGAGTTTTCCGAAGGAATGCTCAGCCGCTTCGACCAGATGGACATCAACCGCGACGGCACCGTCACCAGCGACGAGGAACGCGAATACCGGGCCGCCCGTGCCCGCGGCGCCATCCCCGGCCAGGCCCAGCCGATGCCCGGCCCCCTGCTGCCCGGCGGCTGACGCCAACCGGCGGTCGAGGCTGCCCGGCGGCCGAACACCCGCCGCCCGCCGCGCCGGCTTCGCCCGGACCACCCGTTCCCGCGCATTGCAAAGGTTGACGCCCCCGCTTGCGCAACGCAGCATCGCCGCCATGGCCACCCTTCCCCCGATCGCGAACAACCCCGACATCCGCTATCTGGGTGCCAAGCTCGGCGAGGTGATCCGCGTCTATGGCGGCGAGGCGCTGTTCGACGCCACCGAGACGATCCGCCGCACCTCGGTCGAGCGGCATCGCGACGGCGCGGGGGATCACGTCGAGGGCGATGCGGACGCCGCGCTCGGCGTTCAGCTCGAACGCCTCGACCTCGACGAGACGCTGCATTTCGTCCGCGGCTTCATGCTCTTCTCCATGCTCGCCAACCTTGCCGAGGATCGCGGCGGCATCGCGCGCGAGGAAGGCGCCGACCTCGCCGCCGCGGTCGACCGGCTCGCCGGGGAGGGCATCGACCGCGACCGGGTGCTCGACCTGCTGGGCGCGACGCTGATCGCCCCGGTGCTCACCGCCCACCCCACCGAGGTGCGGCGCAAGAGCATGATCGATCACCGCAACCACATCGCCCGGCTGATGGCGTTGCGCGACGCGGGTCAGGCGATCACCCCCGATGGCGACGATGTCGACGAGGCGATCGGCCGTCAGGTCGCGCTGCTGTGGCAGACCCGCGTCCTGCGCCGCGAACGGCTCTACGTCGTCGACGAGGTCGAGATCGCGCTGTCCTACCTGCGCGACGTGTTCCTGCCGACGCTGCCCGCGCTCTACCAGCACTGGGACCGCGTGCTCGGCACCCGCGTCCCGACTTTTCTCAGGCCCGGCAGCTGGATCGGCGGCGACCGCGACGGCAATCCGTTCGTCACCGCCGACGCGCTCGATGCCGCGCTGTCGCGCGCGTCCGCGGCGGTGATCGGCCATTACCTCGACGCGCTGCACGCGCTGGGCGCCGAACTCTCGATCTCCACCCGCCACGCCGCGGTCGATCCTGCGGTGGAGGCGCTGGCCGCCGCCAGCGGCGACGATGCCGACGCGCGCGCCGACGAACCCTATCGCCGCGCGCTGTCGGGCATCTACGCCCGCCTCGCCGCCACCCATCTCAAGCTGACGGGCAAGCCCGCGCCCCGCCCCGGCCGGCTCGCCGGCGAACCCTATCCCGATCCCGCGGCGCTGCGCGCCGATCTCGTCGCGATCGCCCGCGCGCTGGGCCGGCAGGACGCGGTGCTCGCCACCGGCGGCGCGCTCGGCCGGCTGGTCCGCGCGGTGGAGATCTTCGGCTTCCACCTCGCGACGCTCGACCTTCGGCAGAACTCGGCAATCCACGATCGCGTCGTCGCCGAGCTGCTGGCGGTCGCCGGGGTCGAGCCCGACTACCTGTCGCTGGACGAGGACGCGCGCGTCGCGCTGCTCCGGCGCGAACTCGCCAGCCCCCGCCCGCTTACCAGCCCCTATGCGACCTATTCCGACGAGACGGCGGGCGAGCTCGCGATCGTCCGGGCCGCCGCGCGGGCCCATGCCACCTACGGCCCGGCCAGCATCGCCAACTATGTCGTCTCGATGGCCAAGTCGGTGTCCGACCTGCTCGAGATCAACCTCCTTCTCAAGGAGTTCGGCCTTTATACCCCCGGCGATCCGCCCCACGCCGCGATCATGGCGGTGCCCCTGTTCGAGACCATCGAGGATCTCGAGGCCGCGCCTGCGATCATGCGCGCCTGGTTCGCGCTGCCCGAGGTCGCCGCGGTCGCCCGCGCGCGCGGGCATCAGGAGGTGATGATCGGCTATTCGGATTCGAACAAGGACGGCGGTTACCTCACCTCGACCTGGAGCCTGTCCAAGGCGTCGACCGCGCTCCAGACCGTGTTCGCCGCCGCGGGCGTGCGGATGCAGCTGTTCCACGGCCGCGGCGGCGCGGTCGGGCGCGGCGGCGGGTCCAGCTTCGCCGCGATCCGCGCCCAGCCGCCCGGCACCGTCCAGGGCCGCATCCGCATCACCGAACAGGGCGAGGTGA
>Ga0325401_1000250_pt1 | contig 35914 bp, 26 predicted proteins | sample PopdelMetagenome_FD_205666 | JGI IMG/M metagenome (GOLD analysis project Ga0325401, IMG submission 205666) | Populus deltoides microbial communities from Bellville, Georgia, United States - Xylem-PdKOR-R2 | ecosystem: Host-associated > Plants > Phyllosphere > Stem > Wood/Secondary xylem | place...
TTTTAATTCAGAGTACCAAACTATATTTCTTCCACTTTCCTTTTTTGTTATTTTATTTTTGAATTGGGCAAGATGACTTGAAGTAGAAACAAATGAAATTTGATAAAATATTTGAAATCCGATTAAAGAAAGAAAAAAAGGGGGCCATGCCATTTGGCGCCAGCCTTACTGGGGACCCACTCCGACCTTGCCGGCCTACCCATGACGGCCCATCTGACCTAGAATTTTGTTGGGATTAAGGGACAAAAATGGGAGATAAGGGAAGTTTCTTAGGGTAATATTGGGCATGGGAGAAAAATGGAGGACCGTTTGGGAGGTGGGTGCCGTGTTCATTTCAAGAGATCATGAGCTTTTGTTTCCCTTGTTGTTCATATGATCTTGTTTGCTTTTAGTTTTTGTTTTTTTTATGGTTTCCCTCTTCTGTATCTTACTCCACAATGATTTATCTTGTATTTTAATTTTTGAATCTTCTACTACAAGAGTTGTTGTGTGGTATCCAACGACGCCTCACAATCGAAAGAAAGTTGCTAGATTTCTAATTGCATTTTTTGGATCTTCTATTTTTGTTTTTGGTTTTAATGTTTCCGGTTTTTCTGCCTTTTTTTTTTGTATGATGAAAATAGATTTATTCATAATTTATTTTTGTATTTTGTTAGTAATCATATGATAAATATAAAAGAAAAAAAAACATGTTTCATTGAAAAAATATAGATAAAAATATTAAATAAATTTGTTTTTATAATAATTTTCAAGCGGATTTTTATATTCTCAAAATAGAAACAGTATAAAATTATATTTTTTTATACTCAGAATCTTCCATCTCATTAATATTAAAACAATAATCAAACACTACCAAATATATCGTTCATCTATATCAAGACACTAATGAAATCTTATATTTCCAATCCCTTTTAACTTTTAAATTTGAATATAAAATATTCATATCAAGAATAAATCAATTTATTAACCAGCCAAACCTCAAAATCTTATACTCTTGTCTTGGTTATTAGTTTTTTTGTAATTAATATTTCAATAGAAAGTTTCAGTAAGAACAATGTAAGTCTGTGATGTATGTTAATTATCCAAACTACCATACGCCTAATCTTGATTCCTTTACGAGTAATTAGGTGACAGAATAAGTGAGAAATTAAAGGGATACATCATCAGCTGATAATAACAGCAACTACATTATATCTCATAAGGTTAATGCAGCAGCCATGATCATGATCATGATCATGGTCACCTGCAAATCTTGAGATGAAGCTTCGAAATCAAGAGCTAGCTTTGGTTTCTTGCTGGGGGTTGGACCAACAGAGCTGCTTTTATTAAAGATGGAACACAAATAGTTACAAGTAGCAAAACAATATGCCGGCTAAATTACAAGGAATTAAAACACCCTTCTGCCTACATAATGAATCTGATGAGTGTAAAGAGAAAAGGTTGTTCTTCTCCCCTCTCATTCATATCAGGAACGACAAAATCCCAAGAACAAAGAGTATGCTACATGCATGCTTGTTTAAATCTGCAGATGGCCGGAATTGATCACAATCAGAAATGGAAGAGCGACAGGGCATCCAAGTCCCAAGAATTTGCTGGCATTACAACAACTCTGTGTGTCCAGGTTTGTAGCAGACGAGGACAATGACAGAACATGGACAGATCATTTTATTTGTCCCCTCCTCTACATATCTCTCTGGTAGTAAAATAAACGAGAGCTTCTTTCCTTTTTCGCTGTCAAGTGATGGCAAACCACCCTAGATGTATTGCCCTTTTCATTAAGCTTTTTCATGCAATTAGTTACCATCAATTTTTATTTTACAAAACATGATTGATAAATACATCTTATTTATTTTTAGAGTTTTGATTGAGTGAATATTATCTTGAACTATTTTTCAAGTGGTTACGGGGCTCTTGCCGGCTCTGATAATAGAAATAAGACCTCAACCTGAAGTAACAGGTGAAACAAGAATTTACTTAGACAAACGCACAAACACATGGAAGACAACCAAGATTCGAAAACAGCGTAACGTCACTTGACGGAGTAGGATGGGGAGAGGTATTACAAATGCCTGTGATGTGTGTTCAATAATTATCAAATTCCAGAAGACAGGGAGAAGACTGTCTGCGGAGAGATGTTGATTTTCCTAATGTTATATTAATTATAGCTAGTAGCATCAGGCACATCTAAGTGGAAAAGGGTTTAGAGAGTTAATAGTGTTCGGTGATTTTTTAATGGCTTTTTGAAACCCCTCATCTTGCCTTTTTAATATTAATTTTTTTAATAATATTTTTATATTAATTCAAAACAATTATAAAAATTAATTCAACCAAGTTTTTATTTAATTTTTATATTTTTAGAAATATAATTCATGTATTAATTATATTCTAATTTTTAATTTATAAAATACATTTTAATCAAGTTATCCTTAATTAAATCATCCTAATTTAATTTTTTATTGTTGGTTCTTAATGTGTGTGACCTATTAAATTCTTAATATATTGGTACAAATATAGATTCTAGTTATAATTAAATAAGTTAATTTATTAATAATTTAATAATTGATTAATTTATATTTAAAGATCATGTACATCATCTAATAATGTGTTATAATCCCTCAAATATTAGAAAAGTCATTGGTGGTTTTACTTAACCTTTCAGTGACTGGTTGCACAGTGTAATTAATTTCATTCCATCAATAATATTCTGATTGAAATATATCTACCATATTAAATCATATGGTAGACATACTTAGTGATTTTAATATGAGCATAAATAATATTTTCATATGAAATTCTCATGCTGGTCAGTTTAGTATACATATTTTATGATAAGTATCTACATATTAGTTTGAAGTACCCTTTATATTATAAAATAAAAATAAAATAGAGGAAAAGCCAAACAGATTGATGTGGGATATAGAGTTTTTTTGAAGGAAAATACTATAAAAAACTGTGAATGTGAATTAAGATGCTAGTTGGACATGGGAATCAGCTGGAGATCAAAATAAACAATGAGGTATGCCAGTCCCTTTTCATGGGTCGCAACAGCACCTGCATGCGCATGCAGCTGCCATGCACAAATCCTTTTATATATATATATATATAAAATAATAATAATAATAATAATAATAATAATAATAATTCACGTGTTGCAATCCTAAGCATATTTCTGTTGATACATTTGCATGTTACCTAGTTAAGATTACACCGTGCCTCTTAGCAATTTGTGCAGATCTTTAATGGTGTTCTGAGGAATATTTTAATCATATTGTATGTATTTTTCTCATGTACGTGTTGCGAGGAGGGAATGCAGTGGCAGATGCAAAACAAATTTATTTCTTGGTTGTAATTTGTTTTTTGCTCTTGTTTTATTTCCTGGCTACGAGTTTCTAGCTGGCCTTTTATCTTTAAATAAAATTTTTATTTATTGTCATATCCATGATGAAATTAAAGTTGTTAAATCCGGTTCAATTTATAATTTAATTTGAAAATATATGGTTATAGCTAGGTTGAATATATTCATCAAAATTGACTCGTATTGATCTAAATAGGTGTTGTTTTTTAAAAATAAAATAATGATATTTTAAATTTTTTTAAAAAGCTCAAATTGGATTTTGATTGGCCAGCAAAGTCACTAATGATTATAAATTTATTTATTGATGTATTACAGAGTTTAATAATAGTAGATGAACAGAAGACAGTTACTGAGGTTAAGCCCTACGAATCAAACAATTTTGCAACCAGTTTCTTGTTTTGTTTTCTCCTTGAGTGTCCCTGTCCTTGTTATGCATTCCTGAAATACCAAGTCCACCAATGAGACAGCTAATCTTTGTCTTAAAATCCCCAGTTGTATTTTCCTCTCCTCATCACGAAGACAATGGCGACAATACCGAGAGGGAATATGGCTGCATCCAAGGAAAACATTCAAGGACATTATCGTAAATTCGAATATTTAAGAATCTGCCGATCCTGGGTGGTTGGGCAAGCTGGGATTCTCGTGCATCGTGCAGCGCTAGTTTTATGACAGAAACTTACCGAAATAACCTCACAATACCTCTTGATTTACGCTGGAGACATATTCACTGAGAACGTCGCCCATTCTTTAGAACTTCAGATCTTTGAAATGAAAACAAATAAAAAAACCTTGAAATGGATTAAAAAAATCCCAATAAATCCTAAGAGTATAAAAGAAATATCCCAAATGATAGCTTATTTATGTAGTGTGAAAAATTAGTGAAAATAAAATAGATATTTTTCTATGTTCTTCATATTTTGAATAAAACATAAATTCACTCTAAGAATATTTATGTTTTTATTTTAATATTTTTTTTTATCGAATATGTTTATGGGTATATTTATTTTCTCTAGGCTAGAAACATGCCCTCAAGTATTTGTGAATGAAGTTACTTATTTATCCTTGCTAATTTGTTAAGGTTAGGTGATACATGAGGGGCTCTGTTGTGTTTTGAGTCCAAGGCAAGCAAAGGTTTGCCTTTCCTCTAACAGGTTCAAGTCAAGTCAGTCTTTTTTATGCATTATTATTGAACTAACCATGTTCAATTTGCTGCTGCTGCTGCTGGTGGTGCAAGTTGGACCGACCCTTTTTCTACAATTCAATAAATAAAAGCAACTACTCTAAGGTGGTCAAAATGACTGTTTGGTGCATTCCACCATGTTTTTAATGATCCCCATGACCTTTTCTCTTTGGAAAAAAAAAAAAAAGAAATAAAAAGAGTTAATGGAAAATGATAGGAGTCCTGGGAGTTTGGTTCTTGTGTCCATTTATACTTGCTTTTTAAGAAGCTTTAGAACTATATTTACTTAAAATATTCTTCCTGAATTAAATTAAATGGAGGATTGTGCTTGCCTAATGCAGCAGAAAACATTTATAGAAGATTCAAATTCAAAACACTTTCTCATCAACTAATTCATTTAAAATCTATCCAGTTAATTACAAGTACATGTAAAATCAAATTCAAGAAAGGGCAATATTGTCAATCAATCTCACCAATTCTTAAATTTTTTATGATGAATATTGCTACTTGCTTTGTTCCCACAAATAATCTCATGTCACCCTCCTACACATCCAAAATAGAAAATAAATAAATAAACAGAGAGAGTGATAAATGCCTCCAAAATATTTCCTCCTCAACAATATATATTAAAATAAAAATAAAAATTAGGGAGGGTTTTCTTTCTTCCAAGCTTTGTGTAGTCCTATATACTGCCTCCTTTACTTCTCAGTTCTTATACCCCCCCCCCCCTCCTCTCTATTTCTTTGCTTCTTTTTGGCAAATCCCAGATTCCCCTTGAGGAGTTTTTGAATCCAAAAAAGAAGGGAAGAAATGGGGGGGGAGAAGAAACCACAATCACTCGGAGTATGGCCTACTGTTAAACCTTTTGTTAATGGTGGTGCATCTGGTATGCTTGCTACCTGTGTTATCCAGCCAATTGATATGATTAAGGTACAAAAAAGGATGTTTCTTTAGATTTTGGGGGTTTGTGGTTGATTATTTTATGCTCTTGTGCTCTTTGTGATATGAAGTTTGAATCTTTTTTAGCTAAAATGGCCTTCTAGATCTGGGATTTGAGGTTTTTTTTTAAAGGTTTTGTTTGGTTTGATGGTGTAAGGTGGTTTGTTGAAGTCTGTGTTTTGATGGGTTTTTGCGTTTCGTGTAGGTGAGGATTCAATTGGGTCAAGGATCAGCTGGTGAGGTGACAAGGAATATGATAAAGAATGAGGGTTTTGGTGCTTTATACAAGGTTTGAACAATTTACTTTAAATATTGGATTTTTGGTTGCGTGGTGTTGATTTAGTTTCTCATTTATAAGATCTGTGCTAAAGGATGGATCTTCATTGCTGTTTAATTTGGAGCTCAGCTATCATTTCAAAGGGAAAGGAATTAAACTTTCCAATTTGAATGCTTTAAGAGGAGGTGTGGTTTGTGCTCTTTCGATAGAAAATTGATAGATTTGATCTAATATAATATGTCCTCTAATTTGTGAGATTAAAACAAATTTGTAAGATTTGATATTGGTTACTTGTTTGTGTCTTAATTTTTGGAGATCACCTCAGAAATGGCATCAACGAGAAGCGTTTAACTTGACCAATTGAATTCCTAGTGTCTTTTGAATTAAGACGTGTTTTGTTGTTGTTAAATTTAAATCTGGTTCGTGTTGTGTGTGCTCTGTGTCTCATTACCATATTAATGATCAGGGGCTTTCTGCTGGACTATTGAGGCAAGCCACTTATACAACTGCCCGGCTCGGAACATTCAAGTGAGTGTTTGAAAATATTTGTTATCAAACTATAATGTCGTTGTCCATCTTCTATCTTCTAATTAAATCAAGCTTACTGAATTCCTTTCTGTCTTTGTAAGGATTTTGACCAGCAAAGCAATTGAAGCCAATGATGGGAAGCCCTTACCTCTATATCAGAAGGCTTTGTGTGGGCTAACAGCTGGTGCGATTGGAGCATCCGTGGGCAGCCCAGCGGATTTAGCACTTATCCGTATGCAGGCTGATGCCACTTTACCTGTTGCTCAGCGCAGAAACTACTCAAATGCTTTCAATGCCCTCTACCGAATTGTTGCTGATGAAGGGGTTTTGGCCCTCTGGAAAGGTGCTGGTCCAACTGTTGTAAGGGCAATGGCTTTGAACATGGGGATGCTTGCTTCTTATGACCAAAGTGTTGAGTTTTTCAAGGATTCTCTTGGTTTTGGTGAAGGTGCTACAGTGTTAGGTAAGATTCTTTGCATGCATGATATTTATATACCTGTATCAATGAGTATTAATTTTTCAAAACTATTCCATTGTTAGTTATGCACGCAACAGTTGAGCATGGCATGAACAATCACTGGGTGTACATATTACATAGATTTAGTCAAAGATTTGAAAAGTGGATCTTAGTCTAGCATGTTTTTTTTCTGTTCGTTTCTAAAATGTATGTATTTTGTTTGTTACGCCATCTATATTAGGCATGTTCATTGATTGAATCTGACATTCGAATCACCTTGTAGCTAATATTTCATCTGAACACAGTAAGCATGATATGTTACAATGGCTAACAGCTCCCTTTATCCTCTTTATTTCCAGGTGCAAGTAGTGTTTCTGGATTTTTCGCTGCAGCTTGTAGTCTTCCATTTGATTATGTCAAAACTCAAATTCAGAAAATGCAACCTGATGCCCAAGGAAAGTATCCATACACTGGCTCCATGGATTGTGCCTTAAAGACACTCAAGTCAGGAGGACCGTTCAAATTTTACACTGGATTCCCTGTTTATTGTGTCAGAATTGCTCCTCATGTCATGGTACTTATCTTGCCACCTCCCTCCTTCCCTCCATGCATTTGTTTGCCTATCTTTCATGACTTTGTCTGCTTAGCTATGGCTGATTACTTAACTGTTTTTAGATCACCACATAGAGTTCTTATTGCTGAATGTTTTGCATATGCAGATGACCTGGATATTCCTTAACCAAATTCAAAAGCTGGAGAAATCAGTCGGGTTGTAGTTTCCTGCAGAGATGGAATTCGCAATGAGTCAAGCTATCAAAATAACGGCATTTGGTTGTGTACTTTTGTTGTAGTTTCTGGCTGGTTCTGGCGGTTGACACCCTGTTTGACTTTCAAGTCGAACCAATTATTTTTGAAATTCTTACTGTCGAATTTTAAGTAGGATTTCTGAATTTTATGCTTATCAGCACCTACAATTTATAGGGTGTGGAAGGATTTGAATTTTTCATAAAACCCCATTTGAAATCAATAGAGCTCCTCCTCATTTCAATCCTTGAGAAGAGAGAATTAAAAATACATTTTGTACTTGATGAACAGGTATTATGGATCAACTTTTGTATTCTTAAAGCCTCGTAATTTGACCTTGGATCTCAGCATGTTCTTCTTCATCCTGCCTTGTGTTTGTTTTCTCTGGATTTTCAGCACCTTAAAAGGTACAAGCCATGATGTAAACAGCCATGAATTGGGTCTAGATAAAGCTAGATTCGGTTCTCGCTGCGAATTGGCAATGTATCAGGCGCTAGTTCAAGTCTCTTTCGGACTTTTCCCAGGTGATGGATAACAACTGGGTTGCAATGAGAGTGATTTTAGGCTGTGAGGTGTTCGATCCTTTTACTACATTATGCTGAAGGAGGATGGAGACTGATGATGGGATGAGTTTCTTACCAGGATATATTGTAGGAATATAATATCACCATTGTAGTTTGAAAAGAATATTAATATATATTTTTTAAAAAATTTAGAGGTTAATGTATTTTTTTTAAATATGGATAACAAAAAGAAAATGGAGATTGTTGGTTGCTCTTAAAATGAGTTTCAACTTTATAAATAATATATGAAGATTGAGGTAACCATGCCAAAAATGCTTCTCCCCATAACATTTCAACAGTAAACCTAATTCAAATAAATCTAATTCATATTTTATCTCCTCCTTTATTTAAACCTAATTCAAACAAATCCAATTTATATTTTGGAGGTTTTTAAGAACAAATTGAATGTGAAAAATAAAAACAATAAAATATTTTAAAAGAAGAATATAACATGAATTTTAATATTCTCCAATATTTCAATTAAATTTTATGGCATTATTTTTTTTTAATCTATTAATATTCTATCTATCCTATAATGCTATTACTTATATTATAAAAAATAAGAAAGAATAAATACAAGAGAATGTAATAAAGAGTAAATTATTATTTAATCCCTTAATTTTCTATAAGATTATAACTTAGTCTCTCAATATTAAAAAATCTACGGTTATATCCTTCCCTTTAATGCCTTGCTTATAAATGAGTCCTTTTGATAATGCAATGTCCGTCTCTCACGTTAAGTGTGTGTTTTTTTTTTTAAAAAAATATATTAAAATAATATTTTTTATTTTTTAAAATTTATTTATGATATTAGCACATTAAAATGATAAAAAAACACATAAAAAATTAATTTAAAATTAAAAAAATTCAAATGTTTTTAAATATATAGTGGAACCACAATGATAAACACCATATAAACATCACAAAGTGTATTTTTAAAGCTAAAATTTTGATTATTGAACAGTTTAGTATCGTGCAGTAACCAAAGGAGCATCTTGTAAGGAGAGAATCGGGGGGGAGGAGATAACTGTAGTTTTTAGGAAACCAAGGGATTAAATTACAATGAAACTGAGAGCTGAGGGACTATATAATAATTTACTTTACAGCAAATCAAAATAAAACAAAAGAAGATGATGTCAAAATTACCCTCATATCCTTTTTCAGTGAAATCAAGACTTTATCCCTAGATGATTTTTTTAGTATATTTTTTGAATAATTTTGATTTATTGATGTAAAAAATAAAATTATATTTTAAAATAAAATTATTTTTAAAAAAACATTCTAGCATTACCATACTAAACACGGAAACAGTATTGGGTTGCTGCGACGCCCGCATCAGCCAACATTTGGATTAGTCTATTCTTTAACTTTAATTCTTGCTATTATTATTACAGGCAAGATTAATACACTCCTCGGTCCAAGATAACGCAGCCTATCAAGGCCAGAAACCTGATGCGTTAATTAATTGTCAGCTCTCAGAAAAGGTGGAATCAACACTGGTTTCCTGTAGGCCCTCTTTTCTTCTGGTTCATTAACTCACCGGACCACACTGGCTAACTGGTCTCGGATTTTGTAAACTGGACCCTGCAGGATATATCAGCCCTGTTCAGGGCTCATGTGGCAGTCAAGAGAAAGGAATCTTCTTGAAGGAAAGTTAAAACGATACCTCCACCACCCAGGAAAGCAAGTCCCTCTCAATCAGATTATCAAATTGCAACACTTAATGGGCTACTTGAGACCAGATCCATCACCATTGCCAGTTAATATATGAATATATAGCACAATAAAGTCAAAGAAAAATGCCTAAAAGTGAACATTAACACAACATAACATAACCAATGACAGCAATAGCAGTTGCAGTTGTCACATTAATTCTCAGAAATTTATAACAACACAACCGGCTCATTGATGTTGAGAGAAGAGACAGATTCACAGAAGCAAGAATCTAGTTGTGCAGCAGGTAGAATCTCACATGGAGGCTACTACAAGAAACAACAAGCGCTGGAATGGAACATATTTGAGAATGGCAGTACCGTGAAGTGCTTGAGTACTACAATCCATGCCACCTATCAAGAAAATGAGTGATTACAGGAACGTGGTATGTTAGAAAGGAGAAATAAGTAAAGCTGAATGTATTGACGAATTCAATTTATCAATACCTAGATTTGGTGCTCGTGTTAATCATCCAAAATATTTTTTTACCTCTGCTGCATAAGATGTTTCATCGTTGGGATCATAAATCCCGTCGTATTGGAGACATGGTACATTCTTGACCATCCTTTGGGTGGAGTCATCTGGCATCCCTGCAAATGACAATTCTTTGAGGTCTTTCAAGTGTTGGATTCCTGAAGGCACCTGTCTCTGTTGCGGGCAAGCTCCTATAGCTAGCTCTTGAAGAAGGGGCAACGCTCCTTTTTCTATTATAATGGAATTCAATCCAGAAAGAGAAAGCCACTTGAGCTTAAGAAACCCTCCTTCAAAATGCACTTCCTCTTCATCGTATCCACAAAAGAGCCCAAGAGATTTTAAACTGGGCAAAGCTTGAAAGACTTCAACTGGATCATCAGTCAATCTTGAAAAAACTAATCCCAACGCAACTAGATTGTTCAGTTAGGAAATCCAACATGGCAACATTTCTGATTTCCCATGAAGGTATAGACTTTGAAGGTGAGGAGGAGGAGAAGACATTGTTTGCACTTCAAGAATCTCGTCCTTGTTGACAGAGAAGACAGATAGTGTTGAGTACTTTAGCATCCTTTAGGCTTGAGTACCTTAGATGCAACAAGTTTCCCAGTTCTTTGGGGATGCGATCTATGGGATACCTTTCAAAATCTAACATGGTCAAAAGCTTAAATTTTGTAAATATTGCAGAGATTAAAGGCTTCTGGACATCAACTCCATTGAAGACCATGACAGAGCGAGTTTGAGACTTGGTGGTGCTGCTGCTCCTCGAAATGTTACTAATCACTTGTTTGCTTATGGAGAGTCGCCGTGCTATGCCCTCAATGGATGAGCAATTCTTGGAAATGTGGGGAAACTCAACTCCTCTGACTTGGAAAGAATGATGTCACGCACTAAATCATGAACTCAACATGTTCTAAGAATTCCTTTCAAACCAGCTTCATTCAGCTGAACCAAACTTCGATGGATAAGTTTAGTTAAGTATTCTTCTGCTGTCTCTTCTAACGTCATGCCTTGCTATTATTGTATAAATCCCTCAGCAATCCATAGTTTGATTAGTTTACTACGCCTGATGGAGAAATCCTCTGGAAACATACCGAAGTATAAGAAACAGGATTTGAGGTGGTAAGGCAGATCATTGTAACTAAGGAAGAAAATTTTGTGACATTCTCAACGTGCGGATCACAAACCAGTGCTGAACCGAGGTTATCAAGCAACCTTTTCCATTCGAGAACCACCTTTTCCTTGGTTGCTAGAAGTCCACCAACAGCCACAATTGCTAATGGCAATCCTCCACACCTTCTAACAATGTTATGAGATAATGCCTCCAAATCTTTAGGACATTTCCCTTGAAAGTCAAACTTGAATGCCTTCTTGCAAAAGAGTTCCCATGCCTCTTGTTGAGGCAGAGGTTCCATCTGATAGACATGAACTAATGAAGATCGTTTGCAAAAGTTAGCAACATCCTTGTTTCTTGTTGTGGCCAATAATCTACTTCCGTTATCATTGTTGAACAAAGCATGCTCCACATCTCCCCAGAAGCCAATTTCCCGTTCATTATCAAATACAATGAGATAGTAGATATTCTCTAAGCTCATATATCAAGGATGAGACATACATGGCAACAATGGTTTTAGGGACAAGCTGTTTTTTGCCTTCATAGAGTTTCTTTAGTATGCTCCTCCTTATCATATGATTGAGACACAGTGACCCACGCGCGACATCCAAAGTGCTTCTTCTCTTCGTGATTGTCATGCACCTTCTTAGCCAGAGTGGTCTTCCCTATACCGCCCATACCAACCAAGGAAATCATGGTCCTTTGGGATGCTCCGCCTACCAAGTAGAGTATCAAGTCATCTCTTGGAGATTCAATGCCAACAAGCTCACCTTCTTCAATGAAAAGAGATTCTTCTCGGGGATCATGCAATTAGACTGTTGTCGCATTGCTACTTGACGTGACATGCTCTGAAGAAATGAACCGGAATCTTTGACTTCTATCCTTGATTTCTTGAAGTGTTGCCATGATATCTTCAATCCCTGATACTATCTCATGACGCGGTTTCAATTTGCTAACCAAGGAACAGATGCTATACAGGATGGAGCCCATTAATCCACGTTGTTGATCACGATGTTGTGCCGCACAGGCTTCAACCATGTACGTATCAATGACATCTTCAATGCAGTAAGCTACTTCTCTTCCTTGTTTTACCCATGCTTTCACACCTTCACTGATTCCTTCTTTATCTGCCTTTGAATCCGCATCTTTTAGGAAAGCCCTGATGATTTCCAGATCGTCTTTGATACAAGCAACTTTTTTATGGACTCCTTTCAGTAGTTTCACTTTGTGAGTTAGCAAATGAACCAACTTGTCAATAGCAAGACTCATTGCTGCATCTGCCATCTCCTTTACTCTTTATCAACTTCGATCCTTTTCTAATACCTCCCTGTCCTGTGACCATCCATATAATCTAAATCTAAGTTTCGTAGCTAGTAACACTATATATATAAACCAACCATGTCCTAATTCTCAAGAAATGAAAGTTTTAAGCTCAAAATGATTTTATCAATAAATTTATATGTAAGAGAAGATAAATTTAGTGATTCTTTTATTAACCAGCTGCTGCTACACCTCTTATATAGCCACCCGTGGAGTTGAAGAAGCTTGACAAAAGCAGCAGGCCACTGCCCCACTGATGCAATGAAAATCAGACCAACAGCTTGTGTTGACTAGCTAGCGGTCTGTTGACTTATGGTAGAAAAAGTTCATAAGTGATGTGCAGCCTTGAATCAATAGCTGACATTTATTTTCTCATTGTTTTTATGACTTTAACGAGGATGCTAAGCTTAAAGACTTGAACCCTGCCAACCACGTTGGCTTGCAGAAGATCTGTGTTGATTTAGTTTAACACCCCATTTTGCCCTTGCTTAACTTGATTCTTTGCCCTCTTTTGAGTTAATTACAGCTTAATTTCATGAATTTAATTAATTTAGCGGCTTTGTCAATTCCACTTTGCTAGGGTGCTGAGCTCTTGTCAATATCCACCGATCGATTTTTTTCCCCTAAAATATGTACCCTTTATTTTTTTTTAGCCTAATGTTTTTAATTTTTTAAATTGGCCCTGAATTTTTGTATCAAACACAGATCAATGAGAGTCATTAACGATATCTGTTTTTTGTTTGTGTTTTCAAATTTCTGGAAACAATCCAAGTTCTAACGACTTTAAGAATTCCTGTGGTTATGATGAAATTGGAGAACAAGTGAGCTAGTATTCTTTGATTTTCTCTATAAAACTTTGTCATGCAACACCGGCAGGCTGTTTGGATTTTGATGAACTTCACTTCCATTGCTCTTGACTTTCTTACCACAGATGATGAGTAAGATGGAGGACTCGAGGAAAATAAATTTGAATCTTCGAGGATGGATCTCTGACTTAAGGAATTCTGAGTTTCGCTGAAGCAATAAAAAAATACCGAACACCTTCATAAACTTTTCTGAAAGAAATCCTGAAGAAATTTCTTCGACTGTAATTTTGGAGCAAAAGAAGTGTTGGAATGCATCCTGCTCCAGTGTCACTGTGCTAATTAAGGCAGAGAAGAAGCCAAGAGCCGAGAAGAGAAAATAGGAGCAGCCAAGCTTGCCCTTGAAAAGAATGGTTTTGCTCTTCCTCGTTACAGAGGTAGTATTCGACCATTCAACGGGAGACACAACATGTTCAGAGTGTGGTCTTGTCTTGGAATCTCACTCGATCGATGAAACATCAGAGAGAAAAACTTCTGCGAATGAATCAGGAGTAACGATCCAGTTCGTGTTGATGGATCCACCAATCCTTTATTAACAGATGGTGGTTCGATTTTTGGATGCTTTGATCTAATTCTAGACCTGGACCAAAATGCAGTAATGACATTGATGGTGACATCAACTCTATGCAAGCTGTTGAACTGGCTCATCCGACTAATGAAACTGCCATGGAAACTTCCGTTCTGATCAACAAGAGTCTCCTCTGTGCTTGAAAAAGTATCATTATCAGAGGGCAACGTTGCACCTTGTGCAGACTCGAAAAGATACGCAGCGGCTTTGCCAAACAAGCTTGGCGGCACTTCGAGTTGCTCAAATTTCTCAAGAAGGCTAACATTATAAAAACGTTTTTGATCAATCTCTGCCCGCGCTATGCTGAGGGTGGAGAGATCTAAATTTTTTTATAGTAAAAATCGTTAATATAAGTTTTCTGTTTATTTTAGCTATCACATTAACTGTAATCATTATTCTATTTTTTTTTTATGATAGTTAAAGTAAGTTAATAAAAAAATATTATATCTATTTTTGTGCCATTAAAAGCTAAGAAAATCATAAATTTGATAAAATAATGTTTAAAATATATTTAAAATTTTAATAATAAAAAACTGATTTATAATAATAATTCAAAATTATTTCAAAATTAAAAAGAAAATGAATCTAGTAAAAAAAAAAAATATAGACCCAATATAAACACAAATTCCTTAACATGTCTTACATGCTAGTCAACTTAGCTACAACGCATCATAGTTATAAAACTATTAAAATAAGATATTAAGCATATCCCAATTCTTTATAATAATATATATCCCAATAAATATTAAAAAATAAAATTGTAAGAATATGACTGAATTTATATAATAATGATGTTAATGTATTTAGGTCCCGTTTATTAGCTGGAAAGTAATTTTTTTTGGAAAGTGGTTTTATTAGAAAATGAATTCCTGAAAAGTAAATTATTTTTTGATGTTTAGTAGTGTCATGAAAAATAAATTGAAAAATATTTTCCAGTATTTGGTTATGTTATGGAAAACAGTTTATTAATATATATATTTTTAAGTTTATTAAAATAGTGATGAATAAATTTTACGAATTAAAAAATTAAATGAGAATGAAATTGAAAAAAATCTAATTTCATAAATTATTTTAAATAAAATAAATAATAATCAAAATAATAGGTAGCAAATCTAATAAATAAAAAAATTAAAAGATGATGAAATTAAAATAATAATAATAATTATAATTTCATAAATTATTTCAAATAAAATAAGTAATAATTAAAAGAATGATGATCAAATTTGATAGATAAAAAATTTTAATTAAAAAAATAATAAGAGGAAAGCAAATAACAATTATAAAAATGAGGATCAAAGTTAATATAAAAATCAAATTAAATCAAATTTTAAGAGATAAAATTAAAAAAAAATTCAAACTAAATATATATCAATCAAAAATTTAAGGATCAAATTTGATATAATCAGCTAATAATATGATATTTTTAAGTTTTTCATAACTTCTGAAAAATATTTTTCGTTTAAAATAAAAGAAAAATACTTTCATAGAAATAAAGCTAAATTTTTCTTTGACTGAAAAGTGTTTTTTGTTGACCAATTTTTCTAATGATAAAAAATACTGAAAAGTTAGGAAAACACTTTACTTAAAATCAAGTTAAATTTTATTTGAATTGAAAAATATTTTTTATTAATTAATTTTTTAAATAATAAATAAATATAAAAAAATTTGGAAAATGATAAACACAAACCACACGTGGGCTTGACTGGGTTGGCTTGGCTTGAGCTCTGGCTGGGCCTTTCCCTTTCCCTGGAGTGGCGAGGAATCCATCTTATGCAAAACCTCATTTCAATTCCTTCCAGTATATTTATTTATTTCTTCAGCTTCTGCTGCTCCTCCTCCTCCTCCTTCTTCATAAGGTAAGCCAATCAAATCACGTCTCTCTCTTCCGATTTTGTTGATTAGGGTTTTTCGTTTTCGAATTCACTAAACGGCGTTGAGTTGTTGACTATATCACTGCTTCACCGTTTGATTTCTTTTGCAGGTTGGAGAGAGAGATGTAATTTGTGGAGTAATTTTCTTTTTTGAGCAAAAAACAAAGAAAGCTTTTACAGGTTGGAGAAGGAGGAGAAAATGTGGACCAATGTATTCAAAATTGTATGTATTTTTAATGATTTTTTTCTTACTTTTTTTTTCAGCTCTGTTATTATTTATTACCGAATGCTCTCTCGTGGTAGTTAGTTAATGAATTGTTTGTTATTGAGTAGTGCAAGGGATTCTTCGGGTTTTGTGCCTGGATGAATAATTGAAATTCAAGTTTATTATTTAGAGAAATGCTAAGTTTTATCGGATGTTCGAGTTAGATTGTTTGTTTGAGATTGTTATTTGATCCATTTGATGATGGGATCAAGGTTTTAAAGTTTCAGATGAATTAACTGAAAAGTCGTGTGGCATTATATGTAGTACTTGATTTGTGTTAGTGGTGGCGTATTAGCTGCTTAATTTAAAAAGGAATGCGTTTTGTGTAAATGGATTGCTATGTATGGAGTTCTTCGGGATGTGGTTTTTTCTAGGCAGTGATTGAGAGGGATTTTGTTAGGAGAGAAAAGATGTAATGCATGGCAGAAATGAGACATTCTTCTAGAGATCATGAAACTTGACCAAGTGAAATGAGAGTTGCATGTATAGTAAAGGTACTCCTGTAATGATGCACATGGCGGAATGCTAAAGTGATGGCATCTGAGCTTCTTTATCCAAAATTAGATGAATAGGTAAGTGCTGGCATTGATTCTAGAATTATGCTCCTTCCAAATACACCATTCCTTTGAGCATGTCAAGCTATTCCAAATTACTTTACTCTCTTCGCTTTCTCAAAATCCTTTTCATGCATTAATAACAATTCTTTTCTGTTATCTGGACAAACTTAATGCCTTTTAGATATGAAAAAAAAAAACCTAATTGGCTTTAACAACAGCTTCATGGCTGAGATCATCTGTTTTCCCTTCTGTTCTTAAGTTTGCCTTGGTCCTTATATGGAAGACTTGTTTTCCCAAAATGGTAGTAAAATATCAACAGATCTTGGCATATTTGTGGCTAACAACATTTTTTAAGGGTTTTTTTTGTTCTTATTGGCTTCAATCTTTGTTATAGCTTTTTTATTATACATTTGCTCTTGCACTTAATGTTCTTATGAATATGAGAATTTCTTTTTCTGCCTGAATGCCTGATCAAACTTGCCACAGAATTTTATTTCCATTTTATAACAATTTGATCTGAATATTTAGTTTTTATGCATGTCATCTTTGTGTAGTTTGTTAATAACTATCCTTATTTTGCTCCATTTTCCTTTCTTAACTTAATCAACCATTTCTACAGGGTGGTCTGCAGCATGTATCATGGTTCCAGTTTCTCCCTAATGAATCTGATTTGAACTCTTTACCTAATAAGAGGCAAGAATCATTTGCATCCCTTATTTTTTCCTGTGATTTGAACTCAAGAGCATCTATATATTAGAGATGGTACTCACAGTTAGGTGTTAAAAGATCATTAAAAGATATTTTTTATGGTTGAACAGTGTAAAAGTAGAGCAGAAAGACTTTGCTACATGGCTTGTGCTTTCAGCTCATTTTCAGTTGCAGAAGGAGGGGTTTCTAAGCACATGGACCAATTCCTTTGTTGGACCTTGGGATCCATCACAAGGTCTACATAATCCTGGTAAGAATTGCAATCAGTGACCACCTACCAACCACATGGTCCTTGCTTCCATGCATGAAAGAGAAAAACAAACGAATGAATCTGATCTTGTGATCATGCATGGGTTAGGCTGTGTTTGAGGTCTTACTGTGTTGGTTATATAACTTCCTAACAGATGAGAAAATAAAGCTCTGGCTTTTCCTTCCTGGACGTTACTCATCTGTTGTTGATAAGGCACAGGCTGCAGTGTCTAGATTAAGAGGTAACATTTGTTCATGAGTCTCTGTCGCTGCCACTCCCTTTATTTTATTTTTTTTTCTGAAATTCATATTTTAACGATTCAGATAGGTTATGAATGTCTGTTATTGTCATTACCTTCTCTGCTGTTCGCTTTTTGCAACATTTGTATGGAACTTGAGCTAATGGTGGATAATTATATTATCATGAGTTTAATCTCTTTGTATCTTTCTTTTGTAGTTGTTGCATCTGGAGTTTGGGTGGCTCCTGGGGACTCTGAAGAGGTTGCAGCAGCCCTTTCTCAGTCTTTGAGGAATTATATAGAGAGGTAAACTTTTGTTGCTTTTTCTGGATATTAAGCATCCAGCATATTTTCTGTTTGAATTATTTAAACTAAAATTATATTGGTATTTACAGAGCATTGACCGGGCATTCATACATGAGGTTTGGAGATGTATTTTTAAAGTACCATCCATCTCAAAGTGAAGGACTTTCCAGGTTGAACATAAATATTTCTTGATTAATAGTAGTATAATTATAATGATGGCAATTTTCATCACCAAAAACATGATATCAAACAATTTAATGATTTTAGGGCCTCTGCATTCTTTTGGTCCTTGCTGTTGCTTTTCCCCACCTGCCATTCGTTTTCAATCCAATTCATGACTAAACCTCCTAGTAAAAAGGTGTAATATTGTGTTAGGCAGTCAAACTTACGTTTCTTTTTAATAATGTAATTTGGTTGTATTCAGTAGTTTATTTTTGGTGGATGTTTTGCAGGAAAGGACGGCCCACAGTTGAATTCATCTTTTCTGCCTCTGAGGAGGCGATCTTTGTGCACGTGATAATATCTGCAAAGTTGGTGAAATTTCATAACTTAATTGTTTCTAGTTATGATATTGCATTATAACTTTCCCTAATATACATGTTTAATATGTTTTCAGGCATATCCGTGCACTTTCAAATGGTGACGTGGAAAGAGTTTTAAAACAGTCTTCTTCTAATTCCAGTTATAGGCTTCCAGGTTGGTGCACATTATATTTTGGGATTTCTTAGAAATGATCTTATCACATATTTTACAAGAATATTAGGACATCTTCATGGTGAATACAGAATCAGAAAGCCTTTTTATTTTTGTTATGTTTATTATGTCTAGGTAACTCATAATTTCTGGAATGGTATGCAACAATGGTGCTTGAAGATTGGATTGAGCTATGGAACCAATTTCACTTTTTTTCCCTTGTTGTTTAGGGCTTAAGCTTTGATTTACCCTTGCTCCAAGCATCCAGGAAAGGGTTTTGTAAGTTAACACAAGTATAATAAGATAAGAAACGCCTCATGTAGTTGAATCATAGCTTCTGGATGGTGTCTGAAACAAGAAAGAGATATGAAAAGGAGTGTCATCACATGTGGATACTGGTTTGAGAAACATAAGAGAAAAAAATTGTTGTCTGAGTTTGAACGACTACTTTAAAATACCTACAAGACCAATCACTGGAAGGAAATATAAATAAACATAAAAGTGCAATTGACTGTGGCTCAGGTAGACATCACTTTTCCTTGTGGAGTGTGGAGAAGGTAGTTTGTTGATGCATGAACATGTTGGGATGTTGTGCTTTGTATCATGAAGGCATTCGAAGGATGCCCTGCTAAGGTTTCAGTGTTTTCAACATTCAAGCAATTTTGTTCTTATTGCAAGTATTCAAGGTTGTGCCACATGGTCAACTAGGAATATCTTGGCCATGTTACTGGGAATATCATTTCTGAGTTCTAGACAGCAACATATGTATTTGCAAAGCATATGGTTATGATTTATTTGAGCAATTATTTATCCAGTATTTCTACACTTGCTTAACCTGTAAAATATTCCACATCCCCCTAACCACCTATATTGGTGGTGGAAGGGTCTATCTATGGGCATTTTTTTCACCCACCCTTCCTTCTTTATGAATAGCTGAATTTCTTGTCATGTGACAATGTCAATTATACGTATCTTTTCTATATCAGAATCTCTAAATTGTGTCTTGTGTTTTCATCTTGTAGTGATCGCTTCTCCCCATGGAATTCGTGGTTCACTGACAGGATGTTGTCCAAATGATCTTGTCAAGCAAGTGTTCATGAGGTAATTTTATGTTTTATGTAGAATTCCGTATGTTCACACTTCTTCCTTTCTTTTGGAGTTTGGGCTAATATTTTCTATTGGCAACTTATGTTTTCCTCAACAGTTCTGGCAAGTCTAAGACATCGAATGGATTTATTGGCATGCCGTATCATGTTTCTCAAGGGCCTGGCTGCCAGCTGAGGGAGCAAAATTGCTATGTTGAAATTACACTAGGTTGCCCAAGGTCAGAGAGTGACAAGGAATTGGAAACAAACTTGCAGTCAACTAAGAATTCATCCAAGAATCATATTGCAGAATCTCCTGCAGTAACGAGAGGTGATCAGAAGGTATCACCAGATCACTTATCAGCTTATGAGAAAGCATTTATCTATCCAGTTGAAGCAATTGTTGTCCCAGTCTTGCCAAAATCTTTTGCCAGGTCTTCTTTGAAAAGGTAAATTGAATTATGTTGTAGTTATTTTCTGGTTTTGGAGAGAGGGTTATACTTTTCAAGGTTGGGGGTATATTTATTCTCTAGTTTAATAGATGGGAAGATCACAAAACTTGTTTCTGTTTGTTCATAAATGTTGTTATATGTGGCTTAAGCTAATATTGATTTTGTACTTGCAGATTTTGGCTACAAAATTGGATAGGGCCATCACTGCCTGGTTCATCATTCTTTATGCACTGGTTAGTTGTGATCATTTTTGGAAGAAAAATCGCTGATACTACTTGAGAAATTATGCTGTTAAAGTTCCCAATTTTTTTCAAGTTAATAAACCCAGTCCATCACTTGCTTTATCTTTTGACAATTATCTATATGCCTGGGTCTTTTTTTAGGTCATGTATGTGCCACCTTAGGTTGTGTTTGCCATGCTTTCAAATCACGATCCCAATGACAGCTTGATTGCCTTGGTTATCTTCATTATGCAGCATTAGCAACTTCTAGCAAATTTTTAGTCACTAGCCTTTTTAATACTGTATCTTAATGAACACAATAGCAACACTATGACTGGTTAAATATCATAAAAATACCCTATGCTTCAATTTCATAAAATGTTCATCTACAAAACAATCCTTTTACTGCGATATTTATCTCAAATCTTCAAAAAAGGATAGTTGGATCTTGACTTTTGAAGCAAATGTTTCAAGTTTAATGCTTGATCCAGGTGAAAATGATATATATATATATATATATAATTGAAGAAAATGGTGTGGGGTATGGGGTGCTTAGAAAAAGTGCAAAAACACAAAGTATGAAAGAAATGGGATAGAGATCAAAACTGTTGGTGGGGATTTTTAAAACTGTTGGCATACACTAACAGTATGTAATTTATGGTTGTGATTTGAGAAAGTGCTGTTATAACAGTGAAAAATGGTAATGGGAAGTGAAAATCCCATTATTTATGGTGTTACAAAACATTCAATGATTAAATTTCATGGTAATTTTTATGACTGGTTAAATGTGGTTTAGTAGAAAAAGCAAGACTTGAATAGATACTGCCTGTCTCGTAATTATGGACCCAGCACATCCTTATTTTTAAGTCCTTGTCATCAACATGAATAATGTTTAAAAAATTATATTGACTTCTCATTTAGTTATACATACACTTTGATTTTTTCTCTACTTCAATAATTAGTAAAAAGGTTTGGAAACAAAAAAGACTCCTTACAGCAATTATGGTCTTTAATCTTCAGTTTGGCTCTTACATATTTCTTCTTTCTTCAGTGGTGGTGATACAGATTTTCTGGAAGGATCTTGGATTGAATCTAATGGATTACGTATGCAGCACAGCTATAACAGTAGCAGCAATAGTAATGGTAGCAGCATCAGCTCCATAATTAGCGGCTCTAGTGATAGTGATTACAAGATGACCACCGGTGAGCTTGAGGCTGATGGTGATTCCTTGTCATGCAGACAATCCGGTTTATCTTCCAATGATCAGATGGAAATTGATGACCTCAAATTGGTACTCCTTTTCATCCATATTCATAATATTGACTTCTACATTCCTTGAGTTTATTCATTATCTGTAGACAAGGATACCTATGTTTCAGCTGAAGATGAAGATGGTGTTGTACACACTAAAGTTCACAAAAGTCTACATATAATGACATGTCCACAAAATCTAAACACAAGGGACAAGCATCTTTTCCTGTTTTTGAGTTTATCTTATTGGCATGGGTTTTTCGTTTTAAGTGTGCACAAACTAGATAGGAGAATGGTATATGATCGTTTTAGAATGGCACCAAAGGATCCATATAGCTGACCCTAACTAGTTTGGAATTGAGGCTTTCTTGTTGTATAAACTAAATAGAATAAACAATTGTGAATACAGAAATCTCATAGAAGCCTTGAGTACTATAGCCTTTGTCAGCCTAATATTTCACCAGATTATGCCATTTAGTAACTCCTACAGGGGTAGTCGTTTCTTGTGCAGAAATTGCCAGTACATAGCTCAATGTCTTCTTCACACAGTTGAATTTAGCAAAGTAGATTATGTAATTGCCATTTCATGTTGGCAACTGTCCAGCAGGAATGTATTTTTACATGCATGCACATATATTGCAATCTAACAAAATTATACTTATTGCAAGTTCTATAGTGAGTTGGATCATTTTGTTGTTTCATTCTTGTATTGTGTTTCATCAATAGAAGCAGGCTACTTGCCATTCCTATACACTGAATCCTTGGATCCTTAGATTCTTGATCTTATTCTTATATCTTTTGTGATTTGTAAAAGGGATGTCTAGGACCTTTATGGTACTTCAGCAATCCTAACAATCCATGATTCTGCCTAAATGCATATCAGCCCATTTTCAACCCTACTTCCAAAGTGATAGAGACCAGGGAGGGTTAGACATGGGTTACTGCTTTTATGTTGCCTGTGGCCTCTAGCAGGGATTTCTGTATGATTGTTACTGTTTTGATTAATATTAAAAATTCTCATTCCTGGAGGTCCCCTCAATATGATTTAGGTTGATGCTGTTGCCTAAGTTTCCCCTACAACTAAACTATCAATTGCCCAAACTGTGGATTCTGAGTTGGGGTTGAATGTGCACTTCCATGGTCTGCTTACTAGATTGCTCTCTTAATTAACTCTCATGTGGTCTCCTTTTGAGCAATATATGTCTTGATTGAGTTTTATCCTGCGAAGAAGGTATACAGGGGTAAAGAAACCACTCCCTTTAGTTGACTTTGGCTGCACTTAATTACTCCTCATTAGAAGTTGTAAGTGATTATGTTCATTTCTTTCATATGTATCTTGTCAATATGATCTAGGCATGAGCCTTTGATGCTGTTGCCTTACATTTTTTGTTAGGCAAGATGGGTTCCTTTTTCATGATTTTCTGGACATGGTTTGAATGGGTTGTGACTAATTAAGGGACACTGGAAAGTGGAAACTTGTCTTTATGGATGATGAATTTAAACAGCACTTGAACCTGTCTTTATGTGTGTTCGTTTTAGACATTTTGTGGGATTCAGACAAATGACTATGTTGGAATTTCTTATGCAGGGTTCTAAGCGTCCTCGAACAGGAATGAATGAGCCATATGGTCAAGTGGGCACGGTTAAAAATGCTCCTATGCAAGAGTTTGGTTCGGTTGAAGTTCATGCTTCAGCTATTACAGGAATTGCAAATGAGCAGATTGGATCTCGTTGGGATTGGGATGATGACAGGGGTGCAGGAATGGATATCCAAGCTCTTCTCTCTGAATTTGGTGATTTTGGCGACTTCTTTGAGAATGATGATCTGCCTTTTGGAGAGGTAATCTCTTATAAACTGCAAGCGTAACACAGTGCACAACAACGGGAGATATTCATTTGTATGCATGCGCTTTTACTAGTGCACACAAATTTTTATTGAACGTTTATCTGTTGAAAGGAATGTATAAGAATTGTAGATATGTCGATGGGAAAACATTTTGTGACACGGGAAATAAAATACTCCATACAAAGCAATGGAATATTTGACACTCAATACAGATTATTATTGTCCTTATGAACCTAGAAGGCATTTCTTTCTGCTGATAGACCTTGATGTTGCATTCTATCAATTGCCAAATAGCTCTAGAATCTAGATGTTTTATTTGAATTGAAGTTCGAGAATTTCTTATCAATTTCCCCCCTGGGAGCTTGGAAGGTCTATAATTGCTTTATTGCCTTGTTATAGTAAAACAAAATAAAGTTTTAAGCTTTTCTGGAACTAATTCCAGCCCTTTGTTTTGTGAAGCCTCCTGGAACAGCAGAGTCACAGGCTCTTATGTTTTCTGGTCCAGATTGTGGTGAAGTTGCTAACACTCCTATAGGAGTAATGGATGTTGTGGATCAGATGCTTCTGCCAGCAGCTTTCCCATCTTTCGAAAGTTTTAATCCATCTCCTGCAGTAGCCATAGATGAAAGTGCCAGCAAAAGCCAAGAAGCCACTCACGGTGCTCTGGCATTAGTTCCAGTGAACTGCACTCCACCATCTTCTTCAGGTGAGTTTGATTATTTAATCAAAGCTGAAGCTTTGTTGACATTTGCCCCAGAATATGGTGCAGTTGAAACCCCTACAAGCGAATTCTCCTCATCAATTTTCAGACGCCCATATTGTCCAAAATCTCGCCAAGTGGAGAGCTCAAATCCAAGTTCAAATAAGTATGCATATGGTGCAACACCACCACCTTCTCCTTTCTTTGAAGGATCAAATGAGAAAACTGGTATGCAGGTGAATCTGAAAACAGGTGCTGGAAGGAATGACACAAAAAAATATTACACTCTTGTGGAAAGTGGGAAAGTGCATCTTGATAGAAGAACTTTCATATTTAATGAAAGTCATCCTACAAGTGAGGCGGTGGTGCCATCTCCATTATTGACTTCCAATTCCTCAAATACTGTCCAGAGGAAAATGAGCGATGGCATACTAGGAGCTGAAAATTTCTTATTTTCTATGAAGACTGTTCTGGCAACTGAAGTAGAATGCATTATGTTTCAAGCTTCCATGTGCAGTATGCGACACATGCTGTTGGCTTATGGTAACCCTACACCTGTAAATTTGAGTAGGTTAAGTGGAAGCACTGTTTTGAATCAGCTGCATGGTGATGCAAGTACCATGACGGACAGCATATCTGCCAGGTATGAAGTGAAGAAAAAAGAATCTATACCAGTTAGAATAGCTGGGGATATGGATGGGGGATTGCTAGATGGACACCTCAATGCACCTGTAGGTGTTTGGCGCTCTGTTGGAGTTCCTAAATTAACAAAACATACTAGTTCACCAAATATTGAAGTTAGTGCATCCTTGCCACACCATTCATTCAGCGAGGAAGGAATTCTCTCTTATAAGCAAAGGCAGCAGCCGCTGCAGGAGCTTTTGGATGGCATGGCATTGCTTGTCCAACAAGCTACTTCCTTCGTTGATGTGGCTCTGGATGCAGATTGTGGTGATGGTCCTTATGGTTGGCTTGCATTACAAGAACATTGGAGGCGTGGATTTTCTTGTGGGCCTTCCATGGTCCATGCAGGTTGTGGGGGGGCTTTGGCTGCTTGTCATTCTCTGGACATTGCTGGCGTAGAACTAGTTGATCCACTTTCTGCTGATGTAAGCTTTTGTTTTTCATTTAGTACAATTTATTGTGGGATAATGGTCGAACAGTTACTATATTTCTCCGTCTAAGCATCTTTTTCTGTATTATGATGAGAACCACTTTCCTGTTCCTCAGATTCATTCTTCTGCAGTGATTAGCTTGCTGCAGTCTGAAATTAAAACAGCCTTAAAATCTGCATTTGGGAATTTGGACGGTCCATTATGTGTCACTGATTGGTGCAAAGGCAGCTTTCAGTCAGGTGATGGAGCAACCACATGTGATGGACCCATTGGGGAGTCCACTTTAAGTGGATGCAAAGATTCTTCAAGCATTGTAACACTGCCTGTTGGAGAACCAATGAGCCCAGCCCTCTCTTGTGCCGCTGGATCATCGTCCCTCAAAGGTATGGTAATGCTGTGTTCACGTGCACATCCCATGGCATGTTTGGTTTTTGAATTTACAGGTACTTAACATTTTCTCAATTGCTGCAGCATCCACTACATTGGATGGAGCTAAAGTGGATGAGACATCCCAAAGGAGATCAAACCAGGAAATAGAGCCAGAGCTGCGTTTCAGGATAAAGCCAACAGTGTTTGTTCTTCCCTCACCTGCTATTCTTGTTGGGTATGTCTTGTGATTGGTTTTGATTCGACGTCAACACCTGATAAATTAAGAAACAAATTTACTATCTTTAGATGAGCATTGTGAAGGGAATGTTTGGGATAGCTTTGTGAGTTCAGTTTTTTCATTCAGCTTTAATATTCAGTATCATTGTGTATGATATGTTCTTTTTTTTTTGTCTAATAGGTACCAGGATGATTGGCTTAAGACATCGGCAAGCTCTTTACAACTCTGGGAAAAGGCTCCTTTTGAACCATATGCTTCACCAAAACCAGTAAGAGCCTTGCAACCAGTGCATTCTAAGGATACTCCTGCTGTCTGTTTTGTATCCCTGGTTTTTTTGTCTCTGAAAGAGATCTTTTGTGGATTTCATTGTAGATGATAATGCAACTTTATTGTTCGTTAACTTTTGCAGATTAGTTATTATGTTTTATGTCCAGACATCAATCCCCTTACTTCTGCTGCTGCAGATTTTTTCCAACAACTTGGAACTGGTGAGTGTATATTCTTGCCCTGGTGATGTGTCAATTCATCATGTTCATAAAATACGCCCAACCATTCCAATGAGGGGAAGGGTCCCACATACTTTTCTCTTGGAGGAAGAAAGTGATTTCTGGGTTTTGTTCAAGTTCTGCTAACAACTATGTGAGAATTTTGCTGCTTCAAATTTTGTGATCCCAGTCTTTTAGGGGAGTTGTTTTTCTTTTGTTAAAGAAGTTCCTAGCCGTAGAGGAAAAAAGCCTCTGCTGTTGACTTATTCTTTTCACTTGTGTTTCTATATCTAACTTATAAAACACATGTTTCATGAAATTTTCCTGGATTTATCAATTTGTCTGCAATCATGTTTTTTTCTATTGCATATCCTATTTGAGTAATTCATTTAAGTTCAATGGCTCCATGTCATCATGTAAAAATTGGTTCAGTATTGTAAGTGACTCTTTTTTTTCCCTTCAGTTTATGAAACTTGCAAACTGGGAACTCATTCACCTCAGAGTTTGGGAAACCATATGGAGATGGATGCTGGGAAATCTTTGTATACTGGTTTCGTACTACTTGATTGCCCTCAATCAATGAAGATAGAAAGCAGTAATGCATCTCTTGTGGGATCGATAAGTGATTATTTTCTCTCTCTCTCCAATGGTTGGGACCTGGCGAGCTATCTTAAGTCTCTCTCAAAAGCTGTCAAGGCTTTGAAAATTGGTCCATCATTATTGACAAACCCAAAAGAAGGAAGTAGCAGTTCTTGTATGGTAAGTAGCAACTTCTATTTTCCTTTTCTGGAGGATGTGTTGGATTTTTTTTCTCCAATTGCTTTGCCTTTTGTATCCCAAAATGGCATTATTAGTATGGTGTTTTCCGATTCTTTCACTTTTAGCCACCACTGTTGATGAGAAATGCTCTCTGTGTTTGATGGATGATGTCATTATCATATGATTTTACTTGTGATATCTTGTTAGGATTGGAAACTGCTTCCTGAAATCATGTTTTTTATGTGCTTTCGGGTAATCTAGATGGGTTTGTTACTTTCTGCTAGTTTTAAGCTCCATAATCTGTAGAATTCAAATCATGCCGTGTACTATTATGTTGTGTTTCTGTTTCTTGAGCAGGAAATAATATGTTTTTTCATGGCCACAGTATGCTTGTCTGCATCTTGTGTCAGGCACATAACAGCATGCTAGTAAATTATTCTGTAACTGAATACCTCTCTGATGGTTACTTAGGTTATCTATGTGGTGTGCCCCTTTCCTGAACCTGCTGCAGTTCTACAAACTGTTATTGAATCCTCTGTTGCTATTGGATCAATCATTCCCCCAGCTGATAGAGAGAGGAGGTCTATGTTGCTGGGTCAGGTCAGGAAAGCATTAAGCTGCTTGGCAGCTGTGGATGATGCATCAGCATCAAATGTTCTAGTACTTTCAGGGTTTAGCACTCCTAAATTGGTATTGCAAATCGTGACAGTTGATGCCATTTTTAGGGTTACAAGTCCAGCTCTTAATGAGCTCATCATTCTTAAGGAGACTGCTTTCACTGTCTATAATAAGGCTCGGCGAATTTCAAAAGGATCTTCAAATGATGTTCAGTCATCATCGTCAAGTAGATCTCACTCGGCATTAACACAAATGAGTTCTGTTCCAGCAATGTGGAATTCTTTACCACGAGAGGCTGACATTGATTCTAGATTGAGAGCCGGTACCTGGGATAATTCCTGGCAAACAATAAGGACTGGAAGCTTGACCTGTGATCCAAACAGAAATGGAGATTTTTCTCTCCAAGATGAGATTCACTACATGTTTGAACCACTTTTTATTCTTTCAGAGCCTGGATCTCTGGAGCATGCTGTCACGCCTGCAGTTTTTGGTAATTTAGGCTCTGAATCTTTAAAGATGCAATCTGATGATAGCAGTGGAAGCTTCATGCAAAGTGCAAGCCCAGCAGGGAGTGTGGATACTGGATCTAGCTCTCAACATGATGGATCTGAGCCCACTGGCTTTGGATCTAGTCATCAAAAAGCACTTCCAAGCCTGCATTGCTGCTATGGATGGACAGAGGACTGGCGTTGGCTAGTTTGCATCTGGACAGACGCAAGAGGAGAATTGCTTGACAGCCATATATTCCCTTTTGGTGGAATTAGCAGTCGCCAGGATACAAAAGGTCTGCAATGCCTTTTTGTGCAAGTTTTGCAGCAAGGATGTCAGATACTTCAGTCTTGCTCCTCTCCTGATACCGGCAGTGTAAAGCCTAGAGATTTTGTGATTACTCGCATTGGAAGCTTCTTTGAGCTTGAGTACATAGGTACAAAAGTTCCTTTCACATAGTCCTCCATTGTTCTCTATTTGATGGTTACAGTCAATTGATTTGTCATGTCCACTAGTTGGAATAGCTGCTTCACAACTATTTTATTGTTCAAGTGCAACAAGTAAATGGTTTATGAATTCAGTTTAAATAATAGATGTTTTTCATTTTACTTAACTTACCAATTACCAGTAATGGCTGCAGTTTTGGAGTGCCTGTATATGGTTTATAGTATTTGTAACCTGTTGCTAAGTTGCCAGGAATTTATAGTCGCGTGCAACTATTATCCATTTAGCCTGTTGATTGAAGGATTTTCTGATGCTGTAATTATGACATGACCTTTATTTTTGTTCTATCCTTTTGGCATTAACATTCTGTTATTTTTATTCTATTATGTGATTAAACAGAGTGGCAGAGAGCCATTTATTCAGTTGGGGGTTCTGAGATGAAGAAATGGCCACTGCAACTACGGCGCTCAATGCCTGATGGGATGGCTGCAAGCACTAATGGTGCTTCCTTGCAGCAGCAGGAGATGAGTTTAATTCAAGAAAGAACCCTGCCTTCCTCACCTAGTCTATTGTATAGCCCTCTCTTGAAAGCATCTGGCTATATGAAGGGCGGTTTGGGGCAACCTTCTTCGAGAAAACAGCTTATGGGTGGGCACACTGTTGTTGACAACTCAAGGGGGATGCTTCAGTGGGTGCAGAGCATCACTTTTGTTACAATTTCAGTCGACCATTCTTTACATCTAATGTTTCAGGCTGATATGCCATCTCCTGGTAAGATGATATTCTTTCCCTCACTCTCATTCTTTATTTCCCCTCAGTGCATTCATATTCAAAGCATTTTGATGCTCTTGTTAAAAAAGTTTACATTCTTCTTCTATTGTTTGCTGCATCTGGTTTTGATGTCTCTTGTAGCTACTTTTTATCAGCCACTTATTTTCTTGGATGTGGATGGACACCGTGGCATAGTCTTAGTGTCCTTGTGGGAAATCTTTGGTGTGACTTTAGATAATGTTCTTATGTTGGTGTGGTGATGAAGATGCACAATAATAAACATATTAAAAGCTCACATTATGTCGCTTAATTATTGGGAATGGTTTTGCTGGGCATGCATGGACAATTACATAGGCACACATACTTGGTGACTTACAGGAACATTTGAAATATTTTTGGTGTGGCTTGTTTAGAGGAGTTGTTAATATCTTAGCACATACGATCAAATCCTTGTAATCAGGTGTATGTTAAGATTTTTTGGAACATCTTTTCCTTCACCAATCAGGGCTGGAATTTGAAACTTTATTACCTTGAGTACTAAAACAGCAAAAGTTTGTGTAGGAGGAAATGGCAGTAGTGTTGGCCCATCAATCTATCGGGAAGGTATCTCTCCTGTCAAGTCTCTTGGTTCAACATCCGCATCTTACATTTTGATTCCGTCACCCAGCATGCGCTTCCTTCCCCCAACACCTTTGCAGCACCCCACATGCCTCACTGCTGAATCCCCACCACTTGCTCATCTCCTTCATAGTAAGGGATCTGCAATTCCTCTCTCCACTGGTTTCATGGTTTCAAAAGCTGTACCTTCCATGAGGAACGACTGTAGGAGCGATGCAAGAGAAGAATGGCCTTCAGTTCTTTCTGTGAGTCTCATTGATTATTATGGAGGTAACAACATGACCGAAGATAAAATGTATAGAGGGATTATGAAGCAAGGGGGACGGACTTTAGGCACAGATGGTAAAGATTTAGAAATCGGGACCCAATTAATTCTTGAAAACATCGCAGCGGAACTTCAAGCCCTATCTTGGATGACTGTGAGCCCAGCATACTTGGAGCGACGAACTGCTCTCCCATTTCATTGTGACATGGTTTTAAGACTCAGAAGACTGCTTCATTTTGCTGATAAAGAGCTCTCTTCACAGCCTGGTCGGTCACAGGTATAAGAGAGAAGCAACTTGCTTGGTTTTTCTCTTTCTAGATATTTAAGAAGACTCAGAAATCTCAAGCAAAACTCTGTCCGTGCCGCGCCGCTCCTTCATCCTCATATGTACAATAAACTGTAAAATGTAAACGTAATTGTAGCCTGCTGATAGATAGCCCTCCTTTTTGAAGGCCTAGAAAGTAAGAAATGAAATGTTTGGGAAGAAATAGTTAGATCTAACAGGTATAGTTTTGACAGCAGATGCTGAAGATGTAAATGAATAGGACAGTTCATTGTTTCTCCAGGCACAGCATGTTGTAGAGATCTTTAGTTTGTGTTAGACATTATCACCATTGTAATAGTGACCATTGTTCTTCATCTAGTTCAATTTTTATTTTTATTTTTTGTTATTATTTTGATTCTCTTATAGCTAAGATGGAAGATGTTTTTCTTCCGTTGATAAACCTGATCAATTAATTCTTGCCATTTCCTTTTCACATCATATTTGCCATGCATGACTAAACAATATACATTAGTTTCAAGTAGTTTTCATTAACTTGTTCAATTTCTAACTTGAATCAGAGACCCAGTTAAAAAAAACATTTCTCATGTAGAATATTTTCCAAAAGAATCTACTTCACACAAAACTAACGGGTTTCGTGTGAATAACGGATTCTCAACAAACCAAAAAATAATTCAAGAGAAAAAGAAGGGACAAGACATGGGTGGCACTAATTTCTAGAAGCCATGGTTTTTCATGCCAAGTCTTGGCGTCCAGACAAAGCTTGCCCCAACCAACCACTTCTGCCTGGTGATTCTGGATATGGTCACTTTCACACAAATGATGTGAGATTCCGCATTTCATCTTTGCAAGCATTTTTATTCATATATCCTCTGTTTAATTTAGTTGATTATGCATGTGAAAACAAAATTATAATGGGCAGCAGGTGCTTGGATTCCAACTTACTAAACAATATATTAGTGAGTATAATTATCCATGATTAAGGCCATTAGAGAGGATTACAAAGCTTAATTAATATTTATATGAAGCTTTACAGGGAGGGGGGGCTGCAATCTCACAATCTAGGCCCCAACAAGCATGTGCCATTTGTTATCAATTTCACATCAACAACTGGTTTTAACTCCTGCCCTGCCCTCTTACTCATAATTCTCATAACATTGCTTGATAAAATGCCCAAGTCTAATAATCCAATGCATTTGTGGTGTGGTTTAGGGATTGGATGGCCTCAATAGTGATTTTTTTTAAAAAATAAATTATAGTTGGTGAAATTAATGGGGAACTCAGGGATGGCAGAGTTTAATGACAATGGAACCTTTTATGACAGAATTTGAGTGATAACAAACTAGTTTTTTCCATTAATGACTATGGTTTCCCTTGATAATCAAAATTGTTGGTAGAATTCAGCAGGGTTATGGTGGCATATCATTGTGTAGGGTATCCCTAAAGTTTTGACGGCTATCATTTATCAATGGTATAGTTCATGAGAACAGAGGAAGAATCATGTGTCTCTATCAAATTGCATAATATCTTTCTTGTGGGGCTATGGTGCATCAGGGCAAAGGGCAATATTTCCCAGGCCATTTAGCCTTCCAAATTGGAATGTGTCACCTAAGTTTTGAGATGCTTTTGGCCCTTAGAATCAGAACATCTCTAATGCTTGGAATTAAGGTTTGGTTATTGTTATTTTGGAAGCCCTTCTACAGATTTGAATTGGACAGTGATTATCATAGAGATGCTTCTGCCAGGATTTTGTAGCAAAACAATTCCTTTCCTATAAACTACCAGGCCATTTGATTCTGGACCATATTTCTTCCCATGTTATGAAATTGTAACCATTTCTCTACATTCACATGGTAGGCCATGCCTTCAAATTCAGTGACATTGTGCCTAATACAGTCAAAATTGAAGGCCCCAAAAAGCACTGTCTACAATCACCATCTTCACCACACAAATCCAGTAGAATCTGCCAAACTACAGCTCATTACCATCTTTCCAACAAAAGCTCTCGACTCTTTCTTTCACTTGTTTAACAGCAATCTTTTCTTAATGACCCCTCTAAGCCTCAATTATGGAATTTGTTAGAAGGTGATCAAATGGTTGAGAAGAACACCAGTTACTCTCATAAAAAAGAAAGAACACCAAGCATTCATTGGAGAAGTAGAAGTAAAAGAAGATTTATTACTAGAATAAATCACAAATACACGTGAGAGAAGCTCAAGGGCAAGTAGGATACATGAATAATGGATGGACAAAATCCACCAACACAAATCCAAGCTCAAGGCTAGCTAATACTCTAGCTACACATTCCCCCCCTCCCCAAAAAAAAAAAAAAAAAAACAGACACAAGAATTATTATACAAGTCATGATAATTACAATACAAATGCCATCAAAATATATCAATCACACCCCAAGTACATGACTGTAAAGATCAACAATACATAAATAAATACAAAATAAGAAGAAGAAAAATCCCAACCCGTTTCCTCTCCCTCTTTCCTTTGTCTCTCCCATGTTGTAGCGTGAAAGATCCAAGATTACAAAAGAGTAAAGAAATGTGATCAGAGAGGGAGAAAGAAAGATGGGTAGGGAAAGAAATGAGAAAAAAACATGGTAAAGCATCTAATGAGTTGAAGTTGGGTGGCTCAAAGGAAGAACCCAAAAGCTAGAGCAACAAACGATGCCAAGAATGTGGGAACAAAGATGGTGGCATCAGATGTTGGGCTTGGTGCTGGTGCATTGGCAGCTGTTGCCTTTTGCATGGTTGAAAAGGCCATCAAGACCACCATCAAGACAGCAAAGACCTTCACTTTCATTGCTTCCATTTTCTTGTTGTTTAGCAAAGAAAGAAAGACTATACGATTCCTCTTTGAAATGAGATTTGTTTAGAGTGAAATTGCAGAGAGAGAATGGAGACAACAGCTTGCAGGAATGTGGATGGTAGGTGTTTCTGTGTGGGTGTGGGTGCGCATATATAAAGGGGTAAAGAGAGAGATTTTGAAGAGAAAGGTAAGAACAGGGTGGCAAAGACAAGGGTTGCCAAACAGCTGTCCAATGTTCCTTTGTGGGTCTCCATATTTTGCTGTCTTGATTATTTTTTTTGTTGGGTTGTGAATGATTTCATTCAACGTTGTGGGAAATATACTCTTTTTTTATTTTATATATATATAAGAAATTGTTGGCCTTCCCAACTCCCAAGCTTGTTGATGGGAAAAACCTTTCATGTGGTTGCTTGCTAACATGGTTTGAGTCATTGTATGGTTTTAAATCATTGGCATGACTTGAAAGGATAATAAATTATTAAGGTTTTGTAATATATATATATATATATAAAATCTACAGATTTTAACCTTCGAATCATCTTAAATCAACCTCCTTGGCTAATTCAAGATTTACAACTAAAAATTGTATGGCTAGAACTAGAAGTCCTTTTTCTTTTCCCCGATAAAAACAGTGAATTCATTAATTCCAAGTCCAGTACAGCTAATTAATCAAATTTATTTTTCGTTATCGTAATTATTTGGTGTGATGTCGATTGACGATAACAAGTTGTTCTTGCTTGAATGATATCATTGAGGGAATTTATGAGTCGATGGCGACTTCATTTGATGAAACAGAGAATTTTTTTGCTTGAATTCCAAATAGAAAAGGATACCTTAACCGTCACGATATGAACATTCCTATGACGTTAAACATTATGGAATGCTTCAGATATGCACCTCATTTTAACCTAACTTGTTGGTACTTTGTCAAGATCAATACCTATTATATTTTACACGCTTGACAGCTCTGGGCCAGCAATGCAAGAGAATCGATCTTCTCTGTAGTTCCAATCCAAATATACATCCATGCAGTTGATGATGGCAGGTGATTGGGTTTCAGTTGATTTATTTTGAATCCAGGGCCCTTCAAGATTTCACCAGGGCATCGTCTAGCATTCATTTCCCATAGGGATTGACAAGATTTAAGGTGCTGGAATCATCGATCCTTACACGAGTTAGCCCCTACCTCAAATTCAACTACTAGCTAGCTAGATTGCTGCTGCTGCCCAAAAGGAAAGCAGCAGCAGCAGCAGCAAGGAAAGAAGAACACATACTAGGTGATTAAAAAGCATGCTCATGATTCATCATCATCGTCACCAAAGAAGTGGGTCACAGAGAAATAGATCTCGATCCGAACCAATTGAGTGTCTTGCTTTTCGAACCAACCTGACCATTTTGAAATTTAAATGACTCGAGGAACCACTATGCTTGTACTGCTGCAAGTGTAACGTTACATTGGTGAGACCTATTGATGCTTTTAAATAAAAGTGAAGCAAATGTTGGTGTGGTTTCAATTCCATCTACAATGAAAATAAATATTTTATTTTTATTTTTGTTGTGCAGTAAATTAAATAAAAACTATAATAAATGGTTTTTCTAATAAATTTTAACAGTTAATTTTTTAATTCAAAATATAATTATCTTTTTAACGATCATAATTAAGGAAGCTATGATAAATGAGTTTTCTAATGAGTTTTAACATTTTTTTTTTAATTCAAAATATAACTGTTTTTTTAACAGTCATATAATTTTGTCATAAGATTTCAAGTTTGTATAAACTTGTTATACACAAAGAGAAAAGATATAAAAGTAAATGTATTTTTTTTCTTTATCTTTTCTTTTTATTATTCAAGAAGTTTAAAGAATTTAGTTGTATCATAAAAGTATTATCTTTGTGTAGGTTAAATTAACACATTTAAAATAGTGTTTCACGTCTCTAAACCAATTGATTTTACTCTTTATTTGTTTTCATACCCAAACAATTTACTAATAGTAAATTTAAGAGGGTGACTTGGGATTCATTTGTTTACACGACAAACCGCGC
>Ga0325401_1000251_pt1 | contig 35892 bp, 27 predicted proteins | sample PopdelMetagenome_FD_205666 | JGI IMG/M metagenome (GOLD analysis project Ga0325401, IMG submission 205666) | Populus deltoides microbial communities from Bellville, Georgia, United States - Xylem-PdKOR-R2 | ecosystem: Host-associated > Plants > Phyllosphere > Stem > Wood/Secondary xylem | place...
TACTTTGCGTACCCCAATTTCCTTGCGCCGCTTTTCCGCTGTAAAGGCCGTTAGACCAAACAGGCCCAGGCACGAAATTAGAATGGCCAAGCCGGCGAAGTATTGGGCCAGTACCCCGACGCGCCGCTCGGCAGCGTATTGGGCCTGGTAGTCCTCGTCGAGAAAGTGGTAAATAAGCGTCTGCCCCGGATTAAACGCGGCGTAGAGTTGCCGGAGCCGGCCGATGGTTTCCTGTTCCCGGCCCGGGGCCAGCCGAACAAGGATGGTAGTGGTCGCCTTAGGCTCCAACCGAAAAATGAGGGGCTTCACTTTCTCGTGCAACGACTGGAAGTGAAAGTCCCTGGCGACGCCCACAATCCGCCACTTGTCCAGCATCTGCCCCACAGGATTCTTCAGCCCCAGGCTGGCTACAAGGGCCTCATTCACGATAATCTCAACCCTGTCGGTGCGGAATTGCGGCGAAAAGCTGCGGCCGTCTTTCAGTTCAATGCCCAGCGTTTCGAGCAGGTTGAAGCTCACGCCCATGTGGTGGACGAGAACCTTACCGCCTTGCCACTCCATTGGGATTCCCGCGCCGTCGTACGTGTCTATAAACGAGCCCAACATGCCGGAGGCGTTCACCACGCCCGGCACCCGATTTAGCTCGGCTAGTAAAGCCTCAGGCTGTTGGGCCGCTTTGCCCCCCGCTTCGAAGGCGACGACGCCGGTGCGGTCGTAGCCCAGGTCCTTACTTTGCACGAAGGCAATCTGGCGCTGAATGACAAAGACGCAGACGATGAATAGCACAGAGAGCATGAACTGGAAAACGACCAAGCCCTTACGCGTCCACAAGTCGGCAACTGAACCGGTGAGCCGTCCCTTGAGCACCTCCACCGGCCGCAGCCCCGACAGGTAAATAGCCGGATAGCTACCTGCCAGCAGTCCCGTAATCAGCGTAATCCCCAACGCCGAAAACACCAGGTGCGGCTTGAAGTCCAGCGCAAGTTGCTTGCCCGTGATGTCGTTGAACTGGGGCAGCAGCAACTCCACTAGCGTCAGCGCAATGAGCAGCGCGATGAAGCTCATGAGCACCGATTCGGCCAGATAGTGCGCAACCAGCGAGAAGCGGCCGGCGCCCAGCGTTTTCTTCACTCCGATTTCCTTCAGCCGGCGCGAGGCCTTGGCCGTGGCCAGGTTCATGAAATTGATACAGGCAATGACCAGAATAAACACCGCAATGGCCGAAAACAGCCGCACGTATTCAATCCGCCCACCCGACGGCACGCCGTTGGTGTACTCGCCGTGCAGGTACTTGTCGGCGTAGGGCTGCACGAGTAGGATCCGTTCCTTGTTCGTGGCCAGCTTGCGTTGGAGCAAGCCCGAAATCTTGGTTTGAAACTGCGCTTCGTCGGCGCCCTCGTGCAGCACCACGAAGGTGTTGAAAGGTCCGTCCTGCGCCCAGTTCATCGATTCGCCCATTTTCATGATGCCCTTGAAGGCATCGAAGCTGAGCACGCAGTCAAACTGGTCGGTAGAGTTGGCTGGAATGGGCCCGAACACGCCCGTTACGATGACGGTTTGCTTGAGGTCAGCTAGTTGCCATTCCACCGTTTTGCCCACGGCATTGGCCGCCGTGCCAAAGAGCGCCACGGCCATTTCCTGCGAGAGCACAGCGGCGGTTTTGCTGGCCAGCACCTGGCTGGCGTCGCCCTGTTGCAGGTTGTAGGAAAAAATGCGGAAAAAATCTTTGCCAGCAAATTTGGCGTCGGCCCGCACGGTTTTCCCCTTTGCCACCAGCGTGAGCCCCGGAAAGAAATCGGGTGGGGTGGCCACGGCCGCGTACTGAATTTCAGGCATTTCTTTAGCCAGCGCCTCGGCCAGCAGCGGCGCCGTGCCATAGGTGTTGATGCCTTCGGCCGTGCGCTGATTTTCCAATACTTGGAACAGCCGCCCGGTCGTGGCGTGGTAGCGGTCGAAGCGCCATTCATCGTATACCCACAGGTAGATGGTGAGGGCACTGGCCAAGCCCACGGACAACCCAATCAGGTTGATAAAAAATGTGGTTTTATACCGCTTGAAGTGGCGATAAATCAAGAGTAAAGAATGTTGAAACATGCGGCCACGTGAAGAAGTACTTTGTTGACGATCAAATCCTTAACCCAGTAGACCTAGGTACTCACACAGTGAACTGCTTGTGCATGTTCTCCAGCAACACCTCTCCGTCGAGCAGGCGAATGACGCGGTGGGCGTAGCGGGCGTCGTGCTCGGAGTGCGTCACCATGATGATGGTAGTGCCGGCTTCGTTTAGCTCGCTAAGCAGTTCCATCACCTCGTTGCCGTTGCTGGAGTCGAGGTTACCGGTGGGTTCGTCGGCCAGGATTAGGCGGGGCGAGTTGACGACGGCGCGGGCCACGGCCACGCGCTGCTGCTGCCCCCCCGAGAGCTGCTGCGGAAAGTGGTTGCGGCGGTGCATGAGCTTCATCTTTTCCAGCACCTGTTCCACTTTTTGCCGGCGCTCGGTCGCGCCGACACCTAGGTAGATTAGCGGCAGCTCCACGTTCTCTACCACCGTCAGCTCGTCGATCAGGTTGAAACTCTGGAAAACGAAACCTAGGTGCTTCTTGCGCAGTTCGGCTCGGCGCCGCTCGTTGTAGTGCGCTATTTCGGTGCCGGCAAACTGAATGCTGCCCCCGTCCGGCTCATCAAGCAACCCAATGATATTGAGCAAAGTAGACTTGCCGCACCCCGAAGGGCCCATGATGGCAACGAACTCGCCCTCGTTCACAACCAAAGAGACCTTGTTCAGCGCCTTGGTTTGCACCTCTTCCGTGCGGTATATTTTTTCTAGGTTTTCGATCTTGATCATGGGACTGATTGATTGGGGTTATAGCTAGGCCGTGCGGGTTATTCCTGCTTGTCTTTGAGCACTAATTCACCCATGTCTTCGTAGCCCTCGTAGCTGGAGGTCACTACTTTGTCGCCGGGCTTGAGGCCTTCGAGCACCTCGAAGTATTCCGGATTCTGGCGACCTAGGCGAATGTCGGTTTTGTAGGCTTTGGTGCCGCTGTCGTTCACTTTGAATATCCAGTTGCCGCCGGTTTTCTGGTTGAAGCCGCCTTTGGGCACGAGCACCGCCTGGGTTTGGTCGCTAAGAGCCAGGCGCACTTGCAAGGTTTGACCCCGCCGAATATCCGGGGGCGCGGCGCCCACAAATTCCATATCAATTTGTAACCCCTTAGAAACCTGGGTGTAGATCTTCTTCACGCTGAGCGTGTAGGTTTTGCCACTGAGCACAAATTCACCCTTTTGCCCCGGAAAAATGCGCGAAATGTAGAACTCATCAATGTTGGCGCGCACCTTCAAGCCGTTAAGCATATCGAGTTGACCAATGCGCTGCCCCCGGGCTTTCGACTCGCCAATTTCGGCGTTCAAGGACGTGATTCGTCCCGCCACCGGCGCCTTGATGGTCAGGTCGTCCATCTTCTTGCGCATCAAGGCTAGGTTGCTCTGCATGCGGTTCACCGACTCCTGCATCTGATTGATCTGCTGGCGCATGGCTACCGAATCTTGCTGCAAGGTTTGCCGGGTGAGCTGCTGTTTGCGCGCTTGATGCTGGTAGGTATTCTGGCTTTGGTTGAAGTCCTGCCGCGAGATGACCTTCTGCTCGTAGAGTGTTTTGTTTAGCTCGTAGATGCGCTTGGCTTCCTTGAGTTGATAGTCCACGTCGGCTAGCTGGTTGAGCTGCTGAATGCGGTTTTGGCGCATCACATTGCGGGTGTTCTGCAAATTGTTCATCAGGTCGAACACGGCCGTTTCGCGGTTCACCATTTCCAGTTGCAAGTCGGTGTTGGCGAGTTGAATAACGGGTTGACCGGCGGTGAGCGTCGCGCCATCTTCTACCAGTATGTTTTTCACCGTGCCGCCTTCGGGTGCATCCAGGTAAATGGTTTTAATGGGCAGCACCGTGCCGTCGATGGGAATAAACTCTTGAAAAGTACCCTTTGTGACCTCGCTGATGGTGATGCGCTCGGCGTCCACGTTCAACTTGGTAGGGCCGGCCGTGGTCAAGAAGCTAGCGGCTACCAGCCCCACCACAAGCACCACGCCGACCAAGAGAAGCAGTCGGCGCGTGGTCCAGGTTTTCTGTTCGATTAATACGTCCATGTTGCTCGAAATGCGTTGTTTGCCTTCACAACTGCGTTCGACGGCTACCTCGTAATGATTGTGCCACTGATATAAAATGTTGACTATCAGTATATTATTAAAACAACTGCGCTACGCAACGACAAAACTGTTCGCTTTTGATACAGTGCACTGTGCGGTACTGATACACTTCGAATAATTGCTAAGAGAAAAACCCGCTTAGCATGCCAGATTCGACGTTTTTGTAAATTAGTATAGTTTGTGGGCGGCATTTGGGTACTTAGTGCCTAGGTTTCTCGCCGGCTATATTTTCTCCTTTTTTTCCTGTAGTGCTAATGACCCTCAGTAAAGCCCGTGTGCTGGTAGTGGATGACGACAGTGACGTGTTGTTTGCCGTTAAGATGTTGCTCAAAACCGAGGTACAGGCAGTTGTAACGGAGAGAAACCCGGAGAACCTATTATCGGTGCTCGCCCGGCAGACGTTCGACGCTATCTTCCTAGACATGAACTTTAAAAGCAACCTAGGTACCGGCAACGAAGGCCTGTATTGGCTCGGCCGCATCCTAGAGCGCGACAAGGAGGCTACCGTCATCATGATTACCGCTCACGGCGAGGTCAGCACGGCCGTGCGGTCGTTGAAGGCGGGTGCCACCGACTTCATTGTGAAGCCTTGGCACAACGAGAAGTTTCTGGAAACGCTCACCGTTGCTTTACAGCAGAAAACCCGGAAAGCCAGCCCTGCTAGCAGCCCGTCCAAGCGCCCCACCTCCGCCGACAATGCCATTTTGGGCAACTCGGAGGTAATGCAGGAGCTGTTTCACAAAATAGAAAAGGTAGCGCCTACCGAGGCGAACGTCCTGCTACTCGGGGAAAACGGTACTGGTAAAGAGCTAGTAGCGAAAGCCTTGCACCAACGGTCTTTCCGCGCCAGCAAGCCCTTCGTGACAGCCGACCTAGCAGCTATGAGCGAAGGCATTTTTGAAAGCGAGCTTTTCGGCCACAAAAAAGGCTCGTTTACGGATGCCAAGGAAGACCGCGTAGGCCGGTTCGAGGCAGCCTCCACGGGCACGCTTTTTCTGGATGAAATCGGCAACATTTCTCTGCCGCAGCAAGCAAAGCTGTTAACGGCTCTGCAAAATCGGCAGGTGATTCCACTGGGCAGCAACACCCCCGTTCCCGTTGATATTCGCCTCATCTCGGCCACCAACGCGCCCCTCTATGAGCTAGCTGCCAGCAATCAGTTTCGCAAAGACCTGATTTACCGCATCAACACCGTCGAAATCACCTTGCCACCCTTGCGCGAGCGAGGCGACGATGTGCTGCTGCTGGCCAAGCACTTCGCGGGCCTGTATGCGGCCCGCAACCATAAACCCACGCCCGAGTTTGACCCCGCTACGCTCCGCAAGCTCAAACAGCACAGCTGGCCTGGCAACATTCGGGAGCTACAGCACGCCGTGGAGCGGGCCATCATCTTGGCGGAAGGCAACGTATTGCGCCCGCAAGATTTCACGTTTTCGGCCATGGAAGTGCCGCGGCCCATGCAAGCACTACCCGACTATCCGGCGGGGCCTTTGCAGCTGCAAGAGGTAGAGAAGAACACGATCCTGCGCGTTATCGAGCGGCACAATGGCAACATCACCAAAGCAGCCAAGGAGCTAGGTATCACCCGCACTGCCCTCTACCGACGCCTCGAAAAACATGATCTTTAAGCGGCTTGAAGTTGGCATTTTGGGGCGGCTATTGGGACTATTTGCCTTGCTGTACGCGGCCGTGTACTACGTGCAACAGCGCACCTACGCGCCTGCGCTATTGATTGGCTTGCTGCTTGTTGCGCTTGGCACGGAGCTAGCTCGTTATGTTACGCGCAGCAACCGGGAGCTAGCTAACTTTCTGTTGTCGGTGAAATACCGCGACTTTTCCCAGCACTTCAACGAAGCCCACGCCAACCCGGTTCTGCGGCAGCTTCATACTGCTTTCAACCAGATCAACAGCACTTTCCGCCAGCTCAGCGCCGAGAAGGAAGCGCAATTTGCGTACCTGCAAACGGTGATAGCGCTGATCGATACGGGCATTATTTCTTATGACAAGGAGGGACAGGTAGAATGGGTCAACGAGTCGTTCAAACAGACGCTGGCGCTACCGTATCTACACAACATTCACACCTTGCAGAAGCGCCATCCAGCGCTTTATGATGCTATACAGCAACTCCGAACGGGCGTTCCGGTGGTAGTGAAGGTCACGGTTGAGCAGAAAACGATGCAGCTACTGCTATCAGCCACGGTCTTTAAGCTTCAAGACCGCAGCTTCACGCTGATTGCCTTCAAAAATGTGAGCCACGCCCTCGACGAAACTGAAACGGAGGCCTGGCAAAAGTTGCTGCGCGTGATGACCCACGAAATCATGAACTCCGTGGCGCCCATTGCTTCACTTGCCGATACGCTACGTCGCCACGTGCACCTGGAGAAAGCAAAAGTCAGCGTCTTACCCGACGCCGACCCCGCTCTGCTCGACGATGTGGAAGAAGGCATCCGCATTATTCAACACCGCAGCGAAGGGCTGCTAAATTTTGCCCAGGTGTACCGCAATTTCAGCAAAATCACCACGCCCCTGCTCACCACCATTTACGTGCAGGAGCTATTTAACAGCATCCAAACGCTGCTAGCAAGCCAGCTTACGGAACAGCAGATCGAACTGACAATTTCCGTTGAGCCCGCCGATTTATTGCTGCAAGCCGACAGCCACTTGATGGAGCAAGTGCTTATTAACCTACTACTTAATGCGGCGCATGCGGTAGCCGAGCGTCCTCACCCGCAGATTCAGCTGGTAGGAAAAGTAGATGATAACAACCGAGTTACGGTCGAAGTAATAGACAATGGCTCGGGCATTCCAGCCGACTTACTGGACAGTATTTTCATTCCCTTCTTCACGACGCGCCCTAACGGGTCGGGCATTGGGTTGAGCTTGGCCAAGCAGATCATGCATCTGCATAAAGGCAGTATTCAGGTGCAGTCGGTGGAGGGCGTGGGCAGCGTATTCCGCTTGGTATTCTAATAAGTTAGTGAGCTACATCGCTCCTAGGTTGTTCGCAACCCTACTCACCTGCTAGCATGAAGACCAATCCTATTATTAGGAGTATAGGTGCCAACACAAAGCCTAAAATAAGCGGCAGAAAGGCGATAGGTAAGAATGATAATAACAGCAATACCCCTGAGGTAATTACCAACTTGAGCCCCGTTTTACGCCTGTGTGATTTGGGTTCAGCTACTACTGCAGTGACAACCTGTGGGGTATCGGGAGCTGAAGCGGGCGAAACAATAGCGAGCCTTGCCGCCCGACGAGCTTCGCGCAGACGGCGTAACCGCCCGTTCTTTCCTTGGAAGAAGAGCAGTGCTACTCCGGCTAATGCTAGCATGAATCCCATGAATCCGCTCATGAAGTCGGCCAAGCCGCCCCACTCTCCTCCCGTCTTCGCGTTAGCGCTGACAACCATGACTGCTACGCCAGCTGCAGTCATAACGCCGCCCACGGCATTCACTACTGTTGTTGTTGGGTCGGCTTTGCTACTTAAAATGATGGCTTCCTTTTTCTTTAAAGTGGTATCAGCGGGCAGCGGTTCAGGACGGCTTACACTACTGCTCGGCCGTGCAAGCTGCTCGTCGGACAAGCTCGATATAGCCGCCGTAGATTCTGGCAGTACCGCTGTTAGCACTGGTTCGGAATGGGCTGACGCCGTCGTGCTAGGCGGCAGGACTACTGCCCGGCCGTACTCGCGCACAGCAGGAAAAAGTGCAACTGCTCGCGGGCTTTGACAGCTTGCTGCGAACAGACTTAACCCTAGCATTAGAAATAAAAGATAAAGCCGCATAACGTGCGTAAATAACTGTTTAAGGAATATTCCGAGTAACTCTGATAAGGAAGCACTCAACTATCCGACGGTTGCAGCTAGCTGCGAGTAATACCGAATAAATATAATAATCGTCGTGAAGAGGAGCGCTAGGTACGCAATGTAGCAAACATACTTATCTATAGTGTATTGCTTACTTAATATTCGCCAGCGCCTTGCGCCCTGCCTCAGGCAGACTGTTCGTGGCAAGCTGCTTCTACTAGTGTTGCAGAAAGGTGCTTTTGATTGAACAACCCACCCTCCGCCAGCTGTTGTAGGAGTGCACTGGCTGGCTTCCGCCCGCGTGCTGTACATTCGCGCCGTGAAATTCTCTCGTTTCCCTCTGTTATTCCTTTCGGGGCTGCTCTTAGCAGGGCTCCCCGCCTGCCTCTCGCTCGAAAGTGAGGAGCAGAAAGCTGAAGCCGCCGAAAGAGCCGTGTTGGCGCGGCACGATGAGCTTATGGCCAAGATGGATCAGCTCTACGATCTGCGGCAGCAGCTACAGAAAGCTAGCCTCCCCGACACTACCGTAGCCGGGCAGCGGAGCCGCTCCCTGCTAGCCGCCGACGCCGCCATGATGGGCTGGATGCACCAGTACCGCAAGCCAACCGCCGCCGACCAGCAACTCATCTACTTTCAGAAACAACAGCGTTTTATCGACTCCGTCGGGGTGCTGATGGAGCATAGTATCGATTCGGCTCAGCGCGTGCTCACGCCCGCCCAGCCTGCCACCCAACCTTCCACCAAATGATTTCTTCCGTTCTTCGCCGCGCCTTATCTGTGAGTTTGCTGGCGCTGGCTAGCGCCGTTGTGCTGCCGGCTTGTTCTTCCAAAAACGCCGCCGAAACGACGCACCTCCCCTACTACGGCGACCGGGCCATGCAGCCCGCGCCCATGGCTGGCCCCGCCGACACTATTTTCACGGTACCAACTTTTACCCTCACCAATCAAGCGGGCCAGACCATCACCAACGACACCTTCAAGGGCAAGATTTACGTGACGGACTTCTTCTTCGCTACTTGCCCTAGCATCTGCCCCAAGATGCAGAGCGAGCTGCTGCGCGTGTACGAGAAGTACAAAGATGATCCGCGGGTACTGTTCTTGTCCCACACCATCGATCCGGCCCACGATACCATCCCGGTACTGCGTGACTACGCCGAGCGCCTTGGCGTCAAGGATGCGAGTCGTTGGCACTTTGCCACCGCCCCGCACGATACCATCTTCAGTCTTGCCCGCGCCTACATGACCGGCGCTCAAAAGGACTCGACGGTGAAAGGCGGTTACGCCCACAGCGGCACCTTCGCCCTAGTTGACCCGCAGCGGCACGTCCGCGGCGTGTACGACGGCATGGAACCCACGCAGGTAAACAAGCTCATTCAGGACATTCCGGTGCTGCTGAAAGAGATAGAAAGCCAAAAGCAAACTGCTGCCCGATGAAGCTAGGTCCGCTGCATTGGGTACGTGCCGCGGCTGTGGTAGTGGCGGTATTGCTGCTGGCTGGCTGCTTCACCAAGCGCAAAGACGAGGGGGCCCGCCTCTACGCCCAGCACTGCGCCAACTGCCACGGGCAGCAAGGGGAAGGCTTGCGTCGCCTCATTCCGCCTTTGGCTGGCTCCGACTACCTAGCTCCGAATCGCAGCCGCTTGCCCTGCCAGCTGCGCAAAGGCCTTGCCGGTGAAATCACGGTGAACGGCGTGAAATACAACCAGCTAATGCCCGGCAACGAAGCCCTCACCGATTCCGAAATTACCAACCTGCTGAACTACATCCAGAACACCTGGGGCAACAAGGGGGAAGTCTGGACAATTCGGGAGGTGGCTGACGAGCTGAAGTACTGCGGCGGACCGCACGGTTTGTAGCATATCGTGCGGCCCTGCTACCCTGATTTTCCAGGCTGAATTTGTAAAAACTCTAGAAAGAGCAGGCAAGATTTCTCCCCAATCCTCAGTAGCTTGCCAGTCCAAAACTTCTATACCTATGGGTCTCCTCGACTTTCTAAAATCTAAAAAGCCTACCGACGCCCCTGCTACGCCAGCACCGGCCGATACGAATGCCACTCCGGCCCCGCCTGCCGGTGGTCCGCGCTATAAAGGTTCTAATTATACGACGCCGGAGCCGGTAGCTCCCGCGCCGGTGGTGCCACCGATGCCCATGCCCCCCGTCCCGCCCATGCCGCAACCACCGGCTTTCCAGCCAACTAACATTCTGGAAGAGCTGCTGATGCGTGCTGCCTCGGAACCGCAAGTGCGGCCGGCCTTCTACCAGGCGCTACTGCAAGAAGAGGTTATCGTCATTACGGCGCCCAAAGGAGGGGTACCCGCTGGCGAAGTAACCGTGGAAGCAGGCAGCGAAATCCAGCTGCAAGTGCTGCACGACGGCAAGATTCCGGTGTTTTCGTCGAAAGACCGGATTTTCGACGGGGAAAACGTACCCGAGCCGCTGTCGTACCTACGACTACGTGGGTTCGACTTATTCAATATGGTGCAGGGTGCTGATTGCGCCCTGAATCCCTTCTCGGTAGTAGGCAAGCTGTTGCCCGCGGCCGAAATAGTCGATTTGTTGTCGGGCCGCCTCTTTCAGGAAGCTGGCGGTGCCCCAGAAGGCTCCCAAATGCTGATCGGGCCGCCCGCAGAAGAGCCCACCGCCCTGACAGAAGCTTTGCGCGGCTTCTGCGAGGAACGTGCCTTTGTTGAGAAGGCGTACCTAGCAGAACTGCGGCTGGAAAATAGCCAAGAGCCCCCCCGCTTGCTTCTCGCCTTCCTAACCGACGAAAACGACCCCGCTTTCTTGCAGGAGCTAGGCCCCGTGATTCAAGGCAACTTATCCAGCACTCACCAGTTCGTGGACATGATGCTGATTGATCCAAACGCCAACGAGCCGCTCAACCAATATTTCGAACAAGTAGAGCCGCTGTATCAGCGCAGCTAATCGCTGCTCGTAGCACCTCACGCGGAGCCCCGTAAAGCATTTTACTTGCAGCAGTAAACCCGAAACTCGGAGTATACTATTGCAAGCAAGATGCTCCGCGGGGCTCCGCATGAGTTTTTGGCCTACCGGGGTTTGGGTTCTAATAAAGTGAATAAGCGCTAACGCATTAACAAAATTCGTTGGCCGTGCTTGACTACGCTGCTTGTCGCGTAAGAACCCGTTTAAAAACAGGTCGCAAACCTAGGTAGAGTAGGGCGGCCAGTGGCACGGAGCCTAGCGCCCATAATAGAACGGCCCCTAGCTCGGCGCGCCAGAGCAGGCTGAATGCGCCGCCTAGGTCGTGCTCTAGCAGATGACGAAGCTTGGCAATGGTGAGGTCGGGGGCCGGTCCTTCGCCAAACATCCGGGCGCCCAGGCGCAACAACGGAATGATGAGTAGCAACTGCACGGGACTCAGCAAGTGGCTCACCAGCAGCATGGCTGCCACATTCAGGCGCAGGCGTACGGCCGTGATGGTCACGAGAAAGGTAGTGCCGCCCAAGAAAGGCACGAGGCCAAACACCACCCCTAGGGCTATAGTCAGCGCTAGCTGCCCCGGCGACAAGCCCTGCTTAAGCAGATTCAGCAACGGATCGGCTACGCGGCGGCGCAGCCAAGCAACAGGGCCAGAGGAAGAAGCGGGCGGCGCGGGTGGTAACGACAAAACAGTACTAATTTTGGTGAGGCAGGCAGTAGACCATCCGAGAACAGGGCACTACCTTCGTTGTTACGTCCGGCGGCCACACGCCCACGGATTGTACGCGAGCTAATGACAAAAGTACGCCAGCCGGGCTACCCCCGGCCGAAAGTCTGGACGGATTTCTTCGTGTTGCTGCGCCGGGCCGGCCGCGAGCTAGCGGCCAACGACCCGTTGCGCCTGGGCGCGGCTACCGCCTTTTTCACCACGTTTGCCCTGCCGCCGATCCTGATCATTCTGATTCAGCTGTTGGGCTCACTGTACTCCCGCTCGAAGGTGCGGGCACTTTTGCTGACTAAACTTTCCGCCTTGCTCGGCACGGCCGCCGCGGGCCTAGTGCAGCAGATCTTGCAGAACGTGACCAACATTGAGCGCAGCCGCCTCGTGACGTGGCTAGGTTTCACCTTTCTGTTGTTCATTGCTACCACCTTGTTCGGCGTTATTCAGAACTCCCTGAATCAGCTCTGGCAGATCCGGCCACGCCGGGCCACGGGGCGCGTCACCAAGATTATAAAAGAACGCACCCGCTCGCTCGGGCTGCTGCTCGCCACGGGCCTGCTCTCTATGCTAGCTTTTCTGGTTGATGGGGCGCTGGGCTTCTTTACCGATTATCTCCGAAACTTCGACATCAGTATCAGTCATTTCTTGTTTCAGGTGCTGAACGTGGTAACGTCGCTGCTCATTCTGGCGGCTTGGTTTGCGGCTACCTTCCGCACACTGAATAGCGCCAAGGTGCCGTGGCGAGCCGTATTGCGCGGGGCAGCTCTCACGGCGGTACTCATTGAGCTAGGTGAGCATGTGCTGAGCATTTTGCTGGTGCCCCGCAACCTAGGTCCGATCTACGGGCCAGCGTCGAGCATTGTGCTGGTGCTGCTGTTTGTGTTTTACTCCGCCATTATTTTCTACTTCGGCGCGTGCTTCACTAAAGTCTACGCCCACTACGTGGGCATGGACATTCAGCCCAAGAAGTCGGCCGTGCGCTACCGATTGGTGGAGCTAGACGACAAGCAATAGCCACTCGCCAGGGCAAGTTGCTACGAACGCCCGTAGAATCGATTGGCGAGGTAAGCCAGCAGCACAAATCCTAGCCCCACAGCACACACCCCCTGCCAGTGGAAGGCCGCCCAAGCGGCGCCACCCACGATAGACCCCAACGAGCCACCGATAAAATAAGCCGTCATGTAGACGGTGTTTAGGCGACTACGCGCCTCCGGCAACAAGGCAAAAATGCGCGATTGGTTGGAAATATGGGCACTTTGCACGCCCACATCCAGCAGAATGATGCCGAGCACTAGCCCCACTAAATACTGGCCGCCAAAACCTAGGATCACGAAGGCTACCAATGACCCCAAAATACCGAGGCCAATGGCGTAGTCGGCACCGCGCTTGTCAGCCATTTTGCCAGCTAGCGGTGCGGCCAAGGCCCCGCACGCTCCAACTAGACCGAAAAAGCCGACGATGTCGCTTTTGTAGAAGTACGGGCTGCCTTCCAGAAAAAAGACCAGCGTCGTCCAGAATACGCTGAAGCTGGCAAACAAAAATCCGCCCACCAGAGCGGCCCGCCGCAACGGCACAAACTCGCGCGTGAGCGTGACCAACGACTTCATCAGGCTACCATAGGTGCCCTTAAAAACGGGCTGGTCTTTGGGCAAGCGCAGCATTAACACAACGACCAGTATCAACATAGCAACGCTGCCCGCCCCAAACATGGAACGCCAACCGAAATGCGCGCCCACGTAGCCACTAATGGTGCGCGACAACAGGATGCCGATCAGCAAGCCGCTCATCACTTTGCCCACAATTTTGCCCCGTTCGGCGTTGCTAGCTAGGTTCGCGGCCATCGGGACCAGTAGTTGGGGTACGGCCGAAAAAATACCGATCCATACGCTGGCTACCAGCAGCACGGCAAACGAGGGCGCCCACGCCGCCACACCCATCACTACCGCCGCTAGCACCAGTTCAATAATAATCAGCCGCTTGCGCTCTAGCTTATCCCCGAGGGGCACCACAAATAGCAGACCTAGGGTATAGCCAATCTGCGTAGCTGTGGCCACCAAACTCACGCTGCTATCGGCTAACCCGAACGTGCGCCCAATTTCGGCCAGCAGGGGTTGGTTATAGTAAATATTGGCCACCACCAACCCACAGGCAATGGCCATCAGCCACACCAGCCCGTTGCTCATGGGAGCCGTTGGTGCCACCAGCGGCTCTGATTTGGGTACCGGGGCGGCTAGTACGTCGTTGTTTGTCATTTGTATTCTACTCTACTTATCAAATTCACAGATTGGGAAGGAACGCCTACAGTGCTTCCCTGGGCGTGCCGCTGTGCCAAACGCTCACACGATTCGGGCGGAAAAGAGCCGTGATGCGTTCCTCAATTTTCTTCCAACCACTACGTAGGCAGCTTGGTTCTGACCGTCGTGAAAAGGGAAACGATGAGCGGCCGCTTATCCCTTCCTACCTTTGCAGAAGTATTTCCTGATTTATATGACTGTATTCGCCGACCTAGGCCTCGCCCCCGCCCTGCTTCAAGCCCTCACGGAGCTGAACTTTACCACCCCCACGCCCGTGCAGGAGCAAGTGGTGCCCATGGCGCTGGCCGGCCAAGACGTAGCCGGGCAAGCGCCCACCGGCTCGGGCAAAACGGCCGCTTATGGTCTTTCGGTGCTTCAGCAAGTCGAGGTGACGCAGGATGCCATGCAGGTGCTCGTGCTGGTACCCGCCCGGGAGCTGGCCCTGCAAGTGCGCGATGCCCTCAAAAAACTTGGTAAGTACTTACCCAACCTGCGGGTAGCGGCCTTTTATGGGGGCCACGCCATGCGCGACGAAACCTCGTCGCTGAAGCAAGCGCCGCATATTGTGGTGGCCACGCCGGGTCGTTTGCTCGACCATTTGGAGCGGCGCACTATCGTCCCGAATCAGCTGAAAACGCTCGTGCTTGACGAAGCCGACAAACTGTTGGAGCTAGGTTTTCAGGATGAGCTGGTAGAGATCATAAAGCGCTTGCCGCGGCGGCGCCAGACCTTGCTGTTCTCGGCCACAATGTCGGATAAGGTGCTGAACCTGATCCGTGCTAACCTTACCCGTCCGCGGGTGGTAGACCTAGGTCAGGACGAAGACCGGCTGCCCGAAAACCTCACGCTCCTGGGCCATGTAGGTCCTACGGAGAAGAAGCCGGCTGCGCTCTATCACCTGTTGCAACAGCCCGACGCGGGCCGCGTACTGGTATTCTGCAACACGCGCGAGAAGTGCCAGGAAGTAGCTCGGTTTCTCGTTGGCCGCGGGGTAGCGGCCGAAGTGCTACACGGCAAAATGCCCCAGCCCGAGCGCGACAAAGCCCTAATGAAGCTACGCAACGGCTCCAGCCAAGTGCTAGTCGCCACCGACGTAGCCGCCCGTGGCCTCGACGTGACGGCCCTCGACACGGTAGTGCAATACGAAGCCCCCGATAAAGCCGACGCCTTCCAACACCGCGCCGGTCGTACCGCTCGCGCTGGCGCCGAAGGCACGGCGCACATACTCGCCACTCCCACCGAACAAAGCCACGTGCAAAAGTGGCCCGTGGCCGAGACAATTCAGTGGAAGCCTTTGCACGCACCTAAGTTGCCACCCGCCGCGCCCAAGATTCCTCGGCCCGCTAGCGCGACGCTGCACGTTTCCGCGGGCCGCAAAGACAAGGTCAGTGCCCACGACTTGGTTGGTACTTTCGTGGCGCATGGCGGCCTGGAGCGCGATGCCGTGGGTCACATCGAGGTGTTCGACCACTACAGCTACGTGGCCGTGCCGCGCCAGCAAGCACAAGAAGTAGCGGAGCGCGTAACGGGCGCCAAAATTAAAGGCCGCAAAATTCGGGTGTCGTTGGTGGAATAAGCAAGGCGGTGCGGAAACGCGACACTTGGCTTGCGCCTTTGTTCGCGTTTCTCGTTGACCGTTGCGCCTTACTACTGATGCCGGAATGACCTAGGCAAACAGCCTCAGCAATGCATAGAGACACAAGTAGGTATTTCTACACGGTGGCTTTTTGGGGCGCGTAATCCTGCAAGATTTGGTTTACCACATCTTGCGGGCTTTGCTCGTTGTTCAATTCGATGCGCAGGCCGTAACTTGGTTTTTCGAGCGTTTCTAGCTGCGAATCGAGCATATCGGCTTTCATGTAGTGGTCGGTGCGGTGCAGAAGGCGGCTACGAAGCAGCTCGCGGGAGCCATCCAAGAAGACCCATTTGATCGGTTGCGTAGCACCCTCTTGTAAGGTTTGGCGGTACGTTTCTTTGAGGGCGGAGCAGGCTAACACGGCGCCCCCGGTTTTCTCCCATTCGCTGATGCCAGCCGCCATTTGCGCTAGCCAGTCTTTGCGGTCGTCGTCGGTAAGGGGAATGCCGTGGCCCATCTTGGCCTTGTTGGCGGCAGAGTGAAAATCGTCGGCGTCGTGAAATGCAATGCCTAGTTCTTTTGCCAAAAGTTCGCCAATGGTGGTTTTGCCGCTGCCCGACACGCCCATTACAATGAAAATACTGCCACTCGCCATGCTTGATTGAATTGAAATGAATGCTTTTGCCTTATACGCGTGATTTCAAGCTCAAGCATGTTAGCGGTGCATTTGTTGTGTCGAACAAGTCAACTTCGATCGACAGTGAGCCTTAGGGAAAGGCATTAAACAGTAGTCGCCAAGCACTACTTACTCAACACTGCTACTGTCCGCTGTTCAGTGTCCGGGTTTCGCTACTCGGTGATAAAGCTTGTAACGTCACCGGACCTAGCAAGCCGGAAGGCTGTAAGGACCAACTAGAAGCGTCGAATGGCTTATAATACAAATCCACAAAGTTGATTTCGTGATACTTGCGCCACTCTACTTTGCGCTTGTCTAGGTCGATGATGCGGTTGGCCATGAGGTTGGCTACTTCCAGCTTCAGTGTATTCTTGCCCTTCTTTAGGTAAGCGCCCACCTTCTTCTCGTAGGGGTAGCTCCAAATGAAGCCTACATCCTGCCCGTTGATCCAGACGTGGGCGCTTTCGCGCACGTCGCCTAGCTTCAGCAGGTAATCAGCGCTGGTTTTGGCGGGCATCGTGAACGTGACGGTGTACTCGGCGGTGCCGGCGAAGCGCTTGGCGTTATCGTCGGCTAGGTCGGTCCAGGAGGTGAGTTTGGCGAGGGTTTGATCCTTGGGTAACTCGGGGCCGCCGCTGGTGAAGTGCAGCTTCCAGTCGCCGCTGACGGCCAAAGGTGTTCCCGCGGGAGCTAGGTATGACCAGGGCTGCATGGCAACGTCTGCTTGCTCCGCAGCCTTCAGGATCAACGATTCGCCGGGCTTAATTTGCAGGCGCACTTTGGTTTGACTGCCCTCGGCGGTGATGCTAGCCAGGCCGGTGCGACCATCCTGCGGGTCCAGAATCGTGACGGCCTTGGCGCTGGTATTCAGCGGCACCCACGAATCGACGGGGTTAGCTGTATGATTGACGAGGTAGTAGTAGCGCGTGCCCTTATCGTTGCGGCGGATGAACTGCAAGCCCGTATCGGTCAGGGTTTCGCGGTTGATCTTGCTATATTCCAAGCCTTTCTGCACATCGGCGGCTAGCACAATCTGGCCGTTGCCTGCTTTGGCAACTTGCACGCCGTTGCCAACGGCCGCGAAGTTTAAGTCAGCGGTAATGGCCTTCAGCTGCTGACGCCGGCTCTCTAACTCGTGAAAGCCGGGTACGTCTTTGGGCAGCTCTTGCAGAATGACGGTGGTGCCCTGCTGGGCTAGCTTCACCACATTAGCCAGCGTTTCGACGGGCATGTAACCAGTGGTCGGGATAATAAGCGCTTTGTAGCTAGGTCCTTGCGACGCCACGCGCAAGCCGTTACCACCCGATTGAGCCTGCCGAATCATATCATCCGACACGAAATCAACGGCATAGCCACTCTTGGAAAGCTGCACGGCATTTTTGTAGAACGCCGTGGGGTACAGCCACTCCTCGATGGTGTGGATGCTGATCATCAAATCGAGCTTGGGCGGGGCATTGTGCCGCACGTCGTACACGGGCCAGTACATCAGCACGTCGTTGTCGGCCTGGCCGGCTTGCAGCACCGATTGGCAACGCGTGATGTATTCGTTCAGACCTTTCAGGTGAGGCCACCAGCTGTTGGACGGCGTAAACTCGGTGGAGGCGTAGAAGAGCCAGCCCGGCCAGTTGGCCTGCTCCGGCGAGTAGGTGGTGCCGTGGTAGAAAATGTGGTTGACGCCCGTCAGGAAAGCTAGTTCAGCCTGGGGCTTACAGTGCGCCAGCGGCACCTTAAAATGCTCCCCCAACCACGTAAATGTTTCGGACGACGTTAGCGCCCGGCCCATCACGTGGGCCGCGGAGGAAGCAAACTGCATCATCACGGGGTCCGGCGGCACGTTCTTCGTGTCGACGGTGTAGTAGCGCACATCCGGAATGGGAAACTTGGTCAGGCCAAACGTCTCACACTCCGGAATATCCACGCTGGCGTACAGGTCGAGCACGTTGCCGGGCGCACCGTGGGCCTGGTTTCTAGATACCGCTTTTTGGCCGTGAATCCAGTTGGTCCAGGGCTTGGTGAAATTTTGCTGCACCATCTCGGCCACGGTTTCGCGGTAATCGTCGCGGATGCGCGCTACTTGCTCGTTGTTTTCTTTGCTTACCAACTCGCGCAGGTACAGGCGCAAATCGTAGCCCCGACGCTGCCGAAACTCCTCGAATAACCTAGGAGAGAAATCGGCGTCGTAGACCTCGTAGCTGTCGTTGAAAAACGACCGAATGCCCGCTGGCTTACCCCCAAACGCCGTATCGAAGCGGCGCAGATACGTGTTCAACGCCTGCTCCGACAAGTGGTCCATGGTGAGGCCCGCGCCGCCGGGGGCCGCGCGCTTCACCATCTGCCCAGTGTGCCCACCGAAGGCCGCGTAGAGCTGCCAAGTGCCGGTTGTGGGTTGCCAGTTGAGTTGCCCGCTAGCGTCTACTTTGGCCAGCAAGTCAAGCCGTTCGCCTTTCGGGCCGTAGGCCACCACGGCCTTGAGCGGGGCCCCTAGCTTTTGCTGTTTGGGGTCTTGCACCACCAGCTTTTCGGCGAGGCGCTGCCCGGCCTTCACTTCGTAGGTTTGCACCACGAGCTTGCCGGCGGCGCTTTCCGGCGTAATCTGGGGGCCGCCGTAGGGCCAGCCGGTACCTAGGTTCATATCCACGCCCATGCCGAGGCTGTGGGCCTGCTGCACCGAGGTGTTGAGCATGCGCATCCAGTTCGGCGACAGGTAGTCAATGTAAGACTGCTCGTAGCCCACGGCCCCGTAGATAGGCGTTATTTCCACCCCGCCCAGCCCGGCGTCGGCGTAGAGCTTGAGGTTGCGGGTGAGGTTGGCTTCGTCTACGGCGCTGCCCATCCACCACCAACGCGTCCAGGGGCGGGTTTCGGCTTTCACGGCGGGCCATGCGGCGGCGGTCGGTGCTACCGTAGAGGATGAAATAGCAGTAGGCGAAGAGGTTAGCTGCTGCTGACAAGCCGCCAGCGCAAAAGCACAAAGAGCAGCAGCAAGGAGTTTTTTGGGGTCGGGTTGCGGCATTGGGAGGGTTTGGGACGTAAGCGAAGCGCCGATAACAAGCAGCGACGCCGTTTGCTTTCAGGAAGATAGAAGCTAGGTGGTGCGTCGCGCAGGACAGCACCCAGCCACCAGCAAATAAACGGGCATTTAAGCGGCGCACTCACCTGAAGTCTGCTGGCCGGCCACCAATTTTCAGATGCTCGTACCGAGGTAGCACGGCAGAGCGGGCCTGTTGTACTTTTGCAGCGACCAACTTGCCCTGCCCTTTGTCATCTATGCTCACCGACGCCCGCCAGCTTCTCTTTATTTGCAGCCAGAACCGGTGGCGTAGCCTTACCGCCGAGCGGCTGTTCGATGGGCACTCGCACTACGAGGCGCGCTCAGCGGGCACGGAGCCCGGCGCCCGCGTGCGTGTTACGGCTGGTCACCTCGGCTGGGCCGATGCCATCTTTGTGATGGAGCGCAAACACGCGGACATTCTGCGGCAGAAGTTCGCCGCGGAGCTGGCTGGCAAACCCGTGATCTGCCTGCGCATTCCCGACAAGTTTCAGTTCCTCGACCATGTGCTGCAAGACCTGCTACGCGAGCGGCTGCAAGAACACCTAGGTGCTGATTGGCAATGAGTAATGAACGGCGCATAATGAATATTGCGCTTGAGTTCGGCGGAACGGCGGCTGACTCGTATAACGCAAATTATTGCCCCACCGAGTTAGGCTAGGGCATTGCTCATTGCTCACTATTCATTGTTCATTACCGAATGAACTACGTTATCTGGCTGGCCATGCTGGCCGCCGTCATTTTTGCTTTTTACCGTTACGCCACCCGCGAAAGTCGCCTACGCGCGACGGCGCTGGCGCAAGATTTTCCGGCCGCGTGGCGTCAGATTTTGGCGGAACGTGTGGCCTTTTATTTGTCGCTGTCGAAGAATGAAAAGCAGCGTTTTGAACGCGCTATTCAGGTTTTTTTGGCCGAAACGCGCATCACCGGCGTGCAGGTAGAGGTAGACGATACCACGCGCGTGTTGGTGGCTGCTTCGGCTGTTATTCCGGTCTTTGGCTTCCCAGAGTGGCAATACGGCAACCTGGGCGAGGTGCTCATTGTGCCCGACGCCTGGAAGCAGGAAAAAGACCCCAACAGAGAGCTAGCTCCGTTGGAAGGCACTTTGCTTGGCAGCGTGCAAAACTTTCAGAATCAGCACTACATGCGTTTGTCGAAGGCTTCGTTGGAGCAGGGCTTCCGGGATGCTATGGACAAGCAGAACGTGGGCATTCACGAGTTTGCCCACCTGCTCGACGAGGCCGATGGTGTGATTGACGGCGTGCCCAAGCTAGCCCTACCACCCGAACTGCTACAACCTTGGACCGAAGTAATGCAGCGCGAGATTCAGGCTATTCGGGAGGGCAAGTCAGAAATAAACCCCTACGGCGCCACCAACGAAGCCGAGTTCTTCGCCGTCGTGACGGAATACTTCTTCGAGAAACCCGAGAAGCTTCAGGAAAACCACCCCGAGCTGTACCAGCTGCTAAGTCGCGCCCTGCGCCAAAATCCCAAGAAGCGTTTTCTGCGCTTTAGCGTTGACCCGCGGGAGTGGCTCAAGACGCTACGCAGCAAGCGCAAATTCGGCCGCAACGACCCGTGCCCCTGTGGCAGCGGCAAAAAATACAAGGATTGCCACCTGCTTCAGCAGCCCATAGCAGCCTAGCCATTTGTGCTGCCGAATACCTAGGTTATTGCCCTTTAATTTGTAGCTCATATCCCCTGATTTCCGCATATTAGGGTTGCTATTTTCTATCTTGGCCGCAAATTCTAGCTAGCCTTCTATATGAGTGATAATCGAGTGCGCATTCTGATTATTGAAGATGAAGCAGTGTTGGCCATGGACTTATGCGACACGCTCGAAGCCGAAGGCTACCTCGTGGTGGGCACCGCGAGCAACGGGCGTCGCGCTCTGGAGTTGTTTCAGGCCAACGCCGTCGACTTAGTACTCTGCGACATTCAGATTAAAGGCGAGTGGGATGGTATCGAAACGGTGACGCGCCTGCTGGCGCTGCGGCCGCTGCCGGTCATCTATTTATCGGCTCTGGCCGATAAAGACACGCTGGATCGGGCTCTGAAAACGACGCCCGCCGCGTACCTCACCAAGCCCGCCACCATTGCCGGGCTACGCGTGGCCATTGAGCTAGCCGTGCACACGTTTGCCCGCCACGTACTGCCAGCGGCGCCTGCTGCGCCGGCTCTCGAGCCCGACCTAGCTACTGCCGCTGCGAAAGACACCCTTTCGCGCGAAACCATCTTGCAGCTCGACGACCACGTTTTCATCAAGCACAACTACCAGTTCATTCGCCTGGCCCTGCGCGATATTGTGCTGCTGGAGGCTGATAACACTTACACGTCCTTGGTGACGACCGAGCGGAAGTACGCCTTGCGGTTGACTATCAGCGCGGTGCTAGATCGACTGCGCTTTCCGCCCTTGTTGCGCGTGCACCGCTCCTACGCCATCAATAGCCAGCATATCGAAGCTTTCAATGAGCATGAAGCCACCGTGGGTGGGCAGGTGGTGCCCATCGGGCGGCAGTACAAGGATGCCTTTTTGCAACAGTTTCAGTTTCGCTAGGCTGTCCAAACAACCTAATAGCACTATTTTTCTTTCTTCTGGTTAAAGGCGGGTAAAATATACCGACTGATCAATTCATTCGACGGCGATTGCACGTTGTAGTTACCGCCCGTAATCACGGTTATCATGTTTTGCTCTGGCCAGAGGAATATCTTCTGCCCCCCATTGCCTTGCGCCGCCTTGCCATAATACCGAATCCCGTCGGCATCCAGATACTTGAGCCACCAGAAATACCCGTAATCGACTCCCTGCACCACCGACTGCTTCGATAAGGAGCGCTGAACCCAATCCGCCGACAGGACCTGTTTGCCCTGCCATTGTCCTTGGTTCAAATACAACAGCCCAAACTTGGCCATGTCGCGCGGGGTTAAAAACACTTCACAAATGGTTTCCGTGCTGGATGGATCCGGCTTGAAATTCCACACGTACTTTTTGATTCCTAAGCCCTTAAACAGGGTCTGCTTTGCAAAGTCAGGTAAGGCCATGTGGGTTTGTTTCTCCACTATTCGTCCCGCCAGAATGGTATTGCCCGAACAATAACGCCCGACGCGGCCGGGCGGCTCCAACATGGGTAAGTCTAGGGTAAATTTCACCCAGTCCGCACTCGTATTCATCTTGTATTCCGTGCCGGGTGATTCGGATCGGGTGACATCGCAATCCAGTCCGCTTTGATTCGTCAGCAAGTGCTCCAGGGTAAGCGCCTTTTTTTCAGCCGTGCTATGGGCAATCGGATACTCCGGAAAGAAGGAGAGTACCGGCACGTCGGTGTTACTTATATAGCCTTGATCGATGGCGATGCCCGCCAAGGCGGAGACAAAACTCTTGGTGGCCGAGCGCAGTTCATGCAATTTCTGGCGGGTGTATTCGTAAAAATATTCTTCAAAGACCAGTTTGCCATCTTTGATGATCAGCACACTATGCACATTGGGATATGTCCCGTGGATGAGTTTGCGCATCATCTGATTCAGGAGCGTCGTGTCTAAACCCGATTGGGCGACGTGACCAGTTGGTAAGTCATCCCGGTAGGATTTAGGTTGTACATACTGGTAGCCACTCGCCGTATCTAGCCGGGCATACCAGAGCTGTTTGGGAAACGAAACCCTCTTACTGAGCAGCTTAAACTTCGTATTGTCCAGTGTGTAGCCAATTACCTGCTTCGCTTTATTACGGTAAAACTGAATTTTTTCCTGGGATTGAAAAATAAACCAGTCGTCACCTAGGTAACGCAATTCAAATTTAACCTCGTTAATGAGGGCATATAACTGCTTGTTTCTAGGGGAGGCTGCAATTAGAAATGGGGATTGATTGCGGTAGGCATACGACCCTTCGTATTCTTTCAGTTTTTGATAGGTGATTGGGGAGTGCGACTGCGAAAAAGCGGGCGTCAGTGCCAGCGACAACAGCAGGAAAAGTATTATTTTCTTCATGGGTCTGGTTGTGGTAGTGGTAGCGTCTGCTGGCTTTCGCTGGGTGCTTATAAAATGGGAAAGGCGAACGAATACACTCGTTCACGGCCGCGCTGGAGCTGGAAACTAGCCACCAGAATGACAATCGTATTCAACAGGCAAAGCGACAGGACAACTGGGGCGATGAGCAGCGGGGAAATGAAAAAAGGGAGCTGTTTGAAGAGGCAAAGCACCGTCAGAAAGAGAAAGCCGTAGATTATAAAGCACCAGGTAAGCTGGAAATTGAGCAGGCGTCTTCCGAGTTGATCCACACCTTTCACCTTCTCCCGCTTCAAGACCCACAGGATGAGAGGAATAAAGAGGTTACCCAGCGGCACCAGCCAGAACGACAGACTCGCCAGGTTCATCATTTGTAAAAAGCCGGGGTTTACTTCTTGCGTAAAATCCAGCAGCTCCTCAATGGGTATATCTAAGACTTGCGCGATGGAGCGAAGCGTATTGCCGCGCGGTTCCGTACTTCCGGCTTCGATACGTTGCAGCGTTCGTAAATTGATCGACGACTCATCAGCGAGTTGTTCTTGGGAGAGCCCTTTACTTTTTCTTAGGGCTCCAATTTTTTCGGCCAGTAATCCCTTGCTCATGATGGGGTTATGTTTGAGCCAAATGTAGCGTGGCACCGAGGCGTATCTGCCGGTTTTAGCCCGACATTTCTACGGCATTTGTGTCCGGCGGCCGCGCATTGGTAGTGGAACCGCCCAACTGAACGATAATCAGAGGCAGTCCAGCCTTCAATAGGCTAGATTAGTCTGCTCGGGAAGTTCCTGAAAGCGTTTGAAGAAGGCCTTGTTCGGGGACAGTAGTCAATTATTACGGATTGCATCCTGACACCCTTTTGGGTGTCTTACAATGCTAACTTTTTGTCTTACAGTCCGAATTTTGCCTACTTATGTGTCTTACACGTGTAAGACCTAGCTATGGAAGATCGTATTCATACTCCTACCTCACTCAACGCGAACAACGTATCCACTAAAGGGACCAGTCCCGTTACGTGGTCTATAAGTGGGGTCGAAAGAGAGACGCGAGCCGTGATTGAGGAAGCCGCTGAACGTACGGGCAAGACGATCGGCCAGTATGTCAATGAAGATATCCGGCGCCTCGTAGAGGGTCAACTTGTTGAATCTCGCTTACCAGCCGCCCCGGTTGCTATCCAACAGCAGATCGACCACCTCACGAAGATGGTCGAAGATATTGCATCCCGTTTACCCGAACCAAGTAAAAAATCAGTTTGGCAACGGCTCTTTGGGTAGATCAATACTCTTTCCCCCTTTGTCATGAAGCCAAATACCTTGGTCGTGCAGAGGGTAGTGCAAGCGTAAAAACAGAAATTCCCAGTAGGCGCTTCCAGCCTCTGCATGGAGCACAGAACTAGTGTTTTGTGTCTCTGTAAGTCACGTTTTGTGATCCGTAGGAGTCACTAAGTAATGAAGCGAGACGCATTTGAGCGAGAGAAGCTGCCTGTCATTCAAATGTGACCTAGGCTATGTGAACAGCGACTACTTATTGTCTACTCAGCCTAAGCAACTTCTGCGGAGTGGGTTCACTTACCAAAACCGGTCGTTCACTCCCCACCCTTGTCTGTTGGCACTCTTTTCCGCCTTTCCGGTGGCGGCAGGACCTACCTTGTTGTTGCGACTTTGGGTGAGAACCTAGGCCGCGTTGGTGGCGCAGCACGAAGCAGCGGGCTACTAGCGCGGCCCGCAGTCGTTTTCCACTTTCCGCTCCGCACCATGAGGCTACTCTTTACCCTGATTTGCTGTTTAATGCTGCTATCGGTCTGGGCCCAACGCCCGGCCAACGAGCCCGCGCACACGGCCCCCGACTTTGCTCATTTGCAAGCGGCTATTGCCGGCTTGGCCGACACCGTGCGCCTCGACCAGTTGCGCGAGTTCAACGACGTGATGATTCAGGCCGGCAAGTTTGACGAAGCCCAGCAAGCCCTAGTCGAAGCCCAGAAAGTTGCACTGGCCACGCACAACGATTACCTGATCAGCGGCGTCTATTTCTCCTTGGGCTTCTTGGCGGGCAACCAATCCGACTACCCCACGGCGTTGCGGTACTACCAGCGGGCTTTCGACTTGGTTAAGAACACGACCCACTACGAGCGCCAAGCCAGGTTGCTGCAGACCATTGGCAGCACGTATTCGATGAACCAGGATTGGCCCAATGCGGAGCACTACCTCAAGCAATCCTTGGCCATAGCCCAGCAGCATCAGCTCTTGCTTTCGTCTGCCGAAGCGTACAGCAATCTATCGAACCTAGCCGGGATGCGAAACCATCCTGCGCAAGCGCTGGCTTACAACGAAAAGGCCCTCGCCATCTACCAAAGCAAACCCGAGTGGCTAATGTACTACCATAGCACGCTGCTCAATCAGGCCATCGGCTACAAAAACTTAGGGCAGTACGCGCAGTCGGAGCGAATCTACCGGCGCGTGCTCACCTACGCCGAGCAGCAACACGATGATTACCTCAAGATTCACGTCTACGCCAACCTGCCTAACACCTTGCTCCTGCTAAAGCGCCCGGATGAGGCCGAGAAGTACGCGCGGCTTGGGCTAGCCTTGGTGGCCAAAGGAACCTCGGAGGAGGCGTATCGGTGGCGGGAGCTCTACGACATCATGACCCGCGTGAAAGAGCAGCAACATGCTTACCAGCAAGCCTTAGCCTACCATCGTTTGTCGGCGGCCTACGGCGATACGTTATTGAACGCCGAGAAAAGCAAGCAGCTCGTGGAAGCGGAAACCCGCTACCAAACCAAAGAAAAGCAAGCCGAAATCAGGCGCTTAGACGAGGCCAACGCCCAGCGCGTCCGGCAGCTTTGGATCCTGGGTAGTAGTCTGTCCGTTGTGTTGCTGCTGCTCGGGCTGGCGGTGTGGCAATACCAAGTAATTCGGCGCACCAACCAACAACTCCACGAAACCAATCAAATTATTCTGGACAACAACCGCCGCATCACGGAGCAGTCGAACCGCCTGACCATGCTGATGCGGAAGTTGCACCACCGGGTCAAGAACAACCTAGCTATCGTGTCGAGTCTGTTGCGCCTACAATCGAACCGCCTCACCGACCAAGGCGCCGTGAAGGCCGTGCGCGAGGGCCAGCAGCGGATCGAAGCCATGTCGCTTATCCACCAGCGCCTCTACCAAACCGACAACGTGACGACCGTTGACATGCAGCGCTATATCACCGACCTGGCCGAGAGCCTGCTCACGGCCTATGGTTACGACCCCGCCGACGTCGACTTGCAAATCGTGGTCAAGCAGCCCGTGCTCGACGTCGACTTAGCCGTGCCGCTGGGCTTGATCCTGAATGAGTTGCTTACCAATTCCTTTAAATACGCTTACGCCGAGGTGGCACGCCCCAAGCTACGCATCTACCTAGGTACCGACTACGAGCTCGACGGTGAACTGCTGCTGGAAGTGCACGACAACGGCCCCGGCCTCGACCTAGCGCAGTGGCACCAGCCCTCCGGCTCGTTCGGCAAGCGGCTAATTACTTCGCTTAGTGAGCAAGTAGGGGGCGAAATGGAGCTGCTCAACCAACATGGCGCCCTCTACCGTTTGCATGTAGCCGCTCCCGTACTAGCAGCGTAGGCGCTAGGAGTTAGAAGCTAGGTCGAGAGCTCCCCTCCTTTTTTAAGGAGGGGTTGGGGGTGGTCCAGCTAGAGCTAGAAAATTAGAACTAACTCATTGCTCAACGACCAGGGACCACCCCCAACCCCTCCTTAAAAAAGGAGGGGAGCTCTCGACCTAGCTTCTAATTCCTCTTCAAAGGTGCAGCTTCTTCTTACGCAGGTAAGCAATGAGCTCGGCAGGCCGATCGGTCTGAATGATGGTGGCGCCGTGGGCTAGCAGCCAGCCCCAGCCGGCATCTGGTTGGCGCTCTTCTACGCTGCGTTCATCGTCGTGTCCGGCGTCGAGGCTGGCCCAGAGGCTGTTGTACCAGATTCGCCCTTTGTTTCTCGGGATGAGCTGGTAGTTGGAGCGCAACAGGGCGCTGTCGGTAGCGAAGATCACTTCGACGGCTACGGGGCGAAGCTTCTGCTCGTAGTCTTGCAGCATGGTGGCAGCGGCGGGTTTTCCTAGGTCTACGATGGGCATGTAGGCTAGCTGCTTGTTACTGAGCAAATTCCCGTTCTCGGTCTTCACCTTCTCGTATGGCTCGCTAGACTTGATGATGGCGTGGTCGATAGTACCCGTTTTCTCCAGCACGGCGTAGGCTTCCTGAAAGTAGTCGTAGCCCTTATCCACGTTGATCATTACCCGCCCCTTGGCCGCCAGCATGCATTGCTCGAACGTGGGAATGCGCTGCCGCGTGGGCGCCCCGTGCGGATTCTTGAGCGTTAGTTGTTGCAATTCAGCCCAGGTGTAGTCCTCAGGCTTGCCCTTGCCCGAGGTGGTACGGTCCAGCGTCTTGTCGTGCATCAGGATGAGCACGCCGTCTTTCGACTTCTTCAAATCGATTTCGACCACATCCACACCTTTCTCAATGGCATATTCGATGGCCAGCAAGGAATTTTCGGGGGCATTGCGCCAGTCGCCCCGGTGGGCCACTACCAGCACCTGCTTGCTGCTAGGGTCATGCAGCGCCCGGATGATGCCATCCACGGGGCGTTGTTGAGCCGCTACCTTTTCGACGAGAAAAATACCGAGCAGTAGCAAGAAAATACGGTTCATAGGTTGAGGCGTGAGTTAAATAGCAGGCTTCCCGCTAGGTTATGCGAACAGCCGCCGAGTATGGCCTTATGGTTATAGAGCGTTGGTTATGGATCGAGGGGGTCAAAAGGATCGGGTTGGCGCGCCTCAGGCACGGGCTGGCAGGCGTTGTCCGTCTCGGATATTCGTTGGGTGTTGCCATACGGCACGTAACCTAGCTCCCGCCGGCAGCGTGCCTCCATATTCAGAATGCCGCGGCTCTGACTAACGTCTGTTACCGTTAACAGAGACTTGTCGGCTGGAAAGCCAAAAGCATACAGCATGCGCACGGTGTTGCGTAGGTTGGTAGTGGTGTGACGGGCGTGCGGCTCGATAAGCACGGCGGCTTCCGGCAAACCTAGGGTACCGACCATATACTTCTTCATCTCAACTGCCTCGCAGTAAGGCGTTTTGTTTGGGTGCACGTATCCGCCCGACACCACGACGAAAGGTGCCTGCCCGGTGCGGTAGCGCTCGGCGGCGAGTCGGCACCGATAGGCGCTCATCGAATCGAGAGCCACGCCAGGTTTGCTAGGGCCGCTGCCCGGTACCAAAATGACGCTGTAGGCGTAGCGAGCCCACTCCGTACGGGCCACGGCGGCTTGGGGTCCATCGTTGAGCCCCGCCGTCAGGGGCTCGTGGCGGGTTGCTTCGTCGCGCCCATTCAAGCGCATCGCCAGCAATGCGGCTTGTAAAGGCAAAGTGTAAAAGGCGGCGGGTCGACGCCGGACTTTAGCGGTGAGCGGCCGAAGTTGCTGCCGCACCTGCTGGGCTAGGCCAGCATCTTGGCGGGCAAAGCCGCTAGAGTCGATAACAGGGTAGCGCGGCTTTGCGTTGGCTAGGTACACCCGCAGGATACGATTTAGGCCCTGAGCCGCATCCTGCCAGGCGAGCCGTAAGGCAGCCGTATCGGGGCGGGAGGCGTACAGCGGATAACTGCCTGTGCGGGTCAGCAACGGTGCTACAGCCGCCCGGAAGCTAGCATTCGTAATGTAAAGCTGCTGAAGCTGTTGTCCCGCCGTGCGGATTTCCTGCGGTTGCCACACCAGCGAATCGACGTAGCGCGGCACCAGCACCGGTTGCTTACGCATTACTTGGTAGCTGCGCTGGGCTTGGCGGCGGGCAAGCTGTTGCAGGCCCTTTGCCTCTTGCAGCGCTTGCCGCAGAGCAGGTTGAACTTCAAAAAGCGCAAGCAACGGAAACGCCTTGGCCACGAGTATCGAATCGACGCGGGCTGGGCTAGGTGACGTGGGTACGGCCTGTCCGTATCCGGCACGGGTGATTAGTAACAAGCCCAACAAGCAGGCAAGCAGGCGCTGGTATAAATAGTCCATGAGCAGAAAGGACAAAGCGGCAGAATAGATGGCTCGGCAACCTACGCTAAGCGGCCGGAATATCCAGCTTATCAGGTACCGCTTCAGGCAAACATAACGGCATCACAACACTGCTGTAACTATTAGATAATGGTGGATTCGGTCCTTTGCAGCCGCTAACCCCAGCCTGACAAATCAGAAATAAATCAGCTCAAGTTGCTGCTTTTCAGCGCTCTATTGTTCTCCTTACTCGTTGGCCTATGAAGATGCTCCTGTTGCTCGCGTCTGGTCTGGCGGGAGCTTTTTTCTACGCCACCCTTAGCCTTACCCTCACCTCTTCCACCACCGTCGGAACCCTAGGGGCCTGCCAGGGAGCGAGCTACCAGCGCGACCGGGTGTACCTGTACGGCGACCGAGAAGTAGGCGTAATCCGGGCGTATACTGCCGGGCCGGACTCGCTGACGTACGCGGGTCAAGAAGTGAAATTGACTGAGAAAGGCCAAGACGTTATCAACCATCCCACAGGCCTAGCTTGGAACGGGCAAGGCCCCACGTTCATCGGCAACAGCATCCGGCTAAACCCCGAGGGCACCAAGTGGCGGGCCGTCATTTACTGCGTCGACTGGGACGGACTGCTGCGCACCGGCACACTTGACGGCAACTTGCTTAACACCATCGAGGACGATGCCTGCATCCAAGGCACCCGCCCCGAGTACGTGCAGTACCAGGGCAAGTGGTACGTGGCCACGGCCGACTACGGCGACCACGGCAACGAGGTGCGTCTCTACGACCCCACCCGCCTCGCCAAAGCCCGCAAAACCAGCGAACCGGGCGTGATGGTCAAGAAATTTACCTGCTCACCCTGGGTGCAAAACCTGCATTGGGTTGCCGCCCAAGGCACACTCGTGCTGATCCAAAACCAGGTAGAAGGCCGGCGCTGGCGCTTTACGTTCCTCGACCTAGCTAAATCGGTGGCAAGTGGCCAAGCCGTTGTGCGCAAAGTTGTAGACACCGACAAACCCGATGAACTGGAAGGCTTTACGCTGCTAGGCACTACCGCCACGGGCCTCGCCGTGACGTCCTCATCACGCGACAACGTGCATTTCGTGCGCTTGAGCTGGTAGTTTTCAAGAGCGCACATACGGCTCTGGTGTGGCGCCTCACCCCCTAGCCCCGTCTACGAAAAGGAGAGGGAGAACTAGCCTTAGAACTAAGTTTTTATTCTAGAGGCTAGCTCTAAAAACTAGAAACTAGTCCCCCCTCTCCTTTTCGGAGAGGGGGCTAGGGGGTGAGGCGCCACCAGCACAATAATTCTCTCACAACCAAACCCCTAAGTCTATTGACATGCAAGGCTACTCCATTCCAGTGAGTCGGTTGCTGGTGCTACTCGCGCTAGGCAGCTTGCCAACTTACTCCGTTGCGCACGCGGCGGAACTGCGCACCACGCGGCGACCCGCGCGCCTGGTGCGGATAACAGGCACCATCACCGACGAGAAAAACGAGCCCATTCCGGGGGCTAACGTCATTGAAAAACAAACCCGCAACGGCACGGCCACCAACGCGCAAGGGCAGTTCAGCATTGAGGTCAACCCCGGCGCGACGCTGGTCGTTTCCTCCATTGGCTACACCACGCAGGAGCTCGTAGTGGGCTCACAATCAAGCTTCACCGTGAAGCTAAAGGCCGAAACCAACCAGCTGAACGAAGTAGTGGCCGTGGGCTATCAGACGCTGCGCAAAAGCGACCTGACCGGCGCCGTGGCCGACGTGAAAGCCCGAGAGCTGAACACCACCGCCCCGACCCTAGGTCAGGCGCTGGTGGGCAAGCTGGCGGGGGTGCAGGCCGCGCAGGTGAGCGGGGCGCCCTACGTGAGCACCAAGATTCGGGTGCGGGGCATTGGCTCCATCAATGCTAGCTCGGAGCCGCTCTACGTTATCGACGGCTTCCCGGCGGCTAACGACGTGTTTATCAACCCCAACGACATCGAGAGCATCGACGTGCTGAAGGATGCGGCTTCGGCGGCCATTTACGGCTCGCGGGCCTCGGGCGGGGTGGTGCTCATCACGACCAAGCGCGGCAAAGAAGGCAAGGGCCGCCTGGATTATGAGTATCAGTTCGGTGTCAATCAGCTCGCCAAGAAGGTGAAGCTATTGAATGCTGGCCAGTTTGCGCAGCTCATGATTGACGCGCGCAACAACACTTACCGCGACCTGGTGCAGAACAGCGGTCAGCCGTGGACCGACGGCATGTTCTCGGATAACAACGCTACGCGCATTGCGAAAGTCGGTAACGCGGGCTCGGTGAGCATCCCCACCGACATCTACGATTTTGCGAATCAGCGCCTAATCACGCCCCAGTATGACACCGATTGGCAGGATGAGCTCTACCGCACCGCGCCCTTCAATCGCCACAACCTCACCTTTTCGGGCGGCAGCAACGGGGTGCGCTACCTGCTCAGCGGCGACTATCAAACCCAGCAGGGCATTGTGGTAGCCACCAAGCAAGACCGGGTAAACTTCCGGGCCAACATCGACGGCGACGTGGGCAAAAAGCTGAAGGTGGGCGCCAACCTGTTCGTGACCTCCACCAACAACCGCGAAATCCAGGAAGGCCGCTTCAACCAAGGTCCTATCCTAGGGGCGCTCATTTACCCCTCGACGTTCCGGGCCCGCGACGAGAATGGCAACCTCGTAAAAAACGAAGTGGCCGCCCAGCAATCGGCCTACGGCTACCAAACCATCGAAAACCCGGTGGCGCTGGCCGAAGAAACCAAGATTACGCGCAAAGGCCTGCGCGGCACCTACAATGGCACGGCTAGCTACGAGGTGCTACCGGGGCTGGTGGCGAAGGCCAACGTGGGCTTGCAGACCTACAACGAGAAGTACGAGTACTACCTACCCACCAGCCTGAGCAGCGGCAACAACCCGCCCTACTCGCCCCAGGCCATTGCCGCCGCCACCGCTACCGCTCTGACGGTTAACACCCAGAACGTGCTGGGCGAGTTTACGGCTACCTACGTGCGCCAGCTGGGCAAGCACAACCTGAACGGCCTGGTGGGCTACACCGCCCAGAAAACCAACCTCGACCAGATCAGTGTATCGGCGCAGGGTTTTCAGAACGACGCCGTACAGGAAATCACCGCCCAGGGTGCCGACCCGACTAACTTTTTCCAGAGCTCGACCACCAGCAGCGTAGGCCTCTCGGGTACGGGCAAGCAGGAAGAAACCCTCCTCTCCTACCTAGCCCGGGTGCAGTACAGCTACGATGAGCGCTACTTCCTGACGGCGGCCTTCCGCACCGACGGATCTTCGCGCTTCGGCCCGGCCAACCGCTGGGGCAACTTCCCCTCCGTGTCGGCGGGCTGGACGATTTCAAACGAATCGTTTTACAACAGCTGGCTCGGGGCCGGTTCTACGCTTCGCCTGCGGGGCAGCTGGGGCCTGACCGGCAACTACAACATTCCGCTCTACGGCTACCAGCAAACTATTGCCCGGCCTACCGGCGCCGTGTTCGGGGCCGGCGCCATCCAGACGGCTTTCTACGCCGGCGCGCTCCGCGACCAAAAGCTAGGCTGGGAATCGACCTCGCAGTATAACCTAGGTCTGGACTTCGGCTTGTTCAATAACCGCCTCACCCTCATCACGAACGGCTACCTGAGCTACTCCTACAACTTGCTGTTCAACCAACCCATTTCGGCTATATCGGGCACCACGAGCATCCTGACCAACCTAGGTGACTCGCGCATTCGCAACACAGGCCTGGAGTTTCAGGCGGATGGCCGGGCCGTGGCGACCAAGGATTTCACCCTGAACCTGAGCGGCAACATTTCCTTCAACCGTAACCGGGTGCTCGACATGGGCGGGGCCAACACCATCTTCGTGGCCGGCGCCGAGCGCTCCTACATCACGCACATCACCCAGGAAGGGCAGCCCGTGGGCATGTTTTACGGCTTCAAGGTTATTGGCATGGTGCGGCAGGCTGACATGGACAAGCTCGCCGCCGACAATGCCGTGTATAACGCCGCCACGCAGTCGTTTCCGGCGGGCTACGTGCTGCAAGGCCCCGCCCGGTCTACAGCCTCTACCAACCCCCTACGCCCCGGCGACCTACTATTCGAAGATGTGAACAAGGACGGCGTGGTGAACGACGCCGACAAGCAGGTTATCGGCTCGCCCTACCCCAAGTTTACCTACGGTTTCTCGTTGAATACCAGCTACAAGGCCCTCGATTTCAACGCTACGTTCAACGGTATTTACGGCAGCCAGGTGCTCGACGGCCAGGATTATTACCTCTACAACATGGAAGGGTCGGGCAACCAGTATTCGGCCGTGTTGGAGCGCTACCGCTCCGAAGCCGAGCCCGGCAACGGGCAGGTGTACCGGGCCTCACGGGGCGGCACCCAAAGCAACAGCACCCGCCTCTCGACTTTCTACCTGCACAACGGCTCCTTCCTGCGCTGCACCAACCTGACCCTAGGCTATAACCTGCCCACGGCGCTGCTGAGTAAGGTGCGCGTGAGCGGCATACGCCTGTACGTGAATGCCAACAACGTTTTCACCCTCACCAAATACAAGGGCTACAACCCGGAGGTAGACTATAACAACGGCTCGAACCTCTCGCCCGGCGTCGACTACGGCAAGTATCCGCTGGCCCGTGGCTACAACATCGGCGCGCGCATCTCCTAAGCCGCCTCACCCTAGGTTTTGCCTCTGCTCTAAAAGCAACCTAGGCGAAAAACTCCTTCAAAATCAACCGAAAAGATGCTACGTATACTCACGAATAAACTTCAGCGTGCTTGGCCCCGAACGATTTCGGGCCTGGGGTTGGCGCTGCTGTGCGGCTCGCTGCTGCTCGCCTCCTGCGGCGAGGATTTCCTGGACCAAGACAACCCCAACGCCATTCCGGCTGCCGACTACTACAAGTCGGAAAACGATGTGCTGCTTGCCCTGAACGGCGTGTACCAAGCCCTGCGCGACAACAGCGGCATTGCCGAGAGCAGCGGTTTGTACTCGGAACAGCGCTCCGACAACACCGGCACCAATGACAACCAGTCGAACGCGGGCGAGCCGTTTCAGTTCAACGCCTTCTCGCTGCTGCCCAGCAACTCCTACCTACAAACCCACTGGACGGCCTTGTACCAGATTATTACGCGGGCCAACAACGTGCTGGCCGGCGCCGAAACGGTGACGTTCGCCAAGCCCGAAACCAAAGCCCAGTACCAAGCCGAAGCCAAGTTCATCCGTGCCCTGATTTACTTCGAGCTGGTGCGCAAGTGGGGCGACGTGCCGCTGGTGACGCAGCCGCTCACCACGCCGGAAGATGTAACCAACCGCACCTTCCGGGAGAAAAAGGAAACCGTGTACGCCCAGATTGTGGCCGACCTCACCGATGTGGTGAACAGCCCCTTACCTGATGCGCAAGCCGCTGCCAACACCGGACGCGTGTCGAAAGTGGCGGGCCAGGCGCTGCTTGGCAAGGTGTACCTGACCATGGCCACTACCCTCGACCAAGCCAACCGCACCGCCAACCTGAACCAGGCCAAAACCTACCTGACGAATGCCTACAACAAACGCACCTTCGGGCAGCTAAAGGAAATTCCGTACGCCGATGTATTCGACGTGACGAAGAAAGCAGCAAACCCCGAAGCTATTTTCCGCATCGTGTACCGGCAGGGTGATATCAACTACTCTTCGCGCATTGCCGCCAACAACCAGGCCCAGGGCGAAACCATCAACTCGCTACGCACCAACACGGGCGTGGGCGGCAATGTGACGCCAGACTTGGTGAAAGACTACGAAACCGGCGACGTGCGCAAGGATTTCTCCCTTAAGTACGCCAACGCCGCCGTGGTGCGCGACTACTTCATCACCAAGTTTCGCGACGCCAGCGCGGCGGCCGGCACCAACGGCTACGGCGGCAACGACTGGATTTTGCTGCGCTACGCCGACGTGATGCTGATGCTGGCCGAGGTAAATCTCTACCTAGGTGATGCGGGCGCCGCCACGAGCCTGCTCAATCAGGTGCGCGAGCGAGCCGGCTTGCCGTCCTACGCGGTATCCAGCGCCAACCCGACGTATAGCGCCAAATACCCCACGCTCAAGCTTGCCATCTTGCACGAGCGGCGAGTGGAGCTAGCTTTTGAAAACCAGCGCTGGTTTGATTTACTGCGCTTCTTCACGCCCGAGGAGCTCGTCGCGTACTTCCGCACGAAAAGCCAGGCCGATTTTGGGTCGGCACAGCTCTCCAACTTCGGCACGAAGGACTACTACTATCCTGTGCCGTTCAACGAAGTGAAGCTGAACCCCGCGGGCATGTATCAAAACCCAGGATACTAACTTTATGTCGCCGTTTCATAAAAAACGCTCATAGAAACACTCGTCCACTATTAACTAAACAGCCCTGGCGCCGCAAGCGCCAGGGCTGTTTAGTTAATAAGCTAGTTCTAGGCTAGACACTAGCTCCCCTCCTTTTTTAAATTCCGCGCATCAAGCGGTGTGGGTTGGGGGTGGTCCGGCTAGAGCTATAAAGCTAACAGCTAGCTTCTTGTTTTACCGACTTTTACCACCCCCGACCCACACCGCTTGATGCGCGGAAGTTAAAAAA
>Ga0325401_1000253_pt1 | contig 35833 bp, 13 predicted proteins | sample PopdelMetagenome_FD_205666 | JGI IMG/M metagenome (GOLD analysis project Ga0325401, IMG submission 205666) | Populus deltoides microbial communities from Bellville, Georgia, United States - Xylem-PdKOR-R2 | ecosystem: Host-associated > Plants > Phyllosphere > Stem > Wood/Secondary xylem | place...
TTAAATTTAATTAAACCTTCAATTGAGCCCATGATTTAATCAAAATGGCCTATTAAAAGTCTAATAAGTCCTTAAACTTAATCTTTATGCAGATTCGTCTAGTAATCATTTAGTTTGACCTTCTATCCATATTATCTTTCAAACTTGGGTATAATTGGGTTCCTGATTTTTGTCAAAAATCTCAATTTGGTTTCTCCATGCATTTGAAAGCCTTCTCAACTTGCTCTTGCCAAGTTGTCAGTTTTTTTTTTATTTTTTTGTTTTGAGTTTTAAAAGAAAAAAGATAATTTTAGGGAAACTTGAAAATTAGGTTATGACAATGCATATTGAATGTACTATATTTAAACAAAATATTTCCTTTATATGCTCATTGTAGATTAATTGAAAACATAATATTACAAAAAAAACTAAAAGAGAATGAGGATTTACTTTACCCTTCATCACAAAACACTAATTATAGGAGAAAATAATTTCCAATCTATATGTTTTTTGTTTCAATTTCAATTTTATTCTTCAACATTAGGTTTATTAGAGATTGAAATTTATAATATTTTTCAATTTACTTTTTATGAGATTATCCTAATCTATTGACCCGGACCGCGGGTATAGCAGGTTAATTAAGTTGACTCAAGTTTTTTTTCTTTTCCTAATTGACTTTTTTTTTTCAACTTCATCTTTTAACATTGGGTTGGTTAAGAATTAGGATTCATGATTTGTTACCATTTACTTTTTATGAGGTTATCCTCGTTAACTTGGATCACAATTTTGACAAGTTAATCTTGGTTAACTTTAGTCATTTTTCATGTCATTTTTAAAATAATTTCTCAGTTTTAATTATATTCTTCAACATTAGGTTTTTTTGGGAATAAAGCTTCATGATTTTTTTTTTTAAAACTACTTTTGATGAGGTTATCCCAGTCTCATGATCTAGACCGCAGATTTGACGAGTTAACTCGGTTGTCTCAAGATTTGTTTTCTTTTTTTAATTGACTTTAAAAAAAAATTCATCATTCAATATTAGGTTGATTGAAAATTAGGCTTTATAGTTTGTTTTGATTTTCTTTTTATAAAGTTATTTTCATCTCATAACTTGGGTCACGAATTTAGCAAGTTAACAGAGGCTAACTCGAGTATTTTTTTTGTGTTCTTTTTTTGATTGATTTTTTTTTAATTTCATCTTTCAACACTAGGTTAATTGAAAATTGATCATCATAATATGTTTTAATTTATTTTATTGGGTTATCCTATTCTCATGACTTAGAACGCGTGTTTGGCAAGTTAACTCGGTAAATTTTTTGCCCTTTTATAATTTTTTTTTCAATTTCATCCTTCAATATTGGATTTATTGTAAATTGAGCTTCTTAATTTGTTTTGATTTACTTTTTTAAGGGTTATCATGGTCTCATGACTCAGCAAGTGAGTTTGTAGGTTAACCCGAATTGATCCAATATGTTATTGTGTCATTCGATTTATAAAAAAATCTCATCTTAAATATTTATTATGAGTTAAACTATATTTTTAGTAGTCATTCGATTTACCTTTAAATCTGCCAAGTTGACAGGGTAATATCAGGTCAATTCTCATACGGTTTTAAAAACAATTTCTAATAGAAAAAATATTAGTAATGTCTAGATATTTTTTTTACATTAAAAAAATTGATCCAACTGACAATGTAATGTAATACAGGTAAATAATCTAATATTAACAAAATTTCCCTTATCCTCGTATTATTCCTTTTTTTTCATTATATTATATTGCTGAAATTAATTTGTGAACAAGGAGAAAAACTATTATTTTATCTGTACTCGGATATAAATGTACATATTTGTATTGTCCGTATCATGACGTAAAAAATCCAATTAATTAATATGCGACGTAAAAAATATAATTGTTTTGGTTTTCATTACTGGAATCAGCTCTATTTTTGGTAACCAAATTTTTATATTATTAAATGCTTCCTTTAATTGAAAGAAACTAATTATATTCAGTAAACATTAAACAGACTATTAGTTATATCGTGCAACATTATTTAATGACATTATAAATGATAAATGCTAACATAAATCAAGACGGTTCAACAATTTAGCTATCTCATTAATTTTTATCACTATTTTTCATACATTAGGTGATAAGATTGAAATTTGAAATTAATTCTATTAAAAAAAAACATCAAATTAATATATTTTTTATATAAAAATCATTATTATTAAATTTAGATAGGGAGTTGTCAACCCCTCTTGTCCAGATCAAATTTAAAAACACAATCTATTCAGAGTTGGTCTAATTACTAGTTAGAACTAGTTAAGTGGTTCTCGCTACACCACAGACCAATTTTTTTTGCATAAAAAAATATCAAAAAAAATAAATATTTTTTAAAAAAAATATAAAAAATAATATTAAGATAATTGGCTCGAATGAGTTTAATAAATTCGGTTAATTTAATAATATCAATAGAAAATAAGATATCGACAACAAATAAAACAAAAAAAAAAACAACGATTCAATACAAAAGATAAACGCTTACCAATAATATAAAAATATATCTTCACAATATTCTCAAAACATATTAATGATCTTATTTGTTAACAAAGTAAAAATTAAATGAGAATAGAATAATTACATAGAAAGAAAAACAAATATGAATATAAAAAAAAAGACAAAAAAATAAATTATTATTAACTTTTTAAACAGTGACCCGGGTTATAAGATCGAAAGTACTATACATGAAAAAATCATGAGGGTTAAAATAACAAAAAAATACAACAAAAAATCTAAAATAAAAATAATACAATAAAAATAATGTGTTAAAATTGCAATATAAAAATAAATCAAAAAAGGCAACAATAAATTTTAAATTTAAGAGTTAAATTGAAAAGAATAAAAACATTAACAAAATGATTAAAAAAAATAATACACTATAAACTTGAATTGAAGAGTGAAACTAAAAACAATGAAACTTTCATAAAAGATTCAAGAAAAAAATAAAAAAAAATCATAAGAATAAACATCAAAACATGATATAAAAAAATAAATATATATAATTATTCAACATATTTTGTTACACTAAAAAAAACTCATAGAAGTAAATCGAAAAACTTATTCACGCATCTAATTAAACAAATCAATAATCATAATGCAAAGCAATAAAAAATTTCATCAATAATTAAAAAAAATTAAGAAAACCAAGTAAAAAGTATAAATTAAGATATCTAACATCACAATACGAGTAATTGACCTGATTATGTTTAATGAATTCTTCTATCAAAATAAATTTGTAATAGAAAAACACTTAAAATTTGTAATAGAAACCGACATATACATAAAATTTATTGAATAATAATTAAAAAAACATGATGTAAGGCTGCACATATGAAAAATTTTATAACAAGTTTAATATTAAAAAAAAACAAATTTAATCTATATAAAATTAAGAAAAAATCATAAATGAATCATAACTACCTCTTTAAAAATTAAACACACTCAATTCATTTCAAAATAATCACAATGTAATTAAAAATAAACCTAAAACTTATTAGAAAAAATACTCATAAATAATATTTTTTTTAAATAGAAAATAAAATAAAAAAAGAACAAAGTTAGGCGCTTTTGTGCCTGGGCCTGGTTCAATAAAGCAACAGTCTGCGTGTGGGACTGTAAGGCCAAGTGCAAGCGCACAGCTTTATTTTTTAAATTAATGGAGTGGACGACGCGTTATCCACCCCACTTATATATATAAAAAAAGACGTGTCATCTGCGCAACCCAAAATCTGGTCACTGTGGTGACTGAAAAAACAGAGTTCTTTGTTTACTTCACCCAAAACCCATTTTCAACCTATTTTGACCTAAAACACCTAGGAAAAAAATCCTAGAAACCTTGTTAAGTCAATCCATGGTAACCAAAAACCCAATAAACCGCTCCAAAACTCGAAATCCACCTGAAACAAATAAAAAATTCCCAAGCTTAGATATGTTTTTTAGGTGTTTTTAAGAAGAAAAAAAAACACTTAAACATAACCCCCCATCATATGAAACCTTTTGACACATAAATCAACCATTTTGGTGGCTGTAATCTTCTTAAATAACCACTTTCTCTTTCTAAGCTGGAATCTAGCGACTCCCGCTCTCTTCTCCCAATAAAAAATAACTAGAAAAGAAAATGAAAATGAAGTTAGGTATCAAAATATATATTTTTTTAAAATTCAAAGGACTAATTATCTAATATCTAAAATGAACATGTTATTGAAAGTTTTAACATGTCTCTTATATTATCTGAGATTTTCATTTCAATCACCTAAATTTTAAAATTCAATTCAATCATTTCACATAAAAAAATCTGCAATTAAGAGCTAATTTGAGTTAAAAAAAATTAAATCACGCAAAATAAAAATTTAAAAATCAAAGTAAAAATTATTAAAAAAAAAATACAATGCTCTAATCTACAATATATTAGTATATTGTGCAAGAATGCACAACAATTCCAAAAACCAATACCTTTTAATATAGAGTAATTGATCAATTTGACGGTCATCCTATCAGAACTCATTAATTTATTTTTAAAAATAATATCATTTTAAATTTTATTAAAAATTATTAATTTGTTTAACCTCTAACCCAGGTGTTTTAACAAAAACTAAAATCCAATCAGGTTTGAACTATTTCTTTTGTTTTAATCGTTCGATGGTACGAATTTTCTTTAGCGTGCTTTGATTTGCCGTTTCTTTTCTTTTCTTGATTCGTAATTATGAGTTTTAATACCTTTGAATTTTTAATTATCACACTTCACGCCGTTTGTTGGCTCCGTTAGTGCTGACTGTCGGAATTTAAAATGGTAGGTTTTTTATTTGAGACAGCGTGCGGACCCCTATTGGTATTGGATGGTAGTTCAGCTCAAGACGAAACAGAGGGACCCACCTCGTTTCTCGATTCCTGAAAAACGCTGGATTTATTGTTGTTTTCGGTGATATATACAACTTCGATTTTTTAGCCACCGCATATTGAAAACCCATTTTTCGTTGACAATTTTTGAAATGCCATGGCCCCACCCCCCCCCAAGTTTCTTCATTTTATTATTAAGCAATAGTTTCAGACCATAATCTTAATTTCTTAAAAACAAAATTATGATTATTTAACAGAGTTAACTTGACGGAGCTAAAAAGTAATCTTAATTTCTTCCTATAATAAACTAATTTATGATTATTTGACGGAGTTATAAGTTGAATATTTCCTCCAATTATTTTAATATCTTATCATCAAATTGATTTCATGTATTTTTTCTTTCATTAACTTTTTATTTTTTTTTATCAGAAGGCTGCAGACACCTTTATGTTTAGCTATTCATCGTATATAAATTGAATGAGGTGCTTAATTTTTTTATTATTATTAGTATGGGTATTCGGGGCAGTTTATACATATCTTGACTATTCTCATGGGTCTGAAGTTAACGATCATGTAAATTTCTAGTGACCCTGATATTTGTGAGACTCAAGCTGGTAAATTTTAAAAAAATAAATCTAAAATATGACCAGTTAAGCTATACCGTTTTCAAGATTTAAAGAAATGGGCAGATGTTGATGTAATTTATTTTCAAGGAAGAAGAACAGACAGTGATGCTGAAAACAACTGGAACGCTAGGCTAAGAAAGAAGCTCTCTTGGTAGATCCATAATTACCATTTAAATATGAAGAACACAATAAAAAAATAAAAGACTTTTTCGTGATTTCGTAAATATATTGATGTGAACTTTCAACTATTAAAACTAAATAATTTTCTTCTTTTGGAATCTACCAATAATGACTTTTTTTAAAAAAACTCTAATTTATGTCCCCTCATTCTCAATGTCTACTTCAAACATGTCATTTCTTTGTTGAAAAGTGAATTATATAAAAAATAATTTCAAGAAAATAAATTATTTTTTCATGTATAATGAAATAAATAAGATGGAAATTATTTTTTAATGTTCAACGATAAACAAGGAAAGTTGACTGGAAAAAAATATTTTTTATCATTTTTTTTATAAAATAGCCTAGTTGTTTTAGCTTCTAACTCTCTTTCAAATATTTTTTTAATATTTTTATAATTAATCAAATAATTATAATTTTTTAAATTTAAAATTTATTTAATATTATAGTTGAATATTTTTTCAATTAAAAATATATTAAAATGACATTTTTATTTTGTTATATCATACCTAAAAACTATTTAAACACGTATGAAAATATATTAATTTAATATTTTTTTAAAAAAATATTATAATATAAAAACAAGCTCTCAAAAGTCTCAAACCTGTGGATCTCTCTCTCTCTCTCTTCTCTTTTTCTTGAGACGAGTCTTCTGATATCTCAAACCTTCTCTTCAAGTTTGACATGGCAAACGTGAGTGGAGAACTGAAAACTCCCATGAAAGAAGGGCCCACGAGAAAATTCAGCATTCCAATCCCATTAGTCAAAAGAACAAAAAATGTGAGGGAGATAAAAGTAGGATTTGCTGCGTCATCTTCCCTCATTTTTGGTACTGCCGCCTGAACAATGATTTTTTAAAATTTTAATTTTTTTATTATTTTAATATTAAAAATAAATTAAAAAATTATTTTAATATAATTCTAAATAAAAAAAACCTTAAAAAACAACAACCATCATTCTTATTATTACACGTTATCATCGTCATGCTGATAATGAGTAATATCCTTTCTTTATTTCCTGTTGCTTTCACGCTAATTATCTTCGCTTTCTTCTTCAAACTCCCTTGTATTTTTCCTGCAAATTTGGTAAAGTTCGTACAAAAGCTACCTCTTCTTCATTACTTGCACTAATAATTGCTTCACTTATATAATATTTTATTTTATTCTCAACATTTAAAAAAAATTCTATCAAAAAGCTATTAAAAAATAATTAGTTAGTTTGAAGATTATTGAAATTGAAGGTATTTGAGTTATTAATTCAAACGTTCTCTCCTCTTTTATTTTTACTTTTATTTTTCTCTGTGCCCTGATTAATCATCCTTTAAATGGCTAATTTTGATGAATAAAATCTCAACTACTATCCAAAAAGAAATCACTAAATTTATATGCAAATTATGGAGCTATTCCGTATATTTTAAATTCTGATTCTCTCTCTCTCTCTTTTTCTTTAAAAAGGAGAGCCATGAATTATTTTTATATAATTATTAAAATTATAATTACCATTTTTAATATTATAGTTATAAAACTAAAATGGACTTGACAGGTCGATCTGATACTTGGATCCGTATAAGTTGAAAACAAAAAAAAATTTAATTAATTCAATTAAAAATTTAAATTCACTTGTTAATCTAATTGATTCGAACTTTCAACATGTCAAAACTCAACCCTCAATTAATTAATTTAAAAAATAATCAAAACAATGTTGCTTCAATTAATTTTATAAAACATTTTTTTTTTTTATACCCTAGCAACTAGTGATACTACCTTGCTTTGTATGCTCAATACATTTAATGATTCATGTGAGTGTCTGCCATTAACATTCTCCCTAGTTTATAATTAAAAGAGAGCTGTAAGCAAAAAAGAGAATAAGAACACATGTAAAATCGAGCTGTGTGTAATGTGCATCCACAACAAAGCTCACACAACCTTCAACCGTCGTCCGTCCCCAGGCATCCTGATTTCAGGCTAGCTTCCGATCAAAGTCACGCTCGTTCCCCTTCCACGTGTCACCGGGCATGCCAAACAAGTGCAAGTGTATGGTGGCATCCCCTAGGCAGGCAGGCAGGAATCAAGAATGGTGTTCGCCAGGCTTGTGACCATACAGCCTCATCAGCCAATTTTGGATCTCGAGCTCATCCCTCCCTCATTAAATGCTCCCCACCTGCACCCACCCGTGTAACTGTGGCCTGAAATAAGAGCTAGCGTGACCATTTACACAAATGAGGTCACATGTATCTCAAGGGAGAGTGTCATTATATTTCCCTTGAAAAATATTGATCAATCCTGTGCTACATCATGATTATGTACGCAGCTTCCAAATTAATAAATACAGCTTGTCCCGTGGCTATCATTATGATGGACTATACTGGTTAATTTTAAAGCATGGTTTTTTACTGAAAGATTTTTAAAAATATCATAGGTTAACACGTCGACTCTAAATTAATTTTCTTAAATCCAGGAAATTAACTAGCTAGATTTAGATAGATCTGCTAAGACTTGACATTGCGGTCATTTTAATACTTTGATTCAAATGTATTTAAATTAATTTATTTAAAACATACTTGAGATTATTATTAAAAAAACAAATATCTTTAGAAAAAGATTTTATTTCAAAAAATAATTTAAACTGTAATGTCATAAGTTACATGAAATTTTTTTAAAAGTATAGTTGTGATTGATTTTTTAAATTATTTTATTCAGAAATATATCAAAATAATATTTTTTTTATTTTAAAAAATTATTTTTAATATCATTATATTAAAATAATTTAAAAATACTAAAAAATATTAATTTAAAGTAAATAAAAAATTTTAATTTTTTTTTAAAATATTTTTGAAATGAAAAAATAAACGGAATTAGTTTCAAGAGAAAATCGTAAATGGAAGCAAAAGTCCGGGAAAACAGAGAAGTACTTTTGAGCAAAGTGTGTCCAGGGACCCTCATATCTATCACTTTCACTGTCTGATTAAACAGAGGTGTAAGAATTCCTTTTTTTTCCCTTTCTTTTTTTTCCTCTATTATTGACGACCCCATTTTATCATCATCAGTGACAAATACGACACATGATGGGTGGGGATGGGCATGTTTTGATGCTCTTCCTGTTGATAAGACTACACAGAAACATTTACCAGAACTCGTGTCAACGCCGTTCGATTTCTCAAAAATGAAGAGGCAATCTGCTTGTCTTCGTCTTCATGCTCTTCAATTTGGCATTCGCAGAGTGGGGAGCATGCCCACCAGAACCATGTGAAGATGGCTCGAATCCTTGACCCTCAATAATGGGTGCCGCCTGCTGCTGCATGATTTATATAGCTCAGTTTGGCATTGGGTGCAGCGTGTGGTGTTCGAGATGCCACAATTTAAATCTATTTTTAACAGTAAAAACAAAACCGCAACCCATCTTCTCCTAGAATCTTTTTTTTTTTCCGACCACCATGAGAACTCCTAACACAATACAAAAACACTCATGGGAGAACTGAATGCTCTTAAGAAATGTTCTTAGTTTAAGAAAGCATTAAATTAATAATATTTTCAAAAAAGGATCCAGTAAAAAGTAGCTGTAATATACACTCTCAGGTAAATACGATTCCATTATAATAATCTTGTTTTACCAGGGGCACCTAGTTCCGGTGTTTACGAGTAGGGTCCGATACCCTAGATAAATGACGTGTGGGCCCACCCCTCCAATAACCAAACTCCTAGGGTGAGGCCCACCTCTCACGAGATCATGATGAGGATCACTGGCGTTGAAACAACAGTTTGATAAATGCAAGAGGACAAAAGGGGTTTGTGGGGGTGGTGAGGCACTGTGAAGTCTAAAACAGCGGGGAAGAATTGGGGAGGGAATGGGGAAGAGGAGGCAGAGGAGTTTTTTCTTTGTAGCTCCATCATCATCCTCCTCCTCCTTTATCTTATATCTTATTTTTGTTTTGCAATATATAATAAGAACATATAAACAGCTCCATGGAAGAGTACTACTCCTAGAAACTTCAAAATATATTAATATATATATATTATATCTATAATTACTCCCCCTTTGGTCATAATTAAAAACCCTAATTCCACTTGGACCAAAACAGAATATAAAAAAGGGAAAAAATCAAAGAGGAAAAAATATTAAAACTACAATGAAAACCCATTTTCATGCATGTATAGGCATTCATAACTTTCTAGTCCCTCCAAGTCGGTTGAATCTATAACCTGAACCACCACCACCAGCAGCAGCTGCGAGCCTTTACATAACATTACAACTTGAGGTGTTCTCGTCACTGAAAAAGTTGGTATATTGATCGTTCCCATTTGGGTGCGGGTGCGGGTATGGGTATGGGTATGGATACGGGTATGGCTGTGGATGTTGAGGCATGTAATTTACAGCAGTTGGGGGCCTAGCATACATCATGGGCTGGAACCTCTCATTACCCATGGCCCTTTGTTGGTTCATCATCATTGCTGCTATCTGCTGCTGCTGCTGCTGCTGGTGGTATGGGTTACCAGGTAGGAGATCCGGTCCAGCTCCTTGAAAGTATCCATTAGCGCCACCACCGGCTGCACCACCCATGGCAGCCGCAGCTGGCAGACCTTGCACTGCAGGGATGCCGCCCATTTGGCCAATGGGCATGCCGCCCATTTGGCCCATGGGCATGCCGCCCATTTGGCCCATGTTTACTTGGGGTCCGCCCATTTTCTGAAATCCATCATTCAGAGCACCACCAACCCCATTATTTCCCTTTTTACCCCCATTCATTTGCATGTTGTTACCATTACCACCATTGTTGTTCTTGTTACCACCGGCACCACCTCCATTATTACCATTTTTGCCATCTTGTGGCTTTCCACCACCATTTTTGCCACCTTGATTTTGACTTCCATTATTACCTCCTCCTCCCCCCCCACCACCACCACCTTTTTTCCCTCCATTTCCATTTTTACCCTCACCACCACCCATATTTATCTGAACAGGCACAGCTCCATTACCACCTCCCCCGGCAGGGCCGGCACCACCTTTTTTACCATTCGCACCACCATTTGGAGCACCCTTTTGGGCGTTCGGGAGCTGGGGAGGTATACCATTCATCATCATGTTATTAGGACCTTGAGGGCCATTACCCATGATTTGCTTCATCCGACTAAATGGATGTCGAGGGTCATCCATCTCATCATCAAGCTCATCTTCATCATACTCATCATCAGATTCATCATCATACTCATCATCAGTCATGTCATCATCTTCAGGAAGTGCAAATTTTACATTTTTCTGCTGCTGCTGGTTAGGAGGCATTTTCATGTCCTTCATTTGAGGCAACTTCATATCTTGCAATGCTTTCATATGCTGAAACTGTTGTAGCTGCTGAAGATGTTGGATTTGCTGAGGGGTTGGTTGGCCACCTTTGGGCTGCTGGTTGTTATTGTTTTGGTTATTACCCTTTTGGCCTTTGTTGTTACCTCCTTTGCCATTATCAATTTGCATGTTCTTGTTCTGGTTGGCTGTCTGGTTCTGGTTATTGTTGTTTCCCTTTGGGGCACCCCAAAGCTCAGCATGTTTACCTGATTTTGCAAGTTTCTTTATCAGTATAGCCGGGTCTACATTACCTGAAACTGTTACCTTCCCTTTCTCTGAGTCTATGTTTGTAGTGAAAACCCCTGAAATAAACCATGTCCCCAAAAACAATCAACTAGAAGAAACAGTGCGCAATGAAAGAGGATTGGGGAGAACTTGAGACAGAAAAATCAGTCCTCCAACGGGTAAAAAAATCAAAATTTGAGTATCCAAATCAAGAGAACAGATATGTAGCATTTTCAAGAGAGTATAGGGAATGGAGCTAGCTAGATATGTTAGAAATGGAAGTAATACCATCAATTTTCTGCAGTATTTTCTTGACTTTCTGTTTACATCCATCACAGTGGATATTCACTTTGAGAACGCAAGTCTGCATGCACAAGCAAAGTGAAAAGAGAGATCGAAAATAAAGCAACAAAAAAAATATGCTAATTGACAAGGTTGTTAATATAATGAGTTACAAAATAAGATAGAACGAAAGAGAACCAAGATTTTCTAAAGCAAGAAGAAAACCAAAGGGAAAAACACAAGCTTGAGTGAAGATGAGCAAAGGAATTGAAGAAAATGGGTGAAGAAAGAAGTGAGAAAATGGGTACCTGGATCTTCAAGAACTCTTCTTTACTCATATTTTTCCACTCAAGTAAAACAAACACAAAGGTACAGCACTAGAAAGAGAAAAAAGGGTAGCTGGCTGGTAGATCTGAGAAACAGAGAGAAGGAGCTAAAATTTACAAGAACTCCCACAATGGATTCTTCTCTGTTCTTTCTTTTGGGCCTTTAGTTGAAAAAGAAAAATCACACACAGGAACAAAGAAAAACGAGAGAGAACAAATGAGTCTCACTAAGTCTCTGAGCGGAGTAAGTTAGGAGACACAAGTCACACAACAACAACAACAACAACAACAAGGCTCAGTCTTTGGAGAGAGGGGGGGGGGGTTCATCAAAAGCTTTGGGTGCACATTAGATTTCTCTGGCTCTGCTTCATCTATTTCAGGGCGAGAGAGAGAGGGAGACAGCGGGTGAGGAAGTAGAAGCAAATTAGATGGAGTGGCAGAGAGAGCGTGATGCTTGCAAGGCTTCACTCTCTCTTTTGGTGCTTTATTTATTGGTGTGCATATTTTGCTAGCTACTGCTGCTTGCCCTGTTGCCAGCTTTAGATTTTCTAACACTGCCACAATCTTTTCTTACATCTTGACTAAGAAGCCATTGAACCATTACATGAAGGCTTGGCTTGGCTTGGCCTGGCCTGGCTTGGCCTGGCCTGGCCTCTTCACTCTTCAGTTAGTTTTACCACGTGAGAGAGAGAGAGAGAGAGAGAGAGAGAGAGAGAGAGTGGTAATAATTAATGGGGGGCATGGTATGATCAGATTTGTTTTTAATTTTTGATAACCATTATCATCATACGTGAATGATCTCTTTTTCAGATTCTCTCCCCAAATCGGGTGGCTGTCTTAAATATTGCCATTTAATTCCTTGGGGCTTTTAGGTTGCTTGTAAATTATTGTGCTTCAACACTGCATTCGAGTATTTATCATCACATTAGGAGGGAGTAGTTTATCGCTAAGGTTCATTCTTGGGTTTTTTTATTGTAAATTTTAAAAATAAAAAAATTTATTTTAATATATTTTTAAATAAATTTTAAAAACAATACCCACTACTTTAAACATTTAGCATTGACTTTTCCAGCCAAATCACTAACACACCGTCTTGCATAATGTTTTGGACTGGGATATGTTTTCTTGGATTTGGATTAATGTTTCTTGAACCCCATTTAGCTCATTCTACAACTATAATTGTCGAACCCGGTTTGATACTTGGGTAGATTAGTCCTAAAAATTATTAGATTTTAACTTGATATAAATTGAATTTGATAAAATATTAATTAAAGGTTTTAATGGTGTGATTGATTAAGTAAAATCCAGTTTAAATCTGAAATAACATCAATAAAAAAAACAATATTTTGATTATTTTTTTAGTTTATTTTGTTTTTTTTAAATATTAATTTTAAGCTTTCTACTTTTTTAAAGTTAAAACAAAATACCCACTGATTTGGTTATTTGCTTTTAAAATTCACCTGTTATGTCATCATTAAACTTCGAATTGTTAGCAAAAAAAAAAAAAAAACTTTGATCTGAATGGTAATCAAGATAACTCCATTTTACTTTAAAGTCACTTGAAGATTCTTGGATTCTACCAAACTTTGGAGAAAGAATGAAAGATATTCATTACAATTTTCTTTTTAAATTCTCTCTATCTTCGTGTCAATAGTTAAGCAATATCAAAATCCATGTATAAATAAATTTAATTGCATTTATTTGGAAAAATAAAAAATAAAAGCCCTAAATCATGTGCAAAAAAAATATTACATGCTGGCTGAACTTGATCTACAAATTCTGGAGATTCATGCACGTTGTCTGCTTTTAGACAAACAATCAAAGATAAAAATCTGTTTTTCCTTGTTGTTTTTATTCGTTTGTTTGTGTCTATTGTACTCAAGATTTATCTTAGTGTTCATAATAATTGGTCTTCACTATTTCTTTTTTCCCATTCTTTTCAGATATTCTATCATTTATTAATGAATATCAGCTTACAAAAAACAGTTCAGAAAAAGAAACAGTTCGTCAACATAGAATTTGATTAGAGTTGATTTTAATTTTTTTAATAAAAAACATAAAAATAATTTGAATTGATTCGTCAACCCGCGAGTCATCCCACAACCCGAGTCTTAAATCGAGTTGAATTTCAAGTTCTATCTTGTAACTCCAACTCCGGTCTACATCTGGAAGCCCTAATCCCAGCCCATTCGTTGCTTTAACCCCATGCCATTTAAGTTCTTAAATAGACCTGTGCAGGCCTAATTTTCATGTCACCACGAACAAAGACAAATTACTCAATTGGATTTGGTGTTCGAAGCTGTCAAGAAAATGAAATCTTCTTGTAGCAGTACAGTAGTGACCCCTTTGCTTCAGCAGTGACCCCTGTCTCTCACTGGTTGTCGCAGCACTGACTTCTCTCAGCCAACAAGGCACCGTCAATATTAGTAGGTACATCGGCCTAATTTTGAAGAACACTCTCTGAAGAAGTACATGGATTCAATCGTGCTTATAACTTGATGACAAGCCAAGAAGGCTATGTTTTCGAACCCACTTGTACGATGTGTTTCCTCCATTGATTCTTCTTCAATACATCATTTATATTCGAATTGATACATGGTGAGAGGATCCGATCTACAAATAATAATGCTGTACATTCCATAAATACATATATGTCTACTTACTGTTCAAACTAAGCATTCATAAATTTGTTTGTGTATGATTCAAGTCAAGAAGCTTTAAAACGATGTTTTTCAGAGTTGAAATACAATTTAAAACGGAAACATGCACGTAGAGACAAACAGGCACCGAGAGCGTTAGCCCTTTCTCAAGGTGTAGATGTGCCCGTAATCATACTATATTATACATGCCGCTATCAACTTTTACAGCTAAATTTCTTCGAAAACGATTTAAGAATTGCTTAACAAGCTAAAAGTTGGCTAGATATAATAGATAGCACCAGTTTTTCCTTTATTGATTAAAAAAATGGATACCAGGTCTAGCAGAGGAGGACTGTTAACATGTGATTGGCAAAGAAAATAAAAACCAAGCATACTTATCTTGTTGAGAGAAGGAACTTTTAAAAAGAAAGTGGCCATGGTCAAGTTAAGTAAGTAATGAAAGCTCTTTTGGTTTAATCATGTCTTACTTTGAGAGCAGTTAGGTGAAGAAAGCTATTCCGAACTTAGCCTAAAGATGAAAACAATATCACGTTTGTAGGGCTATTCTCTTTATTGTTTTCAAGTCTTCTTTTCCACCAAGCTGTTGCTGTCCTTCTTAATAGCATAAATCGTGATGTAACTAAAGTTTTTTGGTTTATATTCCGGTCTAAAGATTTGGGTCATAAGTAGAACGGGTTAAGTTGGATTGATTCGGATCAATACAAAATAATATTAACTGGATGAACCAGGTTCAGGATTGAATTCTCAAGGCTGGGCAAATCAACTTCCATCCTGTTTATTTTAAAAACCGGAGCAGCAGGTGACCAAGGAGTTGAGCTCCTCAAGTCGGGCTGGGATTGATAGGGATGTAAGAAACCCTTGTGCAACTTTACCTGAAAAAAGGTTCTTGAATGCCGACAAATGACATAAACCAGGTATCTTTCCTGCCCTTGTTTAAGCAAAAGAGACGCTGCGTCCTGGGTAATTACACATGCTAAAAATTATGTCGTATTGAAGAAGGTCAAAATGTATATACTGTATGTTTATTTTTCATGTGTGCCAATATGTATCCCTTTTCAAGTCTTTAAACAAGCCACATATCCCACACCCACACCCACTTGGTACGATGAGTGTTATATTTGGGAACGGTTGTTGGGTAAATTTGAATGAATTTAAGAACCCTAACAGCCATTTCTGGGCTTGGCTTTACTTTCTTTTGTCTCTTTAGTTCTTAAGAGGAAACACCTAGGCTACTAGGCACAGGAACTGCTATTTATGTGCAGGGAATCACATGGTGTGTGGATAATGACTGGTTGATGAGAGGAAGAATATGTACGACTATATATATATTGATGGATGGCTTGGAAGGCCATATTTATTTTGGATCTATAGAGGCTGCCATGACCATCACATGCATGATCCCTCTACAATCTTTCTTCGTTCTAGCTCTAGATTTTTTGTCTATATGGGTAAATAATAATAGAGGTACTACAAGTTTTGACCATGTATAATGGAAGTCTTTAATTTTCCGGACTCTAGTTTTTTGTCCTCTCCTTTTTATGCTCTCTCTCACACTCCCATTAGGAGTCATATCACCAAGAGCCACAACCCTTAGGCATAGCCACTCTTCAGCATCATCATATGAATCCAAGAAATTAAAAGCTTCCCATAACATTATGGTAAGAGAAACTTAATGGCAGGTTTGACTTATATGTACAAGGGCATTGCACACTGTAACTCCATTATCTTCCTTTACATCTTTGCCAGGACTTGTCACATAAGGACCCTTTCCACCATGCCCATTTTGGAGTACATTTCCCACTTTTATCTATTCCTTTTTAGATACCTATCTCCCCTAGATATTTATCTCAGTGATTTTTCCATCATCCCTAGCTGATTCAGACAAACGCATGCATGTCAATGGTGCTCAGATGAGCAACATCAAGAAGAGCAACATCTCCCATCAAAATGGCATTTTCCACTGTACTGTGGGTGGGGGAGCGAGTGGTACCGAATTCAAAATTAAAGTTAAATTGTTTCCATGATCATTCCTAGCTAATACTATAATTTTGTACCTCCGAGCCTTTTTCTCGAAGTAAATGATTGTGACTTAAGAACAAATTCTTAATAATGACCGACTCCTCATGGCAAATTAATGCATTGTACGTAATTCCGTGGTTTGGAAATGGCAGAAGCCAAAGATTAATTTGTGGGAAGGAATGACAGTTGCTTGTTGCTTTCGTTCATTCTTGATGCTGATGGCACATAGCCAAGTGAAAGGAAAATGCAGTCATTGACATTCTGATTGGCAAATGGAGGGGTATGCTGGGTTTTGAATTGTGCGTAAGAAATAGTACTTTTTCATTCCAGCCACAATTTCAACTGTGGCATAGACCTAACAGTAAAATAACCTTCATTCTTGTTCTTTAATCTAGATGGTCATGAAAGCAAAGAAAACATTGTGACAATTTTTAGCGGAATATCAAGATTAATTAAAGAAGGAGAGACTATTTTATAGCTTTAATAAAGTCCTTAAACAGAGATAGAAAACAATTTCATGCCCTTCTTCCTTTTTCCTCACCCTTTAAACAAGTTTATGCCCTTCTTTTTTAGCCTTACCCCCACCACTCCCGTGTCCTCTTACCTCTCTTTCGAAAGAAAACAGATGTAAAAAGAAAAAGGCGCACTGTGTATCAAACAGCATAATGCAGGGCAGAGCAAGTAGTTCAAGACTTCATTTGGCATCAACACAAGACTTGTTCAACAGGATGAAAGGAATCTGGATAAGTTTAAATGAAGTGCAACAGAGGTCTCCTGATTCCCTCCATAAAACGTTAACCATGTCCTGAATGATCTAAAGTATCTTGCAAAATTAAAGAAATAATATGAACTGCATGCAGATCACTTATGCAAAACCATACGAGTGCAATGGTTAGACCAATTAACACGCTACAGGTACACACCAGATCTTACAAAACTTGAGAAGACATCAAAGGGAGAGTTTCAAGGTCTAAAAAACTGCAGAAAAATGAGTCCAGTCTGGCGTTCTAAAAGGCACAATTAATACAAGACACCTGCATGCATAATCAAAGCAATTTAGGAGAAATATCTACATCCTTCGCTGGCAAGCAATACTGCGCAAACAATGATATCAAAGCATAGCTTTTGTATTCTCTGATCGTTAACATATCACTAAAGGTAAAAAATAAGCTTTGAAGATTCTCGATTTTTCCCCTTCAATTCTATCTTCGATGGCAAATATTCCCTCTCAGCCTCTCTTTTCGGCTGTAAGCTCAAAGAGAAAAGGCTGCTACTGTCGACCTACAGGCTACAAGTGGGTTCATTCAGTCAAACTGTTTGCAGCTTCTCTTTCTTGCTTTCGAATCTCCATGTTCAACTCCCATATGAAAATAGCAATTTTACAGACACACATGATGGATACATGTCAACAGTAACTGGATTCAATGATGAAGGTTGGGAGTGTGGACTGTGTCAAGAGAAATAAGAAACAGCCACGAATCCTAACTTTAATGCAGATACCTCATATTCATGGAAAACTTCAAACTGTCCTGGCACCGACATGCAAAAACATAGATATTTGATATTCCTGGACTACATCAACCATGTTTTCGGATGAGATGGAAAATGATTGCCACTTCACCTCATGTACATAATGTCCAAATTGATGCATACCATACAATGGTTTTAAAAACACGTTTTGGAAGAATAAGATGATCGAAGTAATAAAAGTGGCTTCATGGACATATAAATAAAGGCAATAATACAAGTGGCTAAAGATTCGTTTAATGTTTACTGTTAGTAAATTCTCTCTTTGGAAGTTTTGGATCTACAAAGTATTCTTGTACAAAGACACAAGAAAATTATATATATAAAATAAGAACAAACAAAAATGATAAAAATATATATATAAAAAAGAAGAAGATAAATTAGAACACACATTCATAAGGGAAAAAAAGTTAACCATTATACCATAAATCCAACTTTATATGAGAAAACACAGTTTCTCATTGATCACTGCTATTTATCTTGATCCCTATGAGTTGCTCAATCGGTTGGCGGCATATTGGACACTTATTTGATTGAAGCCTCAATTCTTTTGCACACTTGCCACACATGCACTGAAAAGATACAACATACATGACTTGAGAACAAAGGAATAGAGGTTTAAATAAAAAGGAAAGGGAAACAGAGATTTGAACTTGTAACAACGTGCAGAGTACAGAAATGTTTCCTCAAGGAATTCAGACACTAGAAAGAAGTAGTAAGAATATTACCTCTTGAGAAAAACCTTTTTGAACAAACTCCATGCACATCAATTGCTGAATATTAACAACAGAGAAAAAACTTTTCTAGTCTAGATTTCCACATAAACTAATATTAATACTGAGCCGAACTTATCGCTATAAATGGACAATGACTGCTCAAGTGAAAGGGAGAGAGGGACTGAGAGATATATCCACTAAATAAACTCTAGAGATCACATAACTTGCACTCATGTGCCTGGAATTAAACAGTCAATTTAAGATGTGTAGTTCAAGCATAAGAGATTCAACCTTCCTGATATCACCCTTAATAGTGTGTGGAATCATTATGCTTGAATGCGAGAGCACTACATAGTGCTTCTCACTTATGATTGATAGCCATGTCTTAAAATAGTGAACAGGATAAAGGGCAGACTCTCACCATATGTCGGCAAGGTAACACGGCGGTATCCTTAGGTTCAATCATGCAAATCACGCACTCCTTCCCTGGGTCACTGTCATCAAAGCCTTCAGCTGCCAAGCTTCCTATTCCGTATATCTCACGGAGCTCATATCGAACTCCAGCAACCCATAGAATCTGCCTTATTACTCTGACATGGAAATTGTCATCATTTTTCTTCTCGAGAACAGCTTGAGTAATCTGCATGTGGCGAAGTGTGTTCGGCACAGAATCATCATTTTCATTTGTTAAGTCAACTGGCAAGTATGTTTCAGCAGCTATTACAAGTGGAAAAACATCTTCTTCAGGTGATGATTTTGAGAGATCATCCAACTCAAAGAAGCCTAAATCAATGCCTGTTCCTGAAGGCTGATGAAATTTCTGGCCAAGACCTTTCTGGAAGGAGATTTTCACAGGCAAATGGGCTTCAGGAAATGCAGGAACGAACCTACAATCCTGCTCTTCCTTGGCAAAGTAGAAAATCGTAATGCTGTTATTAAAAACAAAACAAAACAAGCGGTATTAGATTTAAGAAAAAAATCCTTGCAAGGTCTCTTGTGTGTGTGATTAGAAAACTGGCACACAGCTTCTTGTTAATTGCTGGTGTTTCTAGTGTTCTGAAGGGATCCAGTGCTTTGGTTCTCGTATGAAATAACCCCAATGAGATTCTCATGTTGTAACATTTGGATTTTCTTTTTAAACATGCAGAGTTTGAAGTTGCTACTTTAGAAGTGCAAACTTCTCACCCAATTCCATAATTCAGATTGATGCTATTGAGATTTTAATAGAACAAAATTCACTTCAGAAAATTAACATTGCAGCAGTAATACATCGGTATTGTCCACATATAAATGCTTTCCTAGAAAAGATCTGGGAAAATCAAAATAAATGTAGCTGAAATTTTCACTTATTAGAATATGTGAATGTCTTCCTAGAATAAACGAGTGCCTGTGCTTACATCCGAGGTCAACTGGATTGAGACAGAACATTATAATTAAGGTCTATGACAAGCTCGAGCCTAAGTGGTACGATTATGATCTCTAACTCTTCTGTCCTAGGTTGACTATATAGCTAATTGCCATAGGATACATTTAAAATTACCGGAAAAAAAAAATATCGCTATTGTCTATCATGCATGGAGAATAAACTACTAAAGAGAATCACCATATAGAAATTGCATACATGCAGAATGATAAGTTTCTTCCGGTCAGCACAACAATCCAGTCAAGCCCACCCGAAAAAGGAAGATACTCCTTTCAAAAGGTCAAAAATGAGAGGGGAGAGAGAAGAACAAAATCCAACTAATATCCAGCTAATTCACTAATCAATGTGTGAATATTTCCGGTCATCCTAAATATTACAACTGATTCACAATGCGATTTCATTCATATCGATCTTGTGGTAATCGTTTGGCATGAGTTAATTCTGATATCATAAAGCCAAGATGGTGAAACTTTTACTATATTAACTTTGCCAGTCTTTCTAAAATGAGAAAAAACTGTGTAGTTACACACGCTGTATTTAATACAGATCAAGCAAACCTTGATTACAATTGTAGTACATTACGCTGTATTTAATACAACTGTAAACACAGAATGATGCTGAAACCTAAGGGTAAACTAAAACATTTTCTACTGAGCTTATATAATGAAAAATCAAGGCATCATATGGCACTTTTGAACAGTATTCGGGTCACTATACAGACCAAGAAAGCCTTGATTACAATTGTAGTACATTATGATGTAATACAACCATAAACACAAAGAATGATGCTGAAACCAAAGGGTAAATCAAGCAGTTTAGCTAGGCTAAACTATCTTTCCTCACTAATCACCTCTCAACAAGGACTATTCACCTAAATTTACTAATTTATATCTCAAAACATATGAAAAAAATGGGCAGCTTGTGTAGCGTATAAGCAACCACAGTTCACGATCTCCAAGTATCTCTAGAGCTATATATTTCAACGAGAACATCATTAACGGGAAAAAAAAACTCAGGCTTTGGTTATGGTCTTGTCAGTCTACGTTTAATCCCTTCAAATTTCCCTGTTTGGCTCGTTCTTGCAAATTTCATTTCTGAAACCCTTCACTACTCTCATTTCCACCGTCAAAACCACTCTGGACAGTCAACAATTATGAGATAAAATGCATGAGGTATTGAGGTCTATGGTGTATATCAAGGCCTCCGTCAACCCACACTATCACTTGAGATATCATCCTAAGCCCCAATTACCATCAAAATCACACTGTGAAAACTCAGTAAGATTTGCACAACTCAATGTTTTCAACATAAAAAGGTCACCTGATAATCTAAATTGAGATCATTCCTTATCGGAGATGGTCACTCGTAATCTTGTTTCAATTCATTCAGTCACTCAAAACACTAGAAAATCTCACCCTCAGATTTTACTATAGGGATTCATTATAGTCAATCACCGAGCTCGTAGCTAATAAAAATTACAAGATTGAATCTTGACTTATTTTCTTAAGCAAACAAATCCTCCATGTTAATTTAGCAACAGAAGCAAAAACCTCAATCAAGAATCATGTAACCAACAACCAATGTATCAGAAACCTCTCCTTTAACAAAGCAAAATCAAGAATTCAACAACAAAACCAAGAATCATACACTAGCAAATCAAACACTAACCTCCCATCAAATAATGCATCGAAAACGAAAGAAACCAAGTGATGATCAGGGTTTGAAACATCAATTTCAACCTTTAAAGTATCTTTATTAATATTGACATCATTTCTAACCCTCTTTGCGTTCTGATGATCCACAAAAGGAGCTGGCTCCGGCAGAATTGGTTGTGCAGTAGCAGCAGTAATAGTAGAAGCAAAACCCACGTAAGGTCTGATTACAGGAGACCACCCACTAGTTGGCTGATGATGACAGGTATAATAAAAAGGTTGGTGATTTGCATAGTTGCATGAGTGGTAATGGTGGGAATTGCGGTAGTGGTGAACTGGAGGTGGAATGTGGGTAGGATAAGGGTTGTTGGGTGGAGGATAAGATTGTGAGGGTGGTGGTTGGTGCATGGTGGTGTAGTGACTTTGATGTGGTGGTGGGGGAGGAGGAAGGAGAGAGATGGGTTCCGCGTGATGATGATAACAGCAAGGTGGTGGCGGTGGCGGTGGGTGATAAAAAGTGGTGGTTCTTCTTCTAGTATTGCTCCATGAAAGGCCCATTTTTTGGTGGGTGTTTAATTATTTTTTTGCAAATTGAAGGATGAGAGGAGCGTTGAAAATTGGAATGCAAAGATTCGAGTGTTGTTGAAGAAATGGGTGAAGAGTATAGCTTAGAGAAACGAAACACATTTATACTTAAAAATTTTGTTTGATTTAATGACCAAAATACTCTTATAAACAAACTCAGTCATCAGAACTTGACCTTCAAGAATCCATAGTTGAAAGGATGCGATGATCCAAGGAGATCCAGACCACGCATGGTCTTTATTTTCTTTTCGTAAGTTCGGTTACAACATTTGTTAAGAATAGAACCCTGAGTTCAGGTTAGATAAATTATAAAAGCATACGTTCTAACACAAACACTGTTTCGGGAAATAGAGTGGAACAGAAAGGACATGTCCTAAGTCCTTCGTGTTGCTTTGAAATAACATGATTCACTCCAAAATTGTTCCAAATGCGGCAAATCGCATTGAAGACAATATTATATCATTCATTCTTAGGTATTTATAGGCTCACTTCAACAAATGCCGATCAACCAGTTACATCCAAAGCTACATTTTTATTTGTTTTAACTTTTTTGTAAAAGATTTCTACTGTACAAATAAGCAGAATAACAAATAACAGGCACTAAATGGCAAACTAAAATAAGAGCATTGCCTTTAAATGAGGTAGGAAAAGAATTTACACAAATTAAGAATCTCATTGTTCATGGTTATCTTCAGACGGGTCTATCTTGATAATGAGAGGCTGGTTCAGATTAACAGAAGTATCTGCCACAATGGGTAATTGAGGTGGTGCCAAAATGACATCTAGATCCTCGTTTTCGGCCAAAGCTTTATCCAAAGCAGACTTGGCGACTTTAGTAACACAAAACATAAGAACCACTGCAAAGCAAAGAAACAGAAGTGAAAATTGTAACCATAGGCAGAGTTCAGACAAGATATCAGGTCAAACAAAAGTTGTCATTAGACTTCAATTTGAGGCAATGTATGATACTAAAGCCACCATGCAACTCCCTAACATTCATAAATCTGAGAGCCAATTTTCAAAAGTTAAAAGAAAATTACTGGTCAGTTTCTAAGTTTCACTTGCATGATCACATATAATGGATAGCTTTGAAGAAGAGTTTCATATAAAAATTCTTGAGCACTTCCTTCTGCAATTTTGTTACTTTTTTTCTCCTTTTGTTTCACATGTCATTTTCTTTATCAGTTCATCATAGCACTGAGTTACATCCCACCCAACTATCACTTAATCGGTGAAAAGACTCTGACATGGACACGACCACACAACACATACATTGAGTTCATTTGGCTCCTTGACATATGTTGACAATCGCCAGCTACTTTATAATACCATTATTTCCCTATTGTCCTAAAAGCTCAAAGCCTTGAACCACGTGGCTGTAGGATCCAACTTGATAAACAAATCCCAAGTAGTTATAATTGGCACCAAACAATGTTCACATTTTCAGTAAACAAGACTCAACAAAACATGGAAACATTCTCCGAGTTCACTTCTATTTAACTCATTTCATATATGATGAAAGCCGCCAACTCCTGTGAGTACCATCATCTCCTCATTGTTCTCAAATCTTGAGCAAAATGGCAAAAAAGATCAAAATTGATAAGTGATCCTGAGTATTTATAATTGGCACTTGACAATTGGTGGTGACTTTTTCACTAAACAGGGCATTAATATTTTGTGACCTAATGATTAAAAAAATTATGACCACTCAAAACTCCAATTGAGCATTCAAAAAAATAAAAACAGAAAGGCAAAGCAAAATAAAGAGGCATGCTGGCGGATCATTGCAACTTACCAGATACAACAAGGCCCAATACAATAAGAACCTACATCCACAGTAAAAGAGTCACAAATATATCAGACTACAGATGAAGTGGTGGTTAAAAACAGGGAGAGAAATAAACAATGGAGACCTATATATCAGAAAATGACTCAAAACCGAACTCGAGCATGTAAGAAAAGGATAGGGTCCTTACCCAACGAGTAGTTGAAAACTCACTCCACCCATGAGTCACATCAGAAAGATCTTTGAGTGTCGTTCCAATGTACACTAAAGCAAGGGTTATTGGCTGTAAGAAATACCATGTTAGATACGGTGAAGTGATTCAAACCAGCACTACCTTCTCAATTATGTTCTTCCATGCATATCTCATGAGCTAACATAATTAGAAGGTCATAACTATTTTGGAAAAGAATTGAAAACAAAAGAAAACCTAGAATTTCACATTTTTTAAACACCAATTTAATTTCTCTCTTTGTTTTCTGGATATACACAGACAAACTAGCCAGCAATTGAAATGTTTGGTCCATAAACTTAACATTGCTTAAGCTTAATGAAAGCACTAAGCATAACAACTGATTACACAAATCATCAAGTACCACCCATAATAATAACAAGTTAGTTGTTCTTCTATGGGTGAGGACTCCCTCCCTTCGGTCAGTAATCCTCACACTAAAAAATTTTAGTGCACAACATGCCAGTAAAAATCATGTCAGAACATGTTTTAATGTTTATATCACATAGGGGCAATCAAAGTGGAGACCACATCACATCAAAAACATGATTAAACAGGCCCATCAAGCACCAATGCTATCCTTCAATTGATCCACATGAAAATAAATCTCTTTCAAATACATATTTGGCATTTCATAAGACTTTTGTATCTCGATACAGCATTAAAATTAATTCACCAAGTACAGTTGGATGAGTGAACATACCATCATTCCTATCCAGGAAGCCAGCATGTATTCCCCTAATGGAACAGGAGTGACGGACAGCAGGTAATTCAGCATGTTGAAAGGCAGTAAAGGAACAAGTCGAAGCAGCAGAACAATCTGCACAACAAAATAAGAAACTTCAGAGATTTCAGAGAAGAGTAAGCCATGTTAGAAATTATGGACAAGAGAGGAATAACAAGGAACTTGCAAATATATGTAGCAACAAAACCACTGAAGTTTTGAGGATCAAATATGAAGTACACAAACCTTGAAGCCAGACTTCTGAATAGCAATTGCAACTGAACTAAACTTTGGGTAATCCTTCAACTTGGAGACAACGAAAGATCTACCAATCTGAAGGCACCAGAATAAGACATAAACTAAACACTCACTTGCAGTATCAAACATGGAAACTACAAATCCTCTAGCTAGTTAGAGAAAACCAAAAGGAAATGAAAATACATAAAAAAAAATGCATGTTTCCTTTTTTCCCCAAGCCTTTAATAGTAAACAACAAATGCAAGCTCAGGTGAGTGATTAAGCACAAGTAACAAAAGGATGCGCCTTTTCTCCTTCTATGCATATTATGCTGCTGGAACTAGGAAGCATATACCATTGCAAGAGTCTAATAACTTACTGTTCTTCCTAGAAGAAATGCTGCCCCAGCACCAACTGTGGCGCCGATAGAATCGGCAACAAAGCCCACGGGCAACCCGAAAAGATATCCACCACCAAGCTGAAATATGGAGACCAAGTTACAAGAGAAATAGAGCTCATACAGGATAAGTTTTCTTCCACAACTACTTGAAGATATGCAAGTGGAGAGAGATCCAAATCAAAGAATTGGGAGTGCATGATCTTTATAGCAGAAGTGGGAGAGCAAACAAAGGGCGGATAAGCAAAATAGAAGCCAATAGGATGAAAGGATTGATTATTTAAATTATTAAGGAAAGTTAACCAAGCAGGAAAAGGCATCAGAAATGGTATAAATCCTTACAGTAAGCACTGAAGCTGGAACAGCCAAGATTGTTAGAGGAATATATGCAATAGCCCTGCAAGTGGCAAAATAAAAGTGAGCTGCAAGGTCAATTGATTTCAATGTGCTGTGTGACTGGTGTGTCTGACTCATTTAAAGCAACAACAACAAAAAAGGGTTTACAAACATAAATACTCAAGTGATTGATTACAATCTGAGAAATCATAAGGCAACAGGTTTCCCAATGAAAAGGAATTGGAACTATTTAAGGCCATACACAGCGTGGAAAGGAAATCAAAAACAAAACAATTTAATATCAAGAAAATTAAAAAATACAAGGAACATGGGTACACAAAATTGACTTACAGTACGAGGGGACCCCAAGGCCCGAGATCCTGCTCAACCCATAACAAGAAATCCTTCAAAATCTGCAAGGAAAAGCTCTCCGGTAAATACACAAATGCAAGCATAATCAGTATAAAGCATAATCAATCATCATCGGCAAAATTTAACAAAACCGGTGAGATGATCACAGGCCAAAGACACTCAATGTGAGACTTGGGAAAAAAATATCCACTAGTGCAAGACAATGAATCTACTTGTTCAGAACAAAGTCCAGTTCATGCAATCGAACCTCACCACATTTCCCCACATCAAAATAAACAGCCAAACTGAGATGACAGCAGAGAGAATAAAGATCACATTACAGTTAAATACTAAGTAAGAACTAATCTGAATCAATACCGAACCCTATCCATAACAACAGAACACATATTTATAAACCTCAATAAAGCAACAATCTTTTGTCTCTGATCAGCCGGCAAAAAAACCGGTGAGTGTCCCATCAGTTCAAACATTGAACGAAGAATCAGATTCAGTTCAAAATCACATATGCCTACATAAAAATGAATCTGGGACACAATCACATTGCACAGAAACACACCCTAATAACCTCAATTTCCAAGAAATTCCACAAACAGACACGAAAGACCACAACTTTCCCTAAAAGTAAAACCCCCCACAATTGCATCACCACTAAAAGAAACCAACACGCCATGTATCAAAGAAACCCCACAAATCCAACACAAAAACAAAGAAACCCACATCAAAAGACGCGCCATCGGACACAGAAAAGAAAAGAGAAAGCTTAAAGAGAGCAAGGGGACAAGAAAAATCGAAACCTTTTCAACAGGGAGAGTGAAGAAGGCAAAAACAGCAGCGGCAACAAGGAGAAGAAAGATGGTGATCCTGAGAAGAGAAGCCCATGAAAAAGAAGCCATAGAAGAGGAAAGCCTATGACGCCAAGGGCGACAGTCTTCGTCGTCGTCTTGGCAATCCGATATAGCTTGCTTCAAAGACAAGCGGGCTCTCAAGCCTCCAAGATTTGCCAGGTTTCTTGTCGTTTTGGAGAAAATGATAAAAGGATTGGGACGTGGGAAGGTGCTTTCTTTGTTTTATTCTTGGATAAGGATTTTATTTTTATATTATTATTAAGTTAAACGACATATTATCATGATAATAATAATAATAGTATAATGAAAATAATAATAGTATCAACCATCACACATTAACAAAACTCTAGAATTAAGTATAATTATAAAAGGGCGTGGTTTTTTTTTTTCCATCCAATCACTGTTTATCATCTTTGGTATGAAATACAATAATGTATTTTTGAAAGAAATTATTTTGATCATGATTATTTTTTTAATATATTTCAGCCCTTTTAAGCTAAAATTAGAGCTTCATTGTATTTTTTTTTAAGGTGAGGGTTAAATTGAAAGATAAAAAAACTAAGATGAAAAAATCGAGTAAATTAGATGGTAGACCTGCAATTAGTTAAAAAAATTCATTTGCATCCTTCATGTTTTTAAGCTATTTGTTTCATCGATCCCTATAATTTTTTAAAAAATACATTTCAATATCAAATTTTATTTTTCTTTTTCTTCAATTTTTTTTTTATGGATGTGAGAGAGAGGGTTGCCGAAATCCAGCTTAGAGAAAGAAAGTTGGTGTTGGAGAAGATTTAGATCACCAACATGATCGATTGTTGTGTCAAATGATTTCATATGATGAAGAGGGTTATGATTAAGTGTTCTTTTACCTTGAAAACAAGTAAAAAACATATTTAAGCTCAAGAAAATTTTTGGTTTTGGGTTTTGGACCGGTTTTTTGTGTTTTTAGAGGCTATGGATTGGTTTAACAAGGTTTTTTGGGGGTTTCTAGGTTTTTTGGGTCAAAAATGAATTGAGAATAAGTTTTCGAGTAAAAAAAAAACAAATAACCCCATTTTCCAACCGCACCAATAGCCAAATTCTGAGATTTCGAGACGGTGCGTTGTCTAATGATACAAATGACGCGTCATCTATTTTTCTCAAAGAAATTGGGGCGAACGACGTATTGTTTCCCCATTAAACTTAAAAAAATAAAGGCCCGCTTTTGTAGGCCTGGCCTTATAGGCCTGCACGAGCCTTTTCTTGATTAGGGTGTTGGGCCTGGTAAGCCAGGCCTAACATCATCTGACCTCATTTTATTTTTTATTTTTTATTTTTTATATTAATGGTTTTGTATATGTGTTTTTCGAATAATTTTTAAATTTTAATTAATACCCTTTCTCTATGATATTTTTGAATTTTTTTAGATTTTTTTGAATAGCGATTATTTTTTAATTATATTGGGTGTGTTTAGTTATTTTAGATGCTAGCATGATTCATCTGTATTATTTTTTTGTATATTTTATATAGATTAAATATTTTTATAATATTTTTAATATGTGCAACCTTGCATAATATTTTTTTTACTTTTATTTTGTTCAACAAATTTTATGTGTGTGTCAATTTCTATTACAAATTGATTTTCATAAACAAATTCATTAGACACAACTAGGTAGATAACTCGTATTATGATATTAAATATCTTTATCTATATCGGTATCTTAATTTTTCCAATTATGTTTATATTTATCAATGATTACTTTTCTTTTCATTTATTTACACAATGGTTGGTGATTTATTTAATTTAATGCGTACATAAGTTTTTTGATTTATATTTATGATTTTTTTATGTAAAAAACCATGTTGAAAAATTCAACATGTTCAAGTTTTTTTTTTTATCATGTATTGGTGTTTTCAATTTTATTATTATCCTTATGATTTTTTTTTCCTTAACTCTTTTATAAAAGTTTGGTTCTTTTTAATTTTACCTTTCAATCCAAAATGATAATGTATTGTTTTTATTTTGTCCTCATTGATCGATTTTCTTTATATTTATGTTTTCTCGTTTGCTATTGTTGCCCTTTTTTTTTTCAATATGATTCAAATAAAACCAACTTATTTAGTTGGTTGGGACTAAAACGCGCTAGCGACGCCAAAATATTTTACTGGAAAAATAACACAGACTTGTAGCGTAGCTCGAGTACCAATTAATAGTATGTAGAGAAAACATGTAACATTTATTGTGTATAACTATAAATATAACTATAACTAAATATTCTAAAATGCAAGGGTGTTTAGATCAGTGTCAAACACTATTCAAGCATTCATAAAGCACTATGGACTAAACTATGCCATTTTATTTTATTTTCACTTTGGTCCCTTAACTTTTTTTTATTGTGTCCTTTAGTTGCAAAATTAGCACCCAATTACATCAATTTTATTGGCTATCGACAAAATTAAAAGACAAGGGGCTAATTTAGAAAAGGCATAAAAAATAGGTGGTGTGTTTAAAGTCGACATAAAAAATACATTTAATCCATTTAATTTAAAAAATTAGACCTTTTTCAGTCTTGTATGTTTTTCTAAGTTAATTTTGGTACACAATTTCATTTTTGTTAAGTCCTTGGTTTTTTAAGGAGATAAAAAGTTTTGCTAGATTCTGGCATAAAGAGAGAAAATTATCTTCTTTTTTTATATATATTATGACCACCAAATTGGTTGATATTTGTGTCTATAAGTTCTATTTGATGAAAGGAGTTAAATGGTGATTGTTTCAAACCTCAATATTACCTAACAAAGTAGATCACGGCCGAAAAAGAAAAATATAACTCGGTTTGATTTCATGTTTTGGGGTTGTTTTTGGAGTTTCTTAGGTTGGTAAATGAGTTTTTTAGGTGTTGCGAGAGTGTTTATAAGGTGTTTCTTGGTTAAAATAGGTTGAAAAAAATGTATTTTTGGACAAAAATATCTCTGCCATAATTTTCCAACTACCACTGTGGTGACCGGATTCTGGATAGACAAACGACACGTCATTTGCTTCAGCAGGCGACTTGTCACCTAATTTATTATTATTTTTTCAATACCCTTTAAAAAATTTTAAAAAAAATTTAGGGCTTGGGCACGCGACATGGGCTCTTTTTTTTCCATATACCTAGACAGGCTAGGTTGTTAGGCCCACACACTTGGGTTTTTTTATGGTTTTTTTTTTGCAATTCTTTTTAGTCTTTATTTAGGTGTAACACAAATTTATCAAAAAAAATTATTAGACCATGTTAAGCTCTTGGTGGGAATTGTTGATTTGATGGGTTTTTTTAATGCATCCCTCCTAAATTAAAAAAAAAAAAGTAATTTAGCCCTTTGTTATAATTGTTTTTTTTTTAAATTCAAATAAATAAATAATACAATTTCATTGTTTTTTATCACTTAGCTTAAAAAAAATTATGCTTGATTATGATCATATTTTGACCTAGATTCTAAATTTTATTTGTTGATTAAAGTTGACTTTGATCATTATAGTATGTCATATTTTTAAAGTTTTAACTTAAATTATTTCATGACTCTTTTATTGCTTCTAGATTTGATCTAATTTGTGGTCAATTAAAACCTAGTGAAGATCCAACCGAGAAGATAACGAGGAAGGAAAAAGAAAGATAAATTATCCAATTGGGTCAACTTATTATGGTTGTATCCATTACCTAAGTTGTAAGTTTTGTATGTTATCTCGGGTTAATATAATTTTTCTTTAGTTTTTCATTTCACTCCCTCAATTGTTTTTTTTTAATTTAATTCTTTGGCAGTTCTTTATTTTCACATTTAAACTAGAATTAGACAAGACTGAAATGACATGTATTTTTTTAACCAAATCATCAAGTTAGACAGCTAGTTTGTTGTTTGCCAACTTGGTTGAACAAGTCACATCAACTTTTTTTTTCATTTATTAATGATTCTGGTGGTTAATTAATTTATTCTTACACGCTAGTTGAATTTTTAATCATCGTTTCAAATATTTCATTGCATACATGAAAAAAAACCCTATTTATATTTTTTTAATGTAATTATATGTTTTTTATCTGATTCTAAATTTATTATTTATTAATACAATGTAATGATTTTTGTGCTATTCCAAAATAATGAAGAGGATTATAAGTTGAGTGGAGGTAGTTTAGTCTTTCTACTCAATCCATTAATCATTAATTATTTATCTAGGTATATGTGACTTTCTAATTTTTTATAAATTGTAATAATTTTTTTCTTAACTCTGATGAAGGGTATTTTATGGCTTTTTCATGGTTATAAAAACATGTTCAAACCGGCCGGTGATCTAGGCTCATTTTGTTTTTTAAATAGTTAATTCAAAATTGATTTTATTGATTTTTTACAACACATTATTTGACTCTTTTTAATTTTTTTTAACTAAAAAAAATAAAACCAATCAACTTGAACAGCCATGACTCGGATTTTAATAATAACTTTGCTATCAAACCTCACTTAATAGTCAAATATCTAAGAGAGTAAATTTTGTAATTTTCTGTAAATTGTTTTTGTTTTGTGCCGATGATAATACTTACAAGGGAAGGAAAGGGGGAGGGTTTTGATAAAGCAAAGGACTCTTTTTTTTTTTTTTTTGTTTTCTAATCTTTATCTAATCGAATCCTTATTCTTATTCTTTATCTAATTAATGGAATGGCTAGCTTATGGCAAGTGCCAATATGTACAACGCATGTGGATATTGTTTTGATTATTATTATTTTTATTATTTATATTATGAGATGTATTTTATATTCATGTAAGCATTTATATCATCACAATAAAACAAAGTAAACCTGAAAAAAAAATTTATGAAAGTGTTTTAAAGACAGAGAACGGTTCAATACTTTCAATGAAAATGGAAGGAAATCAATCTTGGCTTGTTTGAGAGTGTGATTGGGTTGCTTTTCATGTCGAAATGTATTAAAATGATATTTTTTTTGTTTTTTAAAAATTATTTTTAAGGTTAGCGCATTAAAACAATCCAAAACATAAAAAAATATTAATTTTTAACAAAAAAATTTGAATTTTTTAAAAACTCGGGCTAGCCTGTATTTCTAAACGCTGCCTTCAAATAAAATTAAACATCATGATGGTGATGATGATGATGATGATAGTTTAACCATGACATTTGTATTTCCTCAAGTTTTTTTATTAAAAATTATCTTTAATATATTTTCTAAGATAATTTTTATTTTTAATGATATAATCCTACATAAATAAAAAAATGAAAAATATTTAATAATGTTACATAGTTAGCATACATAGTTAACATTAAAATTTGATATAAATCAATAATTAGATTAATTAAACAAATTCAGAAAGCATAAAAATTAAGTGAATAGATTTAGAAAACACAAGGCGTCATTAACTAAATTAAAAATACAATCATAAAAAGAAAAGTTGAATTAAGTTTATTATCATGTAAAGGAGAGGTTTTTTAGTGCAAAGCTTTCTGGGAGCTTAAACTTTAAATTGTTTGCTTGGCGATTTGCTTTTGTCCTTTATGAGCAAATTATATGTACGGGTTTGTTAAAAAAAGAGGAGTCTGTTTAATACGGTGGTGGGTGGTGAAGCGTATTTTTGTAAAAATATTCTTTAATTAAAAAAATATTAATATCATATTTTTTTTTTGGATTAACATGAGTGTGTGGTCCGCTTATGCGTACCTTAACTAATCTCACAGACCCTGAAGTTAACAATCATGTATGCCTCTACTGATTCTGAGATTTGTAAGATTCGAACTGGTGACTTATAGGGAACAAACTTAGAGATTAACCAGTGAACTATACCTCTTAAAGTTATTAATATGATATTTTTTAATTTTTAATATAACACATCAAAATTATCAAAAAATATTTAAAAAATATCAATGTAATAGTTTTTAGATAAAACATAATTTAAAAAATATTTTAAAAAATAAAAATAACATTCGGATTAAAAAAAAAAATCATCTTTTGTTTGTTGCAGAAACAAATAAATTCATGTGCATCACTAGAATCTCTAGCAACTTCACCTGCCCTTGAATTGTCCAAGTTCCTTGTCCATGATGATGTGGTTTCCAAGTGACCAACCTAGGAGAGCGACTTTTGTGTGGTTCAAATTGAAAATAAGGTGATGCTTGTTTTGCGGTGACATTGTATTTTTTTAAAATTTAAAATTATTTTTATTTTTAATTATTTATTTTTTGATGTTTTTAAATTATTTTGGTATATTAATATGAAAAATAATTTTTTAAAAATAAAAAAAATATTATTTTAATATATTTTTAAATAAAAAACATTTTAAAATACATCCAAAGAATATTTTTTTATTAACATAGATGTTCGAGCCAGTTTATATATATTTTAACTAATTCTACAAACTCTAAAATTAATAATTATATAAATTCTCAGTGGCTATGTATTAATAATCATATAATTTTATCTTAAAACTAAAAGAAACCTTTTAATTTCAAGCTGTCCCAACTAGATGGTTACTAAAAGACTATTTAAAACGCTATGATCTATCGGTCAACAATACTATAATCTAACGGTCTAAAATTAGTGTATTGTTGGATACCATATCAGATCATATCAGTTGTTGTTGGTCATCATTTTACTTTTGACCCTAATTCAAACCTTTACGTTGTAATTCTTATCTTACAAAAACGGTATACTAAATAATTCCTTCCGACACGTGCAAGAATGGTCCATGTTTGTAATTCTCACTCGAATTTTATTTTTCGAATCTCGTGGGGCTAACAACTGATCTCCACAGCATTAATTTCTCTATACACACAACTTTTATGATTATAAATCTGCCCCAGTGAAGAAGAAACAATATTCATCCATGTCTGTTTGTTTATAACGTTTTATAAGTAATTTAAAAAAAATATTTTTTTTTAATTTTTTTTACTTTAAATTAATATTTTTTTAGTATTTTTAGATCATTTTCATGCGCTGATATTAAAAATAATTTTTAAAAAATAAAAAAAATATTTTTTAAATATATTTTCGAGTGAAAAACACTTAAAAAAACCACAATCACACACTTTCAAATAGGCTGCATGATCAGCCAGGCAAGCAAATAAATTAAGTATCCATCTGGGCATGCATTTGGAATAATGTTTCCTAAAATTAAAATTTTTTTTTTACTTTGAATTTTGTTTTTGTTATTGGATGCTGATGACCCACCTTCAAATGAAGGTTACCTCTCTCATGTGTCATTATGTTCTAAATAAACTTTCACTTGTATCTATAAAGGAGAAAAGGCAAAAGAAGGCACCTTTGCCAGATAAGTACTCATCAAATGTATGCTACAGTGGTTGGAAATCGTTTGAGTTTGAATTCGTTTTTCATTGCCAAAAACATCTTTAACAAGAGTGAAGAAAAATGTTAAACAAAGGACATGCCATTTTATTTTTTGAGAACGGATTCAGATTCCTAAAGTCTCTTTTTCTCGACAAAGAAGAGACTCAGGGGAAATGGATGCTAATTGAGCTGTGAGGAACATCCTTGATCACTTCATATGTTAGCCTCTAAAAAGTCAAAACCTCAACATGCATCCAGAACTTCATGGTAACATGTTGAAGACAAATGTACATTATCTGAATGTATTGAATAAGCATGAACAACAGAAACATACAAAATTCTTACATTACCTGTCTTTGATAGCTACTTCCATTAACAAAAACATACAAAAGCACACACCCGCACATTCGAAATACCATTCTGAAAGTGAGAATTCTTTGAAGATTTCACTCGTGAATTTTTGTTGCAGAAAGAGCTGGGAATGAAATATGTATTCATATGTGTAATGTTTGAGAAATCAATGAAACGATGTTTAACAACCGGAATGAAATGCGTAGCTAAGAATTTGTAAGTAAACAAGCATTTGACCCTCATTGCCTAAATACTTTATGCCTGTAGAGCAACTGCTACTGCTATAAAGTGGCATCCAGAGCACAAAACGATTACTTAATCAAGTAAGAACATTGCGCACAAGTCACTTGCAGAAAAATGCTTAATCAATTGAAATTCACTTGAAAATATAATTCGTTACATGCATATAATGAGCTAATATCATTCCAGGCAGTCCAGATGCCTGTACTTCATATTTCAACAATGCAATTTGATTGAACTTCATAAAGGAACACTGAACTCCCACCATATCTATGTAATAATTGCAATAGAACATGATAATAGATGCTGTAGTTATTGTCTTTCGAAAATTTTATGGCCTCTCATAATATACCCTTGTAAACATTGCATCTACAAATAAATAAAGAATGCTAATCCTAACCAAGAAAGAGCAGTGTGAGCCAACATGATGTCCATGTGCTAGTTCCGCAAAGCTGGCGACAGGTGCTCCTCGTTGTTGATAGACAGCCAAGAGAATAAATCAACCGCCTCCTTCACTTGCTACCTTGAACACAGAGCATTGAGCAGCACATGAGCCAGCATGAGGTCCACAAAATACTGGTGGCCGAT
>Ga0325401_1000255_pt1 | contig 35591 bp, 31 predicted proteins | sample PopdelMetagenome_FD_205666 | JGI IMG/M metagenome (GOLD analysis project Ga0325401, IMG submission 205666) | Populus deltoides microbial communities from Bellville, Georgia, United States - Xylem-PdKOR-R2 | ecosystem: Host-associated > Plants > Phyllosphere > Stem > Wood/Secondary xylem | place...
ACTTTAAAATTATTTTAAAAACAAATTTATTTTTATATATTTATTTATATATTTTCAACCAAACATATTTTATTATTTATTATATATATAAAAAAAATTTAATAACTACAAATATATATCATATATTTTAAGTTTATAATTTAAGACTGATACACAATATATCTAGAAAGCTATCCAAACACTATCTTATAAATTATTGAGGATTCGAGAAGGAAGAAAACACTATCCTATAAATTATATAGGATTCGAGAAGGAAGAAAAGACAGATCAAATATTATTCAATAGCATTTAGTTATTATCTCAGAAATTAAAAAATAAATAAAAAAACACAACAACATATACCTTTTATCCGTTCGGTTAAAATGACAAAAATTCATTTCAAAATTATCCTAGAAGTACTTATTTTATAGCCTTGCCCTCCAACGAAACTATTCTGACACCGTAAACAACCTAAAGTATTATTTAATCCACATATAAAAACTTTCTACGGGATTTGGTGATTTTTCTTAAGCTTCTACATTCCAAAAACTTGCGATGGGACTCGGTCAAAAAAAGTTCAATATAAAAAACAATTTGTTTAGCCCCTGCTGCATTCAACCAGCTGCACCTTGCTTGAAACCAAAACACCAAATTCCTTCCAGTTCCAGGTCAACAAGACGTCCATCCCTTTATCCAATCAGATTTTCCATCATAAGGCGTTTAAAATGTGAATTCGCAGAACAGATTCTTTCTCATGATAGAAATTGTTGTGTAAATGGATCAAAATTTGGAACTGTTTTCTATTAATACTCGTTACCAATCGAGCTAAACAATTAAGCTGTTTCACATCCATTCTAGTTGCACAATCAGAGTAGCCGATAACCCAATCCAGGCAGAACCAGGGGTCAAAAAAGAATTCCAGGACACCAACAATAAACTAGTTGCCATTCTTCTATTCTGGTTTATGCTTTCTTCATTTGGAGTAGCAAGCCTCTCCGAGATGTGACTTTTGGACTTCTTCTACTCAGAACTGCAAAACCCAAATAAGATATATCAGATCCCAAAGGCGATGAAACAAGGAGAAAAGAAAGCAAAATATGCTAGCACAGGAGCTTCAAACAATCCACTTTGTTAACCTATAGGAACTAGAACGCAGAAGCATCGCACCAGATCGCCATCTCTTCAACAGCCATCATAGACAAAGGAAATGTAGGCAGAGGATACATTGGACATGCCAGCATAGGCTTAAAGCGTCCCTCGAGCCACGGGGAAATGAAACAAAAGAGGAAAAAAACAAAAAGAAAGAAAGAACACGAATTAAAAGGGAAAAGGAGACATGGAGATGGACAACAAATTTAACAGCTTATGGATATCTTGAGATGCTACATGATACAATAATAGCAGGAGAGGAGAGACAGAAATTAAACAAAAAAGGAAACGACTGATTGCTTTTGGCTCATCATCCTCTACAAGGGCATTGTTATGTTCTTGGGAAACCCCGTGAACCAAGTATCTAATCCTTCCGACTTCCACGCACCAAAATCATCCATATTTTCAAGAGGAAAAAACATTAACTGTGCAATTTTCAAACTAAAATAAACACCATTCAAGCATTGCCTACAAGTCCCAACTCCATGAGCAAGAAGAAAAGGAAACTAAAATTAACAAAAAAAAAGAGGATAAATTATAAAGATATATGCAAATAAGAAACAAAAAATCAAACATCATTGTGTAGTAAAGTTCCAAACTGAAATAAGGAAAGTTTTAGTTGAACTTACACTATACAACCGAGTATTTTCCTGGTTGAGTTCCACCAGGAAGTTGGTATGTCTGGTTCGTGATGTCTTCCAGAACACGTTTTAGGTCAGCTTTTGCTCTCTTGACAGACTGTTCAGTAGGACCCTCGATGAACAAGTAGAGCTTGCGCTCTCCTGGTCCCGGCACCTTGCCTGGTGGAAAAAACTGCCCCCTGGTAGTAATGGCAGCCCCAGTCCAATCTGAAATTGGGCCCAATGTTTCCTTGTGGGTAACCTTCCACCGAGCATTTTGGGGAAAATCATTGATTTCCAGCTCTGCTTCATAATGTTCAGGCATTGCATCAGCTTGGATCCTTGCCAGGTTGTGTTGCAAATTCATGGCAGCTGCAAGTGCTGCTGCCCTGGCTGCCCCTTCATTATTTGGAACAAAAGGCAGCCCAGTAACAGAAACAACAGCTGGACCTGGATTGGGAGGAACAGGCAATCCACCATTGGAAAGCAATTGAGCAACAGAGTGAGAAATTGGTGGTGCAGGCATGGGGACTTTTGAGACAGCAGCAAGAGCAGCTATCTGCTGAGCAAGGGCAGTCTGCTGCGAGACGTCACCGACTGACTTCCGAACAACTTCATCTTCATCTTCTGAATCAGACTTCTCATCCTCATAGCCATATTCTTTTGCCTGTGCTTTCTTTGCTGCCATTCTCTTTTCATCCTCCTCTTCATTGAATTTAAAACCACTTCCACCATAACCTGTTCCATGGGCTTGCTCAAGACCCTGATTCACTTTTGCCATAAAACCATCAGCAAGAGCTTTCAAATCTTGTGGAACAACTTGCTCAGAGAGTTCCAACGCTTTTACAAGATCTGGTGCATATCTCGCATCATCCTCGGAGATAAATGTGATGGCACAGCCTTTGCGACCAGCTCGGCCAGTCCGACCAACACGGTGAACATAATCCTCATAGTGGTTTGGAACATCATAATTGATCACCAATTCTAGATCCTTCACGTCTAAACCTCTGGCTGCAACACTTGTTGCAATCATCAAATTGCAGACATTGGTCTTAAAATCCGAAATGGTGGATTCACGATCTGTCTGATCCTTAGCCCCATGAAGTGAGAGGCAAGGGTAACCAAACTTCAGTAAGTTCCTAAACAATGAATCACATTTGTCCTGTGATTGGACAAATATCAAAATTTTTCCCTTCTGGTACCATTCACCAAGTAGTTCTAAAAGCCTAAGCCACCTTTGATCTTCTGTTCTTAACTCAACCAGCTGAGTGATGTCCTTATTCACCACACTCCTCCCACCAACCTGTATTTCCACAGGTTTGTTCAGTACTTTACGAGCCAAAGTTTCAACCTGTCGAGGGAAAGTGGCAGAAAAGAGTACAGTTTGACGATCTGGGCGAATATTCTGGACAATTCTAGTGATTTGAGGTTCAAACCCCATGTCAAACATCCGATCAGCTTCATCCATAACCAGATATGTAACTCGGCGAAGATTAGTGATTTTTCCTCCACTGGTGCACAGTATGTCAATCATTCTGCCAGGAGTACAGACAACTATCTCTGTCCCCCGTTTTAATTCACTAATTTGTTGGGCAACACCAGAACCTCCATAAACTGGCACGCATCTGATATTCAGGGCCTTAGCAAATTTCTTTATATCGCTGTGGATCTGCTGCACAAGCTCCCTTGTGGGTGCCATTACAAGCCCAATCGGTCCTTCTCCAGCTTCCACAGGAGGCTGGTCCTTGATATGCCTCAGCATTGGCAGCACAAACGCAAGGGTTTTGCCTGAACCAGTTTTTGCAATGCCTATGCAGTCCCGGCCACTCATGATTATAGGCAGGGCCTGAGCTTGAATTGTCATTGGCTTCTCATAATTAAGTTTCTTTATTGTCTCTAGAATTTTACTTGTGAGTCCTGTCTGGTGCCAGGTTTTAATTGGTTTTGGCACATCCTTTCCATGTAATTTTAACTCCAGTTCTTTCCTACATGCAACAACCTCCTCAGGAGTCATCCTCGAGATCTCCTTCACTTCAATATAGAAATTCTTCCGGAAAGGATTGTAATCAATCTTTGAGTGGTCAACAATGGACAGTTTCTCAGCTTTTGTTTTCTTCACCCTCTTCATGAACTCGTCATCATCCTCCTCTTCTAGAGGATCTTCACCATTTTCAAGATCCCCATAGTCTGAATCAGAATCTTCCCCTGGAACAATTCTCCCTAGAGATTTATGAGAGCCTTTCTTCCTCTGTTCTCCATTGATTCGCTCTTCCTTCTTATCCTTATTCTTCAAGTCTGTTTTATTGTCATCGGCAGTATGAGTAACCAGAGTACTGTTTAGCTTCTCAACCTCAGGTAACACCATAGAATTCATAAAAGCATCAAGTGGATCCATTTCCTCATCCCCATTAACAGCATCATCCTCATTTTGTGGAGCAGAGATGTCATTCTCAGTGTCCACTACCATTGCATCTTCAACCTCTTCATCAGGTTTTGCATTTTCCTCCAGGTCCATATCCGTCTCAGATTTTCCAGTGGGAGGTGCTTCTTCATCGTCAGATTCTCCTTCAAGAGTCCAGGTTTTACCAGTCTTGGGTTCATTAACATTAGCTTCTTCCCCATGCTTTTCTCTCTCAGTTTCTTCCTTCTTCCTCCTTAGCTCTTGCCATTCCTGGACTCTCCTCCTCCTCTTCTCCATCTCCTCGTCCAATTTCTTCTGCTCCTGTTCTAACTCCTCTTCTCGGGTTTTAATCACATTCTTATCAGAGTCCTCCTCGTCACTCTTTTTCCTCGGGATCTCTTCACTGTTATCCCTGTGCCTGTTTGACCTGCTAATGCTCTGTTCGCGCACTCTCTCCTTGTAGTCATCATCATCTCTTCTTCGCCGTTTCTTATCACGATCCTTGGAATCATCATCACTGTCACTGCTCAATTCCCTACACTTTTCCCTTTCCCTAGTCCTCCTCTCCCTTTCTCTCTCCCTCTTCTCCCTCTCCCTTTCTTCTCTGTCACGCTCCTTCCTCTCCCTTTCTCTATCTCTCTCCCTTTCACGTTCCCTCTTCTCCCTTTCCCTTTCTCTTTCCCTATCTTTCTCTTTCTCCTTTGCCCTCTCCCTCTTCTCCTCTCTGTCCTTGTCCCTATCCCTCTTCTCCTCTCTGTCCTTGTCCCTATCCTTCTTCTCCTCTCTGTCCTTGTCCCTATCTCTGTTCCTGTCCTTAGCTCTCTCTTTATCACCATCCCTACTCCTTGCTGCTCTATCCTTATCCCTGTCTCTATCCCTGTCTTTATGCTTCTCTTTCTCCCTTTCCTTTTCATCAGAATCACTACTCTTGTCTCTCTCAGAACGCCTGATGCTTTCACGTTCTCTCTTCTCTCTGTCTCGATGCCTCTCTCCATTCCTGTCCCTGTCCCTGTCCCTATCTCTATGACTCCTCTTTGAATCCTCTTTCTCCTCCTTCCGTTCCGAATCATCTTTTCTAGATTTATGTTTCACGTCCTCCATAATTACTCGCTCGCTTACTTATTTTAATGCTCAGTCAATGAAACATCAATAAGCATAACCGATCCCCCTGCTTCTAATATAATACGCCGAGTTCTTTCTTCCCCTTGGGGTCTAGCCAGTCAATTAAGAATAAAATCAAATGGAACACTTGGAAATAAACCCTAGCACGTAAATGAACAGAAAATGCAAATAAATTTCAATTGTGGCCACAAAAAGCTTACGGCGGTGCAGCCAGCCAGCCACCCAACTACGTTAATAAACCACCCGATTCAAGATTAGATTGTATCAGTCATCGAAGAAGAAGAAGAGCAAAGAGATGAGAACAGATTACTAGAGGAAAAGAAAAATTACCTGAAACGTCTTTGAAAATAAAGAGAGAAAGATCTCTCGAAAACCCTAATTGCTTACTGCCACTTGATTTTAGGGATCGATCTTCCTTTCCGTTCTTCTCTTCGTTTTTTCCCGTGTTCGTGTTTATATTAGAAGGGCCGGCCTCTTTTATGCTGTTAAGAGTTAAGACTCCACGCCCCTCGCCGGATGCTGTGTAACGGGCCAGTTGGTGAATGAGGATTCCGTTTGGTTTGCATCTGGATTGGACTTGGGCTGGGTACATTTGAGAAGTGGGCCCTTGACCCAACAAAGACAGAGATGGGGCTAATATTTTGATTCTCTAATATCAAAAACAGGATTTAATCGGTCATGACCAACCACCTTGTCTTGGGCAATAATTGCTCCTTCTCTCCAAGAAAACTGAGACTTTTTTTTTCTTTTTTTAAATTGCATGATTAAGGGCATGTTTATATCGGTTTTAAAGGGTAAGTCTTTCTGTTCATGTAAATTGACATTGCTCATGGTTATATAAATGTCCTGGATAAAAGATTTTAATTTTTCAATTTATTATTTAATTAAACCTTAAGAATACACGTGCTTACTGTACTTACAACACGTGCTTGCTGTAACAACATCTCACGACAAACCTTGATCACCCAAAGGTTTCCAATCCATTAAATAAACTTGTTCAGGGCATCTCAACACAAAATTATCAACCGCCTCCTCTCCAATTTGGAGCCCTCCCTCGTGAATTTAGCACCTCATCAATGGTACTCTCAAGTTTTGTTGGCAAGGTTCAAAGCCTTAACCACAGCCAAATGGGGTTAAAAAGATGAATTTCCTTATTTATCATTTTTTTTATAAAAAAAAAATGGAATTTTGTTAGCTAATGTAGGAAAGGAAGGAAGGGCACAATCGGAGAAACACAAGGGCAATATGGTCTTTATAGGGGGCACGGTAAGATCAGCATCAGCCCCGCAATAAAAATGCGTCCAGCCAGGTGTTTGATTTCCTCGAGAGTCAAAGGAGATTTATTTATATCAAAGCAGAGAGGGAAAGAAAAGAAAAATCCTCACTCCCACCCCACAGCCATGGATTTGCTCCCCTACTTTCCTCCTCGTCTCTGCTCTCTCAACAATTAACCCCGTCTTCGCCGATAAATTCGAAAGAATTCGCAAATCGAACCGTCCTTCCCTTGGGTCTGGCACTGACCACACCATATCTTCTACGCTCGTCGGATAAGAATCGATTTCACCCTTCTCTGCCTTCCTCTTCACCTGCATTGCCCGCTTCTGCTCAAATTCAAACCTTAATACGCTGCCGTTTTCTCTCTCCTCTCTCAACCTCCGCCTCTCCAATCTCCGAAAGGCAAGCTTTTACCACTTATTTATTTATTTATTTGCCCTTTATTTTGAATCTTGAATTGTATAACAGTTAGGTTTAAACATTGAAAATCCTTTAAAAAAAAAAAAACTAGAATTGGATTTTTGGGAGTGATAATTCTTTTTTTAAAATTATTATTATTTTTCTTCACAAAATATTTTACTAGAGGCTAACGTGAATTATCCCTATATTTTATTTGTTTTCCAAAAAAATATTAATTTAATTTAGTTTAATACGAGGTAATATAAAAATAAAATTAGTATCAATTCGTTATATTTGCTTACAGGGTGAGCTGGCCCCAAAAGAAATAATATTAATGAGCGAAATGGAAGATAGTGAAATGGCTACGGTACAAGATTTACTGGTAGACTCGGAAGCTAAGAAGCCGAGTGAGGCCTCTGTTAAAGAGCAGGAAGAAACTGCTGATGCTTCAGTGGAACAAAAGTCGAATGAGAATGGGCAGACATCGGTTGCTGACGATGACCACACTGTGACTTTGGCAACTGATGTTCCTATGAGTGATACTCAAGCTTTGCCTAATGAGAAAAATGATACGGATGAAAATATTAATCAGCAAGCGGGGGAAGAGAAAACTGATGGAGATGATGGTGGCTGTGTTCAAAATCAGCCACAAACTGCTACTCCATCGACCCCGAGGAGGCATGCGACTCCTAAAGCAAAGCAAGATAGTGCGGCAAAGTCCAAGAACGTGTGGACGGATATTAAGGTAATTGAAACTGCCATCCAAATGCTTGGAATCTTGGAAGTGGATGTAGTGTTTGTGATGGAATGATTATATGTTGTTTGAAATGTAGATGGGGGAGGCTGATGTTGCAGGTACCCCAGAAGAGCGAGCTGCATTCATGAAGGAGCTGGAAACTTTTTATAAGCAGAATACCATGGATTTCAAGCCCCCTAAGTTTTACGGGGAGCCATTGAACTGCCTGAAGTAAGTTTTATGTGAAAATAGTTTGAGTTTTTTTCTAATGATAAGTATCTGGCTTGTAGGTGTGAGTTAATATTGTCGTGTTTCCCCTGGGAATTAGGTTGTGGAGGTCTGTGATCAAACTGGGTGGCTATGAAGTGGTATGTGTATTTTCTTCCGCTGTTCAGTACCATTTTTCATTTTCTGTGGGTTTTAGGCTTTGGCAGCAAAACATTTCTGCACATGAATGGATTTTGAAGTTGTATGTTAAGCATGGTTTCTGGAATTGGTTCAAGAAATATGAAAACCTTGCAGCAGAAACTGTTACACTGAATCAGTAGTGTTGACTATCTACTACTGGAAATTTAAATATCCCACATTTGTGGCTAGATCAAATTATAAATAAGCAAAGGGATTAAGAGTAGCATTAGTAGTTGCTTGAAACATATCAGGTTACTGTGCTCCTGTTGTCGAGCATAATGGGCTTTGTGCTTCAAAACGCCTGCATGTGCTGACAGCCTCTTTTTTCTTATCATGTCTGGAACAATGTAGGTTTGTCCTTTTGATTGGGAGTTTAAAAGTTAATAAATTTATTTCTATTCCTCCTCAAAACTGAAAAGCACACCTGCTTTTACAAACTGCAACTAATTTTGAGAGGATTTTGGCATTCTCCTCACATTGGTTAAATGTAGGATAATGAAAGGCAAAAAATTGAAGCAATGATTACATCGAACAAAATTGAGAATCATTCATAATGGATGAGATTAACCAAAAGATAAGGGACATCGATGAGAATGGTTGGAGAAGTATGGCACATCCAAAGAAAATCAGTATCGTTAGCAGAGAAAATGTCAGCATTTTATGAACTTGCTGTTACAGAATTCTTCTTAATAATAAAGCATAAGGGCTTGATTTTTTGTTTGACCTGGGAAATAATGAAGAAAATGCTCGATCTCCATCCAGCTTCTGGAGTAAAAACATGTGGATACGTGATATGTTTCAGGATCTTAACATCTATATAATTCTAGAAATGTAATGGAGTACTTGTAGTTACACAGTCCTGCCCCTTACATGATACCTTTTGTGTTTATGCGCCTGTATTATTTTCTTCCGATCTTTTTGTGAATAGAAACATCTGATTAAAAAATTTGAGTATGAAAATGCAGGTTCAATGCACTTATATGCTGTATTTCAATTGCTCTGTACTTCAACACTATATTTCATGGATTTTCAGGTGTTTATTGCCATTAACTTATGACAGCTGCTTTTGATCTCTCATATATGTAGGTTACTGCGAACAAGTTGTGGCGGCAAGTGGGAGAGTCTTTCCACCCTCCCAAGTGAGGAAGGATAATTCTTTTAAGCAATCTTGTACAATTTGCATGGTTTATCATAGGATTATAAAGCCAAGTCTTTTTTAAGTAATTTGTAAAATCTGCATGGATTTGGCATGGGATCGTTAAGCATTTTCAGTTACAATTCTTTTCAGTATTTTCTTTTTACGCCGCAGACAGTTGCCATAACCTTCTTTCTGATCTTTGCATCTTGGTTGCGGGCTATGAATGGGTGGCAATAATTTATATGGATGGCTAAAATCTGGAAAAAAATTATCGTTTAATTCATCCAACTTTTCTCTGTCTCTCACAGGACCTGCACAACGGTGTCTTGGACATTCCGTATTTTCTATGAGAAGGTAATTGCTTTTTTTCTCTTCTTTTCTTTCTTTCTTTGTTGGGTGTTTATTTATTTTATTTTTTTTGTGGTGAAAATGCTCTATGTATATATCCATTTTGTACTCAGTAACAAGTGTTGGAACTCGATGGGTTAGATAAAACCCTAAAATAAAACTTTGTTTTGTTTTCCTCTAATATGGAAGTTGTCAGTGTTGAAAAGTGTCCAGGCTTATCTTTTTTGGAATTGAAGTGAGTTTAGCTGTCCTTATGTGGATGATTTAAAAACTAAGTGGCGGACCAATGGATTGTTGTTCTCTGTTTGACTTTCTTGTAATTCTATTCCTGATCCTTCATTTACTGCAGGCACTTCTGGAATATGAAAAGCATAAGAAGGAAACTGGTGAGCTTCAACTTCCTAGTTCACCCTTGCATCAGGCTACTAGTGTTGAAAAGGAGGTAAACTTCTGTTGTTGCTTTTTTTGTTTGACTGTAGCATTTCCAAAATCTTTTACCTGCTAAAAAAGAGAGAATCACTAGAGCCTGTACAGAACTGCTCAGTGCTATTGAATAAAAGCTTGGCTTGTGCTCGTTCATTTGCAATTGAATTGAGGTTGCTAAAGTAGACTTCATTTGTTACAAATACAGGGAGCAGGCAATCATTTGATATTATTGTAGCATGTGTAGATTTCTATTTCAAAATTACAACTTGTGCTACATATGGTCACAGAGTTTTATTTGATGAGAGAAAAGTGCACTCTATGATTAAAAGCTATTAAAGTTTTCACAGTTCACTAAAATCCATGCATCTTTTTGGTTGTGTACATGCACATAATGTAATTGATCAATTGGATTTCTGGCACAAAAGATGATAGTCTGTTACACTGGATGAAACAGGATGATAAATCCTGGCATATTGCTGAACGTGAAATCTGTGTGCATCACTATATGGATGCTTCTGCGAAGTGATCAATTGTTATTGTTAGTGTTTGTCTCTTGTCAGCCATACAAATTGCTGATAAACCATACTGGATTTAACTTAGTTTTGCTTATAAACTGTTAATACTCAACTATGAGGAAACCACAAGATGAGGAGAAAACCAGAAGCCTATGGCTAGTGCAAGTATAAATTATGTATTTTCTTAAGCTCAGGGAAAACAATGTTTTTATTGGAATTCATATACTGATGATTTTGTGAGCTGAAGTTGTTTGGAACAAACTAGTTTGGTAAGAGTTAAGTTCTATGGTTTCTGGTTCTCATTCCTTTTGTCCCTGGTTTCCTAATTTGTACTTTTATTCATCCCCCCCCCCCCCCCCAATCAGGCAAGTGGGTACCAAGCGCCTGGATCTGGCAGGGCAAGAAGGGATGCTGCTGCTCGTGCTATGCAGGGTTGGCATGCCCAGCGTCACCTTGGACATGGTGAGGTTAGCGAGCCAATTGCTAAGGTTTGTTGTGACAATAACATACACTTCCTTTTATATTTATATTTGTGCAGAACATTGCGGTGAAATGATGCTTTTCATTTCTCCTGAGCAGGTCAAGAGCTTAAATTTTGCAAGGCGTGAAAAGCCTCTCAAAAGTATCGGTACAACTCCTAGATTGAAGATCTTCCTAGTTGGCATGTTTTTGACACAAACATACATTTTTATTTTTATCCCGGTTTTCTGAGATAGGTTTGCACAGACAGAAGACAACTAACTTGGAACTTGCCGAGAGACCTATGAATGCTGAACCAGATAAGGAGTTAAGATTGTTCATCATTCCTTTTCAACTTATTTTCTCAGTTTTGTTCACCACTGTATTCGTACTATATATTAAGTGGTCATTAGATGATCCTACTGTTTCTTATGACGTAATCTTTCAGCACAGTAGCAACTGTAGATTGTGTCTTTCAACAATTGAACCATGACTTATTTATAGCTGTTCTCTTAGGTTCTTGGTTTCAAACTACCACTGGAAAAAGAAAAAAAAATCATCCATAAAATGTGATCAGTCCAAGAAGTGCCCTGTTTTACACCTTGCTGCACGCATGATATAAGATGTTTTCTTTTTGAGGCTAAATGTTTTTCCTCTTATTAGAGTGGATGCTGAAATTGCTGATATTGGCCCCCCTGCTGATTGGGTGAAGATCAATGTGCGGGAAAGTGTAAGCATCTGCTGTTTTCCTTTCTCATAATTTCTGTACTCCTGAGCCTTTTCGATTGAATGCCTGACCTAGTTGTCAAGTTCATTCCACTATAGCTTACTGACTAATATTTGCCCCTATACACAGAAAGATTGCTATGAGATATATGCTCTAGTCCCAGGACTTCTCCGTGAAGAAGTAAGCACCTTCTCTTGATTTTGCCCCTTCTCATAGTTTGTCTCTCCTGTTCTCATTCTTACCTCCTTGATGATATTTATAGATAGAATGCACCGTGCCATGCTTGGCAATAACAAGTTAGTGAGCTAGTTTTCTGATCTCTTTATTTGGTTGTACACCAAGCAAAGCTGGTTCTTTCTTTTGCACCAGGACAATAGTTGCAGGAACTAAAGATGTTTGTTCTTTCATTTTTAGAACTTGAATTATTCATTAGTAATATTATTATTGGCTATATCACTCGGCCTAGAATATGCATGAAATGGCTTTTTTTTGGTGGATCAGGTTCGGGTTCAATCAGATCCTGTTGGACGTCTGGTTATAACAGGTCAACCAGAGCAGCTGGACAATCCTTGGGGTATAACACCATTTAAGAAGGTATTGTTTTCTTTTTCCCAAAAGAATAATAACTTTAAAAGAAGAGAGGTGCTTCTGCTTTATAATCTTTGACTGGAGTAAATGGTACTTCTGTTCCAATATGGATTCACGATGACTTGCCCAAGGGAGGGCTGGCATCAGTGAGAGAATGGGAATCATTTATTTATAACTATGACATGGGGGTGTGAGAAAAATTAGTCACCGACTCTGCCAGCAGTTGGATCATTCATTATGTAAAGCATCTCTTTAGAAGGTGAAATTGTTTGTGGTATTTGTGTGGTTGGATTGGCAGAATGTTCTGTGGTGATGACCTATTGCTTTAAAATATTTTACTTATATGTGAAAAACATTTGAAATTGTCTTTTTTGGTCAGGTTGTGAGCTTACCTACAAGAATTGATCCACTTCAGACATCTGCTGTTGTTAGCTTGCATGGGCGACTCCACGTTCGTGTCCCTTTTGAGCACGGATCAGCTTGACTTTCCTTCTTGTGTGAGTCGGACATCGATTAACTTTTCTAGGTAGAAATCATAAATTTTGGGAGAGACAGACAAAGGCTTGAAAGGGAATAACTGGGATTGTTTTTGTTTCTCTCACCTTGTTAAAGTAGCTCTAACTACTGAACTTTGTAGATGCCAGCTTATTATGTGCAATGTGAAGATCTGTTAATTGTAAAACTGATGCATGTCATTGGGAAGCCATATTGATCCTGTGGCTGGAAACCCTGTGTACGACTGCGGTTATAAATAGCTGGTGGTAGCAGTTTCAATTGATCCTGTGACTGAAAACCATTCCCATGGCATTTTCAGAAACCAGTTTGTGACAAACTTATGCCAGATACGTTTCCTGCCTTGGCGACGGTGACCTGATCCAAATTCCCATTGTTCTGTTTTTGTTTTAAATATACAATATGATTGGGAAGATGGTAATGATGCCTGAAAGTTGCTGCGCTTAGGCACAATATTCCACTCCAGCCTTCTCCTGGACAAACTGCACGCTTCGGAGCTTGATGTTTCCCATGTAATTCCGTCTGACAGGGCAGCGGTCTTCTGTATTTTAATCAAAAGCAAAATACAAACTAACCCCTATCTATGGACGCAAGATTTTTAGCTGCAAAAAAGTAAATGATGCCATGAAAGTTAAATTTACAACAGTAGCCTATAAAAGCCATGAAAATGAACAATGAAATAATTCCCTCGATTCACGTTCTTAATGTATTTACCCTAATTTGGGTCTTATTGCCTCTTGGATTTCTTAAATTTTGTCATCTAGATAAGAAAAATTTGGATTCGGATTGTGATCTAACGTGTGAGATATATAGGGATATAAACAAAGATATTAAAATAAATTGTTTTAATAAAATAGTTTTGGAATATATCTATTGTTTCTTAAAATATTTTTTATTTAAAAATATATTAAAATAATAATATTTTTTATGTTTTTAAAATTTATATCGAATCTGAAAATATTAAAAAATAATAATTTAAAGTTAATTAATTTCTTTCAAAAATATTTTTAAAAAAAAAAAAAACAGTACATAAATATCACCCGCACATTAATTATTTTACTTTCAATTTTATTTCCAAGTGTTTGACATAATTGGCAGGTTTTATCACATAATAGAAAGCTGACACACGTATGATGATCCATGACTCTGCCTTAGGAGCTAAATGAACCTTTACAAACGCGGCTGCCATTGTTTTATCATGTGGTTAATTAATTGCTGAGCATTTTCTAATTGAGGCTTTACGATTAGCTCTGATGGGAAATTAAACCATGCATCATCCTGAGTTTCTCTATACATTTAGCCCTTCCCGTAACTTCTGTAGATTGTAGCAAGTGAATTGGCCGATATTATCATGAGGAATATTTATGTATATATATATAAAAGAAGCTAGAGATTTCTCACCACCTATTTCTTACTGCACCAGTAGAAATCATGAAAGGACCTCTCTCTCTGAAATCATGCATATGCTTCTTTCGCCTTTAATTTATCCTAAGCATATATACTCCGTCACCTCCCACTTTTATAGCTTGAATTCGGCTCCAGACTTTTATAGGAAGATATTGGAAAAAGGGTGGGTGGGGAGGGAGGGAATCCAAGACCTGCTGCTGCTTGCTTGCATGCATGCTATAGTAAACTTACAGTACTGTACTACAAGAAAGCATGCCCTAAACAGGCCCTAATACAGTGCACTGACATTAATGGTGTCGGAATTTCACTGTAGAACATAACATTAACAGTACTTTTTGGGCTTCCCTAGCAACAGGAGGGGGGAAGATGCGAAGTGTCATGATGATTAACATGCCTACTCGCTGTGTTTTCCCACAACATATATATAGAATTCATATATAATACCTGCGATCGAGAATATATATATGTTGAAACCATAAGGAAAACATACACATCTAGATCATGCAAGAATTCGATTCATTTATATATCAAAATTAAGGAGGAGAAAAGATAGGTTCTGCAACAAACATGAACCTCTATTGCTTTAACCATATATACTATTCAGTAGAGTGATGACTAGAGTCTTCAGCAACAAAAAAATATTTCTTCTCTAATCTCTTCTTCTTCTATTTAGTTAATAACAATTAATTGAGTAAAGATCCCAGGGTCTTAATTGAGGCGCTATATCAACCAAAAACAGAAAAAGGAAAAGGAAAAAAAAAAAAGTGTTTCATGAGCTGTTGCATTAGTATATATACATATATACTGCTGGGATGAAAAACATTCTATAACTAATATTCTTAATTAAGAGTTGGTAATTATATATACACGCCAAAGCAAATCGTGCATGGTCAAAGCAAGAGCAGGCCTTCAAGTTTAAATCAAGATATCGTCATATATATCATGTTGAAATATTAGCTGGCTATATATAGCTAGTTAGATATTCATATAATTAATTAGTTGTATAATGTTGGTCCTAAGCTTTTTCTTATTCAATGTGTTTGTGCGTATGGTTAATCGAAGAATTAAGAAGGTACATGTAGTGTAATTAATATTGTGCGTGCATAGACCAAATTACAGGCAAAACAAATACAAAAGACTCTGGTGCACATGTGATGTGAGTGCACCATGAGAAGAATATTGTAGCAAAGGTAAAAAGAAATCAAGCCACTGCAGGGAGTTGGGGTTATGATTCTTAAATCTTTTCTGCAATGCAGCTGATCTAGCCAGATGGGTTTGGGGTAAATTAATTAATTCTTTTTTAAAAAAGAAAGAAAGATGAATGCTTAATTCAAAAGTTTCCCTCTTTTCAAGTTCAACAAAAAAAATGTCATATATGGTTCCAGCAGACTTTTTTATATGTTGTTGTGGACACTCAGATAACTGCTAGAGGCTCAGGGTAGCATTTATATGGAGAAGATATGTTTTTATTCTATGCTTAATTTATGTTTTGAAAATATATATAAAAATTCATTCTAAAATTATCTTAAAAAGATCATATTTTTAGCCAAACATGTTTATGTTTTTTCTTTTTATATTGATCTCGATCTTCTGTTGCACTAACGAGACACAACGTCGACCTGGTTGTTTGACTACTGCAACAGTAGTATTGTTAACTAGTTTCATCATATCTTGTAACTGAAGATAAGATCGAAAAAGCTTTCCAGTTTCTGCTGCTGCTGCTGTAACGCTTGGTGAAAACAAGAATTAAGTGTAAGTTGGGCACGCGAGAGACAGATATAGAGAGAGTAAAAAAGAGACACCTTAATTAGCTAGGGCATCTACTGTTCTCGAAGTTCAGAACTAGGTTTTTTTCCTCTCTTTAATTTCTTGTAAATGGAACAACAGGCTTTTAAGGTTCTTCACTGCTGCTTTTCCCCAGGTGGGTAAGCAGAAATAAAATAAAGGAAGAAGACATGGGCACATGCAAGACAAATAAGATATATGTATGTACAACTGCAGTACTTTGGGGCTAGCCTAGGAGTGATCTTTATTCCGGGGTTCCATGCCTTCAAACAAAGAAGATAATTCTAAAAACAAAGGATGTACTCTAATTAATGGACTAATTGAGAAAAAAATCAGTGTGCTAGGTTGTATGAATATTAATTTGTTATATGACATAATATTATTAAAGGACTGGTGTATCCGGAAATTAAACTCCCACCAGTGTATTATTAATTAATTTGAAGAAGAAATTCATAAACTGATCGATGCAGCACATTTTTCTATTCTAATACAACAAAAACCATATGATATTTCTTGCACAGGAATTATGTATATATTAAACCCTAGCTGGCCAGAGTTGTGCATCAAACTATATAAATATTAATTATTGATCGACCTGATTAAGCAATTAAAAAGCGAAAGAAAGGAAAAGGAACGAAACCAAAAACCGAAAGTGGTTTATACATGAAGTTATACTTACTGACCTTGACAAATCTGTGAATTTCATCGCTCTAGTTCCTATCTGGGTTCCAAAGGAAGTGATACCAGGCAGCCTCCATGAATATACTTCTTCTTCTATTCCTTTTCCCCTTGTCAATGAAGAAATTAGGAGACCGATCTCAATCTTTTTGGCCACCAGAACATCACATCAGGGCCAAGTTTATATATTAATACAAAATATACACTAGCAAGTTGATTGCTTTATGTATATATATATATATATTCCCTTGAGCATTGATTGCTTCATCGTCAATTATTCAAAGCTGATCACCAGAAAGTCTCTTACGCAAATTCTGAAGCTAATAATTTTTTCCTAACATCATCACTCGTTGGAAAAAAATAAAAATAAAACCCTTTTTACCCTAATCAAAATGGAGGCCTTGAAGCATTTCCACCCCATGATCCAAACAAATCAGCTGAAAATGGATAGGTCCCATGATGAGCTCCTCCCATAGGAAAAAAACCACCTCCTCCAGTGCTGCTGCCTCCTCCACCATCACCCATTATCTGTCCACCACTTCCAGTCACACCCGAGTTCTGAGAAGCCGTGGGTTGAACCTGCACCGCCCCAGCTTCCTCTTGATCATCCAAAGGCAAACGCTCAAAAACTGCATTAGCAAAAGATGCAGCCATCAAAACCACAGGACCTGCAGCCATTAAGAGCCCCACAACATTCCCTCCAACAACCTGTCCTTGTCCACCAGACAAAAATATCGACAACCCTCCCGCACCAGGTGGCGCAGGTGGAGGAAGCACGGTTCCAGATAGAGAAAGGATCTCAAACCTTCCGTGCAAAGTAAGCACACTCCCCGCGGGAGAAGCTGGCTGCCTTAAAGTAACATTAGCAACACTCCCACTCCCACTAAGAACACAAACTCCTATCCCTCTCTTCCTCGCATAATTGGACACACTTTCCACTATATCAGCACCACTAGACACCTCAAGCACATGGGATCGGAGGGCATTAGGGCTGTCCCGTGTTACAATAATGGGCGGCTTCGGTTTGTTCTTGGAACCAGCTGGACGGCCTCTAGGACGGGAACTAGGATTGGTCCCACCGCCCCCAGAGCTAGTGCCAGAAGTAATCCTATCCGGGTGATGATCACTAGTTGCAATTGGCTTGGCATGATCTGGTGAAGGGGTGTTGTTTTCTTTAGAATCAGAAGAAGGAATGGTTGAAGGTCTTTGAATCAGATGAAGTTCAGGTCTGAGAAGGTTGTGGTTGTGATGAAGGTAGCGAGAGTTATTACCTGTAGAAGTTGATTCATAACCAGCCATGGTGGCAGTCCTTGCCACATCTATTCTCTCCCACCACTTGCTATTATTTGCCAGCTTTAATTTGATCTCTTCTTCTTCTTCTTCTTCTTCTTCACTTCTTCTCTTTTGATCTCTCTGATTTCGTCTTTACTTAAATAATTTATGCTAGAAAATATACTTCAGATCATCGAAACCAGAAGATAAAAAAAATTTCATGTCATGATTTTTCCAGAGAAATTGAAAAAATATTAAAAAAAACATTGAGAGATCAGAGGAATTAATATATACTATCAAATATATGTTTTATAGCAAGTGAAAACAAAAATTAGACTAATTAATATGCAATATATATTTCTTGAAGATGAAGATGGAAATGAAAAGAAATTATAGAAAGTCTGGGGTGTGAAGAGAAAAAAAAACTAGAAAAGGGAATTAAGCAAAGGGAATCATTTATGTGGTATGAATGGATACACCGGATTATAATCTTTTATTTTTGCCCTTTAACTATAAAGGTATCTCGAATTTATTTTATTAGGGTTTATTAGAATTCCTACCTAGAAATTGTCAATAGGCGTTTAGTCTTTTGGTCGTTGTTTTTTTGATATCAAACGAAAGGTCAAGAATACATTAGGTAATGGAATTGTTTATTTAATTACACCATATATACTGTATACTAGAAATAATCAACAAGCCTATGGTCCCATCGGTACGTTCTTGTCTTTTAATTAATACCAATCAAGAGATCACGTGTGTTAAATATTGAGTCTGTTTACTTACATCATATATATATATATATATATATATGTGTGTGTGTGTGTGTGTGTGTGTGAGAGAAAGACATAATTAAAATCAACTAATCGGTTTTATTATGATATATACCCAAACTAATCTTCTATTGTATTAAACTCGAATCCTTCTTAATTTTTATATATACTAATTCGTAATAAATATACATCTTTTTCAAGGAAAAAAAAACCCTTGTTAGCTAGATAGAAAAGATATGGTGGTGAGGATTTTCATGATGTATATCTCTTTTTTTTTATATGATTTGTTTCAACAATGGTAATGATTGATTGTGAAAAAACCATCTCACTTGAAAGTTTAAGCAATTAGCTGGTGAGGTTTCAATATATAATTTATATTATTCTCTAATATACCTCTTCAAATGAAAGCTCTTTGGGCTTGAAACTTACATAAATTCACATTACCTTGTGCTTAATTTTTATCAAATAAATTAGGAGGTTGAGTTTGAACTCATGACTTATTGGTCATCAAAGCTCTGATACCATGTCAAAGAACCATCTTAACATAATATAGTTAAACTATTATGTAATATTTCAAGATATGATTTATATTATTCTCTAACATTTATTAATAAAAAGTTTTGTCGCAATGATTTTTCTATGGAATAGTGGATTATTTGGCATATTAGGAACAAATTCATATTTGAAGCAATCATTCTAGATTGAGAATATGTTTTTTGTTTTTTTTTTCACAATGTTGCATCTTAGATTAGTTGCTATAAATCTAGCTTCATATATACTGGCATGGATCTATTAAGGAATAAAGAGTGTGTAATAACTTGGAATAATTAGTGTCCGTAACTTATTATATTACTTTCTACTAAAACTATTGTTTTATTTTTTCTTTGTCATGTTAGATTTTCATCCATTACATAGCTAGCTTTATATGTTTTTTTTATATTCAAAAAATGAAGAGAAAAAAAAAAGAAGTGATATGGCTCACAAGGAAAGGAAAAACTTTTTTAAAGAAGAGAAAACATAGTGGTGGAAAATAGGTGATGTAAAAAAAATTAATTAAGCAAAGACAAAATTAAAGTTAATATATTAATTGCTTCATTATAATTTTGTAATACTTTAGTATATAGGAATACATCTAATAAACCTATTTTTAACGAGCCTAAAAAACCCTTATAACCCTTCTTTCTTGGGCTCCCTTCGGCATGCCCAAGGGAATAAGTATGCCTCGAGTGGGGGCTTAACAGTGTGCTAAGCCCTAGGCACACTGGGTTTAGCGCCAGACCCAACTACGATTGAGCTTGATAGCGTGCTAAGCCCCGGCATGCTAGGCTTAGTAGTATATCAAGCCCCTAGCACACCCATAAGAATGTGCATCCTCCCTTAGAACACCCAAAGGAATAATCATCTTTCTTGGCATGACTCTTGAGCTTGGCATTCCGCCAAGTCCACGATAACACGGGTTTGACAAACATACCAAAGTCAAGGCACTTGAACTTGGCATTTCACTAAGTCCACGATAACATGAGTTTAACAAACATGTCAGACCCAAGATACTTAGACTTGGCAGTTAGACAAGTCCAAAGTAACGTGGGTTGTCAAATCCAAGGTACTTAGACTTGACAGTTAGCCAAGTCCAAGATAAATTCGGTCTAGCATACATGTTAGATCAAAAGTACTTGAACTTGGCAATTAGCCAAGTCTAAGGTAACACTTATTAACAGTTAGCCAAGTCCAAGATAAATTGGGTCTAGCATACATGTTAGATCAAACGTACTTAAACTTGGCAATTAGCCAAGTCCAGGGTAACATTTATCTAGTAAACATATAAAACCCAAGGTATTTGGATTTGGCAATTAGCCAAACTCAAGGTAATGACCATACTTCTTTGACACACCTAAGGGAATGACTATCCTCTCTTTAGCATGCCCAAGGATGACCATCCTCCCTTGGCCTGCCTAATGAAATGAGGTAATGTGAGTCTAGTAAATATGTCAGACCCAATGCATTTAGACTTAGTTATCCGTCAAGTTCAAGATGACGTGAGTTTGGCAAACATGTCAGATCTAAAGTACTTGGACTTGACAATCAGTCAAGTCTATTGCACTTGGATGTGGTAGTTAGCCAAGTTCAAGATAATGTTGGTCTAACAAACATGTCAGGCCCATAATACTTGGACTTGATAGTTAGCTAAGTTTAAGGTAACATGTGTCTGACAAATATATCAGATCCAAGGTACTTGGACTTGACAGTTAGCTAAGTTCAAAGTAACGACCATCCTCTCTTGGGCAAACCCTTAACATGGGTCTGGCAATCTTGTCAGACCTATGGCATTTGGACTTGATAAGCAGCCAAATCCAAGGTAACAATCATTCTTCTTTGGACACGCTCAAGAGAATAATCATCCTTCCTGGTACGCCTTGAGATAATGTGAGTCTAGAAAATATGCCAGACCCAAGACACTTTAACTTGGCTGTCCGCCAAGTCCAAGGCACTTAGATGTAGCAATCAACCAGGTCTAAGATAATTTGGGTCTAACAAATATGGCAGACCAAAGGCACTTAGATTTGACAATTAGTTAAATTCATGGTAACGACCATCTTTCCCTGGGCACGCCCAAGGGAATGACCATCCTCCCTTGGCACGCCCAAAAAATGACCAACCTCTCTTGGGTCTAACATCGGGAAAGAACTTAGCCTACTTGGGCTTAGCTGCATTTGACATCTTGGACCCCACTCTCTTACACCTTTTAGGTGTATAAAAGTCCTTCAAGGACCCACCATATTCCAATCAAATATTAATATAGATGTAAAGATATTTATTCCTCATTAAATGCTATCAGGATAAGATTATACATTTTAGGTGTATAAAAGTCCTCCAATGACCCACCATATCCCCATCAAACATTAATATAGATGTAAGTGATATTTATCCCTTATTAAATGCTATCATGGTAAGATTACACTCTAGACCCTTATTTTCATAAAATAATAAGATTTATGAGCTATAAATACACCATGAGACCTTCAGAACAAAAGTTCACAAATTTTATTATGTACTGCATATATATTTTCAGAGTATATCTCTCTAGAATATACTTGTATTTTTTCTCTCTAAAAAGATATTTATTTAAACATCAGAGAGTCTTTACCTCCACCAAAAGGAACCTTTTACAAGTATTAGCTACAAACCACCTTTGCCTACCAAGCACCAAATATAAGCTATCAACTATCTTGGCTAGGAAGAATGGATGAGATTACTAAGACCAACTGAATAACCGATTATCCAACCTGAGAGCTCTATTATTATGCTAGTTGGATTTTTTTGAACTTCATTAGCATCATTAAGTTAATTTATCTAACTTACATTCATTCATTAGCTTTATTATTATTAGTATTATTATTTTGTGTTGTGTTGTTTCTTTTATTATTATTATTTGAATAGGAAACGGAGTATATGCTTCAAAATATATATATGCTTTGCACATGGAGTTGTTATTGACACTTCTCTAGTTGCTAATTAATAACCCTTTGGATTTTTATTTTTTTAATTTATAATTTGACAAGATTGTCTTTCTCTTTTCATACAAAATGGTAACATTACCTTAAAAAAAATAACATTAACAATATCAAGTACATCGAATGGAAAAACATAAATGATATATATATAGTGAGATGTGATTTATCCAGAAGAATAATTATTATAAAAAACTTGTCATTCAAAGGGTTCAAGACAAATTATAATCCATGGCTATAACCTCTCTTGTATAGTAAATTTAATTGTATCTATCATAAGTTCACTGAATGAATAAGGAGAGGGAGTGTCCAATTTGTTCAAGGCAAAGACAGAAGCAAAAGGCAAAGCAAGCATCCTCTTGTCCCCTGTCGTCCTCAGCTAGCTAGCCACATGCTCTCTCCCAGCTGATGCATGACCAGCTGCCCCCACAACCCCACACCATTTTTACATTGGTGTCGCGGGAAACCAATGGCCCTTGCCCCTTTCACATGTCACATCAATCACTTTGCCAAGTTATTTTCTTACACTATATATATATATGCCCTAAGAGTTTCTCGCAATATTTGCAATATCATTAGATTTGTTTCACAAGTGGCATATATATACACTTGCCCAGAAATTAATACTAACAAGGAATGATCTTCTGAATTGGAGAATTTGTAATGATTGATCACACCCACCATTGGTATTGCTACGTACTCCCTTTTTTTCTTCAGTTCTGTATCCATATCGATCAATGAAGTTCTATATATTTTGTGTTGCAAAGATGAAAAAACTCCCAGGAAGGGAGATTATGATTGGACCCACGGTAGCTGAACTGGAAGGAAGCTTGATCGATGACAGTACCCGTGTTCGTCAGCTAATTCCAATTCAATTGTCTAAGGTTGGGGTCCTCACGTACAAGTGGAGATTGCATACCATGCTTCAGTCTTGGCTTACGTTCAATACATGCCAAGCAATCACGTCTCCTTTTTTAGTAATGAATGAAAGTACTACCATCCCCACTTGTATCAATATGTATATATAGGCCCCTGCTGCCATGGAGAGTACCAATACCCTAGCAGCTTGATTTCCATCCTTCACGTCTCCATTTTAAGTCATGAAAGCACCACCCCACTTGTACCAATATGCATAGGTCCCTCCTGCAATGGAGACCAATACCCTAGCAGCTCAATTTCCCTCCGTCAGCATGTTGGATACTCTGCTCGATTAACACCGACTTGCCTGGAAGAAAAATTAAAATCATTTGAGCATTTTTATTCCAACATGCACCCCTTTTTTTCTTTGGCATTTCAGTTTTTCGATCATCCGGCCCCCGGCCTCTAACTCAACTACGTACAGTCACATAATCCAACCTCTAAATCAACATTTAAATGCTACTCGTTAATTAGTTTTTGGTTACATTAATTAATTATTCAACTTAGTTAATGTTTGAAAAGGCATATGAAATAAATATAGAAATAATTAATAAAAATATGTCTAGCACTTAGAAAGACCAAAAATAAATATGTTTTTAATTAATTTTCCTTCAAAAACAAAAAAGATAGGACAACATGTCATCTTTATCTTCACTATTTCTATTTATTCTATATAAAAACAATAATTAAATACTACTTTATAATTATAATGGTATTTACGAACAAGATTTGTTCTATTGAAACAATTGTTTACTTAAAACACACAGATTGATTATATGGAGAGAGAAAAGTAAGAAAAACTTGAAATTAAAGCTTCGATATCCATGACAGCATCTTCCATGGCGTGTCTAATTAACTAGGCCAAGTGGATGAAACTTGGATTGTATTTAATTTAAAACACTTACAGCATACAATATTCCACCCCGTCGATGCCATGGATTAATTATTTTTTATTTTAATGTATATTTTGCCATACAAACTGTAAGTCCAATTAATAGACAGATCGATGACAAATTAAGTATTATACTGAAACCTAAAAAAAACACTAAATTTCCTTTTCTTGATTGCCGCAGGTGAGTTTGACTGCCTCTCTTTTTTCTTTTCTTTTTTATCTATCCATCAAATTATATGATTCCAGAGGTTGTTAGATTTCCACTATATATTTTGTTGCAGTTCATGACCAATCAAGTTCGGTAGATTATTAGATTAATCTCGGCCATATCAATTATTAAATACATGATCTGTAAATAAATAAAGAAATCAGGCCTTTTGAGTTGAGAACAATGGAAATTAAAAAAAAAATAAAGAGGGTATGAGAATCCTTGACGTGGGAATCACTCTTAACAATTTTTAAATAAGCATCTTGCTTTAAAATTAAGAAAAAAAATAGATTTGATTAAAATAAAATAATTTATTTTTATATAGGTTTAGAGTAAATTTATATATACTTTCTGTTAACAGAAACATCTGATACTATGTACCTTTATTTTTGTTAAAATGTAATTAAAAACAATAGCTAGACTTTACCTATTTGATGAGATGCTTGTTCGTCACAAGAACGTAGTTAACTTGAACATGAGATCATGATTACAATCATAATATATATAACCCTAGATCGATCAGTACTGCATTAATTAATTAATTTGTTTTCCCTTTTCTTTGTCATCCATGGTTTACTAAGATGCTAGCTTGCTTGCCACTAAAATTCAGTGCAAAAGTTCAAAATACAAACATGTATGATGTCAATATTGTCAACAAGTGAAGTGGCCCACGATTCAATAAGTTGAAGATCGGGACCGGGGAGTGAACATAATTAAAGGGAGATGGAGCACATTAAGCTTGACAAAAGCCTAACAGCACTACCAAATAATCTAATTTTATAGTAAAAAGCAGGAGCAAGTTGCAGATGGCTTTATAATTAAATCAGAGTACTGGCCGTGTAAGCATACAATGTGCCATGCATGTGGTGGACACCGAGCCCGTTTGTCATCTAATCCCATCAGGGATCGTTTTCGATTCAATCCCCTGGACAAAATCCCTTCGATTCTGATGGTAGTGGCCCCGAAATTACCTGCCAATAGCAAGCCGTTAATTGTTTCCAACGAGGAACCCTACTCGAGCTAGAGCCAGGTTTTTCACACAGCAGATTTTCCAACTCTTTTTGTTGTTAAGAACCCAGGACGGACGTACCTGTGGTGGTAATGCCGGGTCATTTTAGAGAGAGAGAGAGAGAGAGAGAGAGAGAGTAGGGGAGACGTCCACTTCCCGTTCCGAATTAAATCATTAATCCATTAGAAAAGTCGAACGAAAACGGTAGTGAATATTTTCTCGAGTGGGCGATCAAGGACAAAACAGGTGACATGTGGACGTGCTGACAAGCCATGGGTTCACGTGATGGAGCTCCACCTGGATGAGTGGTAGGTGCGCGTTTAAGCAATAATTGGTGCCTCCAGGTTGATTGTCATGGTCACGTGATCATGTTCTGCTGTGGATCTTGGTCGTGTGGAACTCGATGACCTTTGCCTTGAATATGATCAAGTCCACAGATACGATCAACCAGCCGTTGCTGCCTTTCGGGTCCACAAACCTTTGGGCTCTTTTGCTTTCAAAACCCACTGGATTAATTTACATTTCCTTTTCGTTAAGACTCGTACTGATTGGTTTGCTTGTTTTTCATAATTACAGGTGGAACAAAGCATTCGTCCATGGTGAAAACCAGACGGACAAAGTCCCTAGTTTACAGCCAAGTCTATCCTTCGATGAGGATGTTGGAGAAACTTTGAATCTGACCAATTAAATCCCAAGTCTGCTGTTTTGATAATTCTTGAGGAAATTTGTTTTCTTTTTTTTTCTAATTGCGTTTCAAGATGTATTTGGCATAAAATACATTAAATTAATATTTTTTTTTTACTGTTTTCTAATGATTTTGATTTTCTAGTTTTAAAAATAAAAATATAAAATATATAAAAAAATATTTTAATATATTTTAAAGTAAAAAATTTCAACCATAACACTAAATACACACTTGATAAAAAAAATTAATCATAATATATCTGATAATATGTGAAGTGATATGTTATTATTGTTAGTGCTTGTCTCTTGTCGGTCATTTCTGATAAATCATATAGGATTTACCTTATTTGTGCTTATATATTGATAATTAACAAATAAAATAAAATTATAAGATAAGCGGTTTCACTGTATCCCTTTTTATAAATTATTATTTATTAGAATGATTTTTTTTCTTTGTTTTTTTCCAATCAATGCTTTTTTTATTTTTTAATATTAAATTTATTTTTTATTAGGTTATCTCACTCTCATTACATAGATCATGGGTTTGGTATATTAATCTGGTTGACTCGTTTTTTTTAATTGATTTTTTTTTAATTTTATCTTTTAATATGAGGTTGATTGATAATTAAATTTCATGATTTTTTTTCTTTATATTAGGTTATTCTGGCCTCATAAACCAGAAATAGTGTTTAGCATGTTAACTCGAGTTGACTCAAGTTATTTTTTATATTAATTTTTTTTAATTTTATTATTTAATATTAAATCATTTAAAAATTATTTTTTCAGTAGATATAATAATAGCAATATTATCTAACCTAGCTATCGAGGTATGCGTGCGCGCGCGTCTATATATATATATTGAGGATGGTGATGCATTTGAAAGAGGCATGTACTTACAAGCCAGTTTCGAGCGAGTCGTTGGCTTTGTTGATTCAGACAATAACCCTCTATATTGCTTTTGTGATCCTGACAACTGTCATTAATTGATCCATAACATGCATACATGCTACTCTCATATTTATAAAAAAAAAATAATTTAAAATAAATTATAAATATTAATTTAAAATTAATAAAAAAATATCGTTTTTTTTTTCAAAAACAAAAAGGATGACTAGTTATTTCTAGTTCATCTCTAAACAATTTAGATAGTTAAAAAATTAGTTTTTTAATTCTTTGAACTAAAAAAAACTCATTTATCACCATTATTTCAGCCGAAAACACCAAAGAAATACTCTAGATATCTTAATAAATCTATTTATGACATTAAATCAGAATAAAACAATTTTAAAAAACTAAACTTCAACCTGAACCGTGATGTACTTTATATATATATCAAGGAAGGGACACAATTATTATTATTATTATTATTATTATTACAGGGAGAATTATGGTGGAGATGCATGATGCTGATGAGGATGCTAATGTTGAGAATGATTATGACATTAACAAGGATGAGACTGGGGACGAGGAACCTGTAAAGAACCCTCAGCTCATGAATTCATTATAAACCTCCACCTCACAAAAAAAAGATTCTTCGTGATACTTGAAACTATGTATTGGTATACATACATACATACATACATAGAAATACTTGAGAAAGACTCCACAGAACAAAAGCAGATTGACTATCCATCAAGTCTTATAAGATCGTAGTACGTAAGACCACACAAAAGAATTTAAAGAAAAAAGTCTGCAGATAAAATGAGAAGAAGACAAGGCTTCGTTGTTCACATGTACAGAAGCTTTTAGAGAAAAACCCCTGTTTTGTTTTATTTTATATATATATATATATATAAAATAGATAATAGTGGGCTAAAAGCCTATAGTTCCTAGAGCCAATACTGTTGGAATTGCACTCTTGCTGAGATGGGATTTAAAGGCTTACGCTGCTTATAGTGGCCCACAATCCACAGCCCATTGGGCTCATTGCAGGACCACCTCTTTCTTGATAATTTCAAGTCTCAAGGATTTATTGGTAAATCCGAGGGATTTGATGTTTTAACGAAGAGTTGTAATGATAAACTTGATTTTGTTGAGGGTAATTTGATGGGAACAATAGATTGTATTATTTGCCCGTTGATAGAGAATGAAGTATATATATTCTTAATCAAAATTAAGACTTATTGAGAAGTTTAGTGGCTCTATATAATTATATTGAGAAGGATCAACTAAACGTTTGATTACCTTCTTGAAACAAAAAAAGAAAAAGGAAGAAATAGAAGGCGACATCTCAACCAAACACCTCAACCCCGTGAAAAATGAGGGCGGCTCTACTGATTTTAACTTCTTCTTCCCAAACTTCAAATGTGTCCTCCTTGATGAAACCTCTTCTTCCACATGATTGGATGTTGCCTCGAAATTCAAGGCCGCAACGTTTTCATCCATGTGTTTTGCGCGATCCATAATTACAACCCCTTCTCTCCATGCGCATGTCACAGAATGCGTGACGTGGATACATTTAATGCTTCTGAATCAGCATATGTGGCTGTGAAACATCGTTGGAGAGAGAGAATACCAGTGGAAAACACTGAATCTTCCTCCATGCTGGACATGGCTGCTGCTGTCAATCATCTCGATCCATAGAGATACGATGGGATTTCATTAATTAGCTCTAAGAATCCTAGTACAGGGATTGTGTGTTAAGTATGTTGTGTTACAGAGTGAGTGCAAGTGGTAAACTTCTGGTCAGGAGGATTTCTACTTGTACAAGGTCCTGTTATTCTCGTTGCAGGGCAAGCTCTCAGACTACTAGCATTGAGAGCTTCTCCTGAGCAATTACATGTCAAACTAAGCTAAAATATCCTGTACTATTCATTATCTTCCTCGCAAAAGATCCCCTTGATTTGAAGCTTATTCAGCAGACCAGTAAACATCCCTTTCTGTTCTTATTCTAGTCTCAAGGTGGAATCATGCTAAAATGAAGTAAACAGTTTCAAAAACCCCTATTTTCTAAACATGTGCTCCATCCTTAATTGGTCACCGAAAACCACTTCAGATAAACTGAACCTATCTCCAAATAGTTTCGGTATGAAGAAGGCAGCAAAATATATATGATGATCAACTGGGTGTCAACCATAACAAACTAAACCCATTCAAACTTCAGGACTTCCATGCCTAGACTCCCACAATAACCGATTCTGAAACATGGAATAAATGGAGAATTATCGAATCGCGAGTGCAAGTAAGAAAACAGTAGCAATGAGCGCTAAGGCAGCCCAGCAAAAAAACTTGAACTCCCAATAAAGCGAAAAAAGGAGACATGCTTTAATGCTGTCATTCAATTGTACTAATTATCAAGTTTACCAATTTCATTTTGCTGTTTATGGGGAAACAGAAACCCCTATTTTCGACCAATCATAAGGTTTGATGAAAGCCCTCTTCTGTTTATAACAAAATAGCAAATGGCACCATTGTTGATCTGAGAAGAAGTGGAGAGAGTCAAAACATTGCTGTGGTGCAGGCTGAACAGTGGGCTAATGAACCGGCAGAAGCAGAATCGGGGGGCCGGCCGTCTATGTACTATAGCCATCTTTACTTATTCGGTAAAGGTTTTTGCTGTGTCATTGCGATCTCGACAATTGCCTTAAACTCGTGGAATAGATTTGAAGACAACCTGTTAGAGCAATCTTGGCTTGAACGGCAGATACACATTTATCATTTCAACAAGAATCAAACAAAAACAAAGGAAAAAGAAGAAAACATGGCAGGAAAAGAGTCCACCGAGAAGACGTGACATGGACCCTGAAGTCTGAACCATAGCTTGACCATGTTTCCTAATCAGGAAATGCACAGGGCTCGAATTCTAGAATACGAAGGAAAAGAATCGAGTATACTCTCAAAACAGCTCTTTCATTAACGGTGTGTTTGAAAAAACGATTCAAATAATATTGTTTTAAATTTTGAAAAACTTTTATTTTTTTATTTAAAATAATTTTTATTTTATATTTTTATATTGTTTCAATAAGTTGATATTAAAAAAAATTTAAAAAAAATATTTTAATATATTTCTAAATAAAAAACAGTTTAAACCATCAATATAATTCCAAACCCGAATAAAAAGTCTCTCTCCATGGCAACTATATATTTTTTATTAAAAAAACATATTTTTTAAAATATTTTTAAAATATTTTTTGATTATTTTAATAATTTAATACCGAAAATAAATTTTAAAAAATAAAAAAATATTATTTTTAAATATTTCTAAATAAAAAATATTTTAAAATACAATTATAAAAAACATTCCCGCATCTCGGTAATAAAATGAAAAGTAAAAACACTGCCACAACTTCAATCACTCATGAGACACTCTGGTCCCCAACTCCAAACATAATAATTGTCTATTAAGTATTAACAACTAGGAGAAGAGAGGAAAGGACTTGAAAAATTCACAACAAGACAGAAACATATACTAGGGTGGGAAGAATCACTCGCCCACATGTGATCAGAGGATACAGCCATGTTTGCCGAGAGAGCGGAGGGATGAGCACAAAGCACGATTATCCATGTTCTCATTCCTACCCCCCCACTTCATACAGTAGCACCTTTACACCTGTGCAAGCTAATCAAATCTCACATGGTACCGATAGCCTTGATTTTTTTTTTTTCCTACTACACCATTTTCTTTCTCTCTTTTATTTCCCTTACATCATTGCTGGACCACACTGCCTTCTCACTAAGATGCAGCTTTGGATATGTCTTTGCTCGATCTGTTGTATTTCATGTGACTCTTGACAAGCTGCCCTTGTGCAATGGCAGCCATTAGAGAGAGCTCCCCGGCTAAAACTGAACCAGCTACTATGGTAGCCAAGAGTCTTGAGTTTGAGCCAGGTGACCCTTTGCTTGCACCCTTGACACCAAGTAGATTCAGGCAGGCGGATTGCGATGCAAGTTGAGTTCCACCTCCAACTGTACCCACCTGATAGAAACACAAATTCTGTCAGCTTAAATCATCGAATACCAAATAAAGAACTCCGATAATTAAGGATTATAACTAATAGTTTGCATCATTAAATAAATAAATCTGCTAGTATAACGACAGTGTCATAACATGAGTAGTTTAACTACCTCAATGCTAGGCATAGTCACAGAGATGTGAAGATCCTTTCCGTTGTTAACAGCTTCCATCATGGTGATGCAGTGAGAACTCTCAATATTCTGTGCTGGATCCTGGCCAGTGGCTATGAAGATTGCAGAGACAATATTGCTGGCATGGGCATTAAATCCACCAAGAGCACCAGCAACAGCAGAACCAGCAAGATTCTTGAGCATGTTGAGCTCCACAAGGGAAGCAACACTTGTTTTCAACACCTTCTTCACTATCTCTTCCCTGATAATTGCCTCACAAACAACCGATTTCCCACGTCCTTCAATCCAGTTTACAGCCGCAGGTTTCTTGTCCGAACAAAAATTACCTACCCATTTGTGAAACATAAACTCCATTAACTTCTATAGGCAACAAAAACACAATTAAACCTTAGTTGGTCTTATGAGTGTAGTTAAGAAGAGCAGAGTAAATTACCAGAAATGCCAATAACTTCCATGTCATGGAAATCATTCTGAAGGAAATCAAGCACATTCTGAACCCCTTTAGAGACCATGTTCATCCCCATTGCATCCCCGGTACTACATTTAAATCGCATATAAAGATTCTTCCCAGCCATAGAGCATTTAATTCCTTGAAGCCTCGCAAACCTACTCGACCTGCAACCATCAATAATAGTAATATCAGGTAACTGTCAGAAATGGAAATCCAACCCTTTCCACAGCTATCCTATCTTTCCCTTTAATAACAACCAACATAATTTCTCTTCTTAACTAAACGATGCAGCCGCATACAATATCTGGAAAATCCTCACCACCACAAATACATATACAGTGATAGCCATCAACATCAAAAAAAAATCTAAAACACTCAGACAGAAATAGAGAATCCAATGAAAACTGACCTGTTAAAAACAATGGACAAAGTATCAAAGTTATCAGGATCCTCCAAGAACAACTTCAATTCCGAGGCTCGTTTCGCCGTCTCGAATCTAACAACAGGAGCCCTAGTCATCCCATCTGCCAACACAACACTAGTAGCCCCACCGGAAGCGTACATTGCCTTACACCCTCTGTTCGTACTTGCAACCAAACAACCCTCTGTCGTTGCCATTGGGACCATGTACTCCATCCCATTCAGCAACAAAGGGCCAGCAATCCCCACCGGAATCTGGACGTAGCCCACCGGCATTTCGCAGCACTGTCCTAAAATTGAATCATAATCAAATCCTTCAATAGGTAGACCCTCTAGAGATCTCCCGGTTGTCCTCTGCAGCGCCTCCCGTCGAATCACAGCTGCTCGTTTACAATCACCAAGCTTTGATTCAAGCGAATAAGAAGGCAATGTTCCTTCTGTGACGGATTTAACGATTTCTTCATCTTCCACGGAGGCTAAAGGTGTAATTATTGGCTCAGGATTGGGTAATTTGGAAATGGGAGGGACGTTTGCGGGCGGAGGGCAAGTAACCAGACGGTGATCTTCGTTGATGAGATAGTTAGGATTGTCGGTATCTTCCAAATCCCACGTGTCGTGGGAAGGGCGCGTGATGAATGATTGAACAAAATCGATTCCAAAAAATCCTAAAAGGTAAATAAAGGAAGCCATTAGGGAAACAATGGCGGCGATTTCGGGGAAAGTAACGACATGGAGTGGCGTAGAGTCACGGATCTTTTCACGCCACCGGTGGAGGAGGTAGTAGGCTACGGAGAAGAAAAGCGTGAAGAAAATGGCGTTTGTCAGGTAGAGAGGGAGGGGAAGCGCGTCTGATGCTTTCGGTGTCGGTGATGGAGAGCGGTTGTCGACGGAAGGAGCAGGTCGCTTCTGGTGATGGTGGAGAGGACCGCCGTCGTTAGAGGACGTGGTGCGTGATGATTTAGGTGGCAGGCGGCGGGAGTCCATCCGTATATTCCGGCGGATAAATTTAAACCGAGTTTTGCTTTCGGGGAAGTTTGGGCGTGCTGTTATAGCACGCGTAGTGGTTGTGCTGAGAGCCTGAGAGTAAATTGAGGGCATCAGGAGAGAAATTTATAAGGGAAGCGTGTGACGACACGTGTGGTGTATGCGACGTGTCTGGCTGTTAATTGTGTTTTTGTTGCCTCCCGCTGGCAGGTTATGAGAAGCCTCTCTTTATTTTTACAGCAAAGAAAATATAAATATTATAATTACTTATGAACTAAGAGTAAAATTAGAGGTTAGTAAATAGGTGAAATAGATTATATATTTTTTTTATTTTTAAAACTTAAATTTTTTAACCATCATTTAAAAAATCTATTCTTTAAAATCATTCTAAGAAAATAATTAACTAAATTTAATTAACACACGAATCAGTATAAAAATATTTTGATTAAGTAAAAAAAAAATTGTAAGGTTTTAGTATGGTTATTAAAATCATTATATAATAACGTCACTGTAAAAAGAACTGCTGTAATATATCTTTGATGGCCAAGAGAGCTGATTTATGTAAAAGTTTTATTTTACTTATTTAATTTTAATTTTTTATTGGTGGCAAAAGAGCAAAATTGGGAGTGGGGGGTCATGTTGTAGTTACTGTCTATATAAAATACCACGGTCCATAAAATAGCTATATAAAAGAACATAATTTAGCAAGTTATAAAAAGAAATACTGGAGGCACGTTGAGATTTTAATAATGAAATCATTCATAAATATTTTCACGATATAAATTTGATAACATGAAAAAAAAATCAACGAGAATTGAAGTGAATCAAATAAACGATCCAAAAGCAATTGAGTTTTTTTATCACTATTGAACAGCTCGTAGAACTATTAGACATCCCGTGGAGCACTCTTTATTAATTATTTATATTGTTGGGTTTTTCTTATTAATTTTTTTTTATGATGCTAGTTGTGTTGTTGGAGTTTTAATGTGTTTTTAATTTTTATTTTTATAAATATTGTTATAAAAATTTCAACTAAATTGAAGTTGTTGAATTTTTGATAATTTGATTTTATCATGTTGGAAGTTTCATTATAACTATGTGATATCTTTTTTTATCTCCCTTCTTTTCAATGTAATTTGTATTGGAATATTTAACAATTTATGACAATTGTTATGCGTAAATGGAAGAGCCATACATTTTTTATTTTTTCTAAATATTTTATTAAGTGTGTTGTTGCTGTTATTGTTATTATTATTATTATTATTATTATTATTGGATTTCAAAAAAAAAAATTGTCGGCTGGCTGGGCTACGACAGATTGTAATCATTGCCGGACTTGGTGCTCTGCTTTTGGATTCATAAATAATAATAATAATAATAATCCCCCGCGGCTCACGTTAGATCCAGGCAAGCAGCTGTTTCTCTGGAACAGTTTACGTACTTCAATTATACGACTAACATGTCTTCTGTTCATCGCTGAGGTGGATGATCAATTACTGGTTGGCTCTCACCTACATGTATTGTTTTCCAGTCCAACAGGAGGACTTTGAAAAAAATATTCAGGTATGATTCCATTTACAACTCATAAAACTGAGGTAAATTGTTTTTATTAAGACAACAAGGATTTTCATATTTATCTAATTAGGTTTAAATTAAATTTAATCAGGTTAACTAAATTATGGTAAATTTGATCAAATCAATGGAGATTTTTTAGGTTAAATATTATTTAATTTAACTAAAAATTTAATTCAAGTTAATTTTTATATCTTAAATTTAAGTAGATAATTCATTTAATAGAGCCAAAATTAATAACCATGTCTATATCAAATCAGAGAGGTCTGACATGCTCACGAGTGATGATCATGTATGATAAGATATATCATGTTTAAGATTATGAATGAAAAAACTAGTCATTAATCTCTATAATAAACCCAGAATTAATAGGCTTAAAAAATCCTTTTAAAAATAAAAAAATCATGGTTTCAAGCAATGTGTCCAGGTCCAACTAAGAGAAAGAACCACCTCACTTGGAGTCAGCTATATATATATATATATATATATATATATATATATATATATATATATATATATATATATATATATATAAAATTCCTTCAAGTACTTAATATATTTCTATAAAAAATAATATTCATGTAAGAGATATTTTTTCTCATTAAATTTATCAAAACAAAATTATATTTTAGTTTATCTTCTTCATAAAGAGATAAGACTCATGAGTTATAACTACACTATGAATCATTTAAATATAATGATCTGAATCTCTATTCCCCACTGCATATTTATTTTCAAGAAAATAATTAAGGATTAAATTGAAAAATAAAATAAATGAAGAAAAATGATATAAATAAAAAAAGGGACTAAAATTGGAAACAAAATAAAATGAAACAAAATTCTAAAGGAAAAAATAAAAAAAATGCAAAGGTTAAAAAAATAGCAACCACAAGAATAAGAACCAAATTGAATAAAAATTAAATAAAATTAAATGTTAAGAGATGAAAATGAAAAAAAAAAACTTTAAGAAACATTAAAATCAAAATAAATAAAAATTAAAAAAATAAAGACCGAATTCAAAACAAAATACAAATCAAAAGATACAACTGAATATTTAAAGGCTTGGCATGAATACCAAAATCCACGAGAGAAAAAAGAAAAAAAAATATCACAAAAAAACCATACTGTAAAGATAAATAACCTT
>Ga0325401_1000256_pt1 | contig 35542 bp, 23 predicted proteins | sample PopdelMetagenome_FD_205666 | JGI IMG/M metagenome (GOLD analysis project Ga0325401, IMG submission 205666) | Populus deltoides microbial communities from Bellville, Georgia, United States - Xylem-PdKOR-R2 | ecosystem: Host-associated > Plants > Phyllosphere > Stem > Wood/Secondary xylem | place...
GTGTGTAGATGGATGGATGGATGGATTACGACTTGAAACACCAATCAACTTGCAATTATGTGAAGTGACCGGCCACGATCGACATGCACCTATTTGTACGTTCAACAGATAATGCATACACAGTTGAAACGTAGAATACTTTTAATATCACAGACAGGTGGGTCGGTTAATGTTAATGGCCTCCATAACACAAGAGCTTTGCACACTGTGCTCCCTACTATATACACTGAGCGTTCATACATCATCATGAACTCCGTAGGCTGTGAAAATGGAACACTCACGCAAAGCACAAAACAAAAGGAGAAACAGCACATGTGTTTATCTGCATGATATATTTTGTGGGAGCCCTTCAAAAAAGTATAGTTTCTCTCTGCAAGGTCAAGGCATTGCTTAGTGGGATAAAATCCACCATTCTGTTGATTAATTAATGTACACCTGCCGACGCCATTGTTCTAGTTTATTCAAGTTCATCTCCGGTTTCCTCATTAATTTACTTTCCTAAACCTAATTAGCTAATAAAATAAAGCTGAAAGAATAATTAAAGAAAAAGAAATAATTAAAAGTTGCGGAAACAAAGTGCACTCCAACTCTAGGTAGTTAAACTCGGCCTTTGCATTCTTAGGGCTTTGCTACCTTATACACACATTTCTTTTTCTTTCTTTTTCATGCTTTATCACGTATTAAAGATTAGGGATTTCACTCACAAGCTTTAGAATGTGTAGTAATTGAAGACAGGATGTCATGGCATATGCCAAAGAAGAACATCTCGTTTATTATTGTACATTCGAGTCCTGTGATTATTAATATAATAGTCACAATATGTTTACATGATCGTTAATTTAAAAGCCTATGAAATTAGTTAAGATATACGCAAACTTGACCGGATACCTACATTAATAAAAACAAATTACCCATTAATGTTTCGTAATATTACAGTAATGAACAAATAAAATATTATGCTCTTACGGTGGCTTAGGGATTAGGGCCATTCGTGACATTAACGAGACTAAACCCATTAATAATATAATGCTATTCTTTATATTAAAGAGCATGAATGGAGGATATGGCAGTTAGACCACGATTGGAAGTTGTATGCTCTACAATAATAAACTATGAAAGCTCTGTCTAATTAGTTGATAAAAAAAGGAATCTGTACCTTTTTTTTTATAATATATGATAGTCGACCAATATTATTGATGGTAACTCGCCATGTATGTAGGAATCTGCACCTACAGCATCATAGAACAATTTAAAAAAAAAAAATAATACTGATAATACGAACAATAGAAACTGTGTGCACATTATTCTAGGGCATCTAATAATTACAGTATTTTCAGGATATATATTTCGGTAGTTAGTTAGCTAGCTAGTCAATTACTATTTTACAGGAACATAACATGTTAATTATGTTCCTTGTCGGATTAATTTTCCTTTTTTTTTAGTGTGACAAAAAATATTAAAGTGGTGAAGAGTTATTTTGGATTTTTATAAAACTTCAGCTAATGGATTAATATTGAAATCTCCTGATTTGATTTCTTATCTAGTTTAAATTTATAATTAAATTGTGTGAAAGTTGTTGATATGTGATCTGATCGATTTGGTCAATCTAAAAGCATTTGATTAAATTGATAAAAAAAATATAATGATGAAATTGAGGGAGAAAATGATGAAGTTAACATAAAAAAATCTCTTCACCTGATTTATTGTTTAGTTTGAATTTAAAATTAAATTTTACAAGAGTTGATTCAATATGATCCAGTCAGTTTAGTTAATTCAAAAGTAACTTGAATAATTATTAAAAAAATTAAAAAAATAAAATTTAAAAAAATGAAATTAAAATAAAAATTAAAATTAAAATGAAGACTGAATTAAAAAAAAAAAGAAAAGGAAAAAAAGAGAGCTTCACTATTCAACTGTGAAACTCCATAATAAATCTCAAATTTTTTTATTATAAAAGTAATTACCACAAACTTTTGTTGTTAAGCGAACCAAACTGCTACCCGAAGCTAATTAATCAGTCAATATTCAATGTTTTAGCATGACTTTGACCCGCTGGCAGGAACAGGGCCGAGGGAGATTGGCGGAAGATATTTTTTTTAAAATATATTTTTTTATTTTTTAAAATTTATTTTTAATATTAGTATATCAAAATAATTTAAAACTAATTTTAAAAAAATATTTAAAAATAAATTTGGACTAAAAGAAAAAAAAATCTATACCATGGATGCTGCCAATTGTTTTACTATGAATCCCCACTCACCTACAAAATTATACTGCTTTTTATAATTTGAAATTAATGACTAGTCGCCGTCCTTCATTTTCATGCAATATATTAGTCGTGAGAAAAATAATTAAAAAAAGGAAAAGATATATGAACTTTTGAAATTTACAGAGGATCTTTATGAAATCTTGGGAACCCCACATTCAAAGGAATATTTTTTTTTATTGGCATGTTTTTTATAAAAAAAATATGAATGAAATAACATATTTTTAATTTTTTTTTATTAAAATATCAAAATTTATACATGTCACAGTCAGAAAATATGATACTTCAAGCTACTTATTTATAAATGTGACTTAAAAAAATTGTAAAATTTTGTTCACAAGGAGATATAAGAGAGAAATAAAAAAATAAAAAATAAAAAAGCTTTAAAAGCAAACCAAATTTTGTATAGCAACATCATCTATACAACTAGAAAAATCTTAAAGAAATGAATCCAACGATATTAAAAAAGGTTATCTGAGTGAGCCACACTTGTTTTTGGTAGGAAGTGTGGTGTACTTTATTTATTGTTTGTGATTTTTTTTTAGTGTTGTTGGATTCATTTTGTCAAGATTTTTTTGGAGTATTATTTATTTTAGGGTATTAGTGATGTCGTAATAGAAATTTCGGTGTTTTTCTAGGCTTTTTTTTCTTTAATTTTTTTTTCTCTTTTTGGATCATTTCTCTTTACACGCAACACCTTTATGTAAACACCTTTTGCAGATTGTTTTTGAAATTTCACGATTACAATCATGAAATATATATATGTACACACACTATGTCATCATATTTTTTTTAAAGTGCTAATTTAAAAGAAAGTCTCATCCCAAGTGAACAATTTGCATCATTATGAACACATGAACATGTAGAACGCTGTTGGAAGTTCCACCAAAAAGAATGCATCTTTTCACTTACGCTTAAAAAACTTGGCTTTTCCAATGATTCATTCAGAAATAACAATCTCAAGCAACCATCCAGAAATGTTTTTGACATCCAGGATGATTCAGAACGGGTCTGGAACAATTCCAATTTCCTTTCCTTAATGATGGAAATATTCTCGAAATTTATTCATCGTATTTCAAATCTCTAATTTCCCAGAAATTTCAGAGATTGAATTTCACTCATCACATTCTGAATTGGTTGACTCGAGAATGTTGTTCAAAAAGAATCCTTCGAGGAAGAAATGAAACCAAATCGAAACGTATGAACCAGGAAAGTCTGCGTGTTACTGTCAAGCACTTTCCGTGAAACAAGAGGACAATCGCTGGAACAATGGATCAAACTGGTTTAAGATCGTTTGGTGTGCATTTAAATATTTCCACGCACAAATAATTATTTAAGAAAACAAAAATAAATGTGGGATGAAAGGAACATTCACTCACTATTATGGCGAATATATATAGTGGGAAAAAAGAAAGATGGAATTGGAAATGGGAGGAGGCAAGGCGTGTGGGGTACGTGAGAGGTGACCTAGATTTTCTTTGTAAAGGGCATCGGCAGCACGGCAAACAAAGACAGAAAAGCCACGTGTAGAGGCAGGATACCCTTGTAAGAGGCAAAAACGCGGGGTTAGACATGTTCAAAGGTAATGGGGTGGTGTTAGGATTGGAGCACTGGTGGGGGAGGGATGCTAATGCCTTTCATCGTAACTTGTCTGAAGTCGTCTTCTTTTTTTTTTTTTTTAAGGTATTTTTTATTTGCAAAATATATTAAAATATTAAAATATAATTTAAAATTAAAATTTTTAAAATAATATAAATAAATCACACCAGCACCAGCGCCAGCGCCAGCGCTAGTCTATCATTTGGGTATTAACATTGATGGTAGCCAGTGAGGAATAATGCACAGTAGCATGACATTATGCAAATACACGTTCATAATCAGGAATTTGATAATAGGGAAAGAGAGTGAATAGGAGGGTGGTCGTGTCAAAGTCTTAAGCAAGCTTTGTCCCGCAACCCCTCCACCCCGATTATATTACTTTGTCCCTCTTTCTACTATTCCCTAACACGTGGTGTTCTCTAGCAAATTTGAGGTGGGCCCCCTTCCCCTCTCCTCTCTCTCTCTATATATACCACTCTGCTCTCTGCCATCTACCCTCAGATCACACAACGCTGAACTCAAAGCTCAAAGTTCATACGGGAACTCTAGTCTCTGTTCTTGTTTCTTACAGCCAACAACACCATACAAGAGAGCTCTCGCATACCCAACAAAAGCAGCATACCTGAAAAGAAGAGGGTACCCTCCTAGCACCGATCACAACTCCAGAAACATGGCTTCAGCAGCAGCAGCAGCGAACTTGGGCTCATCATCTTCATCTTTAAAGAGGCCTGGTAAAAAGCCCAACATCAATTGCTCTCTCCAAACCCCTTCCACTCTTCATTTCCCGAAGCAATCCACTACATACACATCATCATCCACTACTATTTCCACTCCCACTCCCACCACCAAACACCCAAAACTAGACACTCCCTCTCCTGTTGCGCCTTCCCCAAAACAACAGCAAACGCAATGGAATTTCTTACAAAGTGCTGCAGCTATGGCTTTAGATGCTGTTGAGACTGCTTTAGTTTCACATGAACGTCAACACCCTCTACCCAAAACAGCTGACCCCAGAGTCCAAATCTCTGGCAACTTCGCTCCGGTACCGGAGCAACCTGTCGTTCAAGATTTACCGGTCACCGGAAAAATCCCAGATTGTATTCAAGGTGCTTATCTTAGAAACGGAGCCAACCCATTTCATGAGCCAGTAGCTGGTCACCATTTCTTTGATGGGGATGGCATGGTTCATGCTGTTCAGTTCAAGAAGGGTTCAGTCAGCTATTCTAGCAGGTTCACTGAGACTAATAGGCTTGTTCAAGAACGTGGGTTGGGACGTCCTTTATTCCCAAAGGCCATAGGTGAGCTACATGGTCATTCGGGCATAGCTAGGCTCTTGCTCTTTTATGCTCGTGGAGCTTTTGGTATTGTTGATCCTAGCCATGGCACTGGTGTTGCAAACGCTGGTCTTGTTTACTTTGATGGTCACTTACTGGCAATGTCTGAAGATGATTTGCCTTACCATGTTCGTGTACTTCCCTCTGGTGACCTTCAGACTGTTGGACGATATGATTTTGATGGTCAGCTTAAGACAACAATGATTGCTCATCCAAAAGTTGATCCAGTCTCAGGTGAATTGTTCGCACTTAGTTATGATGTTGTTCAAAAGCCTTACCTCAAGTACTTCAGATTCTCCCCCGATGGTAAAAAGTCGCCCGATGTTGAAATCCCACTTGATCAACCTACTATGATGCATGATTTTGCTATCACAGAGAGGTTTGTTGTGGTACCTGATCAGCAAGTTGTGTTCAAATTGCCTGAAATGATTCGGGGAGGATCTCCGGTGATTTATGACAAGAATAAGATGGCAAGGTTTGGGATTTTGGACAAGAATGCCACTGATGCTTCCAATATTAGGTGGATTGAAACACCTGACTGCTTCTGTTTTCATCTTTGGAATGCTTGGGAGGAGCCTGAGACTGATGAGGTTGTTGTGATTGGTTCATGTATGACCCCGCCGGACTCCATTTTTAATGAATGTGATGAGAGTTTGAAAAGTGTGCTATCAGAAATCAGGCTCAATTTGAAGACCGGCAAGTCTACTCGCCGTCAGATCCTGTCTGAAGCTGATCAGGTCAATTTAGAAGCTGGAATGGTGAACCGGAACTTGCTTGGTCGAAAATCCCGGTTTGCTTACTTAGCACTGGCTGAGCCATGGCCTAAAGTTTCAGGTTTTGCAAAAGTAGACCTCTCAACTGGAGAGGTACACAAGTATATTTATGGAGACCAGAAATTCGGTGGAGAGCCTTTGTTTCTTCCACGAGACCCCAATTCAGAGAGGGAAGATGACGGGTACATTTTAGCTTTCGTGCATGATGAGAAGGAATGGAAATCAGAGCTGCAAATTGTGAATGCAATGAATTTAAAGTTAGAAGCCACGGTTAAGCTTCCATCGAGAGTTCCATATGGCTTTCATGGCACGTTTATTGGTGCCAAGGATTTGGAGAAACAGGCCTAGTGGAAGAGATGGTATAGCCTGGAGACAAAAGGGGATTATCTTGTATCTAATTTTTTGTTAGCGGATGAGAGAGAGGAGATTTTACCAGAGGGATGCTTGCGGATACGTCCCCGGAATCTCCTTCTCTATACAGAATTATCATACCTGTTTCTGGGTTCTGTTTCAGTTTTTTTACCCCCCTTTTTTTTTGGTTTATCTAAGAGTGAGGTTTTGAGGGACCAGCTTGTAGCTCGTGTGGGTTTTAGGTAGATTTAGAGCTCAGCTGGTCTTCTGCATATTCTTTCACTTTTCACTTTTTTTTGTGCATGAATATATATATTTACGACAGCTTATGTATTAAATATCTCTGTTCTCTCTGTTTCATTCTGTTCTCACTTGCAAACTTTGTAATCTAAATATTACAAAACCAGTTTCGTTTTACATAATCAATACTGTTTCATGCTCAAAATGTTACAGGATTATTAATATTAACATGGGCACCAATGAAATGAAAGATTTGTATTCATATTCCCGTTCCTCTTACAAGGTACGAGCTTGCTTCAGCTGGCCTACCGACGAGTTGATCGAATTATCGTTATCTGCATATTGCCCCCCATTAGAATGGACCAATGAGAGTCCAAGGGAAGGCAGATTGAGAAAGTATTCAAATTTCAAATGAGTATATTGAGATAATTGGCCTAAGTTAGGTGGATAGATGACAGTTGGTCAATTTTTTTAAAATAAAAATAAAAGGGAATTCGAACATTGAAGAAACGAGAGAGGCTCATGACGAAACATGTTAAATCGCTAAAAACATTGCAAGTGACCTAGTGGATTAATCCTAAATGCCATCAACTTTGTGGAACAGTAATGCTCTTTTCTTCATTACTCTTGGTTTCAATAATGTTAGCATTGGCAAAGTCGATCGTGGCGACTTGTTATTGGTTGTGTCGTAATCGTTAGGCTCGTCCACCTCCCAATCACAGGAGGGAGCATCATGGTACCCAGCAACTGGGAATACCCAACAAATCCTACGCTTTCCACGTAAGTATATCAATGAGTGAGGTTTTGAAGTGGGCTTGCAATGGTGATTTGACTCTATAATATTCCAGTCTCAACTTGGAGAGGAGAGGATAAAGGTTCTCAAGTCAACTTTGCAAAGCTTAGAACCTTGTGACGTTGGAGTTTCCTTTTATGCAGATTGCGTGTAAGCAATGATGCGGCTGGAAAATGTGAATATAATGTCAACTGCAATTGCAGCATAATGATCTAAAACGCGAAGATTGAGCTTGAGGTAATGCTTCGGTGATCTGAATGGAACTGCTGATATAAATATATTAATGCAACAGCGACAGACAGAGTTTAATGGGATTACAAACTTTCTGCAACAAGTATATATATTGGAAAAACTCTCTCCAACAATTTGTCAAGTGCTTAAGAACTGGTGCTTATAAGGTCCAATCAAAACAACGTCTTCATGGCAAGACGAAGGTTTCTCATCATGATCTCGCCCACTACACAAATCCATGGAGTGGAGTGTGCTTCGGAGGATGGGCTTCTCTGGTCATTTCTAGCTCGGGCAGTGCTTTTCCATTGATGATCAGCATGCAGGATAGGTGTCTTTCATGTTTTGGCTGAATGCTCGGGAGCAGCCCAGAGTAATTCTTTCATCCATATAGTGGAGGCTCAGTCATGGCCATGTTTTGTTTCTATTAAGAAGCAATGTGCGTTGTGCTTCGTGAGGGTGAAATCAAAAGACACCAGGCCAATAGGACTAGCTTGTCAAACATAAAGCCCCTCTGTCTCTTTCTGCTACTTGCATGGTGTTGTCTGTGTGTTGATAGAGTTCTGTTCTAGGTCAACTTGCATCGATCATATGCCTTTCGAATTAACTCCTCGCAAATGAAGTCCACAACTTTCGAACTTCTTGTAGTCAGCCATCGATTGGTGCTTTGCCAGCAAACTGGCAACATGTCAAGATTAAACCCTTCACGATCAGCGTGCTCTGTTGCTTGGTTAGCCAAATGAGCTGTTCCACATTGAAAATATATGTCAGAATATGACTCATCGGGTTTCTGTTCTGTGAAGGGACATTTATTACATGTTATTTTAATGAAAGGTTTAAATAAACTTAAATAAATCTAATTAAATAAATAAATCAACAATTAAATGAAAATAATAGTTAATAATAACTAAGAGCAAAACTTAAAAAATCTAGAGAGAAATATAAATCAAGATATTTAGTGTCGTAACATGAGATATTTACCTAAATATGTTAATTGAATTTGTTTATTTAAATCATTTTTTATTAAATTAAATGCTAATAAAAATAGACATACACATGAAAATGATTAAATAAAATAAAAGAAAAAAAAATATTATATAAGTTGCGCATATTAGAAATATCATTTAAAAATAAATCTCATATATATAAACAAAAAAAAATCTTAGATAAATCAAAAGAATATCTTCAAAAATTAAACACACACTAAAAAATTATTAAAAAAATCCTTTTATTCAAAAAAGGTTTGCAAAACTCGTGGGCTAGATTATGAGTCCAGGATAAACCAATAAAAAAAATTGAAGATAACCACAAAATATTTTTTCTTATAAAAAATAATATTGATTGATGAAATCAAAAAAGAAAATATGTCAAAAAAAGGATATTGACCTGAATTAACTGCTCGAACTTGTGACCCGAGTTATTAGATTAGAAGCACAGTAAATGAAAAAATCATGAAGCCTGATCCCCAGCAAATCAAATGTTGAAGGAAGAAACTGGAAAAAAAATTAATTACATATAAAGATCTAAAACAAAGAAAAATATAATTAAAAGAATGAGGATGGAAATCAAAATAAAAGGTAAATTAGAGGGCAACAAAAAAAAAATCCAATTGGAGAGTTAAATTGAAAGGAAAAATTACTTTAACAAAAGAAAAAAAATCAAAAGAATGAGGGCCAAGTTGAAAAAGATAATATACCATAAATTTTGATCCAATGATGAAATTGAAAACCAATAAAACTTAAAAAAAAAACAAGGAAAAAAAAATAAAAAGAATAAGGACTAAATTGAAAATAATAATAATATATGACAAATTGTCATTGAATGCCTAAATTAAAAACAAATGAAACTTTTATAAAATGATCATGAAAAAACCATAAATAAAAAGAATAAGGATTGAAATTAAAATATCAAAAATAGAGAGGGTTAGGTGTATGTGATAAATTGTAATTGAAAACAAACAAAACTTTTATAAAATAACCAAAAAAAAATAAAAAATTAAAAGAATAAAAATTAAAATTAAAATATCAAAAACAAAGTCGGTCAAGGTATGTTTTTGGTGCATGTGAGAGAAAAAAAAAATTCCGACAACAAAATTTATTATTATGGGTCAAACAAAATTTTTTTAAAAAAATTATTCCAAACAAAAATACTCTTATTCAACAAGTCTATTATGTTAATGTGGGTCAAACAAAATTAAAAAAAAAAAAAAACTCCCGACAATCTCTAATGATCAATTGACTATTGTAAAAGATACCAAACCACCCTCGAAACAAAAGCACCCCATTTTTTTCTTGAAAGGCCGAAACCATAATTTAATTGTTGTAATGAATAGTGTCTTTTGACTGTATGCACAGTGTTTTACACATTGTTTATGTTAATATAATAAAACAAATTATATAATATGCTTCATCATATCTTTCAATTAAATAATATAAATAATTTCATGATTGATTTGAGTTGATAAATTCTTTAATTGTTTTTCAAAGGAAATATTTAGCAACAACGAGAAACTAATTAATTATCCCGAATTAGGTAATTGAAAAGCATGTTTCCCAGCATCGAGCCCACTCAACTTATGGGTCTGAAGGATTTTAGTAACCAAACAGTGAAAGAGCTGCGGTGGAACTTGAAGATTTGCTGCTAAGTCGTCATCATTTTTAAATGAACACGTATATGCAACTTGCTCATTTACTTTCATCGAATGTCAACGTTTGCCTTTCACTGCTGCTGGTGAACATTCATCACCAAGTTGCTGCTGATATATGTTGACTGCAACTTCCCGGAGATTCTCTGCCATTACATTCAAGCAGGTGGGGGGCACATTTCTCCCACGCTCGTCCGGTGCCGGAAATTAATTTCTCATGTGATTCATATTCCAAAAGTCGTGGGATTCAATGCTAAAATGGAAAAGAATTTCATCCTGTAAATCATGGCACAATATATATATATATATATATATATATATATATATATATATATATATATATCACAACAAGTAGATTGCGTAACTTTCAAATACTCGTGGAATTAAAAAAAAAAAATGAACTTCAAATGATTTAGCGAAGTTCTGCATAATATTTATTTCTTTTTAGGGTTGCGGAAAAAAGAGAATAATCACAAAAAAAAAAAAAAAAATCACACACGCATATGTATAGTCTTCCATTCTCGAACAACATTAGGTATGTATAATTTAGAGAAGTTTTAGCCATAATAAATGCTAATCTCACACCGACGGTGAACTTTCTATCATCAAACATGTATATTGAGGATATGTTAACCTTAATGGTAGTGGGCATATGCTTCACACACACACACACACATATCCACTTTATCTTAAATTCCACTAAAGCCAAAACCTCTCCACCTTGTTACCATGCCCCTCGGAGAAAAGTCATGCTACTGCTAATCACACAAATAAAGTCTATCAACTTAGAAACCGAAAGCAACTTTATCAACATTATAAATTATATTATATATAAAAAAATTATAATATAATTTATAATGTTGATAAATCAGTCGTGTATATGTTAACCAAACTAATTGTATGAGACAAATCTCGATCAATATACACCATATCATATACAAGACAACCCACTACACAATAGTATGAAACATTATTATATAAAATATATATGTCACATCCTCATCTAACTGTAAAAATCTAAAATGAGCAGCAAACTCACTATTCAGATATGCTTTTAGCTTGTGTATTCCTGATAAGTTTTCTCATGTATAGCAATATGCTTATCATCTATGAGCGGAAATTTAGAGAAAAAAAGGATGTTTCAAAGGAAGAAAGTTTTCTCTATTTCCTTTGACATTAACGTGAATATACAACTTACTATTCTATATAAGCTAGGGGTTTTTTATAACATTATAAGTTGCTTAATTTGGGTAAATTGAATTGCCTAATTCATAGCTGATCTGTTTCCATAACAAACCAACGTCTTTTTCTGTTTCTGGTTTCTGTCATAAACTTTCTTGCTGCCGCTGTTGATTTATTTCCATAATAAGCCAACGTCTTTTTTTGTTTGTGTTTTGTTACCATGAGAGTCAGTTGTTTCCATGTTGCTGATCTTGATCTGATTCTAATCAGCCAACGTCTCTTTCTGTTTCTGTCATGTCCTCCATCGTAACCTTCCTTACTGCTGCAGTTGATGAGAGCTGATTTGTTTCCATGTTGGTTTCCATGTTGTTGGCTTACTGCTATAGTTGATTTGTTTCCATCAGAGCTGATTCGTTTCCATGTTGGTTTCCATGTTGCTGGCTTACTATTGCGGTTGATTTGTTTCCATGAGCATCTATCTTATTACAATTAATATCCTCCCTCAAACTAGGCCGGAGTTGGAGGCATAGTTTGTCTTTGAAGTAAGCCAACACACCTTTTGACACGGGTTTGGTGAAGATGTCAACTATTTGTTCATGGGTGGAGATGTGCTGAGTGATGAGAAGACCAAGGGCAACACGCTCACGCATAAAATGGTAATCCAATTCAATGTGTTTGCTTCGAGCATGAAACACAGGATTGATAGTCATGTGTAAGGCACTGAGATTGTCACAGTAAAGGATAAGTGGTGAAGAAGGTGATATGTGAAGATCTTGTAGAATGAAGGTTAGCCATGTAAGCTCTGCCGTTGTGTTAGCCATGGCTCTATATTCTGCCTTAGTACTGGAACGAGAGACAGTGGGTTGTTTCTTTGCACACCACGAAATGAGATTACTGCCAAGGAATGTGCAGTATCCAGTTGTGGAGCGTCTTGTTGTCGAGCAACCTCCTCAATCTGCATCTAAGAAAGCATAAAGATCAAGTGTAGAATGGGAAGTAAAATTTAATCCAGTGTCAATTGTGCCTTTGACATATCTTAAGATGCGATGAACCATTTTGAAATGTATAACAGTTGGAGCATGCAAGAATTATGAGATAAAATTGACACTGTAAGAGATATCAGGTCTTATGAGTGTTAGATATTGTAAAGCACCAACAAGCCCACGAAAAAACTGTGGATCTTACAATAACATATCAGTTCATGCCATTTTAGTCTTGGCTTCAAGCAGTGTGCTCATTGGTTTACAGTCCAGCATACCAGCTCGTTCCAGGATTGTTGGCGCATAGTGTGATTGAGAGAGATGGAGTCCTTCAGATGTATAAGTAATTTCTATGCCTAGAAAATGATGAATTGGTCCTCAATCTTCCATTGCAAACTCTGAGCTCAACAATTGAATCAAATGCGTAACCAGAGGAACAGAGGATCTTGTGAGAGTATATCATCAACATAAAGAAGAAGGATTAAAGTATCAGAGTTAGAGTGAAAGATAAAAAGTGATGGATCTGCAAGACTGCAAAAGAACCCATATTTAAGAAGGAATATACTAAACCGATCAAACCAGGCACAAGGTGCTTGTTTGAGACCATAAATAGCTTTTTTGAGCTTAAACACAAGTGATGGGTATTGTGGATTAGCTGTCCCTGGGGGCTGTTCCATATATATGTCTTCTGAAACAAAACCATGCAGGAAAGCATTTTTAACGTCAAGTTGATGTATGGACCATTTGTGAACTAGTGCTATGGAGAGGACTATACGAATAGTTCCTGGTTTGATAACTAGAGAGTAACTCTTAGTATAGTCCAATCCATCAACTTGGTGATACCCCTTTGCTACTAACCGAGCTTTCAAGCGGTCTAGTGAACCATCAGGTTTGAGTTTTGTTTTTAGAACCCATTTAGAGCCAATAACATGTATCGCAGGTGTGCGGGGGACAAGTTCCCAAGTCTGATTTCTATGGAGAGCTTCAAGTTCCTCTTTCATTGCAGCTTTCCAGCCAGGGTGAGCTAAAACATACCGAAAGTTAGAAGGCTCGCGTGGAATGGTTGCTGAAGTCTTAGAGGATATTAAGGCATATTTTGAATTAGGCTTAAGGATGCCTCTTTATGATTTAGTAACCATGGTATGTGAAGGAGAGGGTGCACATGGAGAATAAACAAGCTGCGAGTCTGATTCCAGAGAAGCAGGATTGGATTGTGCGTGAGAGAGGTGATACAGTTGCATTTCATCTTCATGGTCAGATTCTACCAGTTGTATTTTAGTTACGTTATCAGTTCTAAGGTGCTGCTCTGCCATTCCAACAACATTGTTGTGTTCTTCTTATTGTGTATTGACTACTACATCAGCAATTGTATTAGTGATAACATAATCAATATGTAAATTAAGAGAACATGGTACAGTGACTTGTTCTAGCATTCCAATGGCATTACTGTGTTCTCCCATTCCAACATCATTGTTGTGTTCTTCCTGTTGTGTTTCGGTTACTGCATCAGTACTGACTTGTTACTCTGCAATTGTATTAGTAATAACATCATCATGTAAATTGAGAGAAGATGGTACAATGACTTGTTCTGCCATTCCATTGGCATTGTTGTGTTATGCAATTCCAATGGCATTGTTAGTGTTGTGTTCTGCCATTCCAACGACATTAACATGCTGTTTTGCATAAACATCATGTAAATTAAGAGAAAATGGTAGAGTGTTTAGTGATGAGCTTGAGCATGGTGGAGTGGACATTGTAGGTTGTATGTTTTTAGCAGAGTTATAGACAGTAGGTGGCATCCATGAATAAAAAATGCTTATAACATGTGTAGGGGACGGAGTGATATAGTTCTGAATTTTTTGTTTATAAGGAAAAAATGACTCATCGAAGACTACATGACGAGAAATGATCATTTTTTTTACTAAAAGGGTGAAAACATTTGTATCATTTATGTTTATCACTATATCCTACAAAGATGCATAGAACTGTTTTTGGGTCAAATTTGTTTTGTTTTGTATCCCAGGTGTAGGGAAAGCATTTAGACCCAAAGACTCTAAGAGATGAGTATGTAGGATGATTACCATGTAACACGAAATATAGAGATTCAAATTTAAGTGCTGAAGAAGGCAATCTATTCATAAGATAAACAACAGCAGTGAAAGCTTCAACCCATAAAGATAAAGGAACACTACTATGAAATAGCATGGTCATACCTCATTCTCGTATTACTTGATGTCTTCTTTCTACTATACCTGTTTGTTCAGGTGTATAAGGACATGATATCTGATGAACCACTCCTGTTGAGAGGAAGTGTGTTGATAGTTTGGAATTTATGAATTCTCCTCCTCCATCAGAGTGAAAGACCTTGATATGTTTGTTAAATTGTCTAGTAACATAATGCTTAAAGCTAAAATAAGCATCAGCAAAGTCAAACTTGTGTAGTAATGGGATTATCCAAGTGTATTTAGAAAAATCATCTACTAAACACGCATAATATCTGAACTTTTCTATTGATAAAATAGGAGCAGGTCCCCATAAATCACAATGGATTTTTTCAAAAATACCAGAACTAGAGTGTTCAGAACGGAAAAAAGGTAATCGAATAAGTTTTCCAAATTGACAACTGTACAAACATGTTCACATTTTGTGGTTCCTTTAACATCTATCAAACTTTTATTGTGCAATAATTATAAAGTAGAAAAATACGGATGTCCTAAGCATTTGTGCCAGATATCTGCTGGTCCTAATCTGAAACGATTAGAAAAGTAGAGATCAGGCATGGTGGATAGAGTATAGAGGTCACCCTTGCGCCATCCTGTGATCACGAGTTGTCCTGTTTGTCGTTCCTTAATACAGAAATCAATGTCAGAGAATTCACAATTAACAGGAAATTGGGTTGTTAATTGACTTACAGAGAGTAATTTTTTTTTCAAGTCTGGAACTAACAATACATCATTAAGTGGCAGGATTTTATTTTTCTGTGTGATGGAGGAATCTCCAATACCATGTATTGATATAGAAGAATCGTCACCAATATGAACAGAGTCTGAACCATAGTGATTGCGAATATTTTTTAACATACTCGGATTACCTGTCATGTGGTTGGAAGCTCCTGTATCTGAGATCCATTCCGTTTCAGTGATAGTATTGTCCAAGGTAAGAGCAGTCAAAGCTTGTGGTAGGTCTCCATGTTGATTTGATCGTTTAAGCACCCACCAACATAACTTTGCAATATGACCTGCTACACCACAGTATTGGCAGGTTTCTTCTCGGTATAGCTCACGTTCTGCAGGAGTCATACGATGTTCTCCAGATGGAGGAGGTCGTTTCTGTTTTGGATATGGGTGGGTTTGATAGTGTAAGTATGAATTTTATCTTTAGGTTGTGGTGCATGGAATCCTCTCCTAGTAGATATGAAGCTTTGTCTGCTGACATGGTTTCTTGAAAAATGATGTTGAGGGCGCTGGTGTTTTTGCCCATAGAACGCCAGCTGAGGAGTGAATGAATTATTTATCTGATTGGTGAACCAGTTTCTTCTTTGGTCTAGGCTCTGCAATTAAGAGACCAACTCCGGGTAAGAAGGTCTTGGTGGTTTCAACATTGTGGTAGTGAAGGTTTCATATTGAGGGCTGAGACTTGTGAGGAGGTAAATGACCTTTTTTTTTTATCTGAAATTGCTTTCCCAATAGCTGTAAGGTCATCGTATAGTCCTTTGAAGATTTGAATGTGTTCTCCAATGGTTCTGTCATCTTCTTTGTGAAATTAGGTGACTTGTTGTCTGAGGGTGAATTCTCGTTCCTAGGAGTCTTCTGCATATTCATTTTTAGAGCACTCCAGATAGCAAAGGTTGTATCTAGGCCTACTACAAGGCCTAATGTATGTTCTGAAAGAGCACCAATCAATCAACCACAAAGAAGTCAATCTGCTTTCCTCCAGACAATGTATTCTTCTGTTAGTTTTGGTGAAGAATCTATGGTGGAAGTAGAATCTGGTACAATATATTTGTTTGGAATTGAGTCTTCATTGATAAGATGATCAACTAAGTCTTGACTTTTTGCAAGAGCTAAGGGTTGTTCTCTCTATAGTGGATAATTTGTGGGGCTGAGCTTGAGGGTAATGAAATTACCAATATTGAGTGACATAGTTGACATGTTGTGTGGTTCTGCTAAGATTGTTGTATATTCACACAAGCTCTGATACTAAGCAGAAATTTAGAGAAAAAAAGGAAGTTTCAAAGGAAGAAAGTTTTATCTGTTTCTTTTGGCATTAACGTTAATATGCAACTTACTATTCTATATGAGCTGGTGGTTTTTTATAACATTACAAATTGCTTAATTTGGGTAAATTGAATTGTCTAATTCATAGCTGATCTGTTTCCATAACAAACCAACGTCTCTTTCTGTTTCTGGTTTTTGTCATAAACTTCATTACTGCTGCTGTTGATTTATTTCTATAATAAACCAACGTCTCTTTCTGTTTGTGTTTTGTTACCATGAGAGGTGGTTTGTTTCCATGTTGCTGGTCTTGATCTAATTCTAATCAGCCAACATCTCTTTCTATATCTGTAATGTCCTCCATGGTAACCTTCCTTACTGCTGCAGTTGGTGAGAGCTGATTTGTTTCCATGTTGGTTTCCATGTTGCTGGCTTACTGCTGCAGTTGATTTGTTTCCATCAGAGCTGATTCGTTTCCATGTTGGTTTCCCCATTACTGGCTTACTACTGCAGTTGATTTGTTTCCATGAGCATCTATCTTATTACCATTAATACTATATACAATAATAAATACATAAAAGAACTATCCTACACTTTATTAAAATAAATTAACATATTAAAATAACTCTGAGGTTATTGCTTAATTGTATATATTTTTCTCCAATTCTTTGTAGTCTCGCATAACCACCAGTAATTAATATTAGAAATATCATTTTGCCAAAGTTATATAATTTTGAATAACTCGCAACCCTAGTTGTAAGCACACTCAATTCTCACAATACATAATGAATGTTTTGTCTAACATTCTACTAAATCGAGTTTAATAGTTTAAACATGTTTGTTAAGAGTGTGTAATAAATCTGATGGTATTATGTCTGCATATCAAACCCATGGATTTAGGTTTAAGAATGTAAGTCATACTAAGAATTTTTATTAATAATAGGTGGCATGGTGATATATTTGAAAACAAAATTATTTCCTTATAAAAAACTAATTTTTGTGAAAACATAAAGGCATAATAAATATGAAATATGCTTACATTATGTGAAAACATATATTCTTCATATTTTTATGTAAAGTATACAAAACTTGTAATCTATGTCATTTGAATTAACATTATTATTTTTCTAACATGATTTTTTAATTTTATGTTTTTAGTTTTTTATGAAATGTGCATTTTTGTATGTGATTATATATGTATATTCTCAACCATTAGTTAAATGCATTATAGTTATAGTGTCTTGAAAAATAATTTAAAAATATTTTTTTATGAATAAATAATAATAATATAATTTATAGATATGAGATATATTAGTATTTCTACTCAAATACATGTAATTAAAAAAAATACAAACAAGACTATAATAACATAATAAATTACTAAATAATTTATTATATATAAATAATGGAACAAATGAAATTATATCGCCTATATAATATGGGCATGTGGCTACAGAGCTATAAAGTAATTAGTTACCTAGTTAAATATACTATTAAACAATCCATAACTTGTATAGACAATAATTATAATGCTTTTAAGTTATTATAGAAAAGGTACATTGTTTCATGAATAGTTTTTATTATATTATCTTAGGATAAAAGTGTTTATATTTTATTTCCTCTTTAACATATCTTATCAAAATTATTATGATAAGAAAAAATTTAAAATACATAAAAAGCTTTTTTTTAGATCTATTTGAACCGCTTAAGATCAATTCACATTAAACTTTGTACTTGTAAGAATTACCTAGAAATTAGAAAAAGAATACTTTATGTTAGTTTAATATGCATGTGATCAATCGGTTGGTTACACATGACATTATTATATTCATGTAAATACATAATTATTATTAATTTATGATTAATTTATCTTTAATATTCATATAATATTATATTAATGAATCTAATATTTGATTTATTAATCTAGAGTAAAGATAAAGTCAATGGGATAAAAAAATTTTGCAAATAAAATTATAAAGTTATTATAATTATGATATTTATATTGCATCAAAGCATTGTTATATATATTCACTCTCTTTTTTTCTTTAATTTATAGAGTTCACAAATCAAACATTCCTCCCAAAATACACAAAAATTTTACAGTTAAATCATCACTCTAGAAATATCACTTTATTTCTAATTTGAGGTTATATATTTCCTTTAAAGGCTAATGAATGACAAATAAAAAAATCATAATTAAAAAAAATTATGGATGAAAGAATAAGACACTAAGAGATCAAAGTTAATTAGTTTAGATGAGAAGCCAAAATATATTAAGTACTTTATTAAAGTAATATGATGAAGTCGTGTAAAAACTTCAAATAGAAATAGCTTTTTTCATGGTTGCATCCTGAGATGTTAATATAATTGGGCTACTCTTTAGTTGATGGGTTGTACCTCAATTTTACATGGTGGCTAGATGTTCACTTGGAAAATAAATTCACTGTAGAAAAAGGGACTCTTTTATGTCTAAATTAGTAAAATGTAGTAGAGAAATATATAAAAAGATAAAATTTAATAAATGTGAAAGGAATGCATATTTGGGAGTGATTGTATGACTTATAGTTACATGGCGTAGGACTTGTGTTTGCCTAGAATGGCTTGTATATTGCCTGGATTTGGCTTGTATATTGCTTGGATTTCAGTTATGTAACCATGGTATTTAGTGGTTGAGTGCAACATTGGCTTTGGCTATCTATAATTTTGTGTGACTATGCGTATTTATATACCCAGATCTTGAACTTTATACATAGAGAATGAGACATATCATTAGTGGAAAAATTAATGTGCTACTATTGGATAGCCATGGTTGTTGTCCCATGCAAGCTATTGGTGGAAATATTGGGGATAGATAATGTTATTAGCGTAGAAAATTATGCCTAATCTACATAGAAAAGGTTGTGTGTACTTAGAAAAAAGTTATGTGAATGAGAAGTTTGTGTTCTTGGCTCTTGTAAATTTAAAAAATGCATACTTGTGTGACTGTGCATATTTATATACCAAGATCTTGAACTTTATACATAAAGAATGAGACATATCATTAGTGGAGAAATTAATGTGCTACTATTGGATAGCTATAATGGCTCACTGGTTGTTATGTCATGCCATGGTCGTTGTCCAATGCAAGTTATTGATGGAAATATTGGTGATAGACAATGTTATTGGCGTAAACAATTATGCCTAATCTACATAGAAAATGTTGTGTGTGCTTAGAAAAAAATTATGTGATGAGAAGTTTGTGTTCTTGGCTCTTGGAAATTTAAAAAATGCATAGAAGAATGTGTCGGGCAGGAATGAATATACCAGGGTTGGTGTCAGGCTAAAAATTCTAGTTGTTTGGACTTGAAATCCAACCATTTGGGCTAGCATAGATGGATAGAAAAATTTCATTCATCTTAAATGGTTTGAAAAGTTTAGCCCAAACAACTAGAATTTTTTTTTTAAAAAAATCTAGATATTATGATTTACCTCTTGAAGTCTTTTAAATAGTCATGCTTGGAAGACTTTAACCAGTAAAAATAAGAGAGGAAAACACATACTGTATAAAAATTATATTTGTGGCTATGCTTGTATCTCACGTGTGCGGTGTTATGGCGATCATCCTTTCGAAGCGGGATCTTCATGGTGATGGGTGAAAAGGATAAGAAAATTCTTGTTTCTTATAGAAAAAGGAGATGGAGTTGCCATCTAATATTTTGATCACTATGAACTCTAACTGGTTTCAGAATCTGAATAGGGGACTTGTTGTGTATATGGATGATGTATCATCCCTAGTACACCTTACCTAAGATAAACTGTATTATTTATTTATTTATATAAAATAAGATAATGTTGTGTTTTCTAATCGTTAATCTGTCTAAATTTTAAGAAAAGTCCTCGGTAAGGATGTCCTTATCTTATCAGGTTAAAACATATGTGTTCTAAAGTCAAAATATATAAATAAAAAAAGTTTCTTTTTATTCAATATCAGGAATACATCTTATATATAAGTTTATAATCCTATAAATTAAAAGAAAACAAAATAAATTTTTTGGTGTTTTTAAAATGTAAGTCAAGTTCTCATATCTTTAATAAACTAGTTTTTAAATAAAAAAATGTAAAAAATATAAACAAAACTATTTTCATGAATTTTTGTATTTAAAGATGCTATCATACCTTATATTGTTTTTGTTTATTTTATTTTTATTTATGCAAATATGATTTTTATTATTATTATTGAGAAACTTGGTCAAATGGACACAAATAAAAATATGAAATTAACTAGGAAAATAATTTAAATAACAAAAATAGCAACTTTAAGGATTAGTTTGAGGAACTTCCCAACCTCAAATGATAACAACTATTAACCTTTATAAAACTAGCCTATAAAATCTTTATACCTGATTTGAGCATGATTCAATGATCGAATCTAAATTATGACTTTTTTTTATCAGATTATATGTTTGTCAATATTTTTGTATCTTTGTAAGATTGTTCATGTTGTGGTAACTTAAAGCATCACCTTTGAAATTGATATTGAATCTAAAGGCTAGGTTTGACATTTTTGTGAACCTATAATTAAACCAAATTATTTGGATGTGTAGAATTGATTAAATTACTTTCAATTTTTATTTTCTAATTAACTTGAATCCATGCTCGAACATAAATATAAATTTCACCTAATAACACAATGAACAACCTAAGTACAGTTAACATTCAAAACCAAATAAAAATATACAAAAACAGTTCTTACCATAGAAAGAAAATAACAATTTTAAAAACTTTATAATAACAATAGTAGTGGAAACTTGAAAATATGTAACAAAATATTTTTTTAAGATCCTTGATTGTTAAAAAGAAAAATAAGATATTAATTCACTTCATGCAAGAGGAAAAGGTTTGCATTCCATCAACATCACAAATTAATTTGTTATGGGTGTCATACATGTTTATATAAATTTTATCTAATTTGTTTTGTTTATTTCACTAGTTTTTTAATAATTAATAATTCATATATTTATATGCTTGATCTAGTAAGAGTATATGATAATAACAAATTTTTAAGATTTTATATGATCAATAATTTAAACTATGTACTTTTAAAAAACTATTGATTATATGTAATTAGTGTTAAATTTGGTGCTTGATGTTAATAGATATAATTGTTACTAACACACTCAAATTTCAACTTTGCCCATTTTGATTCTTCTAGCTCTACAACTATTGGAATCTTTAATGATGAAGTCTTCCCTTTTAAAGGCATCACTTCTTCTAACCCGTATACAAGAGAGTAAGGGTTTGCACTCGTAGAAGTTCTAAATGCAGTGTAATATATGTGAAGTGTGCATGAAAGCATCTCATGTCAATCTTTATAAGTAACCACCATCTTCTGGATGATCTTCTAAAGATTTTGGGTTTGTAAGGAAAAGAATTAAGATGTTTAATCTTCCACGTAGTGTAGAGCTCAACTATTAGTTTCTAGTTAAAATTCTGTGTGTTATCATTTATCATTCTTGATGCACGTCATGACGACAAATAAGATCTTTCTTAATGAGCCTCTTGACCATAAAAATGAGTCACATGCATATATGAGCTAGTCTTTACCCATTTAATGAAGTAATTGATGGCTACTAAGATGAACCTGTGCCCATTGCTAGCCTTTGGATCGATCGATCCTATGACATCTAATCCCTACATATTGAAGGGCTAAGGTGAGGTCATATTGAACAACAATGTCAGAGGTGCATTTATTGTGTCACCATGTATCTAATACTTGTGGTATTTTCTGACATAGTTTACATAGTCCCTCTCCATAGTCAACCAGAAGTACCCAGATCTCTGCATTTGCCTTGTCATCGTATGTTTGCTAGTAAGAATGACATAGATTCTCTGGTGAATTTCCTGTAATGATTGCACAACCTTTTTTTTTTTTTATTCAGACACTTGAGCAAAGTCCAGTCAAACGACCTTTTGTATAGTAGATCTTCATCCAAGTAATAATCCATTGTCATTTTCCTCAAAGTCTTTTCATTTTCCTTGGAGGCTCTTGAAGGATATTTATGGTGCTGGATAAGCCTCTTGATGTCATTGTACCACGGTTTTTATGTCGCAAAACAAAGTGACCATTACTCTTTAATATGTGGCATCGACATTCCTTAATTCGAATGACATTACTTTATAGGAAAATGTTCCCCAATGTGTGACAATGGTAGTTTTTTCCTTCTCTTCCTCTGCCATTCTATTCTAATTATATCCTGAGAACCCGTCTATGAATGAGTATGTGACACTCTTCGCAAAATTGTTAACTAAGATGTCTGTGGTGTAGAGGAAAGTCATTTTTTAGGCTTACCTTGTTCAAGTCTCTATAATCCATACATGCCCTGATCCTGCCATACTTCTTGAAAATTACAACTATATTAGCCACCCATTAAGGATAATGGACCATATTTAGGAATCTTGCATCCCACTGTTTCTATATTTTCCCCTTCACCTTAAGCAGCATATTCGGACGCATTTGTCTGGTCTTCTATTACTTCTTTCCACTAAGGGAATCTTGTGTACCACTATGTCGATGTCTAAACAAGACATATTTGTATAAGTCTAGGCGAAGACATTCGGTTATTCATGTAACAAAGAGATTTACCATCTATTTTCTCGGTTGTAATAAGGGTACCAATCTTTAATTCTTTATTTTCTTATTCAATACCAAAATTTATAACTTTTAGCTCTTCACTAGTGGGTTTCCATGTTTTCTCATAATTTTCTACCAACCTAGTAAACTCTTTTATTTCCTTTTCTTCCCAGTCTTCATCACCCAATTTAATTGTATTATCAAAGTTTGGCTAATTATTCTTATATAATGCAGTGGGTTCATGAATTGATGAAGCTTTTAGGGTTCTTGAAAGTATAAGGTGTGCTCATATAAGTATGTTATTTGTATGGAGAATAAAAGAAAACAAAGATATATTTTGGACACAAGAAAATGCATGATCCTATTAAAATAAAAAGACTCATTTGACAAAGAAGATCTTGTGGCATTATAAGTCAAATTGTGATCAAAACTAAAAACAAGTAGAAACAACAAAGCACAACAACACATCTAGATAGAGGTAAAACATCAAAACAAGACAAAACATTTCAGCATATATGATCAAACAAAATCAATTACTTTTTTAACACAATAGGAGTAAGCTCCATCTTCCAATTCTGGTATGCCCGTCCCTTAACCAGCTTTTTCACAAAGGCTTTTGTAGGGACATTGTCGACAGTGTGCACAGACAATTGCCACAGCATCTCATCTTTTAATTTGACCTTCACTTCCTCAATCTGTTCTTTATATTGACATTCCAAACCACTAAGTCTGTCATGCCAGATTTGATCACCTCTACAAACCTTGGAAAGGTCATTCAGAGTGGCAAGATGGCAAGCCCTTCCTTTTCTTGCTTTCATCCTTCAATCTTCTCTATTCTAGCTTCTATTTTGTGACTGACGAGCCGCTTATAGTCATCTTTCTTAGGCTTATACTCGAGATCAAATCTCTAGTCTGCGCATTTAATTTCATCAAATTGACTCATTTTGGCATCCTAATTTCAGGATTATATCAGAAAGAAACCCCATGCTTTAAAAAGCAATTGGCAGCCATCTTTACAGTTTCAAAAACTTTTAGCTTTCTCATCATCGCACCCTTAGAAACCCATTTAGCATTCATAATTTTAAAAGAATAAATGTTTTTGTCTCTACAATCTTCTACCTCGATGAATGGTACAACCACATTCTTGATCATGAAAATTGTCTTCTCATCCTTGACATTTATCAGCATCCTTTTCATGGTATATTTTAGACATTGGTGTAATGAGAAGGCTACTACTCTGGCCATATGGATCCACGGTCTTCCTAATAATGTGTTGTAGAATGGATGGATATCCAGTTTTATACTTCAGTATTGGGTTGATGATAAATTAATTTTTGTATTTTTTAGCATATAATAAAATTAAATAACTAATTCAACCTAGTGGAGTCCATTACCGAGGTTATGAGTTTGGCAGATTGATTAAATATTAATCAAAGAGTCGAGTTGAGATTTTCTTGCTCTATTTTTAGATTTTGTGTTATTTTTTCAATTTCATCATTTAATATGAATTTATATTTAATGTTAGCCTTTAGTATTTGGTCGATAGTGAATCAATTTTTATATTTTTTATTATATAATAAAATTAAAAAAAAATTAATTCAACTCGATAGAATTTATAAACCAGGTAGCGGGTTTGATATATTGATTAAATATTAATTAAAACATTAACTTAAAATTTTTAAAATTTGAATTATTACATGGAGTTTATTAACACTACTGAAAAGTTTATAGCCGTCTTAGATATTTTTTACAAAAAAATAAATAAATTAAATTAAATGAGTCCAAGCGGCAGCAAAAACGCGGGGATATACTAGTCTAATATTCTAAATATCAAAATGTTTGACCGAATTCCCAAAGTTACAGGGAAATTGACAGAGAAATTATGGAGGGTAAGCTTTGTTTGATTCATCTCTACCCTTTTGTTTCTTTTGTATTATTATTCACATGTTTTATTTTCTGTCTTGTTATTAGTTTTTTTCTTCTCCTTGTGAGTTCTATTTCCTCATTAGGCGCTTTCAATGAATTCCATGCTTAAAGAAAAAAACAAAGCTTAAAGCACCGACCTCCTTGACCTGAGAACTTCAAAACCAATGATTTTATCGTGTTAGTAACATCTAGTGGTTCCGGTTTTTTTCGGCATTTTGATTCTGAGACCAAGTTTACAGCATCGCCATGTGAACATGGCCCCCGCCTTGCAGCTTTAGCTTGACTACAATGTGAACAAGGGAAACCACTGCAATATACTGCCATCGGTAATAATAAAAGAAGACAGATTCTTGACTATAATGTTCAAAAGCTCCAAAACTTCCATTCAGAATTATTACAAAGTTTTCCAACACAGTACTGATTGCTCTTAATTTCTTCACCTCATTGCACGCGCGAGGATTATTAGAAGCATGAAAATGGAAAGTCAATTTAGCACAAGAAACCCGAAAAGAGTAATTTAGAGGAGCTGGAAGACATTGCATATGGTCATATATAGTCACTGTACACGTTCCGATCTCTAGTTGTGGGTAATATTCAATGGCCGGTGTCTTATGATGCGCATCAAAACACCAGAGATTCATGACTCATTTATCGGCCGAGGCACGCGTCGATCACCACTAAAAACTGCTTGAATTTATATAAAAAGAATTATAAACAGAAGGGATTTCAGTTTTTTGTGTCACATGAAATATTTTTTATCATTGATAGATTATTTCCCTCTTTGTATTTGAAGACTTCACATTAAAATATTAGAATATGGGGGGTTTTTTTTTTTGGACGGTCCAATTTCTATGGTTAAAAAAGAAAAAAAATGGAACGTTGGAACTATGATTTCTGTAGTCGAATTAAATTAATTTGCAAGTCAGTGATACTCCAAAAACGGTGGCATACTATATATTCAAAAACATTCAATTTTAGTTGAGGTCAGCTATGCAGTGCCGTTGTGTTAGGCCACAGACACTCCTGAGTACAGAAAGATTATTATAGATTTTCCATGCATATATACCTTGAAGATCACTGGAACCATCAAAAGGTTTGAGATATTGTTAATTAAATACAGATCTCATCAGCATGACGACTACTGAGTCTGTACTTGGAAATTGTTAAATTATTTTTTGCAGCTATATTTAGCGTGAAACGTCAAGATGCATGATAAATTAATTGCTGGCTTGTCAGCTGCCCATGCAGGATCGATTTCACCATCGTGGCCTTACTGCCTAGAACTTGTGTTGGCGGGAAGCTTAAGCATGCATCAACAGCAGGTTGATACTTCATATATATATATATATAAACAAGGAAGCATTGAATCATGCTTCAACCACAAATTAACCAGAAATGCATCACTAGGGTCATATGTAAGCAATCTGTGTCAAACTTGTAACATTTTATGACCGCAAATATAATTATAAATCCAAGTGTACATTTTAAGGTCTAGAATCTCCCAAGAATTCCAGCCGCCGTAGAGATGAGTGATTTTGTTGGACAAATTGAAGTTTCCACAGAAGCTTCATATTTTCCACACGAGTTCTTTGAGCCTGTTTGTGAAAGGGGTTGATGGTAAGCTTACAAGTGCGAGGAAAAACCTTGAGGAGAAAATAGGTCCAAGACTACTACTTATCATACGGGATTGGCTGCTTAATTCAAGGTCTAGAACTTTCCTAGCCTTTTTTCATAAATTCAGGAGCAGAAAAGAAGAAAGTGAAATAAAAAATTGTTTATCAACTTCAAAAATCGACAAATTAAGCTTTGTCCATTTGAAGGATATATTGCAGCCATATACGTCAAAGAAAAAACAGCTAATTGAGAATTGGAATATTAATTAATAAACAATGTGTAAATGATAATTATGTGTGTGCAAGCACAATATGTGTAATAGTCTCAGGAGAAACTAATCATTAATAAATATTGAAATGGCGGATGAGCTTTGAGAAGGAATTGCACAACATGCATCGATTCTTGTATACACCAGACTGAAAAATCGTGCTGGGTTTCAGCAGTCAAAGGTGGCTGGATTTGATTAAAATTAACATGGGACTAAAAATTTGCTTGATCCTTCAAGCACAAGCAAGGCAAGATACACAAGTTCTGCTTCAAACTGTAGCTGCAGACAGCCCTTGATCCGCCATGGTACCTCAGTGATATTGTTATCTTGGAAACAGCAGACAATCAGGAATTGACTTGTTTACCGTCAAGGCAAGGAATGGTCCAGCATGGCCATGGAAGGAACAAAACGTATTGAGCAGGTAAAGAGGGAATGGAAAACAGCTTTCCAAGAATGCTGACAAGAATTAAATACAGATAGTACTCCACTGCTTACACCCACAATTTCTGATTCTACGTTGGACCACAACGTCACCTGCAACTTTTCTTTACAGGCTCCTGGCTGGCTAGCTAGCCCTCCAAAAACACGCTGAAAGGAATAGATGCTGCATTTCGATTGGAGCTGGACTGATCCAATCAAAAGCCGCTTTTCTCAGAAAATTCTGAAAGCTCCAAATTTTCCCACAACAGGAGAAAAGACGATGCAACCTACGTGTCAAGAGCCTAACGGCTGGTCGGTTTGCATCAGTGGTGACTGAATGTTTTTGCATAATTGTAAAAGAAGCATTCTGTTTTTATTTTTATTTTATACGAAAACGACTACCTGTCATACATCTATTCAGCCACCTCCCATACCTTTTGGTGACTTCGTGGCGTGCCTCATCCACACGAATGCAACCACATAAGAACCCAAGAAATAAAAATCATAAAATATCATCATCGTATATATCCATCATCATCTCTCTTTGACTTGCGTAGCCATTGAAATTAAAATAGCAGGCAGAGATAGAGGTCTCGTTGCATTATTTTGTGTTGCCCACACACACACACACACACACCCACGCACGCACACACGTCTGTGTGTGAATATGATATTTTATTTTGCGTTCGTGTTATATGATGATGCTAACTTTAATCATAGAGCTTTGACGTGGCGATCCGAATATAAAAAATAACAAAGAATGTGTTTTATATTTTAATAATGATTAGTTTTTAAAGTTTTTTTTATTTTAAATATATCAAAGCAATATTTTTTCATTTTTAAAATGTATTTTTTATATCAATACATCAAAATGGTTAAAAAAAATTAAATTTTCTTGAAAAAAAAGAAACCAGAAATAACTAAATAGTAAGAGTAAGGTGTCTCACGGGCTTAACCTTTAGTACAATCCAATACCAAACAATGATTTAGTAAAGAAGGTGGTGAGGATAGCAAATCAAACATGTTTTCCGCTGAAGATGGAAGAATATGACAACCCAACACTCGTTGCCGTCGACTAGGACATCTACCAATTCGTAACATACATGGCGTCGGCAGGCATCTAATGCCAGCCATACAATGTTAAATTAGACTGAGACCAGATCGGCTTAATGCCAAAGGATGAGAAAAGGGGGAATCGACCACGTCTTGCTAGTTATAGCCGCTTACGCCAACAGAACAAAGTGGTAGATATGCAATCCATGCACGTGAGGTTTTGGTCAATTTGCAGCCAGAGAATTTTGAGGAGGCATGCGATGAAAAGAAAGTTGTTGAAAATTGAAAAAGAGGAAGATAACTTGAAATTAATCTTGAACACAGTCGGTCCAGTTCTAAGCAAAGGACCATCCATGGCGTTCATCGCCGCTGCCCATGGGATGGCATCATCTTAGAACTCATTCAAAACATGGAAGAAAACAAGCCTCTGGAAGTGCACAACGGTGAATGTGATCGTAGAATTTCTGGGGCATTAATAACTTGCACCATGCATTGAAGAGAATATTTTAGCAGAAAGGGAAACAAGAACGATTAACCATGAACCTAGGGTTCGTCATCATGTTGACAATTGAGAAAAAAGTATTTTGTGAGGCCAACTTAATCTATAATGTAGCAATCTAGAAGTTAAATGCAGAAACGCATGATGCAAAACAAACCAAAACAAAAAAACATCCTACAAAATCAGAACGTAAATAAACATTACATAGGGATCTGGTTAATAAAAAAAGGATGATACAGGAGTGAAAGATCCAAAACTATTTTGCTATATCTGAAATCCTTCTGGGCTCTTAATATCTAATTAATTGCATTTTAAAAAAATATATATGAATTCACCCAAAAGGCATGCAAGCATCCATGCACATCGCTTCATTATAAAATCACTGGGAACCTGCAATGGGAACATGAATTAGCTAAAAAAGAAGCTGAATGACTTGCAGCGCCATAGTTAAGCCAGGATTAACTCTGAAGTTGTTTGAATGATTACATCCACACAAGAAAAAAGCAAACTAAAATATTTTTAGCTAACATCAAAATGAACAGAGGATGATTGTCATACCAAGGCTAAGCATTCAGTCCTCCTCCATAGGTACTTCTGGAATATCAAACCTGTCTTCCTCAATTGTTTTATTTATCACCGAAACAGGAGATAGTGATATGGAAGTCAAGGAATCAAGAATTCATCCAAGTATAATTGCAGGACCAGGGGAGAGAACATGTAAAATGTCACTTAGCAGTAACTATTATTGTAGTTTTTTATTTTAAGAAAAAACAAATTGCACCATTATAAAATCATTGACTCCATGCTTATAAAAAGCAAATCAGCACCTTCATATAGAGGATTTGTGATTGAAAATCTCATAAACCTTGAATAAGGAAAATAATACAAACATGACCGACTTAACCAAATGCATGTAAAATCATTGTATTACAAGCATGTAACACAAGGGTTAAAACCATCAATATCCAAGAATAGAAAGGAAAAATGATTTGTAAGAGACAGGCAGGCATGGAATTGTTTTTTACCCAAATAGTTTCTACCACGCATGTCACAGGACATGTGAAAATACACTTCCTAGTTTCTAATCAATAAATTAAATTCAGTCTACCCAATCTCTTTACTATTCACCAAGGGCATATAATGACCGTGGCAAACCTTAAGAGTTGAATCAAAATTAGAGGCCTTAAGACTCCCACTAATCCATCTCCTTGTCATCCCTATGACTTCTAAGAAGATGGCATTTCATGAATTGCTGATAAACCAACACCTACAAGTTAATATGCAGAAAAATCCATAAAAAAATGCTACCTCATACAAGCCATAACATAACATAACAAAAGATAAATAAACAAAACAGGCAAATGACCAATAAAGAGGTATAAAGCTCCAAATTTTGCAAGCAAAGGATATTTAATGACATGGGATCATCCTTCTCTCCGCGATTGCGGCTATTGTCTAGCTCTCTGATTATTTCTGGAGATACCTGAAATCAAAATGAGCAGAGATTAAACATTTATGTGAAATAAACAAAATTGACCCATTTTGAATATTATGCATGTGTAAGCCTAAAAGAGAACTATCAGATAGATGGTCTCACTAGTTTATGCTTTTGCCTTAGAACTAGTCTTCTAAGGTTATCTTTATCTTCCTTCTGCAGTTCATTCTTGTACCTGTGAGGATTTCAACAGCAATTGTATGAGTGAAAAGGCAAGTGTGGACTGTTTTGATGCAGCTACTTAATTTTAATAGCACAAAAACTAACGATGCAAGAGAGATTTTAGGAAAAAACATCTCATGTCATACTGTGCTGCTCAAAGGAGAAATTGTGATTTTCAAGGGGGGTTATTTTCAGGTTATTAATGATTTTGTTGATTGTATAGTTTTATCATTACTAAGAAGTTCTCTGATTGCAATAGGTGCAAATAACCAAAATCTCATTATTGCTGAGAATGCTTTGGGTGGATTTTGTTTCCTTCGTTAGTTTAGGTAACTTCAAGAGTTCTCATGTGCCTATATAAGCACATTCTATGTAATTGAATGGCCATTTTAATCAATGAAATCAATTATCAAGACCTTGATCCACTGCGTATAACACCAGATATTGCGAGATAGCAATAATAATGGATTTCATTCGTCAAAATGGCCTTTCGATTACAAATGATATGAGTGCTTATATAGGCACACAAAAACCAAGAGTCCTAGACTTAAGAAGGAAACAAAATCCCTTCTTGAGCAAAATACTAATAAAATGTCCTCACAACAATGACATCCTAAATATTGCAATTATTTTAAAATGGAGAACTTGCTATAGATGCCAAAAGTACACAATAAACTACAAATAATTTGAAAATACTAATTATTTGTTATTTCCCTTCTCGACCTGCATTTGATTGATTTGGCAAAACAGATCCACATTAATTACTTTGCTACATTAATTGTCTCTCATGAAGTATCAGATAGAGAAGGAAATCTGTGAAACACATGAAAACACAGTAAAACAGAACCATCTCCAATTAGCTACTGCAACCCCTTTCTTGGTACCTCAGGTTACATGTACACATAATAAAACAAAGCAAAAGGGAAGTGCCTGTACATATAACATAAAAGAGTACATCTGAAACAATGCAAAAGAGAGAATAGATGTGGCTAAATCTAAAAAGAACCACCCTTTAACTCGCATTCAAAAATTAAGCATTTATAGATTATACACTCTAGATAGATTTCACACAACTAAAAAGCAAAGAGGCAAGAGAAGGGAACAAGGAAAAATTATCAACCTTTGCACAAATGAAAGAAGTGATTGATGCCAAATTACAGGCATTATTCTTGTATCCTCGAGAAATCTCATAAAATGACCCACAACTGCATCAACTACACGATATGGCAAGGCATATTTCTTGTCCAGTAGAAGCTTGATAAAATAACTGCAAATAGTTTACCAATGTAACAAGTCATATTCAGATCATTTAGCAACTAAAAAAGCATGAGATCCAAAATGGAAAGGAATTTTTAAACAGGTCCGCTCTTGAATTAGTTATTGGCTTATCCTTTGTTGAATTAAACCAGGGAACCACAACTACAAAGGTTCATGCATCAACAATTGTTTCATTACTCAAAAGAGTACTATACTTGATATTGCCAATCATTTCATTTCTCATCTTCTCTTACAAGTTTTCTTCTCAGCATTTTCTAATGAAGTTTATTTGTGACCATCAACAATTCTTTGGAGTAGCATCACATCAAGAAACCCGCAGTACATATTGCTAGGATTTTACTACATTAGTCATGACTTGTTTTCCTGAATCCATGTTAGGCATGCATTCTCTTGTAAGGTAAGACCGCAGACTGTTTGAGTGCAGAGGCAAACCAAATGCATACATAGCATGGATGAGCAAGTAAATCTGCTAACTGTTACACGCTCCTTTTTTATCTTTATTTTTAATACATGTTAAACATTTACATACCTTGTTGTGCCGCAATAATCCATTTCTGCAAGTTTCAACAGTGTAACACTACAATCCCATTTAAAAAAAAGAGTTAGACTCTTTCCCAAGTATTTGAAACTTAGGAAAACAAAAGGTACAAAGTTTCAGCTGCTACAGAAGCATCTTATCCATGTGTGCTGAACGTTGAAAATATCACTTGGATGTCTTCAAAAGAGGGTGAAAAATTAAAGCAGAGTAGTTTGAGATGTTTAAAAGCACTGGTGTAACGTTGTAAAATGATATGTAAATCATGAAACTTGGCAGAATAAAAAGTGCAAAGTTCCGGCTGCTACACAAGCATCTTATCCTCGTGTGCTGAATGTTGAAATTACCACTTGCATGTCTCAAAACAGGAGAAGAAAATAAAGAACGGTTTGAAATGTTTAAAAGCATTGGTGTAACTTCATAAAATCCATATGTAAATCATGAAATTCTTATCTTTCTCAACAAGAAATTCCAACTATACAATGAAAAGATGTGAGCAGGTAAAGGAATCATGTTGATTTACAGTGGGTCAAAATATGCAAGTGATTCAAGAACTTTGGGATATGGAAAGTAGTGTTAGATCCACTGGGTTTGAAGGGTCATCAGGAGGATTATTCAGCTGGGTTATTGTGTCTCCCTAACAGTTAACAAGATGATTTTATAACTAAATATACGGATACTTTTGATTACCAATTTAGACCTGCACTGAGTGTACATGGTTGTCATCTGCAAAAGTAATCATACCATGAATGAAGCACAGGAATGGAGACCTTCTGAATAATACTTCCAACAATAACAGCTTCCCTAAGATTGCAGGTCCCTGACTGCATATCAAGAAAGGAAAAGGAGTTTAAATTAAAGCATAATCATTGGTTCACCAAACAAAAAATTATCAGAACCAGGCATCATATGAATTGAAGGCCAGTGAACTTCTTGACAGAGAGTTTAGTTTTGTCTATCCTGTGAGGTATTTGTTTGGGGTTAAGTTTTCTTTTGTTGGCCTCTTTTCTTTTGCAATCACTAATTGGAATACAAACTATATTTTCAACCCACCACCAAATAAAACCGTAAAATTTTAATTTGTCTAAACCCTAATTGGTCCAGCCACCCTATCCTGCATTGTAACACATAAATTATAAAATAGCTGTTTGGATTTAAACAAAAACAGAGAAGTGTAGGAGAGACAGAAGATAGCAGTGAATTAATGCATCTGATCAATCTCAGAAGAGCAACATCAACAATTTATCATGCTTAAGAGAAGTGAAAGCATTCAGAGACTAAACCATCACTGATTAAAAAAAAAAAAACATGTAGAAGATTTCAGTGCTAATAAATACCTTACACAATGGAAGCAATATTCCCTTGTTGAATGCAGCAGGTTTATATAGAGACTTTTTTAAAGCTTGATACAGACTGAAATGCAACCTCTTATTCATCCTAATATCATCTCTAACTCTAGGAAGTAAGACAAGCCTATAGAAGCGCTCAGCCTTCTTAGCACCCAAATTCGAAGAGAAGATTCTTGTGGCTTGATACATTGCAGCTGGTGACCATTTCTGAGGTTCGGTCAGGTACAAGACATCCTCCCAAAGTTGCATAGAAGGGATGTGTTTAAAAGCTTTAGGTATCTTTCCAGCTGTGTATTTACTAAGATACTCGCCAACTCTACACATAATCATACCAAAGTGATTTCATTACATTCAAAATTATTTCGTTCACAAATCTGTTTTGAAGAAAGGTTCTAATAAGAGAAAATGGAAAAAATATTGTCAAGCAGAGGATAGCTAATTTACCCCTTGTACAAATCTATGAGAGACTGGTCCAGTTTAGGCATAGGCTGTGTCTCTGCAATCAAACAAAGATATTCAGTATAAACAGTTAACTATACAGATTCAAGCATGTATACTAGAGTAAACACCAGTTAAAAATCTAAATGAAGGGTTCATAAAATAAACAAAAAACTGATTTAAAAAAAAAAAAGGAGAATCATGTAATAATATGAACCTGAAGAAACATGAGCATCCCTCTTTTTTATTTTGTCAATGATAAGGTCGGTAAGTGTTTGTTGTGGACCAGCATCCTTCGACAAGAATGCCTCCAGCAATTTCTCATCGTTCTCATCAATCTCCTCCTGTCAAACCACCCAATTTAACTTCTTTTACAAACAAACTAAAGCTCCAAAAAAAATCAAATGAAGGAGAACAAATATTCAACAAAATTACAGAAAAAAATAAGCAAAATAGCCGAAATAAAAAAAGAATTTATGAAAGCAAAAAGAAATGCTGACAGGATAATCATTAAACTGGCTTTGTGTCTCGGAAAAACCACTAAAATCGTCAATTTCATCCTCAGCATATTGCTCTTCCTCACGCTCAGGTAATTCTTCCTCCAAAGCATTAAAATTAGGGTTCTTCTCTCCCGCTTCCTCAGCTTGAATCTCCTTCTGTTGAATCAACGCCACTTTCAAGATTTTCGAGCTCATCCCCGACGATATCATCTAGAACAGAAAATCATTAAAAAATCAGAGACATAAAAGGGGGGGGGTAAGGGCATCAAAAACAAAGTGCAGATTACTTTTTGTTGTTTCTGGTGGTGTTTTGATGCTTTGGTTCGTGTCTTTGTCGAAGCAATAGAGTCTGTATCCTCCTTGAGGAAAGGCTCTGGGTTTTGGTGCCTCTCTCTTTTCTTCGCCATTGATGGAAGATAGAGGGGGTTGTTCTGCAGATAAAACTTCTTCTCAGAGAGACTTCTGCTTGGTGATGCGAAGTTAAACCCTTGTGCTATGAGGTTTTAGGTTAAGCTATGTCTTTACGCTTATAAACTTATCCATACTCTCTACTTCTAGCCCTATATTTTAAGAATTTTCAATGTTGCCCTTATGTCTTAGAAAGTTCCAATTTTACCCTTCACTGCTAACTAACCAATGAAAATCAAGGAATCCTTTTGTATCGTTGTTGGTTTTTATTTTCTGTTTTTGTTTTCATATTCTATTTTTTAGGAAAATAAATATAAAAACTGAAACTTGCTTGGTTACCATAGTAAAATTGAAAACTAAATTGTTTGGTTGCGTTTTTTTTT
>Ga0325401_1000258_pt1 | contig 35508 bp, 27 predicted proteins | sample PopdelMetagenome_FD_205666 | JGI IMG/M metagenome (GOLD analysis project Ga0325401, IMG submission 205666) | Populus deltoides microbial communities from Bellville, Georgia, United States - Xylem-PdKOR-R2 | ecosystem: Host-associated > Plants > Phyllosphere > Stem > Wood/Secondary xylem | place...
TTAGTAATTCCTGTTGGTACAGGAGAGTTGCTTATGGGAGGACAACATCAGGGTTGTGCATTCAGTGACCAAACTACAGGTAGGTGTCTGACACCTAATCTATTTAGAAAATTTTATGAATGTTAAGTTATTGTAATTTTTCTTATAATGCCATTGTAAATATGAACATTGGTGTGATATTATTATTAAGAAAATTGAAAAGTTCTAGTTAATTGCATAGGCGATAATGGGTAGTCTATTATGAGATGTGATTTACAATACCGGCAAAAAAACCTTGTATATATTACTTTTGATTGCAACGATAGAATTGCTATGCAAGAATTATTATCGATCATTGGCGGGATTCGATGTGTGATCTGTTACTGATTAAAACGGTGGAAATCATGTGTAATTTGTGTTAGACCGCCATGTAATAATAATAATAATAATAATGTGCGTGTGTGCGTGCGTGTGTGATAGGAACTTCAAAATAACTGATGTGTGAGATAGTCGGCAGATAAATAGATATTGTGTGGAAACTAGTTCCATGGTTAATTGGACTAGTGCCCTGGTTAATGGGCAAATAGAGAAACTGGTGCCCTGGTTAATGGATAATTAAAGAAACTAGTGCCCTAGTTAACAAGACTAGTGCCTTGGTTAATGGGTAAATGGAGAAACCGGTGCCCTGGTTAATGGGTAATTGGAGAAACTAGTGCCCTGGTTAACAAGACTAGTGCCCTGGTTAATGGGCAAATGGAGAAACTGGTACCCTAGTTAATGAGTAATTGGAGAAACAAGTGTCCTGATTAATGAGACTAAGTGCTCTGGTTAATGGGTTATTATAGAAATTAGTTCCTTGGTTAATGAGATTAGTACTTTGATTAATGGGCAATTGAAGAAGCCAATAATTTGGTAATTGAACAAATGTCCGGTTTGGACTAGAAAAGACTTTAGTATGTTCTTAATTTGTGTTAACTATATTGATTTGTAAAGTTAAGGATAAAATAAGAAATTAATTGTTTAGTAATTGATAGGGCAAATATATAGAAGAGATAATAGTAAATAATCATCGTGTATAAATAGATTGTATTTGGTATTAAATAAAATATCAGGTACCTCGCAGTATTTTGTCGAGTAGTAAATTATGTTTGTAGTATTGGATTAAGAAATTGATGAAGATGTCGATAAATTGGTATATTTCAAGTATGAGAAAAACTCCACCGGAATTTTAGTAGAGTGTATATTAAATTATTTTAAAAAGACAGTTATGCATAATGGTTTCCAAATGGTTGGGGTTGTCATATTAAGGGATTAATAAGTTATTCGGCTGACCAATTGACCACAACAATAACATGTAATAAAGCAAGGTGTACATAAGTTTGATTGTGCTGACAGGTTAAGGTTTGGGTATTAAGTTATCCCTACGGATAAAGTTAAATAATATGAGCATGTCTTTTAAGTATAAAAATGATGAAAGTTTATGTGATAAATTATAAATAATAGAAATGGACATGAAATAAGTGGAATGAATAACGAATCGAGAAAATTTCTTGATATAACAAGGGTGTTGTATGGACTGATGTACAATGTATCATAGATATAATAAATGCTACGGAAACAAAAGGGCGACTTGAATTACATATGTTGTGAATTAAATTACGATGTGAATTAGACATAATTACGCAATGATTTATGATATGGATTAAAGATGGTTGTGAGAGGAAAACATCATATGATTTATATGTGTTGAGGAAATAAATTGTGGTATAAATTCCATGTGATATGAAATAATAACATAAACTGAATATATTCATGAAATGGAAAGAGTTATGAAATAAATCCAAGGTGAAAAGAAACACTATATGAAAGTGTTTGAATGATTTCGATCAATTTTAAAGTTGTGAGGAATAAATTGTATATTAATGTGTTAAACTAGATTAAGAAAAAAGAAAAAGAAAAGGAAAGTTATCATGATATAAGAATGGCAATGTGATGAATAAGATGTTGGAAATAAAACTTACCAGAAATGATGAATATGTATAATGATGGAAATTAATGTAAGATCAATGTTCTTATAGAAATATTTATGAAATTGATTTTTATCATATAGTTATTAAACATTAATAACTAGGATGATGCAAATGTTTATTATGAATTATTTTTTTTAATTTTTTATATGTCACAGTTAAATTCTTTTGAAGATATCAGTTTTTTAGGGCCACCGAGTTATTTAGTTTTATGCAGAAAGAATATATGTATTTTAAGAGAAAGATAAACTTATAAATAATTTATGTGAATATGATTTCAACAAGAGTTGTGATAAACTGTGTTTTTTAATAAAAAATTGTTGAAAGGTTGTGAAGACTTTTCTTATATATAAAAAAACAATTTACTCATATTTTTTACATGCTTGATCAATGAAAATAAGTATAAACGCATATGAATGTGCTAGCGTTACAAGGTCACTTAGGCAAGGGCAGGGAGTTTGATCTAGTTGTGCTATTGATGAACGTATATCATCCAATAAACGATGTAGATGTAGAAAGATAGATGAGTTATATTGATATAATTTGGGATTTTAATTACTAGAATGTTAAATTATTAAAGTATATGAGATTTATTTTGCATGTATATATGTTTTTTTATTTGCTTTCCTGAGGCTATTTGTGATTATGAAATGTGAAAATTTATTGAGTTTGATTATTGTGGTTCTTTGCAGGTATTTTTAAGAAGAAACAAATGTTAGGTATAGTTTCTATATAACCCTACCTCATTTGTTAAAATTGGAAAAGAATTAACTCTCTAGAATTATTAACTAAATGAAATGATAAATTAACAAACTAAATAATAAATCTCATCAGAACTATTTTTTCTTAGATTTAGATTTATTATTTCTAGAATTTAATTAATGTCGCGGTTTAGAACCATGACATTAAATTATTGCTGATGTTCAGAAATGCGACATTAATTAAATGTCGTGGTTTTGAACCATGACATTTAAAAATATGATATTTCATTAAAAAATTTTATTATTATGTTAAATTGCCATTTCTTTTGATTTTGTATTCTAATTGCCAATTTGCCTTGATATTTATCACTCTTCTCATTGTTGATCTCAGACTAATTTTGTGCAGGTATATAGCTTGTCTAGGACCTAATTGAGGAGGGATTAAAACTCATTATATGGTTTGAGAATATTCTGACTATTAAAGAAAAAAATAGTTGAAGTATATTTGTTTGCCCTAAATAACATTTCTTGCTTTTCCAATCAATAAAAGAGAAGTAGGTGCCTCCTCATCTTGAATTTGGAATTTCCTGGAAGCTAAAGAATGCACGCACTTCATCTCTCTCTTTACTGTAAGTGGTGTGGATTGTTGATTTATTTTATTTGAGGCTATCACTTTCATCTATAATAATCTATTTCACTAAAACAAAAACCCAACATGAAAAAAAAAAAACAGAATCCTAGTTATCATTTACAAAAAAAAATACAGACTTGCAAATAAAATACACAATCTAATGCAAACCCATTAACCTAAGCACAAAAAAAAAAAAGAACTTTCAATACTTACCCACAAACTAACCTAGCCCACATAACACATCTAAATGAGCATCCTTTAAGGTTTTCCCCTATCTAGCAATTTACATAGGCATCTTATTAAAATCCAAGCACCAAAACCCATAACACCATTCATTTCACACACATATCTAAAAACAATAAATTATAAGCAAGATTCAAAAAGGAAAAAACAAACATAAACCCACAAGTAGAGAATGCTTCTGCATCCTTACATGTGTGAAGAAATGGTGGAGGAAATTTAGCTAAACACCAAATCAAATAAAAAAAACTTGCGATTTTGATTGAAAATGTGAAGAAATAAAGGATGGATAGTCTTTTACCCTCTTTTCTCTTTCCTGCAAGCATTATTTTTCCCGCTATTGCATCCCAATTAAATAAAAATTGCAACAGTACTTATTATATATAGTGAGTACGATTCACAAAGGTATAATAATGAGTATTTAGCTAGCAACAATGCTCTGAAAAAATTTATACATTCTATTTTAGCTAAAAATGTAGGATAGCAAGCAAATATATGGATGCTCTAAAAGCATCCACACCATTGCTTTTTAAAGAGAGTCCTTAACTATAATAGCTAACTATTGTGGTTTTCTCCTATAGCAACCATGCTTTCTAAAAGGCTCTTTACTCTAGTTTTGTGAACAATGCTTACTACATATAATGAACACTATAGTAATCCTCAATTGGTGATGAGGGATAAGGCGTGGAGGGAAAAGAAAGTGAGGTGGTCACAAGTAAAGGAAAATGTTTGGTTTGAAGATGGAGAATTCACTATAATTGGGTTTTGATTCTCTCTTTATAAGGTGATTCTAGTATTGAAAAATCCAATCTTTTATCAAGATTTATAAAAAGTAATTCAATTCTGAATTCAAATCCATTATTGGTGTTGGATTTTCCTCTCGTAGTATCCATGTTGATGATAAAGTTGTCAAGGCTGGGATTTGAGACAATTGCTAGCCAAGAAAGGTATCATTTATTTTATCTCTAAATCATGGATCTTTTTAGTTTTCTATACATGGGTTTTATATTATTTTGTGAGATTTTTATTTGGGTCCATTAGATATATATGCCTTTAGTTCTCTAAAGAATTTCTAGTCAAGATATTAGAAAAAGTTTTGATGGTTTCATTGATGTTAGCTTTGAGATGTAGGTGGAGTTATATAAAGGGATAAGATCGTGTCAACGTAAATATATCATAAAACTATCTTTGTCGATTTGGGTCTATTTGATTTGTTTCTGTATGGCAACATCTTGATTAGGGTTCTTACAAAAAAAAACCATGTATCATTGCCATGTTTATATGGATGGAAGTTATAGGTTCAAAGTTTGATTCTCTTCTTAATCACAAATTTATACATACATGAAAAAGAGAAACCATCAATTATTTCTCTTTAAAAAAAACTGCTAGTGATTCATAGAGAAACTATAAAGTACTTTTCTATACAACTTTGTTTCTAGCAACATATATATAGCCCTTTTGGAAAGCAATTGAAGTTAATATTAAAGATGATTAATGATGGGTTCTCCATGTAAGAGAAATAATGGAAGCTTCATGTTTAATGTAAACAAACCATTAATTGTTTTACATTTCATGTTGTTAGATTTAATTTTTTAAATTTTATGAAGGAATTCCAAAGAAGTTTGCTAGATTGTGTGGAAAAGGTTTATCAAATAAGGTAGTCCTTGAGGTCCCTAATATTACAGTGTTGGAAGTAAGATTGTTGATGGAGGCTAAAGAATTGTTTAATTAAATGAATGGGAAGAATTTTGTTTCTTGGAATACCATGATTAGTAGGCATGTGAGTTTGGGTGTAATAAAGGATGCAAAATGATTTTTTAATAAGATATTGTGGCAAATAAAGGATGTAATTACTTTTAACTTCATGATTGATGATGGGTATGCGAAAAGGGGTAGATTTACAAAGATATTGAAGATATTTGAAGAGATGTGTATGAGTTTTAAATTTGATATGTCTTGTTTCATGCCATTAGTTTTGTGTGTTTATAATGAATTAAAGATTTTTAGCTCAAAGACCATTGCCTTAATTTTTTAATCTAGTTATGTATAACTTGAAATGAGTTATGCTTTGAATTCAGTGCTTAATGATTGAAATTAAAATATAAGCTTTCATACTTTTTCAAGCCGACATCCTATCCTTTCCTTAGTGTAATGGTTTATGTGATAAATAATAGGAATTGTGATGTGAAATTGGTAAAAGGCTCTTTTTGCATTACTAGAAGAATATGCGTTTTGGAACTTTAGTACCATGTGATATGACATTTTGAATTTTTTTTATTTAATTCCCCTTTTTTTTTACTTGAGTTTTTATAAACATTACCTATTCTTGTTGTAGATATATATAAGGTCACCATCTAGGATGCTCAAGGTTGAAATTAAAACTTAAGTCAATATTATACAATGTGGAATAGTTTTCTTGAATTGTTTTGTATTTTAGCAATCATATTTTATGATGAAATCTTTTGGTGATGAAATCTTTTGGCAACATTGAAACTTAGTATTTTATATATATCAAAATATGAAATTGCCCCTCTTTCAACTTAATAATAACAAAAAAAATTTAAAAATATGAAAACAACCCCCCTCACATACTAGTTTATTAATTTTCAATCATGTCATTTTTCTGTGCTTAAAAAAAAGGAAAAAGATGAATAAGCACCCAGATGTCAGTTTAATATTATTTGCTTTTAAGGATATTTAAATAATTTTACTATTCTAAAAAAATATGAAAAGACAACATTGTTATAATTGATTTGATAATGACCAATATATCATGTGGAAAATAAGACACTATCTATACCAGCAAAGCCATTACTTTTTGTTGAAAAGGAAAAATTAAATAAAAACATTGTTTCAATCCATAATGTTATTTGTTTTGGGCTATAATGGATTCCTAAAGTCTTTTAGGTTTTTTGATAATGTAGAGGGCTTGGGTGTGAAAACTCTAATATTATTTTTTTAGTTTGGTGGATAAACATGACTATTTGAAATTAAAAACTAAAGAAAGCCCATATGTTTTTGAGTTTTTTTTTGGTACCTTAGCATAGTTAAACAAAATTATCAAATAATATAGTCTATAAAATATTTAGAAAAGTAGTATAGTTGAGAGAGTCGCAGCTGACATCTACGAATCACGAGTCGCATGTACCACATGCATGTCTTTAAAAATATAAAATGATTTACAAAAAATTAAATTGAGGAGAGAGAAAAAGAAAAGCAAGAAAGAAAAGACCTTAGATACACAATAAAGCTCTGATGATAACATTATTAATATTATCAAAAAAATCTTAACGATATAAATTCAATGATACAAAAAAAAAAATCACTAATGGAGATTGGAATATGCCTCATGAGCTACTCAAAGGTGGTGGGACTAACTTGCATTTGGGCGGCTCGTGTGGCCCATTTCATCGTTGGTGACCTTCTCTAGTGTGGTTTGATTTGTCTCGTTGAGATTTTTTTGAAGGTACTGATAGTGCCATCATCAAAACTTTGATGTGCCTTCGAGGTCGTTTTCTCTCTCACACTCTCTCTCTTTCTCAAGTTTCTTCACAAATTATGAGGAGATGAAAGAGAAAATACAAAGAGAGAAAAAAAAATCTCAGAGACACACCAAAACTTTAATGATGACACTACAAGTACTATAAAAAAATCTCAATGAGACGAATCTAACAACATTAGAAAAGGTCACCAACGATGACCATAGTACATGCCCCTAAATACAAGTTAGCTCTGCCACCTTTGAGCAGTTCGTGTGACCTTCTCTAGTCTCTGTTAGTTACTTTTATTGATGTCGTTGGATTCGTCTTGTCGATATTTTTCTAAAGGTATCAGTGATATTATCACTAGAGCTTCGATATGCATCCAAGCTCTTTTCTCTCTCTCCTCTGTTTTTAATTTAATATTTTGCGACTCATTTTATAATTTTAGAGAGTTCCATGCGACTCGTGAATCACAAATATCATTTTGGATTCTCTCACCTGTACTAGTTTTTAAAATATTTTATGAATTATATTATTTTTTTTTAAAAAAAATTAACCTTGCTAAAATTGAAAAAAAGCTCAATTTTCTTGCGGTGGCATGGTCTGTTTGCATGAAAACCAAGATGTTAGGTAATGAAAATCCCTCTCTCAAAAAAAAAAAAAAAAAAAAAAAGAGGAAAAAATAAGATCAATAATGGGCAGTTTCGGAAGGCCCCCCCCTCTATCTCTCTCTAGACAAGTTGCAGAGGGGGACAAAGGCCAGCATGCGACGACTACAGCAGCACACAGATAAAATGGCCCATTGGAGACCTATGAGATCGCATCTTATAATTTCGCCTCCGTTGTTTGCACTGCCCACAGATTTGCTAAAACAAATGAATGAATGATTCTAATCAAAGTAACTTTCCTCAATATATATATATATATATATATATATATATATATTAGCTGACATGTTAATTCAAGAGAAAAAAGTATACAGGAAATGGGGATCCATGGCTCTTGCGATACAAATCTTCTCTCACTTTACGATCAAAATACTTTGAAGTGAGACATCATTGGATATAAAATGTGTTTCTCAATTAAATTCAATAATACTATTGGCAAACAATTTACAAATACGACTAATATATTATCATAAAATGAAATAATATCAGTAAATATCACATAGACCAATTATGTCGATTTCTTGATCACGAAAAAAAAAGTTGCCACCGCCATGCGTAGTCTACAAGTGACCGAGAGTCAATATCTGACTGTATCACATGGTGGCGATGAATTGAATTTAGACTTCGACTGGATTATTTGATTAGTCTTGGAGATACCAACTTCTTCTTCTTTTTATAGATTTGAACCTTGAAATTAAAAATTATTAATTTTTTTTTTTGTGTGGATGTATTAGATCATGAGAAGATAATAATCTTTTTTAAAATATATTTACAAGTTTGTGTATGAAATTACATGCTTCAAATTAATCAGTAAACACTGTTGCTCTGACTGCCTTCACTGTAATATATATGTATATAGTAATTATTTAATTTATAGCTGCTCGCACCCTTTTCTCTGAGCTGAGCCTATATTTATGAGACTTGTCATCTATTTTTTCACGGTATTCTAAGGTTAGGAAGAAAGAAAGAAAGAAAGAAAGAAAGAAGATGGAGATTCCTGTGATAGATTTGAGCCAACTCGAGGGCGAGAACAGAAGCAAAACTATGGCTCTTCTGCACCAAGCTTGTGAGAAATGGGGCTTCTTTCAGGTACAGGGATTTTTCATTCTTCGAAAAAAACTTGATATAACACCTATCTATCTTAATACATATTTGATTTTTACAGGTTGAGAACCATGGACTCGAGAAGAAGCTGATGGACAAGGTAAAGCAATTGGTGAATGCACACTACGAGGAAAACTTGAAAGAAAGCTTTTACGAGTCGGAGATAGCTAAAGGCTTGATGAATAAAGGTGATGTAGACTGGGAAAGCAGTTTCTTTATTTGGCATCGCCCAACATCCAACATCAATGAAATCCACAACCTCTCAGAGAATCTTCGGTATGGATTTGATTATATATAATTATAACTAGCAATTTGTACAGACATTATTCTTCTGAAATAAGGACATGGTCTCTGTGTCATGTGCAGCAAAGTAATGGATGAGTACATCGCCCAACTGATTCAGTTAGCAGAGAAGCTTTCTCAACTCATGTCTGAGAATCTTGGACTGGACAAGGATTACATAAAGGAATCGTTTTCAGGAGCTAAAGGTCCTTCTGTGGGAACAAAGGTGGCAAAATACCCTGAATGTCCTCGGCCAGAGCTTGTGAGAGGACTCCGAGAGCACACCGATGCCGGCGGAATCATACTCTTGCTCCAAGATGAACATGTCCCAGGTCTTGAATTCTCAAACGATGGAGGATGGATAAAGATCCCCCCATCCAAGAACAATACTATATTTGTCAACACAGGTGATCAAGTGGAAGTGTTGAGTAATGGAAGGTACAAAAGCACTCTGCACCGTGTCATGGCTGGCAAGGATGGGAGCAGACTCTCCATTGCCACATTCTACAACCCAGCTGGTGATGCCATTATCTCTCCAGCTCCCAAACTCTCGTACCCCCATAATTATACATTTCAAGATTACTTGAAGCTTTATGCCACCACAAAGTTCTCAGATAAGGGTCCCAGATTTGAAGCCATGAAGAAAATGGCCAATGGACACAGCAATCATGGTGTCTGAAACTGCCTCGTGTAATTCCCAGTACTGGTGTTTATTTGTCAGTTTGAACCACTTGTTTTCTTGATACAAGGAAATGCTCATTTATCTTGTCTAGTTAGCAGGAGCACCATTGGATCCGGAAAAATTATCCACTTTACAATTCACTGTTCATTTTCTGCAAACACGAGACCTAAATTTATCACATATACCTCGTCCGGTAGCAAAATCAACTCTCTTGATGGAACGGTACGCATTAAGACTGATCATATCTCACAGCACGAAAGCGGAAAAACACAAAGGCATTTAAAAAAATCATTACATAGCTAGAAGCTAGCCAATTTTGATAATATGGATTTAGTGACAAGAGTATTGGTCTTCGCAACTGCTTCAACCAATGAAAGTTTATGAGGCTTCAATAATAAAGAACATCTGGTGATGAAACACAACAGAAAATTCCCGAATTTCAGAGATTTGGAGAAACTTGGGGCCAACTCCCTAATAAGCAATACAAGTTGATCAACTGAATCCTGAGTTAGCTGAACGTTATGATTTAAGATATTTTGAAACAGATTAAACAATGATTCCGTCCAAACCAGTTGACTGGATACAAGGCATTGGTGGCAAGGAAGAATGATGGATCGTTTCTCAACTTCTTCTCCACAAAGCAGCTTCCGGCAAAAAGCTGAAACATGAGCTGGGTGCAGGGATTCCTTGATGATCCTGGTGATCACATCACACATGTGGTTGTTGATGCCACTCTTTTTCATTATCAGCGGAAGCAATAGTGCACATTCAGCAGCTCTCTGGTGAAGCTTGCAGTACTCTACCATTGAAATCACCAGTACACGAGATGCGGGCTCTTCAAGCACCAACATCTTTGGAAGCATAATTGAACACAAAACTTTGCTAGGCCAAGCGATCTCTTCTTCTTCTTCTCTTCCATTTGAGAGATGAAAAACCAGAATTGAAGCAGTCTCATCATCAGCTTTCCACGGTTCAAGCATACCCAAAATCACAAAAGGATCTGCTTCTCTCTCAAAACTAAGTCTGCGAATTTCATTTGCTAACTCAACAGTTTTAGAACTAGACTCAAAAGTCATAATCCTCTCTTTCAAACTTGCTGCCATGTTTTGAATTTCCTCATCTAAAGGAGCAACCATGACCAAATCAATCTCCATTTCCTCCACAACATCTTTCGAATTATCACCAGAACCCTCTCCAACTTGACTCAAGAAATCTTCTGGGCTTTCATAACCAGCAAACAATTCTCTGGAGTTCAATGTATCATGCGACAGAGGCAACCAAGGTAGAAAAAGTTCATTTGCACTTGAATCAGCATCTTTAAGGCAATCTGGGATTGAACGAAACTCCTCATCAACTCTCTCTTCTCCAGAGTCTAAGCTTAAACCAGAAATCCATTGGTAATTTGAGTCAGACACTTTATCAAGCAGATTGCGGGCAGCCCTCTTAACCCAGAAATTAATCCCCTCGGTGTCTGTCAACAAAGTCCTGGCCAACTTAGATAAGTCCCGCTTGCAAAACCTTTGATGCTCAAAACCAAGAAAGGACAAAATTCTGGACTGGACAAGAAAAGGCAGTGTTTGTAGAAACATGACCCTCCTGTCACACATGCTGTTAACAGGGAGAAAAAAAAGTGAGAATCGTAGAAAAAGCAAGAGATAACATGAAATGGAAAATGGGTTTTACTCCACCTGTTTGTGGATGAGTTGTTTATAATGGGTTCGGCGAGTAAAGAGAGAAAAGAGGTTGTGGTGATTGGAGCTGATGATGATGAAGAAGATTGTTGTAACCAGAGGGATGCTTCAGTTTCTGGTGTTGGGGAGTTAAGGAATATGTTAAAGAGAGGAACCCATGCCTCCATTTCTGTCTGCTTCCTTCCTTGGATTTGTTTTTTTTTAAATTAAGCAGCAAAGGAAAGTCTGTGTTATTATTTTGAAGTGAAGAAGAATAAATAAGACAAATTAAGGACGGGAGGTTTGTGCGCGGGGAAAACGTTTTTAGCTTTTTTTTTTCTTTTTTAAAAAAAAACAAAACTCCTAAAATAAGAGTAAATTACAGTGTGAAGCCCCCAGGATTCTGGTCGGATCAGTTCTAAAGTGCTTGGGTGTCAGAATGAGCCTGGTTTGAGAGATTTTATGATACCGATCAGGAGGATTGGGGTCGGGACCAAGTCCAAGTCACACGAGATTCAAGTCAAAATTGGGTCTGGGAAGTCTAGGAGCCAGGTTCAGGGAGTCCACGATTCGTGCTAGAACTAGGATTGAAGCGCCCGAAGATAGATCTAGGACTTGGATCGCGACCATATTCAAGCCAAGGCGGAATCTCGATCACCTAAGATTCAAGCCGAAGTCAGGTTCTAGTTGCTTGAGATTTGGGCCTAGGTCACTCGAGGTTTAGGCTAAGATCGGGTATAGGCTATCTAGTTGGGTCGCACCCAAGTCTGTAGCACCCATGGTGCGATGGAGTTCAGGGAATGTAAGGTCGAGTTTGAGGGTTAAGTTCAGAACACCAAGGATCAAGTCGAGGCCAGCTATAAGGCTCCAAGGTGTATAGTTGAGATTAGGCTCATAACACTTCGAGGTTAGATTAGAGGCACCTGAATTTTGAGTCTAGAGAGTCTAGGGATCAAATCTAATAACTCGAGCTTCTTGTTGAAACTAAGTACTTTTCCAGAAAAAAATTATCAATTAAATAATTTTTCAATTTTTTTAAAAACAAGTTTAAAAATTGAAGGAAAAAAAAAAAGTCAATTGAAAATAACTCTCCATTTTCTCTATAGCTCACTTTACTAATTGAAAATAATCTAATATCTCTCTCTTTATTAATTGAAAAAAAAGATATCTCTTTTTTTAAAAAAAAATTTAATCCCTTTCAATTTTAGTTTTGTTCAATGTCAATGTGATACGAACCAAGTCAGACCCGAATTTGATCTTAAAAATATTTGCTAATAAGTTTTGCAAGATCAAGAATATTTTTCAAACCATATATGGAATATGTTAAAATTTTACAGGAAGATACTAGACACATGAAAATATATTTTGGTAAACATTCAGGTCCTATAGAGTTCGGGAACATATTAGTTTGGAGAGTCGAAGTTACTAGACAAATCTTGTTAAATCTGTCAAATTAGATCTTTGTGTACTGTTTGAGACATATCTGGAACTACATGAGGAATTTGTTTTGATTCAAGTTAGGCTAAAAACTAGATATCTCAAGTTTTCCAACCATATATGGTAGACTCAGTAATTTATCCAAACAAGAAAGAACAACATATTTGAAGTCAAGACTGAAAATCTGCCAAGAATATGTAAAAATTGGAGATTTGGGCTATATGGAGGAATTTCTGCGTGAAGATTTTGTTTTTATTATTCTATTTTATATATTTATTTATTTAATTTTGAATAATTATTTTTAATTTGGGTTTATTCTGGCCTATTACATATTGTTTAGGAGTTTATTCATTATTGGACTTAATTTAGTTGATTACTAGTTTAGGCCTTTTGTTTGTTTGTGGAAAAACAACCTTTCTTTGCAGGGACAAAGGTCGTACACTGACTTATCGAATATTAACTGACTTCATGACATCATTCACATACTTAGGGTTCTTAGATATAAGGTTATATCTGGATCCAAGTTTTTTTTTTTTTCCAATACCTTTGGTTCTTATATATAGGGTTATCTCTAGGTCAAGGTTTTATCAAACTTGATTTTCAACTTTTCAGGTTATTATTTACTTCGTTAGGGGTTGCTCGATCACGTAATCAAAAGGTCTGCATCACAATGTTTCGGAAGAGCTGCTACTTACAATGGTCTTGGATCTAGATGATTTTAATTTATACCATGAAAACATATTTTTGCACCGAGTCCATGAGAAAATTTATTTTCATTATTAAAATATATGACTAAAATATTTAGATTTTATGTCAGGAAAATAATTAGACTATGAATATGATGATGCTCCAAATCCAATATGTTTGGGAATAAAGTATTTTGGTGGTTGAATTATGAATCAATCAAAGGTTATTGTTCAAAAGTTTCTATTCTCCACCTTTATAAAAATTATCCAATGATGAGTGCCTTCTAGTACCTATAAAAAATCTTATTTTGAGAGATTTGAGGACCATCCGATGGTAAAATCAATAACTTTTAAGAGAAAAATAAATAATAACTATAATAAAGAACATTAAGTTTCAAGAACCAAAGTGTTTGTTCTTGTTTTGATGTAATAAATATTCTAGTACTTAGAAGAATTTATCTATTTTGAATAGACATTATGAACCCTTAACCTGAATAGCATGAGAGGTATTTATATCCTTCAGATCCAATAATCCTCTCTATCATGAGAGGGTAAAGGCATATATTTCAACCATAACATTAATAGGGATTAAACGTCCCTAACATAGCTAGTTAATGGAGTATAAATATCCATGCCATTATCATTAATAAGAGATAAATATCTTTGATGTTAATGTCAATGAGAGACAAATGTACCTGACATTAACTTCCATGATGGTTTATCAACAGAAAATATATTATGATTTCTTCTCGTCCTTTGAGCATCTCTAAATATAAAAATGAATCCTTGCTAGCTGGTGCATGTCAAGGGCCTCCCATGGCACTTGGGTACAGAATTTGGCCGAAGCCATGCCAATATGTGTTCGCCCCAAGACAAGTCATTTTGGTACTTGGACTCAGTTCTTGGTCGAGTCCATGCTAAGTTGGGTCTGTCCAGGGGTAAGTCCCTTTGGAATTTAGGCTCAACGATTAGCTAAGCACATGCCATGTTAGGTCTGCCCAGGTGCAAGTCCCCTTGTAATTTGGGCTCAATGATTAGCTAAGCCCATGGCAAGTTGGCTCCGCCCCTATGGCATTTCCCCCTCGGCACTTGGGCTTGGTGCTTGGTTGAGCCCATGCCAAACTGGGTTTGCCCCAACTATCTTCTTTTAAGGAGAGGTTTAACCTTAGCCTTCTCTACGAGGAATAAACTCTTTGGTTCATTAGAATCCATTTTTCTCGCGGAAGTTTTAGTGAATTAAGGTTTTTTTATTGGGTTGCCAAATTGCAAAAGTTTGTTGAAATTGACTTTAACTTGAGAATTGCTTTATTATCGAAACACTCTAAAAGAACTAGGACTCTTTATAGTACTTTACTATTTATATGAAAAATAAATCAATTTAATATATATATATTAAATTGATTTATTTTATATATATATATATATATATATATATATCATTTTATAACAAATGTGTATCATAGCTTAGTCGGTTAGTGTGTATTTTTCAAGTGCTAAAAGACACCTATTTTCTAAAATATGACAGACGATAGGTTGTTTGTCACTTTTTTACTTTTAAAAAATAATCATCTACCTCTTAATAAGAAAATAATAAAGTAGGGCTAGGCTCGCGAGCCCTTGGCTAGACTTTATTCCATATCATTTCAACCACAAGTCAATCCCAACCTTTTATATATATATATATATATATATATATATATATTTCATTGTTTCAATAATTACATGATGTCTATTCCATAAGAACATAACTATAAACAAATGCTAAGAGAGAAATATACCCAATCTCTCATATACATATTAACTTGAATTACATAAAAAGAGAAGGAAAAATCTAAGCACATGTCTTAAATTTTTCTTTCATTCATACACATGATATGCCATCTTATCGGGTCTCTATTTAGATCACCTTACTACTTATATATGCATTTTATTTTATTTGAATTTATTTAATGTCTAGTATAAAACATGAGTATTTGATCTATACACACCATGAGAAATTATGTGAAGATATATGTCAACTTGCATAATAATATTTTACTTAAGAATTCCATGCATAAATCCAAATATAGATAGAACAATGTCATTAGAGAAGGAGAGATAATAGATGAGAGCTTTTAGTCTAGTTTACAAAACTACTTACATGTACAACAAAAGTTCTGAATCCTGAAGTTTGACTACAACCTAACTACTTATCCTGCTGATTATTACTTAAAAGTGCATTTTTATCAAGGTTTTATATCATCTTATTGCACTTAAAGTATCATTAAATTTCCTAATTTAAGCATGTTTTATAATAACAAGTCTGATAACATAAGATATCTTTAATTTATGGTAAATGCTCATTTTGAATGTAGACATATCTCACAATTTAAAGGTTGATTGATGTGTTTAACTATTGAAAGTGAAAAGAAAAAGAGAGGGTCAAGCTTAAAGAAGAGATGCTGGTTCAATTCAAACTGGAACATTATTCGGTTATTGGATTATAACTGGAGCTATAGAACATGGATTTAAGTTTGGTTTATATGGATGGAAAGCTAAGACATAGGCCTAAAACTTTCATGAGAGTCCGAGATTCAAAATGGCCGTTTTTAAATTCAAATTGTAGCAACAAAAGAGAAGTCGGAATCTGTCTTGCAGCCCAGACACTGTTCAGTGTTCAGCCAATATCTCGAGTTCTAGAAGTTCAAATGAGCTCATTTTTGTTTTCTTGGAAAGCGGAGATAAATTCCCAGAACTTTCATGAGATTATTTGTTTAAATTCTGACTTTAGCAATGACTTTTTGTTCAGACAAGAAGATAATGGTTGTCACCAAGTCAAGAGATGGCCACCCACTCAATAATTAGTCATCAAATCAGTAGTTCTGAATTTTAGCCTATAAAAGGAGGCATTTGCCATACATTTAGACATCTTGATTTTCAGATCAAGATCATATTCTTGCTTTCTTTCTTTGTATTTTTGGAAGGTTTAAGTTTTGCTTTCATTAATTTCTTGATTATGCTTTTCATCATAACTATGTTCTTATCTAGTTTATTTATGTTTCTCTTATTCACAATGTTTAACTAAGTTTATTATGTCAAGGTGTAAAGGTTTCACTAATAGTGTTATAATATGTATAATATAAACTCAACATGGACTTCAATGTTTATATCCAAGAAAGTTTGCTATTAACATGTCTTATCATTTTTATCTTACTAATTCTTAATACCTTGCTTGTTAAATGATTAATCTAGATTTGTGTTGTACAACCTTTGGTATAACAAATACTTGGCACTTTCATAGCCTACTGTATGGTATAACCGACATTTGTGCTATGAAAGGAACTTGATTTGTTGTTAATATAAGTTAACATCATGAATTCCTGACAATATTTAAAAGTATGGTGTTACTAAAATAAGATAATTAATATGATCATGTTAAAAATTTATAATGAACTATTAAAGATAAATCATCCGATTGGAACCTCCTTTGTGTGTGGTTTTCAGTTGATTAATAAAAAGAGTTTATACGATACTTATTTCTAATACTATTAGTGGATCCTCTAACTTTGACAATTGCTTTTATCTTTAATTAATACTCACATCAATATCACATCTCAAAAGTTCTCTTCAACTCCTTTTCATTTGTTGTTTATAATTTTATATAGTTCATCTCTTTTTGGTTCGACTCCGGTCTTACCGGGTTATTTATTACTTCGACACTCCTGCACTTGGGATAAGACATCAATCTTTTGATAGTTCACCTGCCAATACGTGAAGGTCCTACAACAAAGATTTATTAAGCATAAGTTCATATTTCAAACACAATTTGTCTTCTAAATATGTATGATGATGAGAGCACTCATCCTTTTTATCAAATCCTATAAAAGATTTCACGAACAATACTTACACTTCCACAATAACACAACATTAAGATATTCATACTTGACATGAATACAACACACTCTCAATTTTAAGTTGGTTAGTGTGTTTCAACTCATATAGTTATCAAATATTTCGTAACTACTTATCATTGACTCTAAAAATATCCTACAATTCGATTTATTATAATTCTCAAGGTAACTTGGGCAATAACACATCATTTAATTACGCATTCATAAAACAACCAAAACATACTTAATCTTTAAGACTTCACAACATTGGCTTTGTCTCGAAAAAAACATCCCAATCCTATTGATTTTCACACAATTTGGGAAAAACACTTTCTACATTGAACTTTCACATATTGTGAAGGCAACCCCAACATATTGGTTTTAAAAAATCTTCAGAAATATTCACAACATTGACTATTGTAAGTTACAAAAATGACTCAACTACATTAGTTCCTGAAGGACTTTGGAAACAATTATTACATTGGCTTTTGTATATTGTGAAAGCAACCCAAGCACATTGATTTCTAAAAACTTTATAAACAATCACAACATTGATTTTCATACTTTGTGAAAGTAACTCAATCACATTGGTTTCCGAAAACTTCAGAAAGAGGGATTTTGGCTAAAATTATAGGTTTGCTGCTATTTCTTTCTCTTTTGTTCTTTTCCTGTATTTTACCTCGCCATCGATTTTTTCTGCGCATTGCTTTATCACTCCCTTTGATGATATTTTTCAACTAATTTATTGTGCTCAAAATATAGTTTTCCTCATAATTTCCACAATTTTCAGTTAAAAATTGTGCGATTATACACTAGGCTTAAACCGGCAGTCAAAGGCTTAAATCGGCAATCAACATTATTCGCTCATAAAATCATATATTAATTTATTCAATGTTTCATTCTATTTTTTTCTCTAAATATTCTCTCCCTAATTTACAAAAATTATTCCTTAAGAAAATCATTTTACCTGACCGGGGAGTTTATGTGATTTATAACTAGGCTACTATTTAGCGTACTAATTTATTATTTTGTTCTATCTGAGATTTAAGTAAATTCACTGGGAATTTTTCATTCGAGTCTTAATAATTTATTTTCTTTTTAATTTATTATTTTTTTTTTAAATTGAGGATGGCTTTATTTAACACTAATTTATCAATTTTTCTGGCCGGAGGTTTACATTTTCCTACCTTATAAAACTTTATACGTGAAATTTTGATTAGTGCTCAAGTCTAAAAATAAACTCAAGCGCTTCTTTTTCATATCTTCCTTGTAACCAATTTAGATATCATTCCATTTGTTTCTTCTTTCACATATTTATCATTTCTATATTGGTTACCAACTTACCTATAATTAGACATATATAATAAAAAATTCTACCCCTTAATGCGTCAATTATAATTAGACATGTTTCAAGGATGTAATTGTAATTCAAACCCTAAAACTTTAAAATTGACTGTAGGAGCAGAATCATAATTCTGCTATCTTTTTCTTTACCGCCGATAGTGGGCACACTGCCCATGTTGATGGAGCAAAGATTGCCATTCTTAGAGGCGAAGCTTTTGCTCTGCTCCGTCTGCAGCGCGTGGCAACAACCTTGTGCTGAGCTCCTAGTAGAGCCAGACAATCTGGCATTGCAACAGCAAGGAATCCGTCGTTAGATGATACCCAGCCCACAGCAGTGAACTGGCCCTGTGCGTGTAACGAAAGCTAGGTGTGGCAACCTCCCTGGCACCATTGTTCTTGTCATTCGTAACCATACCAGCAATAGCCAAGGTCGCTGCTGCGTGCAACCATTTTTCTTGTCATTCGTAACCATTGTTCTTGTCATTCATAACCATATCAGCAATAGCCAAGGTCGCTGCTGCGTGCAACCATTGTTCTTGTCATTCGTAACCATTGTTCTTGTCATTCATAACCATATCAGCAATAGCCAAGGTCGCTGCTGCGTGCAACCATTGTTCTTGTCATTCGTAACCATTGTTCTTGTCATTCATAACCATATCAGCAATAGCCAAGGTCGCTGCTGCGTGCAACCAGCGTGGGGCAGTAGCCTCCTGCTACTCACATCCCTTGGTTGCTACCTCTTTGATCACTAGCAAGCCTGCCTGTGCACGCAATATAGGCAAAGTGCGCCAGCAACGCTTGCATCGTCAATGGCGGAGGCACATCCTCAAAATGCTATTTTTTACTTTAAAACTTCTAGCTAGATTTAAAAATTCCAGCCAAAATTTGGTGGATCAGTAACCAGGAAAAATCTCTTTTTGTTTTTGAAAAATACATGAAGGAAATATTTTTGAAAAATTTAATTTGAACGTAAATTTAATTTATAATTAATTTCAATAACTATTATAACATGTAATCAACCAACTTAATTATTTAAAGATAAATTCATTACCATTATTGATTTTCCTAAAACATATATAATACCTAGTGGAAATAATAATTTTTAAAGTTTTCTAAAATTCTATGTGGACAATCTCGGGTCATTGAAGATTTCTCACTACAAGATTTCATAGTTTTACCGACATAAATATTCCGTCGGTATGTAATTAAGAGTTCGTCGGTAATTTATTTACCGACATCCTCACCGATGGAATAAGTCCGTTGGCTTTCCGTTCATCGGTAATACCACCATCCATCGCTATATCGGTCGACAACATAAAAAAACATTTGCTGATGGTTTTACAGACAGTAATTGCGCGCCAAAAAAAAGTTTCCCGCTTGAAATATACCGACAGATTTATCCCGTTGGTGATAGTGTGACATACCGACGGATACATACCGTTGGTAAAGTTGTCGGTGAGTGTTTGAAATACCGACCGAAGATATCTGTCTGTACATTCGTCGGTCATTGTGGCAGGTACTTTCAAATACCGACGGATTAAGTCCGCTGGTAAAGTTGTGGGTGAGTGTGAAATACCGACCGAATATATTCGTCTGTAAATTCGTCAGTGACTGTGGCAGCTACTGTCAAATGCTGACGGATATATTCCATCGGTAAAACCCTCTGTGATTATTTTTAAATATGCTTTTAAAAAATTATTTAGAATACATAATATAAAATTATATAAATTAATGGTAATAAAAACAAATTATGCAAATAAATTTTTTTATTAAACATAAAAAAAAAAGTTAAATAATATTCATTACAAACATATCACCACTCTGTGATGTCATGTTCATGACCATTTCACGAAACTGTTCATGATTCGTTTTTTGTTGTGCATACTCCACTGATAAGTGGTCGTATTTTTCGGTGAGTTGAGCCGTGTGTTGCTGCAAGGCCACGAACTCCTTAGATTGGGTGCTCAATACTGATTGGGAGCTCCCAACGATTGAAACATTACAGGCTGCCCACAAGTTCTCGCCCATAGTGTTGGAGAGCCCGTAAACCCGATTTTTATCGGGTCCACCAGACGCTCCAACCTCCATCCACAAATACGGATCGAATTCCGGATGGGTCAAAGGATCATCCCCATATCTCTCCCTCAACCGACTATTATAGGTCTCCTGAAAATTAAAAAAAAAGTAATCATCATATTCAATTCAATAAAAATAATAACTTACAAAATAAAATGGTTGAACAAACATACCACGAAGTGTTGAGCACGGTTGTAAACGAACTGTTGCGCTCCCTTTTGGCGGTCTTGACTCCGCACGTGCGTCTCCATAAACAACTCCATCGGGCTTGGCTCACGTCCAAGAGACGTAGCCTATAATGAAAAAAATATTAATTAAAAACAAATTAATCTTACCATCAACAGCTCCATCGAGCTTGGCTAACGTCCAAGAGACGTAGCCTATAATGAAAAAAATATTAATTAAAAACAAATTAATCTTACCATCCGTTTCGCATGTGCAGCAAATGGAACGGAGCTGCCAGTGTGCGTTGTCACCGAGCCATGAATTGGCTGATTTCGGTTGCCAACACCGGACTGTGAGTGTCGTGTGAACCGCTCAGATGTCATGTGCTCAAGATACCATCGGTGAAGTTTTGAAAATTTGTCGGTAATTTTTGAATTTCGCACCAACGTTTTGTATTACCCTCTATATTTTTCGCAGTCCGTCAATAATTCCATCGGCAAAATGACGCGGTCAGAGATGCATTTAATGCACTGCTCTTTGGAATTCAGACAGTTCGTTAGTGATGTTGTCGGTAATAGTGACTTGCCGACAACATACCGACAAACTGGAATTTGTCGGTATGGATGTCGGTGATAGTGGCATTTCAAGTAATTATTTTTCAATTCTCTATGAAATGCTGATGGAAGTTTGTCCGTCGGTATGGACGTCGATGATAGTGGCATTTCAAGTAATTATTTTGATTGGTAAACTGTCCATTGCACAAAACAATAACAACAGTGCTTAAACAATACATAAACTTATAAAATAAATATTTCATGTTACAAAATATATCATCCATAATATATATTACATGAAAACAATGTTTTATATAGGGCTTCATTCTGATAGTTAGTCCGAATTTTCTTCTTCTTCATCGTCAATTGAATAGTTATCACCTTCATCACAATCTTCAATATGAATATTATCATCTTTATCAACATTTGCTTGTCCGCTAGAGCTCAAAACAACATTCTACTCCTCTGCGTCAACATCAACAAGACTATCATCGAAAACACGAAAATTTAAATTTTCTTCCAAGTTAATCGAAGGAGCAAATCGATATGGTTCAACCAACTCACTAATTTGAAAGACTTCATCTCGCACACTTGTGTCTTCGTTCTCATCCTGAACAAGCTTAACACGACCCTTGGGTTTTGTTTTTAAAACGGACAACCAATCCATTCTTGATCGATCCTTCCTAAAAGAAGGGGTGTATGTGTAATGAACTTATTGACATTGCTTTGTGAAAACAAAGACATCGTTTACGTTGCGGAGTCTAGCTTTTGAGTTGATTTCGACCAGACCATAGTGTGGATCAATTCTGATTCCTCTGTCAGTCGTGTCGTACCAATAACATTTGAATAAAAACACTCTATTCTGCTCGCTATAATATTGCAGTTCGATGACCTCTTCTAATCTACCATAGTAGTCAATTTCTAACTCATTACTCGATCCCTTAACACAAACACCGTTGTTGTATATCTTTCTTCCATGCCCGTATTCTTCAGTATGGAAAACATTTTCATTGATAAAATACCCGTTGTAGCACTTAACTTTTCTTTCAAGGCCTAGGCTTAGTGAAGACAATGACTTAGCAACACTTCTTCTCATTTGATAAACTTTGTATATAATATACATCAATGAACAGTAAACGAGAATCACGTAATGACATGCATACAATAATTTTGCAAGTGAGAATGAGTTTGTGATAGTGCTTACATGTGCTCTAAACTATGTGGCAAATTGTTCATCTTGTAATTGAAAGATCTGGGATTCGGTCAGCTGTGAGTTATTGGACAACAAATATTGTCGATGTTCCCTGCAAGTGGTAATGAGTGTATTATATTAAAATATATAATTAACAGTATATTATTAACAAATTTTAATTAGTATTACATATATATACACTTACTGAATAACAGGTCTCAACTCATCACAGTTAAATAGAACACAATTGTGTGCTTGTTTAAACTCTATTTCTGACAAATATCTTCCTCTTACGAAATTTTTAGGTGTGGGTCGTCCAGGATTGGAGAATATTGACAAGTTCCCACTGGAAGACACTTCATCACTATCATTATGCCGTGGAACACGATTGATTCTCGTTTTCAGATGAGGTTCGAAATAGTACAAGATAAATGTTAAGATCTCCTCAACAATATAGACCTCATATATTGAAGCCTCAAATGCGTCTTATTCTTAACATTTTTCTTGAGAATGAACAAGTACCTGCATTGAATAATCAAATATTTTCAATGAAGAAAAACAAAGAAAATACCTTTATCTATGAATTACATTGCAACTGTAATATCTAACCGTTCTAATGGGTACATCCATCTATACTAGACCGATCCTCCAACTTTTGCGTCAAACGGTAGATGTATGGGAGATGCTCCATTGAGTCAACAAATGATGGAGGGAATATCATCTCAAGTTTGCATAGTGTCTCGACGATATTTGTTTCAAGCCTCTCAATGTGATCAACATTCAACTTACTGGAGCATAAATCTAATAGGATGAGTGTTTGCATAAACAAGTGGCAGTCATGACTCTTCATTCCATACAATTTGCATTCCTCCATATTAACCATCCTTGATATGTTCGAGGCATGTCCATTCGGAAAACGTAGACTCTTAAGCCATTTGTAGACTAGTAGTTATGTGTTTTTCTCTAACACGAAGTTTGCTCTTGGTTTTACGACCCGTGACTCATCACAAACCAACTCCATATTTTTACGGTTACAGAACAAAACAACATCCAATCTAGCCTTCATGTTGTCCTTTGTCTTCCCCTTAACATCCATGACGGTGTTGAAAATGTTCTCAAACATGTTCTTTTCAATGTGCATGATGTCAAGGTTATGACGGAGAAGATTGGTCTTCCAATAAGGAAGCTCCCGATACTTCGCGTTACCTAATTATGGGTCAAACCAAAACCAGGGAACTTCTGCATACCTGATTGGAGACCAAACACAATGTCACCGTACTCTGATATAACATCATGCAATTCTTCACCAGAAAGACGCGGGGGTGCAACATCCTTTTCAACTCTGCCAACAAAGAAATCTCTTCTGTTCTTACTGTACCTGTGATTATGTGGCAAGAAATGACAGTGATAGTCAAAAAAAGAAGCTTTACCTCCGTTTGTTAGCGTGAATGCCTTGTTGTTTTCCATTCAGTATGGACATGCTAGTTTCCCATGCGAAAGCTGGAAAATCATTGATAGTCCACATCAAAGCCGCCCTCATAAGGAAATTTTCTTTTCTCGATATATCATAAGTCAAAGCTCCGGAGGACCACAATTATGCCAACTCATCAATCCACAGTCGAAGACAAACATCTATATTCCGGACCGGGTTGCTCGGACCTGGTATGACCATAGATAAAAACATGAACTCCGGCCTCATACACATCCCCGGTGGCAAGTTATAAACCGTTAATATGACCAGCGAACAAGAATAAAGAGTAGCAAATGACCCGAATGGGTTGAATCCGTCTGTACACAACCCAAGACGCATGTTCCTTGATTAAGTTGAAAAGTGAGGATGCATACTGTTAAAGTGTTTCCACGCTTCGCAATCAGAAGGATCCACTATCACTCCATCAACCGCATCATGTGATTGGTGCCATGTCATGAGCTCAGCAGTCCTTGGTGACATGAATAACCTCTATAGTCTAGATGTGATTGCGAAGTATCTAAGTTTTTTAATATGCCACTAGAGTCTTTCCCCTACTAGTTCTGGGTTTGTAACGGGAATGCCCGCATGTCATGCACTCGGCCATCTCAGCATTTTCAAGGTAGTATAACATGCAGAAGTTAGGGCATATGTCAATTTTCTGGTATCCTAAACCAAGGGGTTTCATCATGGACTTCGCAGCATAGAAGTTCTTTTTTTGCCCGTTCCCTTCAGGTAAAATGCTTTTCACCCATTCAATAATCTTGTCATACCCGGCCTCACTCAACCCGTGATATGACTTGATGGTGAACACCTATGCTACGACCGATAATTTACTGTGGTTCATGTAGCCATCCCATAATTGGTTGTCAGAATCTTTCAACAAATCAAAAAACCTAGCTGCATATGCATTAGGTTCTTCTTCTATAATTGGAAATTGACTGACATTACCTTGATTCATTCTCATTGCATCCATAACCATATTCCTGTAAGGATTAATGTTGTCGTTTGCCACTTCATGCACGTTACTAGCACTAAAAGTTGACCCAACCACCCTTTCTCCCATTCTTCTCTTACTAACAAATAATTCTTCGTGTGCATACCAACACTGGTAATTCTCCATAAACCTTTTGTGTAGAAGATGCATCGTTATAACATCTGGATGCAGATACTTTTTATTTTTACACTTCCTGCATAGACACCTAATACTGCCTCTAGTAAAATTTATAGGAATAGATGTTGCGAAATTAATAAAACCCTGAACCCCGTTACAATAATCCATCCTCTACAATCCTTGGGGTGAATCTCGATACATCCATGAATGATCATCCATGACTTCTATTGAACCTCTATAAAATTATGATGACAGCATGTATTAATTAACTATGTTAGGTAAATAAATTTGTAAAAATATTGGTTTACCTCGAGATTATCCAACAAACTAATTACAACTTCTCATAAATATTAAATATTCATTATCAATTATCAACGTCCATACAAATTAATACATATATATCAATTTACAGAAATTACAACTCTGCAATACCATTGATGATAAAAATTAAAACGGATCCATTAAACAAGCTATTAATTATTTCAAAACAACACATGTAATTCGGTAATTCAGTAAAGTTTCAACAATTTACAAACAAATACAATCTTACAAAATCTAAAACAAACCATAACAAGTATAAAATTATACATTCATATACTACAAGTTTGTTTAAAAAATAATAATAAAACATGTACATCTACTAACAAAATACATATACTAAAAAAAAAAATTCACATTTAAATGTTAAAAATTAAAAAGATAGAATTACCTACAAAAACTGATAAAAATTCGTCAGTAAATCAGAACACGGATGCTGTGACGAGAAGAGTTCAAGAAATATGACTTGTTGTGCTGAGAAGAGGGAGATTTTTTTTGAGGGGACTGGTTGTTTGCAGTTGGGGAGAGTTGAGATGGGAAAGAAGAAGGAGAAATAGGGGAGGAGAGGGTCGATAAAGAGGGGATATATTAACTTTTGCTGATGGCTTTACCGACGAACCTATTTCATTTATGATTCCGTTGACTTGTCTGGCGGTAAATAGGGCACGTCACCGTATGGAGCTGCTATTTTGAATCCCTCGGTGATTCCGTCGACATTTTCATTGTTGAATCGGTCACATCACTGTACGGAGATGACGTTTTGAATCCCTTGGTGATTCCGTTTGTAAAAAATACCCTCAATAACCTCCACGTCAGCGAACCACCCTTTTTTTTTATATTCTCAACATTCCATCCGTAATTTCATTGGTAGCTACTGACAGAATTTGGCCGTTGGTAGCTACCGAAAAAATTACCGATGAATTAAATTCGGTCGGTAATGGCGACCTCAAATTACCGACAGAATTATTTCGTCGGTAATTCCATTGGTATTAAGTGAATTTCTGGTATGTCTATAAAGATTATTTAAAGAATAATTTTTCTTTTTTGAGTTAGATGAACTATGTCTAATTGATTAGCATCTAATAGTAATCTATAGGGGTGTTCACGATTTGGTTTAGTTCGGTTTAGACTAAAAAAACCAACCGAACTGAATTACATTAATTTTGTGAAATATAAACCAAATTGGACCGAAAACTGGTTCAAACCGAACCGGTCTAGTTCGGTTAAATCCGGTTTTCTTGGAAAAAAACCGGGAAACCTAAACTCTAACCCTGACCCGCCAACCCAAAACTCCACCTAGTCCTTTGGCTCTCTCACCCAAACCTTAGCAACCAAATTTGAATCCGTCATCGAAATCTACAAGAAAGACCTGGAAGAATTCGGATTCGGCTTGAAAAATGAATCTGCCATTATCCGTAATGTCGCTTCACACGCCGTCCATGATCTCCTTGCTTCCTTCGAGGCCAGCGCTGCCGTCGCTCAGGAGTATATCAAAGGGTGAAGGGCTAGTTTGGGAAAACCTGGCTGGATTTTCAGCTTTGCTCCTATGAACATGAACAACAACCATTGGGGTTTCGTGAACCAGAAGCACAATTCAAATGTTTGCGATCCCTAAAGCCAAGAAAACATCTAAACCAAACCTCTCTATATACATATTTGATACATCCACTATCAAGTTGAACCAAACAGAGGAGGCTAGGGCTTTGCTTGTTAAACGCTTAAACAAAGATGATAGTGCAGAAACTGGGAAAGGAAGATTGAGAATTAATTGAGAGGAAGATAGGGAATTTATCTAGGAAGGAGGCAGTTTTTTGTGAGATGAGATGCACATGGAGGAAGGGTTAGCCGGTTAGGTTAACTTAACTATTTATGTCATAATTGTTTGTTAATTGTTTAATGGGTCCGGTTTGGTTTGGTCCGGTTTCTGGTTCAAAACTGAAACCGAACCAGACTTGTTAAAATTTATGGTTTTAAAAATCGGTTTAATTGGTTTTTCATTTTGGTTCAGTTTTTTCGGTTAATTTTTCTTCAGTTTTATCGGTTTTCTTGGTTAATCGGTTATTTTGAACACCACTAGTACTCTATATAGACTACTAGATCAAAAACTCCTAAAAACCTTTTAAATGAGAATGATTGTTATGTCATCAATACTAGTTTTTTTTCCCTCTATGATTTGAGGCGTATCTCTATCAATTCACATCAAATCTTTCATAAAAAAAAGAAATATAATATTCTATTTATAAAGAAAACCTTGTAACCTTATTAATGAAAAATAACACTTTATCCCTTGAAAAATATCACATATATTATTTTAGAATAATTTTATAAATTTATGCAATTAACCGCCTACTTGATTTTTTCTAGGTCTAAAATCTTAATTCCTTGTATAAATTACATTCTGTCATCATATTTTTTAGTGTAGGTGAAAATGTTACCTTTGTAACCTAGGTCCATCATACTATATGCATCAATTCTTTGTTTAAAAAGAATAGCACAATAGGATAAAAAAAATTTCACCTAGTTTCTCACTAACATCTAGATTAATAATCATTAAACTACCTAAGTAAAGCCAAGGTTCATAAAGATTTGAGATAAAGCTAGTATAAATAGCTAACAGAATCCACTGCTTTCCTATAAATTTAGAATTCCAAACAAAGACACACTAAAAGTGTATGGATTACAAGAGTAGTTCCATAAAGTCTAGGTACTACCTAGTAGGCCTCTAGTATGAGCTCTATCTACCATGTCAAAGCCAAGAAAGGAAAAAACATATAACTCTATCACTAGAAATATGAGTTTGTACAAGAATTAGTACATAAGGCTTTCTCTCCTTCCTATATTTTTGTTGTTCTAGCATAAAATGTGTTGTCAATTAATTTAAATTAGGATTGAACCCCATAATGAGAAAACAACTACTTGTTTTATGAAGCATCGTCATGTATAAAAAAGACATGATTTTTAAGAAAGAATGAGACTACGTGAATCATAAAGTGAGGGGAAAAAAAGGAATGTTGTAAATAAAGCAATAAAAACTTTAAAGGAAAAAGATAAATAAATTTTAGAAATTTGTAAAGGATGAACTATGCTTATAATAGGATCTGACTTTATTTATATTGTTATAGAGTTTGAGTCCAATGTATATAAGTAATTCTATTCCTATATATACGATGTTATTTAATTACGTGGTTTATTAAATCCTAATACAAGCTACATTCCTCATTTATTGATACACATGTGAATTATAGGTTATGTTTTGGTTTTGGTTAAAGAGAAGAACCCTACCACTTTTCACATATTTTCTTTGGTTTTTGTTAAAGGAGGTCGCCAGATAGGATTTCAGGTTGACCGAGCTACACACATTCTTTGGTTTTGGTTAAAGGAGGTCGCTAGATGGGATTTTAGGTTGATCGAGCTACCCCTATTCTTTGGTTTTGGTTAAAGGAGATCGCCAAATGGGATCTCAAGTAGCTTTGGTTAAAGGGAATCGCTATATGAGATTTCAGGTTGACCGAGCTACACACATTCTTTGGTTCTAGCTAAAGGAGATCGCCGGATGGGATCTCAAGTAGCTTTGGTTAAAGGGAATCGCCAGATGGGATTTCAAGTTGACCGAGCTACATGTATTCTTTGGTTTTGGTTAAAAGAGGTCGCCGAATGGGATCTCAGGTCCCTTTGGTTAAAAGGAATCGCCAAATGGGATTTCAGGTTGACTGAGCTGCATATATTCTTTAGCTTTGGTTAAAAGAGGTCGCCAGATGGGATCTGAGGTCGCTTTGGTTAAAGGGAATCATCAGATGGGATTTCAGGTTGACCGAGCTACACACATTCTTTGATTTTGGTTAAAGGAGGTCGCTAGATGGGATCTCAGGTAGCATTGGTTAAAGGGAATCGCCAGATGGGATTTCAGGTTGACTGCGCTACACATTCTTTGGTTCTAGTTAAATGAGGTCGCCAGATGAGATCTCATGTGGCTTTGGTTAAAGGGAATCGCCAAATAGGATTTCAGGTTGACCGAGCTACACACAATCTTTGGTTTTGGTTAAAGAAGGTCGCCAGATAGGATCTCAGGTTAACAAAAAAAGAAGAGAAGAGAGAGAGAGAGAGAGAGAGAGAGAGAGAGAGAGAGAGAGAGAGAGAGAGAGAGAGAATAAAAGAAAAGTGAAGGAAAAGAGAAAGAAATAGAAAAAAAAAGTTAGGTCTTTAGATGAGTGGATATTGAGCAAGTTAAGAAGATAAGAAGACAAGTTTTCTTTATAAAGCTTACTATGCAAAACATTGAGGAGTTTTGCTTCTTAAGCATTGTAAAGAGGGGGTATTTGTTGTTACCTAATTTTTTACCCATGTTTTGATAAATTTCCAGAAAAATCCAAAATTAGCGAAAAACAACGAAAATCCAAAAAAATACGTTTTTTTAATATATTTGCATCATTTTTAGCATTTTCAGCATCGTCTCAAAAGAATTTAAATTTTCAAAGGTCTTTAGAATGCGTTTGAATTTTAACGCGTTATTTTTAAAAATCATCGATTTTCCTCATTCGAGTCGATATTGATAAGAAAAATCCAAAAAAATTAGAAAAATCAAATTTACAAATAAAGAAGAAGTTGAGGGACTAAGTTTGGAAACGTAGTAATATTTTTACCTATAAATACTGGTCTCCACAACACATACAAGAGGGGGGCAATTTTGAAACAAAAAAAGAGTAAAAAAAACCCTAAAAACAAAACCCTAGAACCATCTCTACTAAAAAGAGTTGCCGCCCCTCGCAGCTCTTGGTTTTCTTCCTCCCTACTCTTTCTCGGTTCTCTCCCCTGGACAACTCCAACAACAACCACAAACCTCTCCCTTTCATCTTCCCCGCTCACGGCCTCTCATCTCCAAACCACAACCGCCCCATCTTCTTCTCCACCAAAGCCACCACTCACTTCCCCCACCCAAAAACAAACCAAAACCGGTCGCCCCCCTTTTTTTTGGCCAAAAACCAGAGAGCACAACAGAGCCCCCTCACTCTGCTCTCTCAACTATTCTTCCCTCTCTCTCTCAGTCATCCCCATCTTCCCTACAGACCGGTCTTCAACTTTTCCCCCCACAGATCCATAACCCCAAAACAGATCTGCCTCTCTTCCCGGGTGATTAGTACTTAAAAGTGCATTTTTATCAAGGTTTTATATCATCATTTTGCACTTGAAGTATCAATAACTCCTTAACTAGAGCATGTTTTATAGTAACAAGTCTGATAATATAAGATAGCTTTAATTTATGCTAAATGCTCATTTTAAATGTAGGCATATCTCACAATTCAAAAGATTGATTGATGTGATTAACTATTGAAAGTGAAAGGACAAAGAAAAGGCTAAGCTTAGAAAAGAGATACTGATTCAATTCAAATTGGAACACTATTCAGTTATTGGGTCATATTTAGAGCTGTAGATCTTGGATTTCAGTTTGATTTATATGGATAGAAAGCTAAGAAATAGGCCTACAAAGTTCATGAATAGTGGAAGACCCAAATCTGTCATTTTCAAATTCAAAATTTGGCCACAAAAGAGAAGTCAAAATCTATTCTGCAACCCAGTCCAAACACTGCTCAGAATTTTACCCATAGCTGGAGTTCTAGAAGGCAAAATGAAGTTACAAATTCCAACTTTCATGAAGACAACCTGCTCAAATTCTGATTTTAACAATAACATTTCATCCAGACAAGAGCTTGAGGGCTATCCACTACGTCCACCAGAAGCACTACTCAGTATTTTAGCCATATCTCGAGCTCTAGTGATCAAAATGCTCTGAAATTTTATGGATGGAAAGATAAGATGATTTCCAACAACTGTCATGGGAACACGTTTCCAAATTATGATTGCATCAATGTCACTTCATCCAGCCAAAATGCTTGAGAGCTGCTATCCACCAAGTCCACTAAATCAATAGTTGGCCACTACATCAATAATCAATTACCAAATGAATAGTTTTGAATTTTAGCCTATAAAGAAGGTATTTGCCATTTATTTAGGAATCTTGGTTTTTGAGATCAAGATCATGTTCTTGCTCTCTCTCTTTATATTTTTGTAATGCTTAAGCTTTGCTTTCATTAATCTCTTGTTTATGCTTTTCATTTCCTTTACTATACTTAGTTAATTTATATCATGTTTATTTTCTTATATTATTTATTTATGTTTTTCTTCTTCATAATGTCTAGCTAAGTTAATTATATCAAGGTGAAAAGGTTTCACTAATGGTGTTAGAATATGTATAATATAAACTCAACATGGACTTTAATGTTTATATCCAAGAAAGTTTGCTATTAACATGTCTTATCATTTTTATCTTATTAATTCTTAATACCTTGTTTGTTAAACGGTTAATCTAGATTTGTGTTATATAACACTTGGTATATCAAATACTTGATCCTTCATAGTCTTCGGCCGACATCGTTGTTATGAGAGGAATTTGATTTGTTGTCAACATAAGTTAGCATCATGAATACCTGATAAAATTTATAAGATTGGTGTTACATAAATAAAATGATTAATATGATCATGTTGATAATTTATAAAGAGTTTATACTTTACTTATATCTAATACTATTAGTGGATCCTTTAACCTTGACATTTGTTTTTATCATTGTTTAATCTTCATATTTATCTTACATTTCAAATTCCTCTTTAACCCATCATCATCATCATTGTTGTTGTTGTTGTTGTTGTTGTTGTTTATAATTTATATAGTTCACCTCCCTGTGGTTCGACCCCAGTCTTGCTGGGTTATTTATTACTTTGACACTCCTGCACTTAGGATAAGACATCAACTCTTTGATCCCTAAAAGCCAGCTCTCGCCAACTTCCCCTCACAGACCCATAGCCTTTCAGCCTCCCTGCACACAGACCTTCCTCTTCCCTGGACGACCAAACACAACAGCAACCCCGCTCTCTGCTTCATCTCCCTCAAACAGCCAGCAGCATGCTCACAGATTCAGCAGCCGATCCCCTCCACCACAAACTTGGAAGAACTGATCACAGATCTAAAAAAAACAAAGTAAAGTCAATTGTTGTGTGCGTTTTTGTTGTTGCAGGTCACGATGGCCTTCACCGCCAGCAGGGAAGGGAAGAGGGGGAGAAAGCCGCTCCATATCCCCCTACTACCTGGAATTTCTTGTGGCAATGCGTGAACCCACATGCTGCCAGTGGCGGCGACACGTGGAGAAGACACGCCGCCACTGTTCAAATATCCAGAAACCTTCCTCAGCACTGCATGCAGTTCCAAAAGGCTTCCCAACACTGTTATGGATTTTTTGGGTCTATTTTGTAATTTTTGAATTGTTTAATGTAATTTTTGTTTAGGTTTTTTTGAATTTTTATAATTTGTAGTGTTGATGTAAAAAAAAAGAAAAAAAATAGTAAAAGTGAATGTGTGTGTGTTTGTATTGTTTTATGGATTTTTTTATTATTTAATTTTTATGATAAAACCGCAAAGACAAAAAAAGAATTTAATATTTTGATTTGCTCACGGTAAAAGATTATGAACTTATACATAAGTCATTCCTAATATCCGATGAAAAGATAAAATTTTTAAAACTTTTTAAACATATCAAAGCCATGAAGCAGCACCTCAGGTAGGGTGCACTAGGGGTGCTAATACCTTCCCTAGCCACAACTAGTCCCTTACCCGTGAATCTCTAACAAGATCAGTACATCCGGGTTTCCTAGTAACCCTCAAAGAAATACTAGGTGGCGACTCCCAAAAACAAATCAAACGGAATGAAAAATCGCCATCGGACGCCGCGCGGTGATGTGCAACAACTTTTAAAAAAATAAATGAAGTAAAGGGCAACTATAACTTGGAGCTCTTATTGTGCATGCTTATGAAAAAGTGGGTCCCACACTAAACATTTCTACTACAAATTCAAAACAATAACAAATCAACATCCTATTTGGCCTTACACACATACACACACTCATTCATTTAACAACCAATTTATCCTAAGCATATAAGTACATAAGTTACCGTAAACATTTGCACAATCTTAGCTCATTTTAGCCATTACAAACATACCCAAATTCAATTCATTCTTTAACAATAACATAGGCATATTTGGTTATTACTTTCCTTAAAATTTTTGGTAAACATCAATATACACACACACCATTTAGCTTAGCAACCATAACACATGCAAGCATTCTCTCAGCCATAACAGCTTAAACTCATAACTATCATAACAGTCTATAAATACATGTATTTATGGTTGTCATAGCTGCCCATACACATACATCTAGGTTGTTGTAACAACCTATATTCTCACACATCTAGGCTGTCATTATAGCCTATATTTTTTATATTCGGGTTATTGTAACAACTTGTACTTTAATATGTTCGAGTTGCCGTAATAGCCCATGTTTTCACTTTTAGGCCTATCATAACAGCCCACAATCATATGTATTCTTGGTAGCCATAATAATCTAAATTCACACATATTAAACACTACCATAATATCCCTTTAACTCGCCTTTTTATGTTGTCATCCCTCAATTTACACATAAACGCTACCTAAATTAACCCAAACTCAAACACTTTTATATTGCTATAACATCCCTTAATTTCTCCACTTTCAAGTTGTCATAACAACCTATATTTTCATCAATCTGGGCTGTCATACTAGCCTATAAATACCCAATTCATGACTGTCATTCCAACAACATTTGACAAAGGAGAAAGAGACAACATATAACATATTTACTTACTTTCAACTCAATTATCTATCGGGCATACATGCACATTTAGATTACATAACAAGTCTGTAATTGTTCACCCAAAACCAAGGTTTCCTCTTTGACACGATCAAAGAGTTGATGTCTTATCCCAAGTGCAGGAGTGTCACAGTAATAAATAACCCGGCAAGACTGGGGTCGAACCACAAAGAGGTTAATTGTATAAATTATAATTAATAAAACAACAACAACAACAACATCAATAATAACAACAATAATAGTAACAATAATAGTAATAATAATAATAATATTAATAGTAATAGTAATAATAATAATACTCAGTACGTGGCGTTGTTATACCTGAGAATGATCTAAAAGATCAGGTCACAGGTTTCCAGCCTATATACTGAGTTTATGAAAAGATCAAAGAGATATATTATATAATATAAACAGATTTCTGATGCGAATGAACAAGGCAAGACCAACAATGTCAGGATCCTTGATCAAACACAGAGCATACTTAAAGTACATAAAATATAACAAGAATGTAAATAATAATAATAATAATAATAGCAATATTAGTAGTAGTAGTAGTAGTAGTAGTAGTAGTAGTACTACTACTACTACTACTAATACTAATAAAGAAGAAGAGGAAGAAATTAATGAGAACTTTGAGATGGAAGATTAATGTAAAGATTAAACAATGATAAAAACAAATGTCAAGGTTAGAGGATCCACTAATAGTATTAGAGATAAGTAAAGTATAAACTCTTTATAAATTATCAACATAATCATATTAATCATCTTATTTACATAACACCATACTTATAAATTTTATCAGGTATTCATGATGCTAACTTATGTTGACAACAAATCAAGTTCCTCTCATAATAACGATGTCGGCCGAAGACTATGAAGGATCAAGTATTTGATATACCAAGTGTTATACAACACAAATCTAGATTAACCATTTAACAAGCAAGGTATTAAGGATTAATAAGATAAAAATGATAAGACATGTTAATAGCAAACTTTCTTGGATATAAACATTAAAGTCCATGTTGAGTTTATATTATACTTATCCTAACACCATTAGTGAAACCTTGTCACCTTGACATA
>Ga0325401_1000259_pt1 | contig 35483 bp, 51 predicted proteins | sample PopdelMetagenome_FD_205666 | JGI IMG/M metagenome (GOLD analysis project Ga0325401, IMG submission 205666) | Populus deltoides microbial communities from Bellville, Georgia, United States - Xylem-PdKOR-R2 | ecosystem: Host-associated > Plants > Phyllosphere > Stem > Wood/Secondary xylem | place...
TCCTGCACGGCGCGCTCCTCCTCCGCGGTCGGGTTGAGGAGGTCGATCCAGGCGGCGGAGGCGATGGCCTCGGCGGTGTCGAGGCCGCCGTGCACGGTGCAGGCGCTGCCGTGGAGGGCGTAGGTGGTCATCATCGGGCTGTCCTCCGCCGGCCGGGCGAGGGGGGCGTGGTGGGGTGCCGGGAGGCGCCCGTGTCCCGGCGCGCGGCGGCCGGGGCGGAGGCGGGCGATCCGGCCTTCGGTCCGCTCTAGACCCCGGCGCGGCGGGCGGCCAGCGCGCGGGGATGACGCGGCGATGAAGGCCGCGTCAGCCGGCCGGCGGGTCGTCGGGGGCGGGCAGGCCGAAGCGGGCGGCGACCTCGGGGAAGGTGGCGGCGGTCGGGTGGCGCGCGCCGGGGCGGGTGCCGTCCCCCGCGCGGACGATCTGGCAGGCGAGGAGGCCGGCGGCGGCGGCGGCGTCGAGCTCCTCCTCCACGTCCGAGAGGAAGAGGATCGCCCCGGGCGGCAGGGCGGCGGCGCGGGCGATGGCGGCGTAGGAGGCGGCCTCGCGCTTGGGACCGGTGCGGGTGTCGTCGTACCCGGAGAGCAGGGGGGTGAGGTCGCCGGCCTCGGAGTGGGCGAAGAGGAGGCGCTGGGCGTCGACCGAGCCGGAGGAGTAGACGCGGAGCGCGACGCCGGCGCGGGACCAGGCGCGCAGGCAGGGGGCGACGTCGGGCCAGAGGTGGCCACGCAGGTCCCCGTCCTCGAAGCCGCGGCGCCAGATCAGGCCCTGGAGGGTCTTGAGGGGGGTGACCTTCTCGTCGCGGGCCATCCAGCCGCGGATCGCCTCCGCGGGGTCCTGGCCGGGAGCGAGGGCGCGCACCTCCGCCAGCGCGGCCGCGACGTCGGGGTGGGCGGCGCGGTCGCGCAGGAACGGGTCCAGCGCGTGTTCCGCATAGGGGAACAGGGTGTCCTTGACGAAGGCGATGGCGCTCGTCGTGCCCTCGATGTCGAGGAGCACGCAGCGGGGCGGATCGGTCCGCCCCGCCGGCGTCGCCGCGTCGCTCAAGCCACGCTGGCCGGGAAGCGCTCCGACATGTCGGTGCCGGTGTAGTGCGGGGTCCAGCCGGTGGTGTCGGTGAAGAGGCGGAGCGCGGTGACGTGCGGGACCGTGCCCGCGTCGAACCAGTGATGCGTCTCGGCGGGCACCGAGATGAGGTCGCCGCGCGTGCAGTGGGCGTCGTAGACGCGGCCGCCGACGTGGAGGATGAAGTTGCCCGCGCCCTCGTGGAAGAAGCGGACCTCGTCCTCGGTGTGGCGGTGCTCGGCGAGGAACCTGGTGCGCAGCGCCTCGGCCTGGGGGTGGTCGGCGGTGAGGCGGATGACGTCGGCCGTGCCGGCGCCGGTCTCGCCCATCAGGGCGTCGAGGCGGGGCTTGTAGGCGGCGAGCACGGCGTCGGCGTCGGCGCCCTCCGGCAGGTCGGCGACCTCCCAGCGCTCGAAGCGCACGCCGATGGCGGAGAGGGCGGTGGCGATCTCGGCGGCGTCGCGGGTGTCCTGCAGCACGGCGTTGGTGGCGGCGTCGTGGACGACGAGGCGGCTCATGGCGCGGCTCCGATGGAAAGGGTGGCCATCTCGCAGGCCAGCATGAACTCCACACCCTCCAGGCGCGCCAGGGCGGCGGCCATGTCGGGGCCCCATACATAGATGCCGTGGCCGCGGATCAAATACCCGGGGAGGATCGGGACGGCCATGCCGGCCCAGCGGGCCTCCACCGCCGCCCGGAGGCGGGGGATGTCCTGGTCGTTGTCGAGCACGGGGAGGTCGACCGCCGCCGCGTGGGTCGCCAGGCCGGGGAAGGCCTTCAGCAGCTCGTAACCCTCCAGCCGCACGGCGTCGCCGGCACGGCGGGAGAGGACGGTGGCGGCGACCGAGTGGCCGTGGACGACGGCGCCGACCTCCGGAAAGGCACGGTAGGCGCCGAGGTGCAGGCCGGTCTCGGCGGAGGGGCGGAGCGCCGGGTCCTCCGGCACGCCGTCCAGGCCGACCGCCATGACGGCGCCCGCGTCGAGATGGGCCTTGTGGACGCCCGAGCGGGTGATGGCGACGCGGCCGTCGCCGAGCCGGACGGAAAGGTTGCCGGCGGTGGCCGGCACCCAGTTCCGCTCCGCCATGCGACGGCCGGCCTCGACGAGGGCGCGCACGGCCTCGTCCGGGATGGGATCGGGCATGGACGGGTCCCGGAACGCAGCGCGCCGGCCCCAGGGCGGGACCGGCGCGCCGATCGGCGACGGGATGGGTTCAGGCGGCCGGGCCGGGAGGCTGGCGCACGACCGTGCGCTCCGGCTCCGCGGCGGCGCGGGCCGCGGGGGAGGGCAGGTTGCCCGAGGGCGGGATCGTCGTCGTCTCGGCCATGGAGGCGTCGGGCTCGTCCTCCTTGATGTTCTTCTTGAAGGACTTGATGCCGGTGGCGAGGTCGCCCATCAGCCCGCTGATCTTGCCGCTGCCGAAGAGCAGCAGCACGACGAGCAGCACGACGAGCCAGTGCCAGATGCTGAACGAACCCATGTGACGCCCCGTGATCCTTGCGCGCTCCGAACCGGCCCTGCGGCCCGCCCGGCTGTTCGTGGAGAGTAGGGCCGCGCCCCCCGGGGGTAAACCGGCGGGCAGGGCCGCGATGGCAGGGGGCAGATGGGCTATCCGACGGCGGGACGCAATGGGGTGGATGACGGGGGTGTCATGTGGGGGGCGGTCCTGCGAGGGCTGTCATCCGACACTGGGAACTGGAATTCCGGGACTGTCCGGGATGGTAGGGGATGAAATGGGATGAGGTACTGAAAAAATTTGGTTTTCGGCGAGCTTCGGCAGGTGAGGAGGTCTGGCTGAGGAGAGAGCCAGAGCGTCCCTCGGCGGGCGCTCTGACACTGAAAACTGGAAATCTGGTAGGGCGCTCGCTGGCCTCTTAGAGCCTCCTCAGGATCACCTACGGCGAGGAGGAGCCTGCCGCCGTTCGAATTCGATGCTGGTCAGCCTCAGGGTGTCAGAGAAGTCGGGGCGCCCGACAGTACCAGTGATGTCCACGCCGCAGTTTCCGTCGTTGGTGGAGATGCCGGAGCACTGCTCGACCAGGTAGACAATCTGCTCCCTGGCAGAATCCGTCAGGTCTAGACCGACAGTTCCACCCTGCACGGACAGGAGAGCCCTTGTGGCCAGAGCTCCGAATACTCGGCCGCCGGTCACCTTGACCCGGCGCCCTATGTGATCACGACCGCTGACCAAGAAGTCCAGGCCCCGCAGGGTCGCAGCCGGCGGCGGGTGCCCCTCGGGCTCGACCAGTTCGTAATGGTCACCCTCCGTCCGGCGAAGCTCGCGGCCGCCCTCCAGTCGGATGGTCGGCGCGAGCTGCAGCCGGACGCCCCCGTCTGGGACGTGCCGCAGCGTAATGCCGTCAACCGGGCGGCCAAGCTGGGTCACGCCGGCCTCCTGAGCGCCGGCCTGAACGGCGGTGCAGCAGAGGATGAGGGCTGAGAAAAGGGCACGCATATCGTGGCTCCTGCAACGGGACGCGGGGATCAGCCCGCCATTGGCCGGCCGTACCAGACCACCTGTCCGACGATCTGGATGGGGCTGCGGTCGGAGGGGGTGATCTCCTCCCGCGGGTAGCGGTCGTTGTCGGAGATGACGAGGATCCGGCCGTCGGTCATGCGGTGGAGGCGCTTCACCGCCAGCTCCTCGTGGTCGCGGAGGAGGATGTAGACCGCGCTGGCGCGTAGCTCGGTGACCGAGATGTCCACCATCATCACGTCGCCGTCCTGGATGGTGGGGCTCATGCTGTCCCCTAGGGCCTCCACCAGTGTCATGTCTTCCGGGCGGCGGCGCAGGCGGCGGCGGATGTACTCCTCGCTGACCACCATCTGCTCGACGATCCGGTCGGACGGGTTCACCACGCCCCGGCCGGCGCCGGCGCGTGCTTCATATCGAGGGACGACGACGTATCCTTCGGGCAGCTCGGGGGCCACAGCACTGCGCGGCGGTATGATCTCGCCTTCGCCAAGGAGCTGCGGACCGAGGCCCGTCGCGAGCCATCGCAGGTTGACCTTGAGGGCGCGCGCTAGGTCGACGGCTGCATCGAGCCCCATGCCGCCACTGCCAAGCTGACTACGGAGGGTGGAGAGCGGAATCCCGCTCGATTTAGCGAATTTCGACAGATCGCCGCGGTCGGTGCCGATCAGCCGCATGATGCGCTCGATGCGCGCCGCGTTGTCGGCCTTCGGCTCCTCAAGCCCGACATTGCTGTCGGACTTAGCGTCAGGCGACTTCACACCGAAAAAATAAGGCACTTCGACGCTTTTCCACCGATTTGCGCCCAACCGGAAGTCCGCCAACGGAAATCCGCTTGAAGAACGCGCGAGAAGTCGCCATTCTGACGACAAGTCGTCCAACCGATCCGCGCCGCGCGGTCGGGGACCGGGCGACTTGGAGGTGAACGGATGGCGGCGCGCGCCCGGCTTAAGAGCTGGCACCCGGAGGACATCAAGGCCGCGCTGGTGAAGCGCCTCGGCCGCCTGACGCTCCTCTCAAAGCGTCAGGGCTGGCACCGCGCCACGATCTCCATGGCCATCCGGCACCCGCGGAAGGCTCCCGCGGTCTCCGGATGGATCGCGGAGACGCTGCAACAGCCCGTCCACGTCCTCTGGCCCGACCACTACCCGCCTCCCGGCGAATCGCGGCCGCGCACCGTCAACGCCCAGCACCCTAGCCGCCGGGCCACCCCCTCGCACCGTCAAAAAGGAGCCGCCGCGTGAACGACGCCGCGATGAACGACGTCCTCCCCGCGCCCGAGGAGCGTCCCGAACTGCCCCAGGGGCGCGAGAGCGTGGTCATGCCGCTGGCCATGATCGACGCCAGCGAGCGCCTCCGCCCGGTGGACGAGGCAGAGGTCGCGAAGATCGCCGCCTCGATCGAGCAGGCCGGGCAGATCACGCCGATCGAGGTCGCCCCGCGGATGGACGGCTCCTACCGGCTGGTGGCCGGGGCGCACCGGATGGCCGCGCTGCAGAAGCTCGGCCGGACGAGCGCCGAGGTGGTGATCTTCGAGGGCGACGAGGACGAGCAGCAGCTCCGCGAGATCGACGAGAACCTCCACCGGCACGAGCTGAACCCGCTGGATCAGGCAGTGTTCCTGGCGAAGCGGCAGGAGGTCTACCTCCGCCTGTTCCCCGAGACGAAGCACGGGCGGAACCAGCACACCGGAGGAAACGCAAACTCTGCGTCTCCTCCGCCGCGCTCCTTCGCGGAGGATGTTGCCAAGCGGGTGGGCCTGGCGACGCGGACGGTGCAGCTGGCCCTGCAGCGTCACCGCGCCCTCCACCCCGCCGCCCTGGCCCTGATCCGCGGCACCTGGATCGCCCGGAAGGGCTCCGCGCTCGACCAGCTGCGCGACGTGCCGCGGAACAGCCAGGTCCGGGTGGCGGAGGAGCTGCTCTCCGACGCGCCGGCGCGCGCGCGGAACGTGCGCGATGCCCGCCGGAAGGTGCTGCACGAGACCGTCGAGCCCAAGACGGTCGACCTCCTGAAGCGGGCGCAAGCGGCGGTCGAGGCCCTTACCCCCGAGCAGCGCGTGCAGCTCGTCGGCTGGATGGGCAACGCCGGCTACCTGGCCCAGCCGAAGGGGAAGGGGTCGTGAGCGTCCCCGCCAAGCCGGGCAGCCTGCGGCCCATGCCGCTGCTCGCCGAGGACCTGCTGGGTCCCCTGGCCACCAGCCTGCAGGCCATGCGCGACGAGGAGAACCGGGCGAGCGTCGCCCTCGCGCTGATCGACGGGGCCGAGCAGAGCGTTCGCGACCTCTACCAGGCGGAGCAGCACAGCGCGTCGATGCTCCTGGAGGGGCTGCTGAGGGCGCTGGAGACCGTCCGGCTGGCGCGGACGGAGGGGGCGACCCGGCCCGCGGACGTCTTCTCGGGGGACGGAGCGTGAGCGCCGCGCTGCGTCGCGAGGAGGCGCTCACCGACGAGCAGTTCGCCGACCTCCTGGCCTACCTCGGCCCCGGCGACGGCTGCGTCGCCTTCGCCGGGATGGTCCTCAACATCGTCGACCGGGCCCGGCTGGACCACGCCGCCGGCGGCGACCCGGCGACGACCCTGGATGACCTGCTGACGCGCCTGGAGCGCGGCGGAGCCCTCCTGGAGCGCGCGATCGGGGCGCTACGGGCGGGCGCGGCCGGCGCGGGGGGGGGGGTCCATTGAGCCCGTCTGACGCCACCACGGCCCCCGTGCGGGGCAGCGAGACATGGACGCCGGAGCGCCTGCAGCGGCTCCGCGTCGGCTGCGCGGCCGGAGAGACGAAGGCGGCGATCCTGGCCGCGCTGAACGCTCTGCCGGGGCAGCCCATCCCCACCGTCGGCGCGGTCCACTCGAAGGCGAGCCGGATGGGCCTCGCGCAGCCGACGCCCAAGGGCGCGCACCTCGACGCGCCGGCCGCCGAGCCGAGACCGCCCCGCCCGCTGCCCCCGCTGCCGGCACCGGCCGCGCCGCGCGCCACGTCCGCGCCGGCCGCCGACTTCCGCTGCATCACCGGCGAGCGCGCCGAGGCCGAGGCCCTGTTCGCGAAGGGCATGACCGGCCGCCAGGTGGCCGAGGAGCTGGATCTGCCGCTGGGCGACGTCGCCCGGTGGATCGCCGCATGGCGCGAAGGCCAGGAGCAGTCCGCATGACCGAGACCGATCGCCGCATGGCGCGCGCCGCCGCGCGCCTGGACGACGCCGCGCAGGCGAGCGTCGCCGCCCGCCACGCGGAGGAGGAGGCGGCCGACGCCCCGGTTGGCGGGGACGAGCAGCGGCGCATGCGCTCCGCCTCGCGCGTGCTCCGCGCCGTCGCGGACCACCGCATCACCCAGGCCGGCCGCCTGGCCGGGCGGGGGTGCTGATGCGCCGCCTCCTCACCGTGCCGCGCCGCCCGCCGGGCGAGCGGAACCCGCGCTGGGTCCGGATCCTGGACGGGGCGATCGTGATCGTCCTCGGCGGGACAGCCGGCTGGCTGCTCGGCGGGCTGACCCTCGGGCTGGGGTGGCAGCTGTGACGCCCCCCCGGCCCGAAGGGCAGCTGGCGGCGGCGATCCACCGGGTGGCCGAGGACGCCGCTGCCGCGCCGCGCCGCGGCAGCATCGGCGAGCGCGACGAGGCGGTCTCGATCGTCGAGGCCATGCTGCAGCTCCGCGACATGGAAGCCCTCTCCTCCTCCCTCAGCGAGCAGCTGTTCGACGCGAAGGGGAAGAGCCTGCGCCCGACCCGGGAGTGGTGCGCGAGCATGGAAGACCGGATCGACGCCGCGCAGCGTCGCACCGCCGACGCGCGCCGCACGCTGCAGGGGCGGCTCACCTTCTGGCAGCAGACCTACCGCCCCGAGAGGTCGCGCTAGAGCCATGCCGCCCCGCATCAATCCCGTCGGACCCATGCAGATGGACCTGCTGGCCTGGGAGCCGACGGCCGCGACGGTCGAGTTCGCCCCGGACGAGGTGCGCGGCGCCACCATCGCCGCGCGCCTGTCCCGCGCCGTCTCCGTCACGCTGCGCGAGGCGAAGGGGTCACGGGAGAAGATCGCGGAGCGGATGTCTCGCTTCCTAGGGGAGCGCGTCTCCCCGCACATCCTCAACGGCTACGCCGCGCCAAGCAGATCGGACCACTCGATCTCCGTCGTGCGCCTCCTCGGCCTCATGCACGCCACGGGTGATCGCCGGCTGCTGCAGATGATCGCCGACGAGATGGGCTGGGCGGTGATCGAGAAGCGGCACCTGCACCTGATCGAGGTCGCGCAGCTGCGCGAGCACGAAGACACCCTCAAGAGCCGCAGGAAGGCCCTCATGGCCAAGGTCGGGACACGCTGATGCCCTTCGACGCCGGCTCCCGCGCCCTCGTGCCCGCGATCCCCGCGGCTGACCCGACCCGCCTGTCGCAGGAGTGGTTCACGCCGGCCGAGCTGGCGCGCCTCGACCTGCCGGAGCTGGCGTCGACGGAGCGCAGCGTGCAGCGCATCGCCGGCCGCCAGGGGTGGCAGCGGCCGGAGACCGAGGGGCAGCACTGGCGCGGGCGCCAGGCCCGCGGCGGCGGCGTCGAGTACCACTGGACGGTGCTGCCGGAGGCCGCCCGCATGGCGCTGGCGCCGCGCTTCCTCATCGCGCGGCCGGCGGCGGAGACGGTGGTGGATCCGGACCGCGAGGCGCGCGCCCGCGAGTACGACGGCCTCCCCGCCCACAAGAAGCGCAAGGCCGAGCAGGCCGTCGCCGCGCTCGACACGATCCAGCGCCTGGTGCAGGGCGGCTCGTCGCGGCTGAGCGCGATCGAGCACACCGCCCGCCTCTGCGAGGTATCCCGGGCGACGATCTACAACTGGCAGAAGACGGTCGCCGGCCTCCCGCGGGAGGACTGGCGCTACTGGCTCGCGCCGCGCCAGTCCGGCAACGGCCGCGACGAGACGCCGATGCACCCGGACGCCTGGCGGGCGCTGTGCGGCCTCTACCTGCGGGTGGAACAGCCGAGCTTCGCCGACTGCTGGCGCCTGCTGAAGATCATGGCGGCCGAGCAGGGCTGGGGCCTGCCCTCCGCCCGCACCGCGCAGCGCCGCCTGGACCTGCTGTCGCCCCTGCTGGTCACGGCGCTGCGGGAGGGGACCGAGGCCCACAACCGCGCCCTGCCGGCGCAGCGGCGCGACGTGCGCGGCCTGCGCGCGCTGGAGGTGGTGAACGCCGACGGCCACATCTGGGACGTGTTCGTGCGCTGGGAGGACGGCACGGTCGGCCGCCCGGTGATGATCGCCTTCCAGGACATCCGCAGCCGCAAGGCGCTGTCCTGGCGCCTCGACCGCTCCGAGAACAAGGAGGCCGTGCGGCTCGCCTTCGGGGACCTGGTGGAGCGCTACGGCATCCCCGAGGCGGCCCTCTTCGACAACGGCCGGCACTTCGCCTCGAAGTGGCTCACCGGCGGCGCGGAGAACCGCTACCGCTTCAAGATCCGCGACGACGAGCCCGAGGGCATCCTCGTGCAGCTCGGCGTCGCGGTCCACTTCACCAACCCGTACAGCGGCCAGTCGAAGCCGATCGAGCGGCTGTTCGGGAGCTGGGCGCACACCGTCGCCAAGGACCCGCGCTTCGCCGGCGCCTACGTCGGCAACAGCCCGGACGCCAAGCCCGAGAACTACGGCAGCCGCGCCGTGCCGATCGAGGAGTTCCGCGCAGTCCTCGAGCAGCACGTCGGGTGGTTCAACGCCGAGCCCGGCCGGCGCGGCGCCTGGGCCGAGGGGCGCTCCTACGACCAGGTGTTTGAGGAGAGCTACACGGCGAACGCGGCGCGCATCCGCCGCGCGACCGCCGAGCAGCGCCGCCTCTGGCTGATGGCGGCCGAGGCGGTCACGGTCCGGCCCGACAGCACGGTCCACCTGCTCGGCAACCGCTACCACGCCGAGTTCCTCGTCCGGATGCGCGGCCAGAAGGTCACCATCCGCTTCGACCCGGACAACCTGCACACCGTGCCGGCGCACATCTACCGGACGGACGGCGTCTACCTCGGCGAGGCGCCCTGCATCGCCGACGTCGGCTTCCTCGACAAGACGGCGGCGCAGGAGACGGCGCGGGCCCGCAAGGCCGCGCTGAACCACACCCGCCGCGCGGCGGAGGCCATGCGCCGCATGCCGCTGCACGAGCAGGGGCGGCTGATCCCCGCGCTCGACAAGGCCGAGGCGCCGGCGCTGCCGGAGCAGAGGGTCGTGCGGCCCGTCTTCGGGGCCACGGCGCTGAAGGCGGTGCCGATCGCCGACGACGAGGCGGACGAGGCCGAGGCGATGATGCTGCGCGGGCTCGCGCAGGCCCGGGGTGAACGCCCGGGCCTGCGCCTGATCGAAGGGTCCGACGAGGACGTCTGACCCACCAACCGATCCCGGGGCCGTGCTGGCCGGCCGATCACCCCAGGATCCCAGAGGAGCGAGACTACATGCCGAGCGACGTACCGAGCAACGAGTTCCCGACCGAAGAGGCCCGCGAGGCCTGGATCGCCGACATCCGCAAGCGCGGCATCGAGGCGCGGCAGGCGGATGGGATCACCTGGGAGAAGATGGCCGAGCAGGTCGGTGGGCCCGACGGGAAGAGCGTCGGGCAGAGCACCCTCGCGGCCGTGCTGCAGGGCAGCTACGCCGGCCAGTCCGACAAGTACCTCCGCCGCGTCGAGATCTGGCTGCAGTCGCGGGAGGCGCGGCGCGCTACCCGCGCCCGCGCGCCCTCCGGCATCGGCTACCAGCAGACGCCGACGTCCCGCGACATCACCGTCATGCTGGAGCACGCGCAGTTCACGCCGGACATGGTGCTCGTCTCCGGCGCGCCGGGGGTCGGGAAGACGATCACGGCGCGGCAGTACGCGGCCGCCACCTCCGGCGTCTACCTCATCACCGGGCAGCGCGGGTGCGCCGGCGCGAAGTCGGTGATCCAGGACCTGGCGCAGGCGATGGGCCTCTCCGCCTACGGCGCGCGCACCCGCACCAGCCGCGACATCTCCGCCCGCCTGCGCGATTCCAACGGGCTGCTGATCTTCGACGAGGCGCAGTACTACGGGCTGGAGGGGATGGACCAGATCCGCCACTGGCACGACCAGTGCGGCGTCGGCATCGCCATCATGGGCAACGACCTGATCCCGACCCGCCTGGGGCAGGCGGTCAGCGAGAAGGAGTACGCCCAGCTCGCGCGCCGTGTCGGCGCCCGCCTCTCCCGCGCGAAGCCGAAGGCCGGCGACGTCGAGACGATCCTCGGGGCGTGGGGCTTCGAGGACGAGAAGGTGCTGAACGCGCTCCGCGGCGTGGCGAACCAGCCCGGCGCGCTCGGAACGCTGAACAAGGTGATCGTCATGGCCGCGCGCAACGCGGCCGCCGCCGGGGAGGCGGTCGCCAACCGCCATGTCGAGGCGGCCTGGCTGCAGATGGACCCGACCCGGGCGGGGGTGCGCTCGTGACCCGCTTCGCGACGCCCGGGATGATCATCGCCGGGAAGGCCGCCTACCTCGACTGGATGCTGCGCCAGCCGGCCGGGCGTCCGCTCGACGTCGAGGGGCTCTGCATCGACCTCTACTTCTCGATGGACGAGGCGGCGAGGAAGTCCAGCGCAGCCCCGCCGCGGGTGGCCGCACCGCCGGTGCAGGACGAGAGGTCGACCGTGGCGCCGCGCTCCTCGGGCGAGGACACCATGGCGCGGCTGGTGCGCGTGCTCCGCCGCTTCAGCGATGCCGACGTCGTGGCCCTGCCGGACTGGAGCAACGAGGCGAGGTGGCGGGAGCTGAAGCTCGACGCCGACTTCGGCATCCCGCGCAGCTTCATCGCGCGTCTGATGGCCGCGCTGGAGCGCGAGTTCGCGCTGCCGCCCACCGCCCTCGGCTATCCCTGCGGCGACCTCGACCTCGGGGCCGTCTACGACCTGGTCGTCGCGTGGACACCCGATCTGTGAGCGACGCGCCCCCGTGCACGGTGTGCCGCGGCCTCTGCGCCGTGCCGCTCCCCGACGGGGACGTCGACGCCTGCGTGGTCTGCGCCCGGCTGGCGGAGGTCGCGTGGCGCGCCGCGCGGGACCTGCCGCCCCTGCCGCGGCGGTTCGGCGAGGCGCCGGGCCCGCGCCGGGTGGCGCGGCCACGCCTGCGGGTGGTCGCGGCATGACCCACACGCCCGACCTCTTCCGCCCCGCGGCGAGCTGGCCCTTCGGCGACCTGCAGCCGGGCCGGTACCGCACCATCCTGGCGGATCCCGCGTGGGAGTTTGCGCTCCGCTCGCCGAAGGGCGAGCGGAAGAGCCCGCAGGCGCACTACCGCTGCATGCCGCTGGCCGAGATCCAGGCGCTGCCCGTCGCCGAGCTGGCGCACCCGGAGGGGTGCGGCCTCGTCCTCTGGGGCACGGCGCCGATGCTGCCGCAGGCCTTGGCCACCCTCGCCGCATGGGGCTTCGCCTACGTCACCGCCGGGGCCTGGGCGAAGCGGTCCTCGACCGGGCGCGCCTGGAACATGGGGCCCGGCTACCGCCTCCGCTCCCGCATGGAGCCCTACCTGCTGGGCGTCCGCGGCCGGGTGCCGCGCATGTCCTGCAGCGTCACGAACCTCGTCGTCGCCCCGGTGCGCGAGCACTCCCGCAAGCCCGACCAGCTCCGCCTCGACGTCGAGGCCGTCTTCCCCGAGCCGCGTGTGGAGCTGTTCGCCCGCGAGGCCGCGGAGGGCTGGGACGCCTGGGGCGACGAGATCGGGAAGTTCACCGCGTCAGGAGGCGCCCATGCGTAGCGTTCCCTCGCCCCTCGCCTGGGCCCTGGTGACATCCTTCGGCATGTGGGTCGGCGTCGCCTACCTCATCAGCTGGCTGGTGGCCGCCCATGGCTGAGCAGACCGGCATCAGCTGGGCCACCAGCACCTTCAACCCGTGGATCGGCTGCACGAAGGTCAGCCCCGGGTGCGACCACTGCTACGCCGAGGAGCTGGCCACGCGCCGCCTCGGCGTCGCCTGGGGGCCGCACGCGGCGCGCCGCCGCACCGCGCCGGGGAACTGGCGTCAGCCCCTCCGCTGGAACCGCCAGGCGGCCGAGAGTGGCCGGCCCTGGCGCGTCTTCTGCAGTTCGCTCGCCGACGTCTTCGACAACCGGGCGCCGGAGGGCGCGCGGGAGGACCTCTGGGCGCTGATCCGCGCCACGCCCGCGCTGACCTGGATGCTGCTGACGAAGCGTCCGCAGAACATCGCCGCCATGCTTCCAGCCGACTGGGGCGGCGGGTACCGGAACGTGTGGCTCGGCACGTCGGCCGAGAACCAGGAGGAGGCCGATCGCCGCATCCCGCACCTGGCGGCGATCCCGGCGGAGCTGCGCTTCCTGTCGTGCGAGCCTCTGCTCGGGTTGGTGGACGTGGCGCGCTGGCTGCGCGTGTCGATCGACTGGGTCATCGTGGGCGGGGAGAGCGGTTCGTGTGCTCGTCCCATGGACCCGGCATGGGCGCTCGACATGCGCGACCAGTGCGTTGGAGCGGAGAGGCTACCCTTCCACTTCAAGCAGTGGGGAGGCTGGGCGCCGAAAGCAGGCGGCCGGCTGCTGGACGGCCGTGAGTACCTCGCCATCCCAGGCGAGGTGCCATGACCCGCCAGCCCAGCCTCTTCAACCGCGTCGCGCGCAGCGGCCTCCCGACCGCCCTGAAGGCGGCCTTCGAGCGCTTCTGGGCCGCCTACCCTGCCCGGGCGCAGACGAACCCGCGGGCGGTGGCCGAGGCGGAGTTCGCCGCCCTCGTCCGGGATGGCGTCGAGGCCGAGCAGCTCGTCGGCGCGGCCGCCGCCTACGCCGCGCACTGCAAGGCGAAGTGCGTGGAGCCGCTCTACCGCTGGCAGGCGCGCACCTTCCTCGGCGCGGGCCACTGGCGGGACTTCCTCGCGACCGATCCCGCGCCGCCGCCGGTCACGGCTGCCCCGGCCGCCGAGGCCGCGCCGGCGCATTTCCTCGACGCCCTCCGCGCCACCACGACCGAGTTGGAGTGGCGGCTGTGGCTGGGTCCGCTGAGCCTCCACTCCATCACCGACGGCGAGATCGCCCTGATCGCCGCGCCCACCCGCTACGCCGCGTCGCACGCCCGCAGCCAGTACCGCTCCGCGATCCGCGCGGCCCTGCGGGTGAAGCAGCTCGACATCCTGTCCATGGAGGAAATCCACCCGTGACCGACCGCATGGCGTCGGGCCGCATGCCGCGGCTCGTCCACGACGAGGCACCCACCCGGGGCAGCGCCCGCGGCGCCGCCCGCCGCGACCTGATCGCGAAGATCCACGTCGGCAAGAAGCAGCTCGCCATGGAGGACGTCAGCTACCGAGCTCTGCTCCAACGCATCGCTGGCGTCACCAGCGCGGCCGACGCGACCCTGCAGGGGCTCGACCTGGTGCTGAAGGAGTTCCGGCGCCTCGGCTTCGCGGCGCAGAAGCGCCGGCCGGACCACCGGGGGCAGATGCGGAAGATCGAGGCCCTGTGGGCGGAGCTGGCGCCCTACCGGCGCAGGGAGGGGCCGCACGGGGACGCGGAATCGGAGACGGCCCTGCAGGCCTTCGTGCTGCGGCAGACGGGGAAGGACGATCACCGCTTCCTCAACGCGGAGCAGGCCAACAAGGTGATCGAGGGGCTGAAGGGCTGGCTGGCCCGCGTGCGGCGGGAGCAGGCGGTATGAGCGGCCGGGTCCTCCACGGCGACGCGGCGCGGATCCATGCGCTGAAGGCGGAGCCGGCAGAGCAGCGCGCGGCCGCCGCCGGGGTGCTCGCCCAGATGGCCGACCGGGTGGCCTGGATGGTTCCCAGCATGGCCGAGACCGGGGGGCCGGGCTTCGTCATCCACCGGCACGACATGCGGCTGCCCGACGGCACCGTCGTCCGCCTCTCGGTCACGGCCGAGGTGCGGGAGGAGGCAGCGCCGCCGCCGCGCCCCGTCGACGGAAAGAACGCCGGCTGATGGGCCACACGCGCGACATGCGGTGCCGCCGGCGGCGCATGCTCGCGCGGCGCCTGGAGGCGGCCCTGCGGCACCTGCACCCGCTGCTGTGGGTCATCATCATGCGGCGGCGGCCGTGAGCGCGCCGCCCGTCCCCCCGCCGGCCGAACTGGCCGAACTGGTCGATGCGATCGGTGCGGAAGGTGTCCTGCGGCTCATCGAGAAGGTGGGAGGCACCCGCATCTACGTTCCGACGATGGAGCGGTCGAACGTAAGCCTTTCTCGGCAGATTGGGGTGGACCTCGCAACGCAGCTCTCCGCCAACCGGGGTGGGGAGCAGCTCGACGTCCCGCTTGCCAGGGCGTGGCGCATCCGCGTCTATGCCGCGCAGGGGATGAAGCTGCCTGAGATCGCCCGACGCATGGGTATGACGAAGAACGGAGTGGCTCGCTCGCTGCGCGGAACTACCTCGCCGGCTGCCCGCCCTTCTGGTCCCGGGCCGCAGCCCGACCTGTTCGAGAAGCTGCGAGGGGTGCGTTCGGACCCCTGAACGCCTCGCCCGCGCGAGGCAGGTTGGGCCATGCTCCCCGCCACCTCCTCCGCGCTGTCCCGCGATCGGACCTTCGCCGCCGCTCTCACGTTCGTCTTCGACCGCGAGGGCGGCTACGTGAACCACCCGGCCGACCCGGGCGGCGCCACCAACATGGGGATCACGCGCACCACCCTCATGGAGTACCGCGGCCGCCCCGCGTCGGAGGCCGACTTGCGGGCGCTGACGAAGGCCGAGGCCGCAGACATCTACCGCAAGCGGTACTGGGACGCGGTGCGCGGCGACGACCTGCCGCCCGCGCTCGCGATGGCCCTGATGGACGGCGGGGTGAACTGCGGCCCGGCCCGCGCGAGGAAGTGGCTGCAGGCCGCGCTGAAGGTGAAGCAGGACGGCGACATCGGCCCGGTGACGCTGGCGGCCGTGCGCGGCGCGCCGATCGGCCCCCTCCTCGCCGAGGTCATGGCGCAGCGCCTGGTCCACCACGCGAACCTGTCGACCTTCTCGAACTTCGGCCTCGGCTGGATGCGCCGCTGCGCCGCCCTGACCATCCTCTGCGCGGCCGCGCTGCCGCTTTCCACGGAGACCAAGTCGTGAACCCGCGGCTGCCCTTCATCCTCTCCTGGCGCGCCCTGATCCTGCTGGTCGCGCTCTCCACCCTCCTCCTGCTGCTCGCACCCCGCTTGGCGCTCTCGGCGGAGGCGGTCGTCGCGACCGAGCAGATCTCGCGCGGCGGGGTGGTCATCTGGCTCGCGATCGTCAACAGCGTGCCCTTCGGCATCGCCCTGGCCGTCGGCGCCGTCGTCCTCCGCAAGGTGCTCCCGACCTGGCTAGTGAGCCGGCGGCTGGCCAACGACGCGGAGGTGCGCGCCTACCTCCTGCCATTGCTGGACACGCTGGTGCAGGCGATCTTCGGGCGGCTCGGGCTGCAGACGGTCGCCTCGGCACTGAGCCCGATCGGGCCGCCGCCGGCCGCCGCGGCGGCGGCACTGGAGCGGGAGGTTCTGCAGGCCGTCAGCTACGTCTACGACAAGATCCCTGGCGGGACCGCCCACTTCCAGCTCGACGCCGAGGATCTGCGCCAGATGCTGAAGCTCCGCCTGGAGGCGCTTGCGGGGAGTAGCGCTGTCTCGGCCGACCGGCCCGCTGTGAACTGACGGCCATGGACTGGGACTTCGACATCACGGTCCGGGATCTCAGCGCCCTGGCCATCGTCGCCACCTTCATGGGGGGCGTGATCGGCTTCATCGTGCGCGCCTGGATCCGGAGCAATCTCTCGGGCGTCTTCGTCGAGCACACCGACCTGAGCAAGGTTCAGGCGGCCGTCGACGGCGTGAAGAGCGAGGTTGGCACCGTCAAGAACATCGTGGAGAGGGTCACCGAGCGGACGGAAGCCCTGGAGGAGCAGGTCCACGCCCTACCGACGAAGGAGGATGTGAAGACGATCCGTCACGACGTGAAGGACGTCCTGCAGCAGAACGCTGCCCTCGGCGCTGCGGTGAGGGGCCACGGCGAGACCCTGCAGGGCATCGAGCGGCGCCAGGAGATCCTGCTGAAGGCGCTCCTGCCGAAGGGGGCCGGATGAGCGTCCTCGACGATCTCGCCGCCGATCGCCGGGGCGTCATCCTCGACCTGCTGATGCGCGAGCCGGGCTATCGCCTGTCCGACGGTGTGCTGCGCCTGTCGCTGAAGGGGCTCGGCCGAGGCGTCCACCGGGTCACCGTCATCCAAGCCGATCTGGCTTGGCTGGCCGAGCATGGCCTCGCCCGCATCGAGCGAAGCCCGAACGACGACGGCTCGGAGACGCACATCGGGACCCTCACCCGGGCGGGCAAGGAAGTAGCGGAGGGCGCTCCGCATCCTGGCGTCGCCCGACCGGACCCGCGGTAGACGCCCGTGCCGCGCCCCTCCTCAGTGGATCGCCTCGGGCCGGAGGTTCGCGAGCAGATCGGCCGCCTCCTCGACGAGGGCCGATCCCTCGACGAGATCATGGCGCACCTGGGGGCGCTGGAGGTGCGCGAGATCTCGCGCTCAGCGCTTGGCCGCTATACCCAGCGCGTCAACAAGCTGTCGGAGAACCGGAGACGCGCCATGTTCGTGGCGCAGGCCGTGGAGCGGGACTTCGGGGCGGATCCGGAGAACAAGCTCCTCCGGCACCTGATCAAGTCGGTGGAGGTGGACCTCTTCGACATCCTCAACTCCGAGGACCCGGACGCGCCGCCTCCCGATGCCAAGTCCTCCCTCACCGTGGCGCAGACGCTCGAACGCCTGGTTCGGACCAGCCGTCACGACGCGGCGCTACGCGAGACCATCGAGAAGCGGGCGGCCGAGAAGGAGCGCAAGGCCGCCGCCGGCCGCGCGTCCGAGGCGGCGAAGGCGAAGGGCATGTCGAGCGAGACGGCGGACTTCATCGCGGCGCAGGTCCTCGGCGTAACTGCATGATGGACCGCCGCCTCCCCGCCGTCCTGCTGCCCTACCAGCAGCGCCTCGTTGCGGCCATCGAGCCTCGGCGCAGCGTCGTCGTCGTCGAGAAGTCGCGTCGTACCGGCTACAGCTGGACCGCCGCCGCGATCGCCGCTCTGACCGCGGCCAAGAGCCACGAGGCCGAGGGCATGGACGTGCTCTACATGGGCTACGAGAAGGAGATGACGCGCGAGTTCATCGGCTACGTCGCCGACTGGGCCAAGGCCTTCAACATCGCTTGCGAGGGCGTGCAGGAGTTCCTCTGGACCAATCCCGACCGGCCCGAGGAGGACATCAAGGCCTTCCGGGTCAAATTCGCCAGCGGCTTTGAGGTGCTCGCCCTGCCGAGCGTGGCCCGGAACCTGCGCGGCAAGCAGGGCCTCGCGATCCTGGACGAGGTCGCCTTCATGGACGACTTCCCCGGCGTGATGAAGGCCGCCCTCGCCTACCTGATGTGGGGTGGGAAGGTGATGGTGCTCTCCACCCACCTCGGGGAGGACAACCCCTTCAACCAGCTCGTCCAGAACATCCGGGCCGGGAAGGAGGACTACACCCTCCAGCGCTGCACCTTCGACGAGGCCATGGACGAGGGCCTCTACGAACGCATCTGCCTCCGCAACGGCGAGCCAGCAACACCGGCGGGTCGGAAGGCCTTCCGGGACGACATCCTCAAGAAGTACCGGGAGAACGCCGACGAGGAGCTGAACTGCATCCCGGCGAGCGGCGGTGGCATCCCGATCCCGTCGAGCCTGGTGCGTGCCCGGATGGCGACCGGCGTTCCCACGCTGCGCTGGAAGCGCGACAAGGCCTGGGCGATGTTCTCGGAGGAGGTGCGGCGCGCCGAGTGCTCGGGCTGGATCCGGAGCGTGCTGGGTCCCTACCTGGCCATCCTCAGCAAGGACCGCCCCTACGCGGTCGGCATGGACTTCGCGCTGGTGCAGGACCTGTCGGTCATCTGGCCGCTCCGCATCGACCAGGACACCGCCCTTCGCACCCCCTTCGTCATCGAGTTGCGGACGATCCCCTACGAGCAGCAGAAGATGATCCTCTTCGCGGTGCTCGACGCCATGGCCCGGAAGCGCTCGGTCGCGCTCGACGCCGGCGGCAACGGCATGGTCCTGGCCCAGGAGACCGCCCAGCGGTACGGCTCCCTTGTCCAGCAGGTGATGCTCTCGGAGCCCTGGTACCGCGAGCACATGCCGCCGATGAAGAGCGCCTTCGAGGAGGGCACGATCACCGTCCCCCAGGACGAAGACACGATCGGCGATTTCCCGCTGCTCCGCATGGTGCGCGGAGTGATCCGGGTCCCGCCGCAGCGGCAGAGGGCAGACGACGGCGGCAAGCGCCACGGTGACGCGGCGATCGCCTGCGCGCTGGCCTGCTTCGCCAGCCGGGCGGAGCCGGAGGTCTACGGCTACCTCGCCGCCCGTCCCGGTGCGCGCGGCACCGACCTGCCTGAGGAGGACCGGCGCGACATGATGCGCGGCCGCGGGCTGCGGGGAAGGATCTAACCGTGGCCCAGCTCGACCTGGCCGAACAGCCCGCAGGGCTCCCTGCGGCCGATCGCGACCTCGCTGTCCGCCGTGCGCGGGCTCTCAGCGGGTGCAGCATCCCGGGGGGCACCTTCGACAAGGGCTTCATCGGCCGCACGACGCTGCGGGCGGAGGAAGATCCGGCGAAGCTGTCGGTGAAGCAGGCCGAGTGGCTGGCTCGTCTGGCCTGGAAGTACCGCCGGCAGATGCCGGCCAGTCTCATCCCCCCCGTGAAGCCGGGCTGACGCCATGCCGCTACTTGACCAGTACGGGAACCCGATCCTCCCGGCGGACGTCCGCGCCATGCGGGAGGTGCGGGCCGGGGCGACGATCACCGGGATCCGCCAGCCCATCTCCGGCCACCCGGCGGAGGGGATGACGCCGGCGCGGCTGGCGATGATCCACCGCGCGGCCGCCGCCGGCGACAGCCTCCGCTACATGGAGCTGGCCGAGGATATCGAGGAGCGGGACCTGCACTACGCCGGCGTCCTCGGCACCCGGAAGCGCCAGGTCTCGCAGCTGCCGATCACGGTCGAGGCTGCCTCCGACGATCCTGTGCACATCGAGCACGCCGACTTCCTCCGCGATTGGATCGAGAACGGCGACTTGGAGGCCGCCCTCTTCGACATGCTGGATGGCATCGGGAAGGGTTACTCGGTCCTGGAGATCGTCTGGGACACCCAGCCGAGCCACTTCCTGCCGGAGAAGCTCATCTACCGTCCCCAGCGCTGGTACGAAGTGGAGCGCGAGGATCTGGAGACGATCTGCCTGCGGGAGGCTGCATCGCTGGTCCCGTTGGCGGCGCACAAGTTCGTGGTCCACAAGCACCCTGCCAAGTCCGGCCTCGTGCTCCGCTCCGGCATCGCGCGGTTGGCGAGCTGGGCGTGGATGTACAAGGCCTTCACCCTGCGGGACTGGGCCGTCTTCACGCAGAACTTCGGCCAGCCGATTCGGATCGGGAAGTACGGGACCGACGCCCAGCCGGCTGACATCGACACGCTCTGGCGCGCGGTGGCCAACATCGCCGGCGACTGCGCGGCCATCATCCCGAAGACGATGGAGATCGAGTTCCAGGAGGTGAAGAGCCTCGGCGCGACGACCGAGAACTACGAGCGCCGCGCCAACTGGCTCGACCAGCAGGTCTCGAAGGCCGTGCTCGGGCAGACGGCGACCACCGACGCGATCGCCGGTGGCCACGCCGTCGGGCGCGAGCACCGCCAGGTGCAGGAGGACGTGGAGCGGGCCGACGCGCGGATGCTCTCGGCCACCGTCAACCGCCAGCTCGGCCAGCCCATCATCGCCTTCAACTTCGGGCCGCAGGACCGCTACCCGCGGATCCGGATCGGCCGGCCGGACGAGGTGCCGCTGAAGGAGTTCATGGACGCGGCCAAGATCTTCGCCGTGGACATGGGCGGCCGGGTGGAGGCGTCGCAGCTGCGCGACCGCATCGGCCTGGACGATCCCGAGAAGGCGAAGCCCGGGAAGGAGGGTGCCGCGGTCGAGATCCTCGGCGGCAAGCCCCCCGCGCCCGCGCCGCCCGCGGGCTTGCCGCCGCGCCCCGGGGCTCCGCCCCCGCCCTCCCTGCACGGCTTCCGCCGCCTCGTCTCCACCCACGCCCAGCGCCGGCCGGAGCCGGACCTGGTGGAGCTGATGACGCAGCGCCTGGAGACGGACGCGGCCGCCGCCATGGACGGGCTGACGGAGGCGGTGCGGGCCGAGGTGGAGGCCGCGACCGACATGCAGGACCTCGCCCGCCGACTGGCGGCGCTGGAGCTGCCGCCGGAGGCGCTGGGCGCGGCGATGGGGCAGGCCATGGCCATCGCCCACCTGGCGGGCGAGGCGGCGGTCCTGGACGGGCTCGGCCCCCGGGAGGGCTGATCCGTGGCCGGGCCGCGTCGCGACACGATCGAGGGCGTCTCCCTGCCGCCGCGGGAGGCGATCGAGTTCTTCCGGCAGAAGGTGAACGTGCCCACCGAACGCTGGACCGACGTCTGGCAGGAGGCGCACAGCCGGAGCTTCATGGTCGCCGGCGCCGCCACCCAGGCGCTGGTGCAGGACTTCCGGGACGCCGTGCAGCAGGCGCTGGAGCAGGGCACCACGCTCGCCGACTTCCGGAAGGGCTTCGACGAGATCGTCGGGCGCACGGGGTGGGAGTACAACGGGCCGCGGAACTGGCGCACCCGCATCATCTTCGAGACCAACCTTTCGACCGCCTACTCCGCCGGCCGCTACGCCCAGATGGTGGAACCGGCGACACTGGAGGCCTTCCCGTACTGGCGCTACGTCCACTCCGGCGCGCGCAACCCGCGGGAGCAGCACAAGCGCTGGAACGGCACCACGCTGCGGGCCGACGACCCCTTCTGGCGCACCCACTACCCGCCGAACGGCTGGCGCTGCGGCTGCCGGGTGGAGCCGATGTCGGCGCGCGACGTCTCCCGCGGTGGCCGCCCGCAGGTGGACCAGGCGCCGCCGGTCGAGACGCGGCGCGTGCCGATCGGCAAGACGGGGCGGGTGGAGGACGTGCCCGTCGGGATCGACCCGGGCTTCGCCTACAACCCGGGCGAGGCGTGGCGCGGGCCGCCGCAGATCCCGGGGGGCGCGGTTCTGCAGCCGCCGCCCGGCTGGCCGCCGCCGGTTCCGGGGGTGGGAGGCGTCGGCGGGCTGGAGTTCGAGGGGCTGCTGCGCCAGGCGGAGCGCCGCGCCGGCCTGTGGGTCGGCGAGCTGCCGGGGAGCGGCCAGGTCGCCGCGGACCCACCGCCGACGAGGCCGCGCGTCATCCTGGATGGGGAGGCGGAGCCGGTCAGGCTCGGCCGCGGTCGCGCGATGACGGCGGAGGGGGAGGTGCGCCGGGCGCTACCCCCGCCGATGCGCGGCCGCGGGGCGACGGTCCCGGAGTTCGCCCGCTGGGCGCGGGCCGCCGGCGGTGCGGCCGAGCTGAGCCCCCGACCCATCCCGGTGGGGTCGATCGGCTCCGACCTCATCCGACAACTCGGGGAGCGCGGCGACGCCCCCTCGCCGCGCGGCCGGGCGATCGTGATGACGGCCGACAAGTACCGCCGCATCGCCGGCAAGGACGTCCGCGTGAAGAAGCCGGGCGGCGTCGGCGTGGCGATCGCCGAGGAGGACCTGGTCAGGATGCCGCAGATCCTGGCCGAGCCGCTCGCCGTGCTGCGCCAGAAGGACAACGGCAACCTGGTCTACGCCTTCCGGTCCTCCCGGGCTGACGAGGAGAGGCTGGGCAAGCTCGTGGTGGCGGTGGACCGCACGATCTCCCTCGTCGGCGGGGTATCGGGCCGGCGGAGCAAGGTCACGGCCTCGCAGGTCATCAGCGGCGGCATGGTCAGCCGCGGCAGCCTGCTCGATCCGGCTCTCTTCGAGCGCCTGAAGGGGGAGTTGTAGCCGGGGAGGGAGCGCCAGGCCCTCCACCAATTTCCCGCTACCAGGGCGGGATAACCGGCCGCGAAGCGACACCGCGGGCCCGGCTACCCGTCGAACGTAGGGCAGACATCCGAGGATTTCCAGCATGGCCGGCGTCACCTTCACCGCTCGCTTCGAGGACGCCCAGGTCCGCCGCGCCATCGTGGCGCTGACGGTGCTCGAACGCGGGGACGGGATCCTGCGCGCGATCGGCGTCGGGCTGGCGCGCAACGTGCGCGAGCGCTTCGATCAGGGCGTGGACCCCGACGGGCGGCCCTGGGCGGCGCTGCATCCCCTCTACGCCCCCCTGAAGCGTGGACCGGGGATTCTGCGGGAGAGCGCGATGCGCGGCGGCCTGCAGGGGAGCATCAGCTCCGACGTGCGCGGCCGGGCCGTGGTGGTGGGGTCGAACAAGATCTACGCCGCGGTCCACCAGTTCGGCGCCACCATCCGGCCCCGCAACGCGCCCGCCCTCGTCTTCCGGCTGGCGACGGGGCAGATGGTCAAGACGAAGCGCGGAGCGCGGCCGGAGAGCGCGCTGGTGTTCGCGCAGTCGGTCACCATTCCCGCGCGCCCCTACCTCGGCCTCTCGGCGCGGGACGCGGACACGATCCGCGAGGTCGTGTTCGATGGCCTCTCCCGCGCGATGCGGGGCTGAGGCATCATCGCGGGATGGCGGCCGGGGCGGACCCGGGCTCTAAGAGGCTTTAAGGGGCTCTAAGAGGCGGGTCCGGGGGCCGCCACGGGGCATCCGGCCCGTCCGCCGGCCAGAAGGCTCAGCGATAGCCTCCTGCATCGCCGATTTTGCGATGCCCGCGCGCGCGGGAAGGGACGGCCCCGGGGTGCGTCCGCACACCTGATCTGGACGCGGTGGTGCGGGCAGTCTCCGCCCTCGATGTCGCCCATCATCACCACCCTCCACACCGCCCTCCCGGCGGCCGAGCCCGGCCAGGTGCCGGAGTGGATCCACGTCTGCCCGGCCGGGGAGTTCCGCGGCCGCGACGGGCGCGGGCCCTACCGGATCGAGGACGCGCAGGCGGTCATCCTCCACTCCCAGGGCAGCGACGGCGTGACCCGCCTCGTGCTCGACGAGAACCACGCGACCGACCACGCCATGGTTCACGGCGGCGCCGCCCCGGCCGCCGCCTGGATGGTGGAGCTGCAGGCCCGCGCCGACGGCATCTGGTCCCGCGTCGAGTGGACCGAGCGCGGCCGGGCGCTGATGGCGGACCGGGCCTACCGCGGCCTGAGCCCGGCGATCGCCGTCGATCGGACCTCCGGCCAGGTCCACAGCATCGTCCGGGCCAGCCTGACGAACGCCCCGAACTTCGACCTCGCCTCCCTTCACCAGCAGGAACCCAGCATGGATTTCCACGCCCAGCTGCGGCAGGCCCTCGGGCTCGCCAGCAGCGCGGACGAGGCGGCGATCGTCGCCGCCGCGACTACCCGCCAGACGGAGGTCTCCACCCACGCGACGCAGATCGGCCAGATCGCGACCGCGGCGGGCGTCGCCGGCAAGGGGGTGCCGGAGATCGTCTCCGCCCTCACCGCCCGCGGGGACGACCAGGGGCTGGCCGGCAAGGTGGTGGAGCTGCAGACGCGGCTCGATACGGCGCTGTCGCAGCAGGCGAAGGACCGGGCCACCGTGGTGGTGGACGCCGCCATCCTGGCCGGGAAGCCGATCCGTGCCCTGCGCGACCACTTCATCTCCCGCCACGTCCAGGACCCGACGGGCGTGGAGACGGAGCTGAAGGCGCTCCCCTCCATCAACGACGGCGGCACCGGCGGCCGAGCCCCGACCGCGGCGGCGGCCGACGGCCTGACCGCCGACGACGAGCGGGTGATCGAGCTGATGGGCGTCGATCGCGAGAAGTACAAGCAGCGGAAGGCCGCCGCCGGCCTGGAGGTGGTGTGACATGGCGCTCTCCAAGGCCCGCAACACGCCGCGCCGCGAGCACTTCTCGCCGTCCCGCTTCGTCCCCGCCAACGGCGCCGTCATCCACAAGGGCGGGCTGGTGGCGCTGAACGCGGCCGGCGACCTCGTGCCCGGCTCCGTCTCCACCACGCTGACGGCCGTCGGCCGCGCGGAGACCTCGACGGCCGCCGACCCGACCGGTGTCGACGTGCTGCGCGGCACCTTCGCCTGGGGCAACTCCGCGAGCGCGGACGCCGTCACGAAGGCCGACTGGGGCAAGCCGGTCTACATCGTCGACGACGAGACCGTGGCCCGCACCAGCGGCACCAACACCCGCTCCGTCGCGGGCATCTGCCGGGGCCTCGACGAGGCCGGGCGCGTCTGGGTCGAGACCTGAGGAACCCCCGCCGATGCTGATCAACCGCAACAGCCTGCAGTCGCTCTACGTCGGGTACTCGACGGCCTTCCAGGGCGGCTTCGCCGGGGTGGAATCCACCTACGCGCGGATCGCCATGACGGTGCCGTCCACCACCAAGATGAACGAGTACGGCTGGCTGAACATGCTCCCGAAGATCCGGGAGTGGATCGGCGCCCGCGTCGTCCAGAACGTCGAGGCCTCGGGCTACACGATCAAGAACAAGCCCTGGGAGCTGACGATCGGCGTCGACCGGGACGACGTCGAGGACGACAACATCGGCCTCTACAACCCCATGTTCGAGGAGATGGGGCGCTCCACCAAGGTGTTCCCCGACGAGCTGATCTACGGGCTCGCCAAGCTCGGCTTCACCGGCATCTGCTACGACGGGCAGCCGATGTACCACACCGACCACCCGGTGCTGGACGAGGCCGGCCGGGTGATCTCGGTCAGCAACACGCAGGGCGGCTCCGGCACGCCCTGGTTCCTGATCGACACGACCCGGGCCATCAAGCCCTTCATCTTCCAGCAGCGCCGCGCCTTCGACTTCGTCCGCATGGACGCGGCGACCGACGAGGTCGTCTTCGACCGGAAGGAGTACCGCTACGGCGTCGACGGCCGCTGCAACGCCGGCTTCGGCCTCTGGCAGCTGATCTACGCCTCCCGCCAGCCGCTGACGGCGGAGAACTACGAGGCGGCGCGGGCGTCGATGGGCTCGATGAAGGGCGACTACGGGAAGGTGCTCGGCCTGCGGCCGAACCTCCTGCTGGTGCCGCCCTCCCTGGAGGGCGCCGCGCGCCGGATCCTCACCGCGGACATCGTCGCCAGCACGTCGAACGTGATGCGGGGCACGGCCGAGGCCCTCGTCTCCCCCTACCTGGCCTGAGGAACCCCATGTCCCGGATCCGCATCGTCTGCAGCCGTCCCGGCTACCGCCTGGCCGGCATCACCCACCCGGCCCACGCCGTCTACGACGAGGCCGCCTTCACCAGCGACCAGCTGGAGGTCATCCGCCGTGACCCGCTGCAGGTCGTCCTCGTCGACCTGGTCGGCGAGGGGGGCTCGGTGTTCGCCACGCTGGACCGGGCGCCGGAGGCGACGGGGGCGGCCGACTACCTGGCGAGCGTCGACCCGCGCGTGCGCTCCGCGGCGGCCGCGAACTACGCCGACCCGCCCGCGGCGGGGAAGGCTGCCATCCCCGTGCCGGGGCTTCCCGGCGCGGAGCAGGTGGTCCTCGGCGCCGTGCCGGAGGTGGACCCGGCCCTCTCCGCCCTGCGCTCGACCGAGGCCTCGATCGGCACGTCGCCCGCCAGCCCGGGCGCACTGCCCCTGGGCGAGGTCCCGGGCGCCGTCGTGACCTCCACCGACGCCGCGGTCGCGGACCGCGTGCCGGCGGCGGACCTCGGGGCCGCCGACCCGCTGGCGTCCGGCGCCCCGGTGGTAACGGACCCGCCGCCCGCGCCGCCCCCGCCGCGCGGCCCCCGCGGCCGCAACGCGGCGGGCTGACCTCCGCGCATGTCCCTCTACGCGACGCCCGACGAGCTGGTGACGAAGTGGGGGCGGGTCGAGATGACCCGCCTGACCGCGGAGGACAAGCTGCGCGACGAGGCCCCCGACATCGACAAGATGGCGGGCGCCCTGGTCGAGGCCTCGGGCATCGCGGACGACTACCTGCGGAAGCGCTACGCCCTGCCGCTGCGGGCGCCCTTCCCGGCGTCCCTCGTGCTGAACGTGATGCACCTGGCCCGGTACCAGCTCTCCCTCGGCGGCGACCGCACGCCGTCGACGCAGGTGAAGGACGCCCGCGACGGCGCGGTGAGCTGGCTGAAGCAGGTCGCCGAGGGCGGCGTGCTGCTGGACCTGCCGGCCGCCGGCGCCGCGACGGGCGGGGCGGGCGGCGTCGCCGCGCGCTTCTCCGACCGCGAGCGGGTGATCCCCTCCGGCGGGAGGCTGGGCTGGTGAGCGAGCTGGAGCAGCTGCTGGGCGCCGGCGGGCCGCTGATCGGCGCCTACCACGCCCTCAACGGCCGCCTGAAGGCCATCTTCGGCGGCACGGCCTTCGACGAGCCCGCCTTCGTCTCCGCGCGGATGACGACCGGCGAATGGGAGGACCTGCTGCGCCGCACGCCGCTGGTCGCGCTCGGCTGGGGCGGTGTCCGCCCGAAGGAGAACACGGGCAAGAGCTTCCAGGGCTCGGGCGACTGGACCGTCTTCGTCGCGGTGAAGAACAGCGGCGGCCCCGCCCCGGGCCACGTCGGCGACGCCGGCGGGCACGGCGTCTTCCACATGGTGCAGGCCGCGATCGCCGGCCTGCACGGCATGGTCGTCCGCGACATCGGCACCGTCATGGTGAAGGGCGCCTCCAACCTCGTGATCGAGGGCCTGACGGCGGAGCACGTCGTCATCGTCGGCATCGACCTCGACGTCGCCTGCAACGTGCCGCCCGTGCTGGATCGCGACCTCTTCCTCACCGTCCAGAGCAGCTGGAAGTTCCCCGGCGAGCCGGCGGAACCCATCCCTCTTCCCTTCGAGCAGTCCGAGGCCCCGCCCGCATGAGCGCGACCCCCACCCAGATCCGCGTCCGGCCCGGCAAGGGGCGCCGCGTGCGCGACCTGGCCGGCACGGGCCAGCCCATCCCCGAGGAGGGCGGGCTGGTGACGCTGGACACCTATGTCCGCTGCAAGATCGCCGACGGCGACCTGGAGCAGATCGACGACGAGGGCCACCCCGTCGCCAAGCCCGATGCGGAGGCGGCGCTGGGCCACGCGCCGGCCGAGGAGGCGCCGGCCGGCGGCGCGGGTGGCAGGGGCCGCCGCGGCGCGGCGAGCGAGTAGGAGCGGGTCATGGGCACCATCACCTTCAACGAGACCCCCGAGGCCTGGCGCGTCCCCGGCAGCCGCACCGAGATCCGGGCGCGCTACGACCGCACCGGCGTCGCCGAGTGGCCGACCAAGGTCCTGCTGATCGCCCAGGCGATCACCGGCACGCCCGGGGTGCTGAACGTCCCGGTGCGCCTGTTCCGGGAGCAGGAGGCCGCCGCGCGCTGGGGCAACGGCTCGATCGCGCACGCCATGGCGCGCGCCTTCTTCAAGAACAACGGGACCACCGAGATCTGGATGATGGCCCAGGGCGACGCCACGGGCGCCGTCAAGGCCACGGGCAAGATCGCCCTCACCTCCTCGCCCAGCGCCTCCGGGACGCTCGCCTACAACATCGCCGGGCGCCGCGTGACCTCCGTCGTGGCCGCCGGCGCGACCCTCGCCTCCATCGCGACGGCGCTGGTCGCGGCGATCAACCTGATCCCGCTGATGCCGATCGTCGCCTCCACGAACGCGACCAACGGGGAGGTGGTGCTCACCGCCAAGCACGGCGGGACCCTCGGCAACGGCATCGACCTCCGGGCGAACCCCGTCATCGGGGACGCGACGCCGGCCGGCCTGATCTCCACCGTGACCGCCATGTCGGGCGGCGCCGGCGTGCCGGACGTGACGGTGCCCCTGACGGCGATCGCCGCGACCTGGTTCACCGACATCGCCTTCGCCCACAACGACGCCGCCTCCCTGACGGTGATCGAGGCGGAGCTGGCGGCGCGGTACCGCGCCGGGAGCCGGAAGGACGCGCACGGCTACGTCGGCTGGCGCGGCACGGTGGGCGAGCTGGCGGCGCTCGGCGCCGCGCGGAACAGCCCCTTCGTCTCGGCGATCGGCGCGAAGCGGGCGGGCTCCCCCACCTGGGCGTGGGCGGCGGCCCTCTGCGGCAAGGCCTCCTACCACCTGACCGAGGACCCGGCGCGCCAGCTGCGGACCATCGTGCTGGAGGACATCGTCGGCCCGGCGATCGAGGACCTGTTCTCCGACGAGGACCAGCAGGCCCTGCTGATGGACGGCAACAGCACGTTCACCCAGACGGACGACGGGCGGGTCGTGCTCTCCCGCGTCATCACCTTCTACCAGAAGAGCGACCTCGGCGCCGACGACGAGGCCTGGCTGGACATCATGGTCCCGAAGACGAACAGCCGGGTCCGCTACGACTGGAACCTCTTCAAGGCGCTGAACTACGGCCGCCACAAGCTGGCCGACGACGACAGCCCGGCGGCGATCGGCTCGGACAGCGTGGTCACGCCGCGCCTCATGCACGGCGCCTGGGCGGCGCGGTGCGTCCTGTACGAGCGCCGGGGCTGGATCGAGGACACCAAGCGCACCTCGCGCGAGGCCGTCTTCGAGCGGGCCGACGACCGGAATCGGCTGAACGAGCGCACGCCCATCCGGATCATCGGCAACCTGATCGTGGACGCGCAGGTCCTCGAGTTCGAGGCGTAAGGGGGACACCGCGCCATGGCGCAGACGCTGGGCATCGTCGACATCAACTGGCGCGGCCGGGATCTCGACGTCGAGAAGGGCGCGAAGATCAAGGTCGGCGGGATCAAGAACAATCTGGTCCCGACGGGGCGCCGCGCGAACCGGGCGCAGGAGTTCGAGGCCTCCGAGGTGACGGGCAGCTTCCCCCTGCCGCGCGGGCTGAGCCTCGTCGACCTCTTCGACCCGGGCGAGGGGCCGCTGATCGTGAAGTGCGATACGGGCCAGACCTACTCCTGGCCGGACGCCTTCCTCGTCAACCGGCCCGAGGCGACCGGCGGCGAGGGCGGCAAGGTCGAGGCGAAGTGGAACTGCGGCGAGCCGGAGGAGCTGATCAATGGTTGACCTGGCCGGGCCGGGCGGGATCCCCGACTGGGACGACGTGGTGACCCTGGGGGGGGACGGCGCGGTCGGCGCCGCCCCGGCCGGCGGGGACGACGGCGTCGTCCTGCTGCGGGACGACGAGGGCGCCGAGGACGCGATCCCGGCCCGCGCCGTCCTGCAGGAGGACGGCTCCTACGTCCTGCCTCTGCTGCGCCCGGTGACGGTGAAGTTCCGCAAGCCCAGCAGCCCCGAGGTGCGCGAGGAGAAGACCGAGCAGCTCCACCTCCACCGCTTCACCGGCATGGACATGCGCGCGATCGGCGCGGCCTCCAACGGCGGGGCGCTGCCGATGATCATGCTGGCCCGCTCCTCCCGGATCCCCGAGGGCAGGTTCGGTCCGATCTTCGACCGCATGGACGGCGAGGACATCAACGACGCCATCGGCATCGCCAGCCGTTTTTTGGGGAGTGGGAAGCGGACTGGCCGCTGAGGCTGGCCGCGGTCGCCCACCACTACGGGTGGTCCCGGGCTGAGCTGGAGGCCCTGATGGCCGCCGACGTCGAGTTCTACCTCGGCGCGGCGGCCGCTTTCATCGAGCAGGCGGAGAAGCAGTAGATGGCCGGCCCGCGGAACCTGCGCGCGTCCTTCATCCTGGAGGTGATGGGGCGCGGCTTCGAGCGCCTGACGCAGCTGCAGAGCCGCCTGGAGCGGATCCGGGGCCTGGCGCAGCGCATGGCGGGCGTCGGGCTGATCGGCTCGGCGCTGACCTTCGCCGGGCCCGTCCAGGCCGTCGCCGCCTACGAGGACGCCCTCCGGCAGAGCGCCATCACCCAGGGCATGGTGGGGGCGGAGGCGACACGACAGGTCGCGGTCATCTCCCGAGAGTACGAGCAGCTCGCCCGCGCCACCGGCCAGCGCAGCCAGGCGATCGCCGAAGCGGCGGCCGACCTGGTCGCGGCCAACCTGCCGCGGAACGTCATCCAGGAGATGATGCCGCTGCTGGCGCGCACGGCGACGGCCACCGGCGCCTCCCTGTCCGACCTGTCCAAGCTCGCGATCTCCCTCAACCAGAACCTCCGGATCGGCCCCGAGGGGATGACGCAGGCCTTCGCCGCCATGGCGCAGGCCGGCATGGAGGGGCGCTTCGAGCTGCGCGACATGGCCTCCGAGTTCCCGCGCCTGACGGCGCAGGCGGAGGGACTGGGGCTGACCGGGCAGCGGGCGGTGACCAGCCTGTCCTCCATGCTGCAGGTGGCCCGGCGCGGCGCGGCGACGTCGTCCGAGGCGGCCAACAACCTCGGCAACTTCCTTGCCAAGATCACCTCCCCGGAGGTGGTCGAGAACTTCAAGAAGATGGGCGTCGACCTGCCCCGGCTGCTGGCGGACGCGGCCCGCCGCGGCATCAACCCGGTCGAGGCGGTGATCCAGCGAATCCGCACCCTGACCCGCGGCGACATGTTCAGGGTCGGCAACCTCTTCGGCGACATGCAGGTGTTGAACTTCCTCCGCCCCATGATGAACAACGTGGGGGAGTATCGGCGCATCCTGCAGGCGGCCTCCGCGGCGAACGCCGGGCTGCTCGACCAGGGCTTCCAGACGCGGTGGGAAGGCTTCCGGATCCAGATCGAGCGCGCCTCCGAGGGGGCCGACCAGTTCGGCCGCCGCCTCGGCGCCGCCGTCATGCCGCAGATCCGCATGCTGAACGACGCGATGGACTGGCTGCACGACCGCATGGAGGAGGTGGAGGCCGCCCACCCGGGCCTGATCGATGGCGTACTCGGCTGGGGGGCGGCCCTGATCGTCGGGGCCGGCGCCCTCGGCACGGTGGCCCTTGCCGTGGTCCCCGTGATCAAGGGGATCGGGATGGTAGGCGCCGTGCTGAAGGTCCTGCTGCTCCCCTTCTCGTGGATCATGCGGGTGCTGATGGGGTTTGGCCTGGCCGCCTCCGCCGCGGCGGTCGTTGCGGCCGCGCTGGCCACGGCCCTGGTGGCTGCCGGCCTGCACATCTGGCGGAATTGGGAGCGCTTCCGGGGCTTCTTCCAGCAGCTCTGGGCCGGCGTGAGGGACATCTTCGGCGGGTTCGCTCAGTGGGTCGCCGGCTGGTTCACCGGCACGCAGGCCAACCGTGTCGCTGCCGTGCAGCGCATGTGGAGCGGCCTGGGCTCCTTCTTCGGGGGCCTCTGGGGCATCGTTAAGACCCTCTTCACGGACTTCGTCGCTTGGGTCGACGGGTGGACCGGGGGTGCGGTCACGGGCGCGGCGACCGGCTTCCAGAACCTCTGGACCGGGCTGGTCGCCTGGGCGGGGAACGACCTCTGGCCGGGCGTGCAGGCCGCCTTCACCGACTTCGCGAGCTGGGTCATGGCGTGGATCGGAGGCGCGGTCGCCTCGGCGGCCGAGGCGTTCCGGGGCGTCTGGGGTTTCCTTTCCGTCTGGGGATCGACGCTGTGGGGCGTCGTCCAGGGGGCCTTCAGCGCCTTCGCGAGCTGGGTGGACGGCTGGACGGGCGGGGCGGTCACGGCCGCCGTCAACGCCTTCAAGGCGGCATGGGCCGCGCTCCCGGACTTCTTCCGAGGCCTCTTCAGAGCCATCGGCGACGCCTTCGGCGCGATCTGGGCGCCGATCCAGGCGGCGATCGACGCGGCGCGGCGCGCCATGCCCTCCACCGAGGCGGAGGCGCGGGCCAACGGGCAGGCCGGCGAGACCTCCCGCACCACCGACACGGAGGGCCAGCCCGTGCCGGCCGACGAGCGGCGCCGCGTCAACGCCAGCCCCGGCGCGGTGATGGCGCGGCAGGCGGTGACGGTCGGTGGCCGGATCGTGGTCGAGGCCGGGCCGAACACCCGCGTGCGCGAGGTCGAGAGCCGCACGCCCGGCGTCGACCTGGCGCCGGCCAGCGCCGGCCCGATGCTGGCGCGCCCCTGATGTCGGGCACCCTCGGCTCCCTCTTCGACAGCCTCTTCCTCCCCTCCTTCCGCGGGGTGGAGTTCGAGATCCCGACCGGGGATCGCGAGGCGGGGCGGCGCGTGCAGCGCTTCGCCTTCCCCGGCCGGGACGGCGTGATCCACCAGGACCTCGGCGGCGTGTCCGGCCGGATCACCGTGAACGGGGAGATCATCGGCGACGACTACGTCCGCCGCGCGCTCCAGCTGGAGGAGGCCTTCAACACCCCGGGCCCGGGCACGCTGATCCATCCCTGGTACGGCGAGCTCCAGGTCGTGCTCGTCGACCCCTGCCCGATCCAGTTCGACGAGCGGCGGATCCGCTTCGCCACCTTCAGCGCCACCTTCGAGCCCTGGATCGAGCAGCCGGCGCCGGCGCGGGACACCTTCGGCGACCTGCTGGCGAAGGCGGATGCCCTCCGCGCGCAGGTGCGGGGCTTCCTGCGCCGCGTCCTCGCCCCGGTGCGCCTCGCCCTGGGGGTGATCGCGGCCGTGCGCGGCGTGATCCGGGGCGTCGCCTCGGTGGTGCGGTCGGTGATCGGGTTCGTCTCCGGAGGGGGCAGCGGGATCCTGCGGAGCCTGCTGCGCGGCGTGCTGGGCGATCTCGACGGCCTCTTCGGCGCGCCCGCCTCGCGCTACTCGGCCGACGTGGTCTACGGCGCGATCGCCGCCGCCCCGGCCGCGATCGCGGCCGCCGGCACCCGCCCGCCCGTCCCCCTCATCGCCCCGGGGGGCGGCGCCACCGATCCCGCGGCGCTGGTCGAGGCGCGCGTCGCCACCGGCGCGCTGCTGGCGGGGGCCGCCGCGCTCCCGCAGCCCCAGCCCGTGGCCGTGTTGCCCGCGGCCGGGGGGGCAGCGACCGTGATCGCGGCGACCGAACCCCTGGCGGCCGCGGCGGCCGTGACGCTCGCCGCGCGGTGCGCCTTCGTCGCGGCCGCCTGCGAAGCGGCGGGCAGCATCGAGTTCGAGAGCCGGGAGGAGGCCCGGAGCTGGCAGGCGCGGCTGGAGACGGCGATCGCCGGCGCCGCGGCCGACGCCGCGCTCGCCGCGCTGGCCGATCCGGAGGCGGCCGGGCCGGTGTGGCGCGGCCTCCTCGCCCTCCGCAGCGCCGTCGCGGCCGACATGCACGAGCGCATCGGCCGTCTGCCCCCGACGCGCCAGGTCACCAGCCCGGCCGCCCGCGTGCCGGCCTGGGTGATCGCCCAGCACGTCGCCGGCGACAGCCCGGGGCGGGTGCGCGCGGTGATGGAGGACCTGGTCCGCCGGAACCGCATCCTGCACCCCTCGGCCGTGCCGCCCGGGGCGGAGCTGGAGTGGCTGCCGTGACCCTGCCCCGCGTGGTGATGAAGGTGGCGGGCATGGTGTGGTCGGACTGGACCTCGATCGAGGTCAGCCGCGACCTCGGGGACCTAGCGGGGACGGTGCGCTTCGATGCCCGGGACGAGGGGCGCGTGAACCGGATGGGCGGGCTGCAGGACATCGCCTTCGCGCTCGACGCCGGGCACGAGCTGCGGATCGAGGTCGACGGCGAGCTCGACTTCCTCGGCTACGTCGAGGACCTGGACGGCGGGTGGGACGCCGACAGCTGGCGCCTGCAGGTCTCGGCGCGCGACCGCACCGGCGACATGGTGGACTGCTCGGCCAACCCGGACGGCCCGGCCGAGTACTCCGGCCTGAAGCTGGACGAGATCGCCCGCCGCCTGGCCGCGCCCTTCGGGATCCCGGTCCGGGCCGACGTCGACATGGGCGACGCCTTCCCGAAGTTCTCCCTCGACGCCGACGACCTGGTCATGGACGCGATCGAGAAGGCCATGCGGCAGCGAGGCATCCTGGCCGTGTCGGACGGGGTGGGCGGGCTGGTCCTCACCCGGGGCGGCACCGGGCGCGCCCCGGCCGCGCTGAACCTGCCGGGCAACGCCCAGAGTGGGGGCTTCCGGCGGTCCCACGCCGACCTCTTCAGCCGCTACATCGTGAAGGGACAGACGCCGGGGACGGCGGGCCGCGCGGCCGCCGGCGGCACCGCCGCGCTCGCCAGCCGGGCCGACCCGCTGACGGAGGGCGACCTCGCCGCCGCCCCGCCCGCCGCCCGCACGCCGACCGCGCGCGCCGCGACCCGGGCGCGGGTGGCGCGGCGCGGCGAGGCGCGCGACCCGGAGATCCAGCGCTACCGCCCAAGGGTGTGGCTCTCGAAGACGGAATCCGGCGGCGCGTCGCTGCAGCAGCAGGCGGAGTGGCGGCTGCGGGTGGCGCGCGGCAAGGCCGACGAGCTGACCTACACGGTGCTGGGCTGGCACGCCGGCGAGCCGCCCCGGCGCTGGCGGCCGAACGAGCTCACCTTCGTGCGCGACGCGATCTCGGGGATCGAGGGGGACATGCTCATCAAGCGGGTGGTCTCCTCCCTCGGCGAGCCGGGCAACAAGACGGTCCTGACGGTGACCGGCCCTGAGGCCTTCGACCTGGTGGAGGAGGGCGAGCGCCGCCGGAAGCGCCGCGACCACCGCGCCCGGCGCCGCGCCGCCGCGGCGGCCGCCACCGGCGGCAGCACGGCGCGCGAGCTGGAGCCCTGACGGTGGACGACAGGACGGCGGCCGCGCTGCGCGGCCTCATCATCCGCGGCTACGTCGAATCCGTGCAGGACGACGGCGAGCAGCAGACGATGACGGTCACCACCCACGACGGGACCAGCCGTAGCGGCATCCCCGTGGCGCAGTTCTACGGGCTGGGCGGGCAGCCGCCGCTCGGCGCCGAGGTGCTGATGTTCGCGCTCGGCGGCGACCAGGGCGACATGGTGGCGTTGCCGGCCTTCCACACCGGCCGCCGCATGGGCGGCTTCGAGGCGGGGGAGAACGCCCTCTACGACGACGAGGGAAACCGGGTCGCGATCTACCGGGGCGGGGCGATCGAGATCCAGTCGGCCGCCAAGGTCCTGATCCGGACGCACGGCTGCGAGGTGGTGGCGCCGGCGGGGACGAAGATCACCGGCAACGTGGAGATCGTCGGGGACCTGAAGGTCACGGGGCAGGTGGCGGACGCCACCGGATCCATGCAGACCATGCGGGGCCAGTACAACCGGCACACCAACCCCAATCAGGGGAACAACACGCCCTCCGTCCAGATGGACTAGGGGTGCGTCCGCCACCCTG
>Ga0325401_1000260_pt1 | contig 35348 bp, 33 predicted proteins | sample PopdelMetagenome_FD_205666 | JGI IMG/M metagenome (GOLD analysis project Ga0325401, IMG submission 205666) | Populus deltoides microbial communities from Bellville, Georgia, United States - Xylem-PdKOR-R2 | ecosystem: Host-associated > Plants > Phyllosphere > Stem > Wood/Secondary xylem | place...
ACCTGATTCCAGGTCCCGCCTCAGATCGACACGATCACGCGTTCTTCAGCGCTTCTTCGATCGCGTCCACCGGATGCCCGGTCAAGTCCTTGGCCAGCTCGCCTGCCAGCCGGTCGCTCACCGACTTGTGGTAATGCTTGCGCATCTCGCCCAGCGTCTTGGGCGGCGCGACGACGATCAGCTTCTCGAAATGGTTGACCAGCGCCCGCTTGCGCAGCAGCTCGGCCGCGTCCGCCGCGAACCGGTCCTCCTCCTGCTGGTGATAGTCCGCTTCGCCCATCGACGCGCCCGCACCGCCGCCGGACGTCGTGCCCGCATTGGTCGACGCGGAGCCGCCCGCCTGATCGGTCTTCTGGTCGCCATCCTTGGGGTTGGCCTGCTCGGCGGCATGCTCCACCTTCAGGTTGGGGAACTCGCCATCGCCTTCGTTGCGGAAGAACAGCATCTTGCGCCCATCGGCGACCACCACGAACGCATTGTGCGGGACCTGCATCGCTTACTCCTTTGATGATCTTCGTCACGCATTGAACGCAGGCCGGCCCGATCGGGTTGCCGTCCCCACGATGGTTGCGCCGCTCCCCACGCCCGGCCATAGCCTCTCGCCATGCACGACATTCGTCTAGTCCGCGACGACCCCGCCGCCTTCGACGCCGCGCTCGACCGGCGGGGGGTCGCCGGTGCCGCCGCCCCGCTGCTCGCCCTGGACGAGCGCCGCCGCGCCACCGTGGCGGATGCGCAGGCCGCGCAGACCCGCCGCAACGCGCTGTCCAAGGAGATCGGCCAGGCCAAGGCGCAACGCGACGAGCCCCGCGCCGCCGCGCTGATGGCAGAGGTTGCGGCCCTCAAGGAGGCGCTCCCCCGCCTCGAAGCCGACGAGGCCGCCATCGGCGCCGAACTCGACGCCGCGCTCGCCACGCTCCCCAACCGCGCCGCCGCCGACGTCCCGGACGGCGCGGACGAGGCCGACAACATCCTCGTCCACCAGCGCGGCACACCGCCCGACTTTCCCTTCTCTCCGCGCGAGCACGACGCGATCGGCCCCGCGCTCGGCCTCGATTTCGAGACCGGCGCCGCGATCGCCGGCGCGCGCTTCACGCTGGTTCGCGGCCCCATGGCCCGCCTCGCCCGCGCGCTCGGCCAGTTCATGCTCGACCGCCTGTCGCACGATCACGGCTATGAGGAGGTCATCCCTCCCCTTCTCGTCCGCGACGCCGCGATGTTCGGGACGGGACAGCTGCCCAAATTCGCCGACGACCTGTTCCGCACCACCGACGACCGCTGGCTGATCCCCACCGCAGAGGTGTCGCTGACCAACATCGTCGCCGACAAGATCTTGGCCGAGCGCGAGCTTCCCCTCCGCTTCGCCGCCCTCACCCCCTGCTTCCGGTCGGAGGCAGGCGCGGCCGGCCGCGACACCCGCGGCTACATCCGCCAGCACCAGTTCGACAAGGTCGAGATGGTCTCGATCACCACCCCCGACGCCTCCGACGCCGAGCACGAGCGGATGACCCAATGCGCCGAAGGCGTGCTCGACGCGCTGGAGCTGCCCTACCGCCGGATGCTGCTCTGCGCCGGCGACATGGGCTTCTCCGCCGCCCGCACCTACGACCTCGAAGTATGGCTCCCCGGCCAGGCGCGCTATCGCGAGATTTCGAGCTGCTCGACCTGCACCGACTTCCAGGCCCGCCGCATGAACGCGAGGTTCCGGCCGGAGGGCGAGAAGGGCACGAAGTTCGTCCACACCCTCAACGGCTCCGGCCTCGCGGTGGGCCGCACGCTCGTGGCGGTCGTCGAGAACTACCAGCAGGCGGACGGCAGCGTCGCCGTCCCCGCCGCCCTCCGCCCGTATCTCGGCGGGCTAGAGCGGCTCGGCTGATGCGCATCCTCCTCACCAACGACGACGGCTACCACGCCGCCGGGATGCAGGTGCTCGAACGCATCGCGCGCCAGCTCTCCGACGACATCTGGGTGGTCGCCCCGTCCAAGGAGCAGTCGGGCACCAGCCGCTCGCTCACCCTTACCCGCCCGTTGCGCGTCCGCCGCTTCGACGATCGGCGCTGGGCGGTCGGCGGCACCCCCACCGACGCGGTGATGTTCGCACTGGGCGAGGTGATGCGCGATGCCCGGCCCGACCTGATCCTGTCGGGGGTCAACCGCGGCGGCAACCTCGGCGAGGACGTCCATTACTCCGGCACCGTCTCCGCCGCGATGGAGGGCGCGCTCGCCGGGATCCGCTCGATCGCGTTGAGCCAGCGCTATGCCGCCCGCGCACCCGGCAACGACGTCTCGTTCGCCACCGCCGAGGCATGGGGCGGACGCGTCCTCGCCCCCCTGCTGGCCGAGCCGTTCGAGCCCGGCACGCTGGTCAACGTCAACTTCCCGCCCGTCGAACCGCAAGCGGTGCAGGGCATCCGCGTCGTCGCGCAGGGTTTGCGCGAATATGGCCGCGTCCGGATGGACAAGCGCACCGACCCGCGCGGCTTCGACTATTACTGGCTCGCGCTCGGCCGGGTCGAGCACGTCCCCGGCTCCGGCACCGACCTCGAGGCGATCGAGCACGGCCTCGTCACCGTCACCCCCCTCCAGCTCGACCTCACGCACCGCGCCTCGCTGGACCGGCTGGCGCGGGCGTTCGGGTAGTCCGGCAAAACGGACGCCAGACCTTGTGCTCCCGCGAAGGAGGGGGCCCAGACTGGAACCCCGCCTTCGCGGGAGCACAAGGATACAGGGGCGTGGCTTCAACTCACGCTGCCCCGCGTCTAGGGTCCCGCTGACGTGGAAGGACAAATGATGCGCCAGGCATGGCTGATGGCAGGATGGCTGGTGGCAGGCTGCATCCCCAGCATCGACTCAGGCCCCGCTGCCCCGCCGCCGTCCTCGCTTCCGCCCGAAGTTGCGCCGCCCGAACAGGAACCGATCCGCCGCGCCCCCGACGAGGACCCGGTCGCCACGCTCCCCGCCCCCCGCCCCGCCTGGGAGGCGCGCCCGGTCGCTCCCGACGCGGCCACCATCGAGCCCACCGACTATCTCGTCGCCCGCGGCGACACCCTGCGCGCCATCGCCATCCGCACCGGAGCGGGCGACGAGGCGATCGCCCGCGCCAACGGCCTCGTCCCGCCCTACACCGTCCGCATCGGCCAGCGGCTGACCATACCCGGCGGCCGCTTCCACCTCGTCCGCCCCGGCCAGAGCGGCATCGCGATCGCCCGCGCCTATGGTGTTCCCTGGAGCCGGATCGTCGCGGAGAACGCGCTCGCCGAACCCTATGTGCTGCGCGCCGGCCAGCGCGTGCTGATCCCCGGCCCACCCGCCGCCGCCGCCAGCCGCGCCGCGGAGCGCGCCGCCGCCTTCCGCCTCGACATCGACACCATCCTGACCGGCGGCGAGCCCGCGCTCGCCAGCAACCAGGCCCCCGCCAAACCCGTCGCCACCCCCGCCCGCGTCCTCCCCGCCACCGCCGCGGTGGTGCCGCCCGCGCGGCTGGCCGGCGGCGGCTTCGTCTGGCCGGTCGCGGGCCGGGTCATCAAGCGCTTCGGCCCCGGCGCCAGCGGCGAGCGCAACGACGGCATCAACATCGCCGTGCCCCTCGGCACCCCGATCCTCGCGGCGGCCGACGGGGTCGTCGCCTATGCCGGCACCGCGATCGCGTCGCTGGGCGGGCTCGTCATCGTCAAGCATGGCGGTGGCTGGACCAGCATCTACGGGTACGCCGCCCGCCTCAACGTCCAGCGCGGGCAGGCGGTGAAACGGGGGCAGCCCATCGCCACCTCGGGCGAGACCGGCTCCACCGACCGCCCCGCCCTCCACTTCGAACTCCGCCGCGGCCGCACCCCCGTCGACCCGCAAGGACAATTGCCGCTCAGTTGAGCTTCCCCGGCCAGGCTCAACCCGGATCGCTTCGATCATCCGGTCCCAACCCCGCCGGGGTGACGCCCCCACCCCCGCCGTGTAAGCGCGTCCCCGCCATGACCTACCAGTCCGATCTCCTGCGCATCCTCGACGGGCGCGGCTACATCCACCAGGCCACCCATCCGCAAGCGCTCGACGCGCTGGCCGCGAAACAGGTCGTCCCCGGGTACATCGGCTTCGACCCCACCGCGCCCTCGCTCCACGTCGGCAGCCTCGTCCAGATCATGCTGCTCCGCCGCCTTCAGCAGGCGGGGCACAAGCCGATCGTGCTGATGGGCGGCGGCACCGGCAAGATCGGCGACCCCAGCTTCAAGGACGAAGCCAGGAAGCTCGCCGGCGACGACACGATCCGCGCCAACGTCGCCTCCATCCGGCGCATCTTCCAACGATTCCTCCACTTCGGCGACGGCCCCACCGACGCGGTGATGCTCGACAACGCCGACTGGCTCGACGCGCTCGCATACATCCCCTTCCTGCGCGACGTCGGCCAGCATTTCAGCGTCAACCGGATGCTCTCGTTCGACTCGGTCAAGCTCCGCCTCGATCGCGAACAGTCGTTGAGCTTCCTCGAGTTCAACTACATGATCCTCCAGGCGTACGACTTCCTCGAGCTGTCCCGCCGCGCCGGCTGCCGGCTCCAGATGGGCGGGTCGGACCAGTGGGGGAACATCGTCAACGGCGTCGAGCTCGCCCGCCGGATGGACGGGACGGAGGTGTTCGGCGTCACCACGCCGCTGCTCACCACCGCCGACGGGGTGAAGATGGGCAAGACCGTGTCGGGCGCGGTCTGGCTCCACGAGGATCAACTGCCGCACTTCGATTACTGGCAGTTCTGGCGCAATACCGACGACCGCGACGTCGGCCGCTTCCTGCGCCTGTTCACCGACCTGCCGCTCGACGAGATCGCCCGCCTCGAACAGCTTCCCGGCGCCGGGATCAACGAGGCGAAGAAAGTGCTCGCGACCGAGGCGACCGCGATGTGCCGGGGCCGCGCCGCCGCCGAAGAGGCCGCCGAAACCGCCCGCCGCACGTTCGAGGAGGGCGCGGCCGGCGAGTCGCTCCCCACCGTCACCGCGATCGGCCCGATCGCCGTCGTCGACGCACTGGTCGGCCTGGGTTTTGCCAAGTCGAAGGGCGAGGCGCGACGCCTGATCGCCGGCGGCGGCGCACGGATCGACGGTGAGCGGGTGGCGGACGAGGCCGCGACCGTCACGGTCGGTGCCGCCCCCGTCCGGATCTCGGCGGGCAAGAAGCATCACGGCATGATTGTCGCGGGTTGAGCTAAGTCGCTGTTTACCCAGTCCCTTGCGCTTGCCTGCACGCCTCACCGCCAAGTCTGCCGGGGCGACTAGGCAAGGGGCGAGCGAGTGTTTCAGGCAAGATCCCGGGCGGAGGACGACCGGCGAGAGTCCCGCGACGAGGTGTTCCACCGCACTCGCGCTACCGGGTCCGGCGGGCTGCCGCTGGTGCTGCTCGTGGTCAACCTGTCGCCGGGCGGGCTGATGGCGCGGCTCGATCACCCGCTCGCCCCCGGCGACCCGCTGCGCATCCTGCTCCCCGACCTCGGCATGGTCGGCGCTCAGGTCCGCTGGGCGCTCGGCGGCCGCATCGGCTGCCAGTTCGACACGCCCGTATCCGCATCGGCCTACCGCCAACTTCTCGCCGCGATGGATGGAGCGACAAACAGCCGATGACACGAGCCGGCCCCGATGATAGTCTTCGCACGATCATCGGGAAGAACGGCAATGGGGAGGAGTGCTCTGTCTTTGGCCGCGACTGCGGCGTTGTTCACCACCCCAGCGTCGGCGGCGACGATCACTCGCAGCTTCGCCTTTACCGCGACCGACTTCTTCTATCCGGTCGGCGGCCCCGCCTCGGTCGACCCCGCTACCGGCCGCGTGACCGTGACCTTCGACACCGCGTTCGACCAGTTCGACTTCGCCTCGGGCGTGACGTTCAGCGGCAACTTCGCGCCGGGCGGTCCCGTAGGCTACACCTACCTCGCCGACGATGACCTGCTGGTGGTCGGCACACTGTGCGGGTGCGGCGAGCCGGTGGGAACGCTGTTCTCCAACCGCGACGCGTTCGGCCTCGGCATCGTCGGCGCGAGCGGGGTGCCGATGTTCGCCTTCTTCGGCCTGTCGGAGGCCGCGACGGGCACGGTCGCACTCGCCGACCAGGTCTCGGTCGCCGCAGTGCCCGAACCCGCGACCTGGCTGGCGATGATCGCCGGCTTCGGCCTCGCCGGCACCGCGCTGCGCCGCCGCCCCTACCGCCTGCGCGCGGTGCGGTACGCCTGAGGCGGGGTGACGCGGAAACAGAACCGTCGTGCTGAGCTTGTCGAAGCACCGTCCTTCTCCTGGCGGGCGATCAGCTTGCGGATAGAAAAACAGCGCTTCGACTTCGCTCAGCACGAACGGAGATGAGCCGGCGGGATTCGTCCCGCCCTAACCCCGCCGCACCAGCAGCACCCCTGCCAGCACCAGCACGACGCCCCCGACCCGCGCCAGGCTGACCGGCGCGGGCTTCAATCCCAGCAGCCCGTAATGGTCGAGCACCAGCGCCGCCGCCAGTTGCGACGCCACCGCCAGCGTCAGCGTCGCGGCCAGCCCCAGCCGCGGCGTCGCATAGGCCATCGCCGCGACGAACCCCGCCCCGTACAGCCCGCCCGCCCACGCCCATGCCGGCGCTCCCTTCAGCGCTCCGGGCGGCGTCCGGTCGATCGCCATCCACGCGACCACCAGCACCCCCGTTCCCAGCAGGAACGACATCAACGCCGCCAGCGTCACCGATCCCCCCGCCCGCGCCAGCGCCGCGTTGGTCGGCGACTGGACGGCAAGGCCGACCCCGGCAAGCAGGACGATGAGGATGGGAAGCAGCGCCATGGCCGCGCGCCCTATCAGCCCCCTCGCAGCAATTGCACCCCCGCATCGCGGTCGAACAGGTACAGCGCCACCCGCGCCGCCTGCCCCCGCGCGCCCTCCAGCCCGCCATCGCGGTCGATCAGCAACCGCGCATCGTCCTGCGCCGCCGCGATCAGCTCGGCCATCATCTCCGGGGTCGCGAGCCGGAACGCCATCTCTCCCGACTGGCGCGTCCCCAGCATCTCGCCCGCCCCGCGCAGCTTCAGGTCCTCCTCCGCGACCCGGAACCCGTCATTGGTCTCGCGCATCAGGGCCAGCCGCGCCCGCGACGTCTCTGACAGCGCGGACCCGCGCAGCAACAGGCACACCGATCGCCCGCCGCCCCGCCCCACCCGTCCGCGCAGCTGGTGGAGCTGGGCGAGCCCGAACCGGTCGGCATGTTCGATCACGATCAGCCGCGCGTTGGGCACGTCGACCCCCACCTCGATCACCGTGGTCGCGACCAGAACCCCCAGCCGCTTGGCCTGGAACGCCGCCATCACCGCGTCCTTCTCCGCCGGCTTCATCCGGCCATGGACCAGCCCCACCCGGTCCCCGAATCGCGCCCTCAGCGCCTCCGCGCGCATCTCGGCGGCGGCCAGGTCGCTCTTCTCGCTCTCCTCGACCAGCGGGCACACCCAGTATGCCTGCCCGTCGCCGTCCAGATGCCGCCCCAGCGACTCGACCACCGCGTCCAGCCGCTCGTCGGACATGACCAGCGTCTCGATCGGCTCGCGTCCCGGCGGCATCTCGTCCAGCCGGCTGACATCCATCTCGCCATAGTTGGCCAGCGTCAGCGTCCGCGGAATCGGCGTCGCGGTCATCGCGAGCAGGTGCGGCGGCACCTTCCCCTTGCCGGCCAGCATCATCCGCTCGGCCACCCCGAACCGATGCTGTTCGTCGACCACCATCAGCGCCAGGTCGCGATACCGCACCGCCTCCTGAAAGATCGCATGGGTGCCGACCAGGATGTCGATCTCGCCCGCCGCCAGCGCCATCAGCGTCGCCTCGCGCACCGAACCCTTGTCGCGCCCCGTCAGCACCGCGACCTCGACCGGCAGCCCGGCCAGAGTCCGCCGCAGCGTCTCGAAATGCTGCCGCGCCAGGATCTCGGTCGGGGCCAGTATCGCCGCCTGCCCGCCCGCCTCGACCGCGATCAGCATCGCCAGCGCCGCCACCAGCGTTTTGCCCGAACCCACATCCCCTTGCAGCAGCCGCAGCATCGGCGACGCTTGGGCGAGGTCGCCCTCGATCTCCGCCACCGTCCGCGCCTGCGCCCCCGTCAGGCTGTACGGCAGCCTGAGCATGTCGCGCAGCCGCCCGTCCCCGCTCAGCGCCCGCCCCTTCCGCCGCCGCGTATCCGCCCGCACCAGCGCCATCGCGAGCTGGTTGGCGAACACCTCGTCATAGCCCAGCCTCTGCCTCGCTTTCGCATCCGCCGGATCGGCGTGGATGCGCGCCAGCGCCTCGCGCCAGTCGGGCCAGCCGTGCCGCGCCTTCAGGCTCGGCTCGATCCATTCCGGCAGCGCGGGCGCGCGCGCCACCGCCTGCTCCGCCAGCGCCCCCAGCCGGCGCGAGGTCAGCCCCTCCGACAGCGGATAGATCGCCTCGCGCTCGCGGATTGCTTCATCGCCATCGAGGATATCCGGATGGACGATCTGAAGATCCTGCCCGTACCGGTCGAGCCGCCCCGACACCCGCCGAGCTTCGCCGATCGGCAACAGCTTCTTCACCCAGCCAAAATTGCCGCCGAAGAACGCCAGCGTGACGACGTTGCCCCGCGCATCGGCGGCATGGACCCGGATCGGCCCCCGCCCGGCGGGCGACCGCATGTCGGTCGGCGTCAGCGTGATCGCGATCGTCCGACCCACGTCCTCCACCATCAGCTCGTCGCGCGCCACCCGGTCGATCCACCCGCTCGGCAGATGGAACGCGACATCGACCACCCGCCGCAGCTTCAATCGTTCCAGCGGCTTGGCAAGCGCCGGCCCCACCCCCTTCAACGCGGTGACCTCGGCGAACAGCGGATTGAGGATATCGGGGCGCATGGCTATCTGGGGTCACGCCCTAACCGTTCGTGCTGAGCTTGTCGAAGCACCGTCCCTCCTGCCGGCACCGAAACTCTATGGACCACGACACCCGTTTGAAGCGCCTCCGCTTCCGCGCCTGGCACCGCGGCACGCGAGAGGCCGACCTGATGATCGGCGGCTTCTTCGACGCCCACCACGCCCGCTGGACCGCCACCGAACTCGACTGGTTCGAGGCGCTGCTGGAGGAACAGGACGTCGACATCATGGCCTGGGCGATCGGCTCGCTGCCCTGCCCGGCCCGCTGGGAGGGCCCGATGATGGCGACGATGCGCCAGGTGGAATACGTGCCGATCAGCCGCTAACCCGCATCGTCACCCGGCCTTGTGCCGGGGTCCACCGTTCCGCACATACCGAACCGTTGGGCTTTCGCGGCACCGTGGATGCCGGCAGTCCGGCATGACGAAAGAGCGAATGCCCGACCTCAACACCATCCTCTCCGCCCCGACCCCGCTGACCCTGTCGGGCGTCCCCGCCGGCTTCCTGCCGTCGCTGCTCGCCGACCTCGCCCGTGCGGCTCCTGCACGCGCGGTCTTCGTCGCCGCGGACGAGGCGCAGATGCGCAGCCTCGCCTCCACCGCCCCCTTCTTCGCGCCCGAGCTCGACGTGCTCCAGTTCCCCGCCTGGGACTGCCTCCCCTACGACCGCGCCTCGCCCACCCTGCGCATCATGGCCGAGCGCATCGCCGCGCTTCACCGGCTCCAGAACAAGCCGAAAGGCCCCCAGCTCCTCCTCACCACCGCCAACGCCGCCACCCAGCGCGTCCTCACCCCGTTCCGCATCCGCCAGCTGGTCGCGACGCTCAGGCCCGGTGAGCGCATCGACCGCGACCGCCTCGCGAAGCTGCTGCAAGCCAACGGCTATGTCCGCACCGAGACCGTCCACGACGCCGGCGAATACGCCGTCCGCGGCGGCATCGTCGACCTGTTCCCGTCCGGCGAGGACCAGGCGCTCCGCCTCGACTTCTTCGGCGACGAGATCGAGACCGTCCGCACCTTCGACCCCGCCGACCAGCGCACCACCGGCCGCCTCGACGGCTTCACCCTCCTGCCCGCCTCCGAGGCCCTGCTCGACGACGACTCGGTCAAGCGCTTCCGCACCCGCTACCGCGAGAAATTTGGCGCCACCGCGACCGGCGACCCGCTCTACCAGGCGGTGTCGGACGGCCGCCGCCTCGCCGGAATGGAGCATTGGCTTTCCCTGTTCGAGGAGCGCCTCGACACCCTCTTCGACCACCTCTCGACCGACGACGTGATCGTCCGCGACGCCGGCGCACCCGCCGCCGCCGATGCCCGGTTCGAGGCGATCACCGACTATTACGAGAACCGGAAGCGCGCCGAAGCCGCCCAGCCCGGCAGCTACCGGCCGCTCGCCGCCAAGGCGCTCTACCTAGACGCCGCGGAATGGGGCGACGCGGTGGCCGAGCACCCCGCCCACCTCACCACCCCCTTCCACGAACCCGAATCGCGCACCGTCCTCGACTTTGCGGTCGACGGCCCCCGCGACTTCGCCCCCGAACGCGCCGCCCAGGCCAACGTCTACGAAGCCGTCGCCGCCCACGTCGAGAAGCTCCGCCGCGAGGGCCGCAAGCCCGTCCTCGCCAGCTACTCCGCCGGCGCCCGCGAACGTCTCGGCAACCTGCTCAAGGACCATGGACTCAAGGGCGCCGCCCACGCCGACAGCTGGCAGCAGGCGCTCGGCCTCGCCGACACCGCCAGGTCCTTCGGCGTCGCGCTCGTCGTCCTCCCCCTCGACCACGGCTTCACCGCGCCCGGCATCGCCGTCCTCACCGAACAGGACATGCTCGGGGACCGGCTGATCCGCCGAGCCAAGCGCAAGAAGTCCGCCGACGCCTTTCTCGCCGAACTCGCCACCCTCTCGCCCGGCGACCTCGTCGTCCACGCCGACCACGGCATCGGCCGCTACGAGGGGCTGACCTCGGTCCCGGTCGGCAAGAGCCCGCACGATTGCGTCGCAGTCTCCTACGCCGGCGGCGACAAGCTCTACGTCCCCGTCGAGAACCTCGAGGTCCTGACCCGCTACGGTTCGGGCGAGGACGGGGTCGGGCTCGACCGCCTCGGCGGCGAGGCGTGGCAGCGGCGCAAGGCCAGGATGAAGGAGCGCATCCGCGAGATCGCGGGCGAGCTCATCGCCACCGCCGCCGCCCGCGCGCTCCGCCCCGGCGAGGTCGCCGAACCCGACCCCTCGGGCTACCCCAGCTTCGTCGACCGCTTCCCGTATCAGGAGACCGACGACCAGGACCGCGCGATCGGCGACGTGCTCGGCGACCTGGGCGAAGGCAAGCCGATGGACCGCCTCATCGTCGGCGACGTCGGTTTCGGCAAGACCGAGGTCGCGTTGCGCGCCGCGTTCGTCGCCGCGATGGCGGGGATGCAGGTCGCGATCGTCTGCCCGACCACCCTGCTCGCGCGCCAGCACTACAACAATTTCAAGGCCCGCTTCGAAGGCTTCCCGATCGAGATCGGCCGCCTCTCCCGCCTCGTCACCGCCGCCGAGGCGAAGAAGACCCGCGACCAGCTCGCCGACGGCACGGTCGACGTCGTGGTCGGCACCCACGCGATCCTGGCGAAGGGCGTCGAGTTCAAGCGCCTCGGCCTCGTGGTGGTGGACGAGGAACAGCGCTTTGGCGTCACCCACAAGGAACGGCTGAAAGCGCTCAAGGCCGACGTCCACATGCTCACCCTGACCGCGACGCCGATTCCCCGTACCCTCCAGATGGCGATGAGCGGCCTGCGCGAACTGTCGGTCATCCAGACCCCGCCCGTCGACCGCCTCGCTACCCGCACCTACGTCATGCCCTGGGATCCGGTGGTCCTGCGCGAGGCGCTGCTGCGCGAACACTATCGCGGCGGCCAGAGCTTCCTCGTCACCCCCCGCATCGCCGACCTCCCCGAGATCGAGGAGTATCTCCGCACCGAGATCCCCGAGATCCGCTACGTCGTCGCCCACGGCCAGATGGCCCCGACCGAGGTCGAGGAGCGCATGAGCGCCTTCTACGACCGCAAGTTCGAGGTGCTGGTGTCGACCACCATCGTCGAATCGGGCCTCGACATCCCCTCCGCCAACACGATGATCGTCCACCGCGCCGACCGCTTCGGCCTCGCCCAGCTCTACCAGCTGCGCGGCCGCGTCGGCCGGTCCAAGACGCGCGCCTATTGCTACCTCGTCACGCCCCCCGAACGCCAGATGACCGAAGCGGCGAGCAAGCGCCTCAAGGTGCTGTCCGACCTCGACACGCTAGGGGCCGGGTTCCAGCTCGCCAGCCACGACCTCGATATTCGCGGCGCGGGCAACCTCCTGGGCGACGAACAGTCCGGCCACATCAAGGAGGTCGGCTACGAACTCTACCAGTCGATGCTGGAGGAGGCGATCATGGACGCCAAGGCCGGAGGGATGGCCGCACGCCCGCGCGACTTCTCGCCCCAGATCACCGTCGACGCCCCCATCCTGATCCCCGACGACTACGTCCCGGATCTCGACCTGCGCATGGGCCTCTACCGCCGCCTCAACGACCTTGAACAGGCGCAGGAAGTCGAGGCCTTCGCCGCCGAGATGATCGACCGCTTCGGGCCGCTACCCGACGCCACCGAGAACCTCGTGTCGGTCATCCAGATCAAGCTCAACGCCAAGAAGGCGTGCGTGTCCAAGATCGACGTCGGCCCCAAGGGCGTCGTGGTCGCCTTCCACGACGACAAGCCGCCCAAGATCGACGGCCTGATCGCCTATGTCGAGCGCCTCAAGGGCCAGGCCCGCCTCCGCCCCGACCGCCGGCTGGTCCTCGACCGCGCCTGGCCCGACGCCAAGGCCCGCCTCAACGGCGCGCTGCAACTGTCGAAAGGGCTCGCGAAGGCGATGACCTGAGCGCCTTCCTTTCACCGTCGTCCCAGCGCAGGCTGGGACCGCTCTCGATGGAAGGCCGACGTCCCCACAAGCACCCCGTCATCCCGGACTTGTTCCGGGATCCACCGCACCGCAAGATCGCCGGCCGTTAAGCGCGCGGAACCCTGGATGCCGGATCAAGTCCGGCATGACGGACGGGAACGTAACCGACGCAACACCCCACCTCATCACCCCGGCCTCGAGCCGGGGTCCCGCTTCTTCGGCCGGAAGGACGCAGCGGGGCCGCCAATCACCCCCGTTACGCCCGCCACCCCTTTTGTCCCCGCGAAGGCGGGGACCCAGTCTAGGCTCCCGCCCTTCGCGGGAGCACAACGCAGACGAAGCAGCCACGGCGAGCCCAGCAGCACTTGGTATACGCGATGGTTGCCGATCGAGTCCGGCACAACGAGAGGGACATCACCCTCACGCACTATGATCCGCCACGATCCTCCACCCGCCCGCCTGGCGCGCGAACACCACCGTCGTCAGCCCCGTCTCCGCCTTCCCCACGCTGGATGGCGTCAGCGTCCACCGCGCCGTCAGCACCGCATGCACCGGCGACAGCTGCCGATACGCCAGCGGCTCGAACGACAGCCGCCCCCGCGTATTCACCCCATCCTTGAACGTCGGCGCATACACCGCCGCGATCGCCGCCCGCCCGCGCGCGATCGTCCCCGCCTCGGTCACGAAGGTCGCATCGTCGGCATAGACCGCCATGAAGGCATCGAGCGACCCCCGGTTCCACCCCGCCGCGCTCGCCTCCATCGCCGCCATCACCGCCGCACGACTGTTCCCCGGGTCGGGAGCCGCCGCCACCAGCACCGGCGCGGCCAGCACCGCCGCGACCATCGTCATCCGCATGTCTCGCCCTCCATCAACGCCGCCAGCGCGGCTTCCTCCAGCGGCCCCGCGCACAGGAACCCCTGGTACAGGTCGCACCCCAGCGCCGCCAACTGGTACCGCTGCGCCCGCGTCTCGACCCCTTCGGCGATCACCGCCAGCCCCAGCTGCTTGGCCATCGCCACCGTGCCCCGCACCACCACCCGCTCGCGTGGCGACCCGTCGATGCCATGGGTCAGCGCCTTGTCGAGCTTGAGGTAATCGAGCGGCAGCGCGGTCAGATAGGCGAGGCTCGAATACCCCGTCCCGAAATCGTCGATCGCCACCCGGCACCCGGCCAGCCGCAACTCGTCCAGCAGCCGCGCCGCCGCGCCCAGATCCTCGATCAGCCCCGTCTCGGTGATCTCCACCGTCAGACGGTCGGCCGGAAACCCGCTCGTCGCCACCCGGTCGAGGAACGTCCGCGCGAACCCGCTACGCGCCACGTCCGCCGCGGTCAGGTTGACCGATAGCCGCAGCCCGTCCAGCGGCGCCCCCCACGCCGCCGCCCGCGCCAGCGCCAGCGCCTGGATATGGTCGGACAGCGCCAGCCCCAGGTCGGCCCGGTCCACCGCCGCGAACAGCGCGTCGGCTCCCAGGCTGCCATGCTCGGGATGATCCCACCGCGCCAGCGCCTCGACGCCGGTAATGTGCCCGCTCGCCAGCTCCACCTGCGGCTGGAACCGCAGGTCGATCTCGTCACGGTCGATCGCGCGGTGCAGGTCGGTCGCGAGCGCGTCGATCGGCACACCGGGCACCGCCAGCCGCATTCCCGCCATGTCCGCCGGCCGCCCGCCGCCGATCGCGTCGAACGCCCGGCGCAACACGCGCGCGGCATCGTCCCCCGGCTCCCACCGCGCCACGCCCACCCGCGCGCCGACCGACGCCAGCCGCTCCCCCGCCACGAACGGCCGCGCCAGCACCTCGCCCAGCGCCGCACCCGCCGCCGCGCCGTCCCCCGCGACCGCCATCGCGAACCGCGCCCCATCGAGCCGCGCGACCGCCGCCTCGGGCACCGTGTCGGCAATCCGCGCCGCCGCCGCCTCCAGCATCGCGTCCACCGTCGCCCGGCCATGCGCCGCATTGGCGAGGTCGAGGCGGGACAGCGCGGCCACCACCACCGCCCCCGCGCCGGCCTCGCGCGCGTCCTCGACCAGCTCCTGCACCTTGGGGTCCGCCCAGCCGGGCAGCGTCCGCCGGTCCGCCGCCGCCACCCGCTCGACGTGCCGCTCGGCAAAGCACAGCGCATCGACGAACGCCTGCCCGTCGATCGGCCGCGACAGATGATGAGTCGCCCCTCCCGCATAGGCATCGCCGGCGGTCCCGCCGACCACCAGCAGCGCCCCGCCGCGCGTCTCCACCACCGTCGCCAGTTCGTCGGACACGTCGTCCGCCTCGATCACCGCCACCGTTGCACTGCCGCTCCGGAACTGGCTCGCCAGCTCCGTCGTTCCCCCGACACGGATGACGCGACGCCCCGCCGCGCCCACCACCGCCGCCAGCGTGGCCGACAGGACCAGCACCGGATGATTGCCCCCGCGTTTCATCGCGCCCCTCCTACCCGGAGGCCAGCGCCTGCGCCACTGCTCGCAGGGGTTGTCGTACGCCGGCTCGCGGGACTTGTCGTGCGCCGGCTCGCGGCTTAGCTCGGGACAGTGATGGACGCCCCCGCCCCCCTGGTCGATCCGCACGGCCGCACGATCCGCTATCTGCGCATCTCGGTCACCGACCGCTGCGATCTCCGGTGCCGCTATTGCATGGCGGAACACATGACCTTCCTGCCCCGCTCGGCGCTGCTTCAGCTCGAGGAGATCGCGGTCATCGCCGAACGCTTCATCGCGCGCGGCGTCACCAAGATCCGCCTGTCGGGCGGCGAGCCGCTCGTCCGCCGCGACGTCGGCGACCTGATGCGCCGCCTCGGCCACCATGTCGGCGCCAAAGGACCGGATGGCGGCCTGGACGAGCTGACGATCACCACCAACGGCACCCGCCTCGCCCAGCACGCCGCCGCGATGGCCGAGGCCGGGATCAGGCGCGTCAACGTCAGCATCGACACCCGCGACCCCGACCGTTTCCGCTACATCACCCGCCATGGCGACGTGACGCAGGTGCTCGCCGGGATCGCCGCCGCCAAGGCCGCGGGGATGCGGGTCAAGGTCAACACGGTCGCGCTCGCCGGCCTCAATGAGGACGAGCTGCCCGACCTGCTGCAATGGGCGGTGGACGAGGGCCACGACCTGTCGCTGATCGAGACCATGCCGCTGGGCGCGATCGACGAGGATCGCGTCGATCGCTTCGTCCCCCTCACCCGCGTGCTCGAAGCGTTGCAGGCCCGCTTCCCGCTGGTCCGCGACGCCCACCGTACCGGCGGTCCCGCCCGCTACTGGCGGGTCGAGGGCACCGACACCCGCCTCGGCCTGATCTCGCCCCTCACCGCCAATTTCTGCGACGGCTGCAACCGAGTCCGCCTCACCACCGAGGGCAAGCTCTATCTCTGCCTCGGCCATGACGATCAGGTCGACCTCAAGGCCGCGCTGCGCGACGGCGGCATCCCCGCGCTCGATGCCGCGATCGCGGACGGGCTGGCGTTGAAGCCCGCCCGCCACGACTTCCGCATCGCCGCCGGCGCCGCCCCTGCGGTGGCGCGCCACATGAGCGTCACCGGCGGATGACCGAGCCTGCTTGCGCGCTGGTCGCCTCGCCCACCGCGCCCGCGCAGGCCGCTGCCGCCGAACTGGCGGACGCGGCCGACTGGGTCTCGCCCGAGCAGGCGGACCTGATCGTCGCGCTGGGCGGCGATGGCTTCATGCTCCAGACGCTCCACGGCCTGCTCGAACGCCGCCGCCCCGCGATGCCGGTGTTCGGGATGAACCTCGGCACGGTCGGCTTCCTGATGAACGAATGGCGCCGCCACGACCTGTCCGGCCGCCTCGCCCGCGCCAAGCCGTTCAAGGTCGTGCCCCTCCAGGCGACGATCACCGGCACTGACGGCCGCGTCCACCGCCACCCCGCGATCAACGAGGTGTCGCTGCTCCGCGAAACCCGCCAGACCGCCAAGCTCGAGGTCACGGTCAACGATCGCGTCGTCATGCCCGAACTCGCCTGCGACGGCATCCTCGTCGCCACCCCCGCGGGCTCCACCGCCTACAACCTCTCCGCGCAGGGTCCCATCCTCCCCCTGGGCGCCGGCCTCCTCGCGCTCACCCCGATCAGCCCCTTCCGCCCCCGCCGCTGGCGCGGCGCGATCCTCCCCGACAAGGCGCGCATCCGCCTCAAGGTCCTCAACCCCGAAAAGCGCCCCGTCTCCGCCGTCGCCGACCAGCACGAGGTCCGCGATGTCGCCGCAGTCGACATCTGCATGGACCGCGCGCGCGAACTGACCCTGCTGTTCGACCCCGAACACGCGCTGGACGATCGCATAACGATGGAGCAGTTCGTGGCGTAGCGCAGCCTGCGGCACCCTGCCGCAGGACTCGCCCCAGGCGCGGCCGGCGGGTCGGCGTTAGCCGAACCCGTCCGACGTCACGGCGCGGCTGAGCCGCGACGCCCCTTCTTCGAGCGATTCAGGGGCTTGCATCCCCGCTCCACCCCTTTATACGCGCCCCACACGACGCAACTGCGCCATTCCCTGATAGCTCAGCGGTAGAGCTCTCGACTGTTAATCGAGCGGCCGTAGGTTCGAATCCTACTCAGGGAGCCAGTTGCCGTCGTGGGACGTTGCCCTGCGATGCGTCAGGCGATCACCCAGCTTCACATCGACACGCCCCGACAGGGCTTGCACGAGGTCACCCACCTCGTCGCCCGCTGGCTGGGCGACCAGCGCATCGCCACCGGCCTGCTCACCGTCTTCTGCCGCCACACCTCGGCGTCGCTCGTCATCCAGGAGAACGCCGCCCCCGCCGTCCGCCGCGACATGGAGGCGTATTTCGCGCAGGTCGCACCCGAAAGCCCGGCCTACGAGCACGACGACGAAGGCCCCGACGACATGCCCGCCCACCTCCGCACCGCGCTGACAGGCGTCCAGCTGTCGGTTCCCGTCGCGTCCGGCGCGATGTTGCTCGGCACATGGCAGGGCATCTACCTGTTCGAGCACCGCCGCCGCCCCCATCGCCGCACGCTGGCGCTGCACCTCCTGGGTGAATAGCGGCCGAACGGGAGCCAAGTCGTTCATCGCTCGTTCCGTTTCCGACCGCTACAACGGCTCGTCCCGTCGCGATTGCGGCGGCCGACATACATGAGGACATGGAGATGGCATTGGGACGCAAGGCGTTGCTGGCGGCGGTGGCCTCCGGTGCGCTGCTGGTCGCGGGATGCGCGACCGAGACGACCTACCGCCCGGCGACAGGCCAGGGCTTCTACCGGACCGGCTACAGCGATCGGCAGATCGAGCCCAACCGCTTCCTGGTCAGCTTCGCCGGCAACAGCGTGACGAGCCGCGACACGGTGGAACGATACCTGTTCTTCCGCTCGGCGGAACTGACGCTGCAACAGGGCTATGACTATTTCGTCATGGCCGACCGCGACACCGATCGTCAGTCGCGGACCTACACGACGCCGGGGCTGGGCTATGGCGGCCTCGGCTATGGCGGGTTCGGCGGCTATTGGGGCCCGTCGTGGCGCTATTACGGCCGCGGCTTCGGCGGTTACGGCGGCGGCTTCGGCCGTGGCGCGTTCGGCTGGAGCCCGTGGTACGGCGGCGGCTTCGGTGCGTTCAACGATTTCGACGTCCGCACCGTCGACCGGTTCGAGGCGACCGCCGAGATCGTGATGCGCCGCGGGCCTATCCCCGCCGACAACATTCGCGCCTTCGACGCCCGCCGCGTCGTCGACACGGTCGGCCCGACGGTCGTTCTGCCCGAGCAGGGCCGCCGCCGCTAAGCCGGACGGCAGGGCAAGACAAAGGGCCGGGTTCCCCATCGGGAGCCCGGCCCTCTTTCGTCCCTCACACCGCCCCGTGGCACTGCTTGTACTTGCGCCCCGACCCGCACGGGCACGGCGCGTTGCGGCTGACCACCCCCGCCCAGCCCGCGGGATCCTCGCCGATGTCTGTCGCCCGCGGCTGCGGGATCGACAGCGGCGGCAGCTGCGTCGTCACCAGTCCCAGCGTCCCCGCATCGATGTCGCGCGTGTCGTCCTCGCCGGTGAACGGGTCGAAATGGCTGGTGATGAAGTCGGGCAGGTCGGGCAGCGGCGGCGGCTCCTGCATCCGGAACTGCGCGTGCGCCATCGTACGCGTCACGTCGTCGCGGATCGCGCCCAGCATCCGCTGGAACAGCCCGAACGCCTCGTGCTTGTACTCGTTGATCGGCGTCTTCTGCGCGTACGCGCGCAGGTGCACCACCTGGCGTAGCGCGTCGAGCGTCGACAGATGCTCCTTCCAGTGATGGTCCAGGTTCTGGAGCAGGATCGACTTCTCGATCTGCGCCCAGGTGTCGGGCTCCAGATCGACGGACTTGCCCGCGACCAGCGTGTCCGCCGCCTCGCGCACCCGCTCCTCGACGATCTCGGGGTCGATCGCCTCCTCCTCCAGCCACGCGTCGACCGGCGGCTCGATCCCCAGCACCTCGGTCAGCTGGGTCTTCATTCCCGCGACGTCCCACTGCTCGGGATAGGTATTGGGCGGGCACGCCTCGCCGACGATCGCGTTGACCGTCTCGGCACGCATGTCGCTCACCACCTCGCCGACCGTCTCGGCATCCATGATGTCGCTGCGCTGTTCGTAGATGACCTTGCGTTGATCGTTCATCACGTCGTCATACTCGACGACCTGCTTGCGGATATCGTAGTTGCGCGCCTCGACCTTCTTCTGCGCGGTCTCGATCGCTTTGCTCAGCCACTTGCTGCCGATCGCCTCGCCGTCCTCGATATTGGACCGCATCATCCGCGCGAACAGCGTGTCCGGGCCGAAGATGCGCAACAGGTCGTCGTCGAGCGACAGGTAGAAACGCGACAGCCCCGGATCGCCCTGCCGTCCCGACCGCCCGCGCAGCTGGTTGTCGATCCGCCTGGACTCATGCCGCTCGGTGCCCAGCACGAACAGGCCCCCGGCCGCCAGCACCGCCTTCTTCTCCTCGGCGATCTCCGCGCGGATCCGCTCGATCTCCGCGTCGCGCTGCGACCCGGGTTCCAGCGTCTTGAGCTCGTCCTCGACCCGGAACTCCAGGTTCCCGCCCAGCTGGATGTCGGTGCCGCGCCCGGCCATGTTGGTCGCGATCGTCACCGCCCCCAGCCGCCCGGCCTGGGCGACGATATGCGCCTCCATCTCGTGATAGCGCGCGTTGAGCACCGAATGGTCGACCCCCTCCTGGTTGAGGAACTCGCTCAGCAACTCGGACTTCTCGATCGACACCGTGCCGACCAGCACCGGCTGCCCCTTGACCGCGTGCTCGCGGATGCGCCTGGCGATCGCGCGGAACTTGTCCTGCGTGTTCTTGTAGAACTCGTCCTCCTCGTCGACCCGCTCGACCTGCTTGTTGGTCGGGATCGTCACCACGTTGATCTTGTAGATGTCGTAGAACTCGGCCGCCTCGGTCGCCGCGGTGCCGGTCATTCCGCCGATCTTGGGATACATGCGGAAGTAGTTCTGGAAGGTGATCGAGGCGAGCGTCTGGTTCTCGGGCTCGATCACCACGCCTTCCTTGGCCTCGACCGCCTGGTGCAGCCCGTCCGACCAGCGCCGCCCGTCCATCATCCGGCCGGTGAACTCGTCGATGATGATGACCTTGCCGTCCTTGACGATATAGTCGGTGTCGGCCTTGAACATCTTGTTCGCGCGCAGGCTCTGGTTGACGTGGTGCACCACCTGCGTGTTCTCGAAATCGTACAGGTTCGCGCCCTGGAGCAGCCCGGCGTCCTCCAGCAGCCGCTCGACCCGCTCGGTGCCGTCCTCGGTCAGGATGATCGACTTCTGCTTCTCGTCCTTCTCGTAATCGGGCTCGCCCAGCTGCTTCACGATCGCGTCGACGCTGATGTACAGCTCGGACTTGTCATCGGTCGGGCCGGAAATGATGAGCGGGGTGCGCGCCTCGTCGATCAGCACCGAATCGACCTCGTCGACCACCGCGAAGTTGAACGGCCGCTGCACCATCGATGCGCGCTCGTACTTCATGTTGTCGCGCAGGTAATCGAAGCCGAACTCGTTATTGGTGCCATAGGTGATGTCGGCGGCATAGGCATCGCGCCGCTGCTCGTCGGACAGGTTGGGGATGATGACCCCGACCGTCATCCCCAGGAAGCGATACACCTGCCCCATCCATTCGGCGTCGCGCGCGGCGAGATAGTCGTTGACGGTGACGACATGGACGCCGTCGCCCGGCAGCGCGTTGAGGTAGGTCGCGAGCGTCGCCACCAGCGTCTTGCCCTCGCCGGTCCGCATCTCGGCGATCTCGCCGCGATGCAGGACGATGCCGCCGACCATCTGGACGTCGTAATGCCGTTGCCCCAGCACGCGCTTCGCCGCCTCGCGCACCGTCGCGAACGCCTCGGGCAGCAGCGCGTCGAGCTTCTCACCCTTGGCCAGCCGCTCGCGGAACCGCTCGGTCTGGCGGGCGAGCTCGGCATCGTCCATGGCCTGCAAGGTCGGCTCGAAGCCGGCGATCTTGCCGAGGATGGGATTGAGCGAACGGACGTAGCGGTCGTTGGACGACCCGAACAGCGACTTGGCGAGACCACCGAACATGGCGCGGATTTCCTGCGAATGGGCGCGCGGGCACGGCCTCGCGCGGTGAAGAATCGAAAATGGGTAAGGTCGCGCCCCATGGAAGGGCCGCGCACCCTGCGCTATTCGCGCCGCCGCCCTGCGAAGATCGGCTCGATCGGGCTCAGCCGGAACGCCGCGCCGACCAGGCTCGGCAACGCGGCGGGAGAGATCGGCACCAGGGCCGGCCGGACACCCGCCACCGCCTTGCGCACCGTCAGCGCCGGCGCGGCCGCGACGGACGCACACACCGCCTCGGGTGCCCGCCCACTCCGCACGGCCTGCCCCATGCCGCTCAACGCGGACAACAGCGCCGACAGGAGAAGGAGCAGGTTCATGCGCCTTGCTATGTAGCTACACATCGCCCCAGCGTCCACCGGCTCGCGTCGTTCCACCACCCGGCCAAACCCTGGCCCGCCCCGATGCTCTCCAGCGCCGTCACCCCATCGACGCGGAGCACGGACGGTGTCGAGTTGAAGCCAACCCACCTCCGTCACCCATATAGTCGAAGGGGCGGCGCGATAGTTGGCCGAAGGCACCGTCCCAGCCACTCCGTCACCCCCGCGAAGGCGGGGGTCCATCTCCCGCCGTCACCCACCCCCACCAGCCGGCGTTGGGCTCCCACCTCCGCGAGGGCGACGGCGATGCCAGGTGCAACGCCAGCGAACTAGATCCCACGCCGCCTCCACATTTCCGCTGTCCTACATCGCCCGTTTCTGATTGACCCTGATAGATGCAACCATCCTTCCCCGCCCCGCCCGCTCCCGCCACCCGGTCCCGCTGGACCCCCGCGAAACAGCGCGTCTTCCTCCTCGCGCTGGTCGACAGCGGCAGCGTCGCGCGCGCCGCCGCCGCCGCGGGCATGTCGCGGTCGAGCGCGCATCGCCTCCGCGCCCGTCTCGCGGGCACGCCGTTCGACCACGCCTGGGATCAGGCGCTCGCCCGCTGGACCGGCGCGGTCGCCAACCCCTTCGATCCCGCGCTCGCGCCGGTTCGCGAACAGTCGGCACGATGAGGCGCGCAGCGACGCGTCACGGTCGCGCGCAGGCGCGTCGCGGCGCGTCGGCGTCATGTTGCCGGCGCACTCCGGCGCGCGACCGTCGCGTCCGCGACGCGGCCAGACGCGCACCCGGCGCATCGCCGCCGCGCACCCGTCGCGAAAGTGGCGCGTCGCGGACGCCTTCCCGACGCATGGGGCCGAAAAACGCGTCACCGCCTCCACTTCCTCCACTTGGGGGCTCCCGTGCGCATCCCGGTCCCATTTCGCCATTGTCCGACACCGCCCCGTGTCGCAGGAGCCTGCCATGACCCACCCCGTCTCGCCCCTCGCCCTGCCCTTCCCCGCGCTGCCCGCGATCGACGGGGTCGACCTCCGGGTCGCCCGCGCGCGCTACAAGACCTGGGACCGCTGCGACCTCACCTTCGCGACGCTCGCGCCCGGCACTGCGGTTGCGGGCGTGCTCACCCAAAGCCGCTGTCCCTCGCCCGAGGTCGAATGGTGCCGCCGCGCGCTGGTGCTGGGCGAGGCGCGCGCGCTGGTGGTCAACGCCGGCAACTCCAACGCCTTTACCGGCGACCGCGGCCGCACCGCCGTCGAGGCGATCGCCGCGCGCACCGCCGGTCACCTCGGCTGCCGCCCCTCCGACGTGTTCGTCGCCTCCACCGGCGTGATCGGTGTGCCCCTGCCCATCGACAAGGCCGAGGCCGGCCTCGACGCCGCCTTCGTGGCCGAACCCGCCGGCTGGCAGGCCGCCGCGGAGACGATCGGCACCACCGACACCTATCCCAAGGGCGCGGCCACCACCGCGGTCGTCGACGGCCGCACAATCACGCTGGTCGGGATCATCAAGGGCTCCGGCATGATCGCCCCCGACATGGCGACGATGCTCGGCTTCGTCTTCACCGATGCGCGCGTGGAGCCCGCCTTCCTCCAGCGCGCGCTTGACGCCGCCAATGCCCGCACCTTCTCGTGCATCACCGTCGACGGCGACACCTCGACCAGCGACACCGTCCTCGCCTTCGCCACCGGCGCGGCCGGCAACGCCCCGCTAGCCGACGACGATTCGCCCGGTGCCGATGCCTTCCGCGCCGCGCTCGCCGACCTCTGCCACCAACTCGCGATGCTGGTGGTCCGCGATGGCGAGGGCGCGACCAAGCTGATCGAGGTGCAGGTCACCGGCGCGGAGAGCGACCGCTCCGCTCACCGGATCGCGATGAGCATCGCCAACTCGCCCCTGGTCAAGACCGCGATCGCTGGCGAGGACGCGAACTGGGGCCGGGTGGTGATGGCGGTCGGCAAGGCCGGCGAGCCCGCGGAGCGCGACCGCCTGGCGATCCGCTTCGGCGACACCCAGGTCGCGCACGCCGGTGTGGCCGTCGCCGACTACGACGAAAGCCCGGTCGCGGCGCATCTCCAAGGGAAGGAAATCGAGATCGGCGTCGATCTCGGCCTGGGCGACGGCGCCGCCACCGTATGGACCTGCGACCTGACGCACGGCTACATCGCGATCAACGCCGATTACCGGTCCTAGATGGCGATGGTCGACAGGGTGGCGAACTGCTTGGCGGAGAGCGGCACGCGGAACTCGCACCCCGCGGTGAACTCCTCCGCCCAGCGCACCTGCGCCGCCACCCGCCCCACCTCGGGCAAGGTCAGCCAGATTGCCATGCCCCGGCGTAGCGGCGTGTATGTCTGGATGCGCACGCCCAGCGCCGACACGCTGACCACCTTGCACAGCGCCCGCTCCAGCCCGTCATGCTGGACCGCGCCAACGGCATCGGCCGGCAAGCGCGTGGTGCGCCGCCGGCCGGTATCGGTGTCAGGCTCGTACTCGGCGGCGAACATCGGGATGATCTACCCGCCGAACGGTAAACGGTCGATTTACTTGGTCTTGAGGGACAGCCCGCCGAACCGCTTGTTGAAGCGCGCGACCTGGCCGCCTGCATCCAGCATCGTCCCGCGCCCGCCGGTCCACGCCGGATGCGCCAGCGGATCGATGTCGAGCGTCATTAGATCGCCTTCCTTGCCCCAGGTCGAGCGCGTTTCGAACACGGTGCCGTCGGTCATCTGCACGCGGATAGTGTGGTAATCGGGGTGGGTATCGGCCTTCATGGTAACACTCCTGAAAAGGCTGGTTTCCGACCAGCCGGAGAAGCCGGCGCGCTTAGCGGGCACGCCGGTTATTGTCAAAGTTCAAGCCGAGGGCGGGTCGGCGATCATTGCGGTAAAGTTCGCCTCGGCCACGACCTGCCCATCGATCTTGGCCTGGCCAGCGAACTTGCAGACCTTGGTCCGCTTCTGGACGAATGCGACCTCCAGATGAAGGAGAACGCCCGGTTCCACCGGCTTGCGGAACTTGGCCTCCTCGATCGCCATGAAGTAGACCAGCTTGCCCGTGCCGGCGAGCCCCAGGCTCTCGACCGCGAGCACGCCCGCCGCCTGCGCCAACGCCTCGACGATGAGGACGCCGGGCATGATCGGACGGCCGGGAAAGTGCCCCTGGAAGAAGCCTTCGTTGATCGTCACCGCCTTGACCGCGACGATCGACCGGTCGGGCACCAGCCGCTCGACCCGGTCGACCAGCAGCATCGGAAAGCGATGCGGCAGCGCCGCCATCACCCGCCCGATGTCGAGCGGGCCCATGGCGACGCCGGCCTCGGCGTTCGCGCTCACCGGCCGCGCGGGCGAGCGGCGGGTGCCGGGGTCGTGGCGGCGGGAGCAGCCGCCGTCGCGGGAGCGGCCCCTGCAGCCGGTGCACCACCCTGCTGCCCCGGCTGCCAATTGGCGGGCGGCGTGGTGTTCACGGTCGGCACCAGCTTGTCGAGTTCAGTGGTGATTGCGGCCGTGATGTCGGCGGTCGGCTGCTGGAACAGCACCGCTTGCGGGCTGACCAGCAGGCTGACGTTGCGCGCGCGTACCGCGTTTTGGACGGCAGTGCCGAGCTGCGCCTGGATCTGCTCAATCGCATACGCCTGCGCGCGCTGGGCCGGCAGGGTCAGGCGCTGAAGCTCGGCGTTGGCGTTCTGCTCGCGCGTCTGGATGGTCTGCGCCTGAGTCTGGAGGGCCTGCTGGTTGGCGTTTGGGGCCGCGCGCGCGGTCTCGAACGCGGTGACCAGCGGACGCAGCTCGTTGGCGATCGCTTGGCGGCGGGTCTCGGCCTGATCGAGCTGAGTCTTGTAGGTGGTCTGGATCTGGCCGCGCGCGGCGGTCCATGCGCGCGAGTTGGCGATCGCCGCCTGCGGATCGGCCACGGCGACACCGCCGACCTGCGCGGTCGCGCCGGTGGCAGCAAGGCCGGTGGCCGCGAGGGTGCCGGCGATCAGGAGCTTGGAGAAGGTCATCAGAACTGTGTCCCTACGTTGAAGGTGACGAGCTTGGGATCGTCGCCGGCCTGAGTGACCAGCGCCTTGGCGATGTCGATGCGGAGCGGACCAAACGGCGAGGTCCAGTTGACGCCGAAGCCGATCGTGACGCGCGGCTTCCAACTGCTGCTGTAATAGCGCTCGAAGAAGGGCGTGCCACGCTGAACGGTATTGACCTCGGTTCCGACGCAATCCGTGCCGCCCACCGTTGCCGAGTAGCCGATCGAACAGGTAGTGGTGCGGACCGCAGGCGTGGTGGTGCCGGTGGGAGTATAGATGTTGCTGTAATAAGTGTTGCCGGCCGTGTCCCGAACGGGGTTGCCAAGCAGCGTCGGCGAACCGTCCGGGTTGAACAGCAGCTTGCCTGCCGCATCTCGCGCCTGTTCGAAGCTGGTGGTCGCCAACGGACGCGTCAGCCCGAACAGACTGCCGGCCTGGACATACACTGTGGGTCGCAGGCCGAGCTCGCGCGCGCCCGAGCCCAGCGGGATCTCGACCTCCGCGCGGGTGAGGTAATAGGCTCGGCCGCCCAGCGCGTCGTCCTGGATGGAATTGCGGTCGGTGACCAGGATCTGCTTGCCATTGGCGTCAACGGTGAAGGGCACGCGCTGGACGCGCGGCCCGAGTCCGCGGATGTCGAAGCCGCGGAACTGAGGCTCGCCCAGCTGGAACCGGTCGATGATGCGGATCTTGTCGATCCCGGGCCCGCGGCTCTTCTCCAACGAGAAGATGTGCCCACCCTCCAGCTGGAGCGAGCCGACAAACCCGGCGAACAGGGACTTGTAGGTCGCGGCCTGGATGCTGGTGCGCAAGTACTTCACATCGCCGCCCAGGCCCGCAAAGTCCTGGTTGAACGCAAAGCGCGCGCCCGCCGTCGGACGTAGCCGGCTGTTCAGGCTGTCGTTGAGCAGAGTATAGCCCAGCGACGAGGTCCAGCGATTCCCGACCTGATCGCAAAGGTACTGACTATAGGTGCAAACCCCGTTGGTGTAGTAGAGACTCCGGTCAAGGCTGACCTCATCGTAGGATAGGCCGTATCGCCCCTGAAGCGACCAATATTCGGAGATCGGCACACCCGCGCGAAGCTGGAACCCGGTCGACACATTGCTGTAGGTCGTCTGGCGATCATTGCCGTTATAGCTGAACGCATTATAGTCACGCCGGAAGATGTCGAACCCGACCGCGATGTTTTTATCAAACAGATACGGTTCCGTGAAACCGGCCTGCACCGACTTGGAATAGCTCGAATAGTTCACGCCCAGGCTGAGCGTCTGCCCCTTGCCGCGGAAGTTGTTCTGGGTGATAGACGCCTGGATGATGAAGCGTTCGAGCGAGGAATAGCCGGCAGAAAGCTGGAGCTCACCGGTCGATTTTTCCTCGACGTTGGTCTCCAGCACCACCCGATCGGGAGCCGAGCCCGGGTTCTGCTTGATCTCCAACTTGTCCTGAAAATATCCCAGGCTGTTGATGCGATCCTGCGACCGCTTGACCTGGAAGGTGTTGAAGGCATCACCCTCCGCCAAGCGGATCTCGCGGCGCGCGACCTTGTCTTGGGTGTTCGTGTTGCCGTTGATCTCGACCCGCTCGACATATGTGCGCTGCGCCTGGCCGATGTGGAAGTTCATTCCCATCGTCAGCGTCTCGCGATCCTTCTGGAACTCGGGATCGACGTTGGTGAAGGCATAGCCGAACAGGCCTGCCGCCTGTTCGAGGCTCTCGATCGAGTCCTCGACGAGCTTGGCGTTGTACCAGTCGCCCTTCTTGACCGGCAGCGACTGCGCCAGCCTGGCATTGTCGAAGTCGCGGATCTCGCTGTCGACGGTGACGTCGCCGAACTTGTAGCGCGGCCCCTCCTCGACGACGTAGGTGATGATGAAGTCGCGCTTGTCGGGGGTCAGTTCAGCGACGGCTGAAGTGACACGGAAATCGGCATAGCCCTGGCTCAGATAGAAGGCCCGCACCTTCTGCTGATCCGCGTTGAGGCGATCCTGGTCGTAGGACGTGTTGGACGACAGCAGCCGGAACCAGCGCGACTGCTTGGTGTACATCTCGCCGCGCAGCTTGTCGTCGGAGAATACCTCGTTGCCAAGGATGTTGATCTGGCGGACCTTGGACTTGGGACCCTCCGTGATCTCGAACACCACGTCGACACGGTTCTGGTCGAGGCTGACCTGCTTGGGCTCGACTACCGCGGCGAAGCGGCCCTGCCGGCGATAAAGCTCGACAATGCGGGCGACATCGGCGCGGACCGCGGAGCGGGTGAAGATCTGCCGCGGCGCGAGCTTGATCTCCTTGGTGATCTTGTCGTCCTTGAGGCGCTTGTTGCCTTCGAGAATGACGCGGTTGATGATCGGGTTCTCGCGGACGCGCACCACGATGTCGCCGCTCTCGACACCACTGATCTCGTAACTCGCGAACAGCTCGGATGCCTGAAGGTCGACCAGCGCCTGATCGAGCGACGCGGCGGTGTACGACGCACCGACCCTGAGCTTGGTATACGACAGCACCGTCTCGGGTTCGATCCGCTGCGATCCCTCGACCCGCAACGTCTTGATCGTCCGCGCGTTCGGATCGGTAACGATGGCTTCGGTGCCCGGCGCGGTCGCCGCGCGCGGCGGCAAGATCGCCGGTCCGCCACGGCCGGAACTGCCGCGATCTGAGCCACCCTGAGGCAGGCGACGCTGAGCGTCGGCAGCGGTCGGCACGCCCGCGAGGATCGTGCCCGCCAGCAGCAGCGTCGCACCTACGCGCGCAAAGGTCTTGTTGCCGTTCGAAATCACACACCACCCCGGAAAAACGCGAGAAACAAAGACCCCTGCCGCCTGCGCCCCTGCCCTACATGGATCAACCGATCAACCCGGCGATCCCTTTCCACAGCCCGAATGCTCCCAGATCATTGAAGGTGACAAGCAGCATCAGCGCCAGCAACGCCATCATCCCCCCGCGAAATGCCCATTCCTGCACATACGGCTCCAGCGGCCGACGGCGCACCGCCTCGATCGCGTAGAAGAACAGGTGCCCGCCATCGAGCATCGGAACTGGCAGCAGATTGATGAACCCCAGATTGATGGACACCAGCGCAACCAGCCCGACGAACGCGGGCCAGCCAAGGCTCAGCTGCTCGCCCGAAACCTTAGCGATGCGCAGCGGCCCGCCGAGTTCGTCCACCGAGCGCCGCCCAGAGATGATCTGGCCGAGCGTGTCGAGCGTCGCGCGGATCACCCCACCGACCGCCTTCACCCCCGCCCAAGGCGCCGCCACGAGCGGGACGGGGCGGTACACGGGTGGCGGCGAACCGATGCCAATACGTCCGATCCGGTACTCGTTGCCGAACCGATCGCGCTGGCGGATCGTGCTGATCACGACGTCGAGCGCCAGCGGCGCGCCAGAACGTACCAGATCGACCCGGACAGTCTCGCCGGGACGAAGCATGGCGTATTCAGCGACCTGATCGAACCGGCCGATCGCGCGGCCACCCAGCGCGGTGATGGTGTCGCCCGACCGGATGCCAGCCGCGGCCGCGGGACTGCCCACCATAACCTCACCCACCTGGGCAGGAGTCTGGTTGGTGCCATAAGCGTAGGCGAAACCCGCAAGGATCAGGATTGCGAGCAGGAAGTTGACCACCGGCCCCGCGGCGACGACGATCGCGCGCTGCCATACCGGCTTGGCCTGGAAGGTGCGATTGCGCTCCTCTGCGGGAAGCGCCAGCCACTCGGCGGTCGGCTGGCTGGCAGGGTTCATGTCACCGGCGAAGCGGACGTACCCCCCCAGCGGCAGCCACCCGATCCGCCAGCGGGTACCGCGGCGATCGGTGAAGCCCGCGACCTCATGCCCAAAGCCGATCGCGAACGCCTCCGCCTTGATCCCGAACCAGCGGCCGGCAAGATAATGCCCCATCTCGTGGACGAACACGAGCGGGCCGATCACGGCGACGAACGCCAATATCGTCAGCAGGAACCCGGGAGCCTCGATCAAGCCGCGCCATCCTTCACCCGTTCGGCCGCCACTCCCCTCGCCTCCGCGTCGATCGCGAGCACCGCGTCGATGGTCTCCGGCGTGGGCGGCACGAACCCGGCCAGCGTATCGTCGACGATTGCGGCAATTTCGAGGAAACCGATCCGCCGGTCGAGAAAGGCGGCGACCGCTATCTCGTTGGCGGCGTTGAGGATTGCCGGCGCGGCGCCGCCCGCGACCAGCGCCTCGCGTGCGAGACGGAGCGCGGGAAAGCGGGCTTCGTCCGGTGCCTCGAAATCGAGCCGACCGAGCGCCACAAGGTCGAGCGGCGGCATCGGCGTCGTCATCCGGTCGGGCCAGGCGAGGCAGTGAGCGATCGGCACCCGCATGTCCGATGGGCCCAGCTGCGCCAGCATCGATCCGTCGACATGGTCGACCAGGCTGTGGATCACCGACTGGCGGTGGATCACGATCTCGATCCGATCGGTCGGAATTGGGAACAGGCGCGCGGCCTCGATCAGCTCCAACCCCTTGTTCATCATCGTCGCGCTGTCGACCGAGATCTTGGCGCCCATCGACCAGTTGGGGTGGGCCACAGCCTGCTCCGGCGTAACACAAGCCATCGCATCGAGCGACCAGTCGCGAAACGGGCCTCCGCTCGCGGTCAGAACGATGCGGCGCACGCCCTCGGGCCTGGCCGCGTCCATGCACTGGAAGATCGCGTTGTGCTCGCTATCCGCGGGCAGCAAGGTCGCGCCCGAACGGCGGGCGGCGGCGGTGACGAGGTCGCCGGCGGACACCAGCGGTTCCTTGTTGGCGAGCACCACCGTGCCGCCGGCCTCGACCGCCGCCATCACCGGCTCCAGCCCAGCGCACCCGACGATCGCGGCCATCGTCCAGTCCGCGCCCGCTGCCGCATCGATCACCGCTGCCCGCCCGCCCGCGGCCCGAACACCAGTGCCGGCGAGCGCAGCTTCAAGCGCGGGAAGGCAGGCGGGATCGGCGACCACCGCCAACTCGGCCCGCGTGCGGATCGCGGCGGCGGCGAGGCCGGATACGTCACAATTGGCGGTAAGCGCACGAATCCGAAACCGGTCGGATGCACGCTCGACGAGGTCGAGCGTCGAGGTACCGACCGAGCCGGTCGCGCCCAGGACGGTGACGGTCTTCATCGCGCGGCGGCGAGGCCGATGACGAGCAGCGCCGCCACCGGCGCGACCGGCACCAGCCCATCGAGCCGGTCAAGCACGCCGCCATGGCCGGGCAGGATGTGGCCCGAGTCCTTGACCCCCGCTCGCCGCTTGAGCGCGCTTTCGAACAGGTCGCCACCCTGCGCCACAATCGCCAGCAGCGGCGTGGCGGCAACCAGCGGGATAGGCAGACCCTTGCCGAGGTGAAGGATCAATGCCAGCCCGGTGGCGAGCACGATGCCGCCGATCAGCCCCGACCAGGTCTTGGCCGGGCTGATCCGCGGCGCGAGCTTGGGCCCGCCGATCGTTCGCCCTGCGAAGAACGCGCCGATGTCGGTTGCCCAGACCAACGACAATGCCCAGAACACCAGCAAGCCGCCGTCCTGCCGCCGGAGGAAGGTGAGCGCGAGCACCGGCAGCCCGCAATACAGCACGCCCCCCGCCAACTCACGGCGATTGGTGACGATGACGGTGAAGAACGCCGCACCCGCGAGCAGCCCGGTGGCAAAGAAGTCGCGGTTCTCGATCACCAGCGAGGGAGGCGCCATGACCGCCAACGGCACCGATAGCGCAAACTGCGCAATCCGCTTCTCGCGAGGGGTGGCGCCGTTAAGGTCGGCCCACTCGGTCATCATCACCAGCGCGACGACGACCGCCAGCAGCCAGAAGGACAGACCGCCGAGCAAGAGCGCGACACTCGCCACCGCGATCATCGCAACGCTGGCGACCATTCTCAGCCGAAGGTTTGAGGGCGTGCGGAGCTTCGCGTCAGGGGTCGGTAACGCGGCAGGATCGTTGGAGATGCTCACAGGCCCCCGAACCGCCGCTGACGCCCGCCGAACGCCGCCACCGCGCGTGCCAGCGTGTCGGCGTCGAAATCGGGCCACAGCGTGTCGACGAACAGCAGCTCGGCATAGGCTGCCTGCCAGAGCAGGAAATTCGACAGACGCTGCTCGCCTGACGAGCGGATCACGAGATCAAGCGGGGGCAGGCCATGAGTGTCGAGCTCGGCCTCGATCGCGACCTCGTCGATCGCGTCCGCCGCGATCTCGCCCGCAGCGACCCGCCGCGCGAGCCGCCGCGTCGCCTCGGCCAGCTCGGCCTGCGCGCCATAATTCAGCGCAATCGCGAGGATCGGGCCGGTGTTGCCCGCGGTGTGCGCGATCGCGTCGTCGACCATCGCCACCAAGTCGGGGGCGAAACGGCGATAGGCGCCGATCACCCGCAGGCGCACGTTCTCGCGCGCAAGCTCGTCCAGGTCCGCGCGGATGAAGTGGCGAAGCAGGCCCATGAGGTCGCTGACCTCCGCCTCGGGCCGACGCCAGTTCTCGGACGAGAACGCGTAAAGGGTGAGCGCTTCAATCCCCATCGCGCGCGCTGCGCGGGTGACCCGGCGCACCGCCTCCACCCCCGCCTTGTGCCCGGCGAAGCGCGGCAGCAGCCGCTTCTTCGCCCAGCGGCCATTGCCGTCCATGATGATCGCGACATGGCGCGGGACGGGGGCAGTGGTGGGAACCGCCGAGAGGATGGGGGCGCTACTCATGGTCGCATACCTCTTCCGTTCGCCCCGGACTTGTCCAGCACGAACGAACGGAGATCACTTGCCGAGAATCTCCTTTTCCTTCGCCCCGGCGGCGGCATCGAGATCGGCAATCGTCTTGTCGGTCAGCTTCTGGATTTCAGTCTCGTGGCGCTTGCGGTCGTCTTCACCAAACACACCCTTCTTCTCGTCGACCCTGAGGCTGTCCATGCCGTCGCGGCGAACGTTGCGGACCGCGACCCGCGCCTTTTCGGCATATTGCCCTGCCAGCTTGGCCAGTTCCTTGCGACGCTCCTCGGTCAGGTCGGGAATCGGCAGGCGCAGCGTCTGGCCGTCGTTGATCGGGTTGAGGCCGAGCCCCGCCGAACGGATCGCCTTTTCGACCGGGCCGACATTGGTCTTGTCCCAGACCTGCACAGACAGCATCCGCGGCTCGGGCACCGACACGGTTGCGACCTGGGTCAGCGGCATGTGGCTGCCATAGACCTCGACCGTCACCGGATCGAGCAGCGCCGTCGAGGCGCGGCCGGTGCGCAGGCCGCCAAGGTCATGCTTGAGCGACTCGACCGCACCCGCCATGCGGCGCTCCAAGTCTGCCTTGTCATAGGCCGGCATCGGTCTTCTCCTGATTCTGGACGATGGTGGACGTGCCCTGCCCCGCAAGCACCGCGGCGAAATTGCCGTGCTCGCGGATGTTGAACACGACGATCGGGATATTGTTGTCGCGGCACAGCGCCACGGCGGAGGCATCCATGACCTTGAGGTCGTCGGACAATACCCGGCTGAAGGTCACGGTGTCGTAGCGGCGCGCGGTGGGCACCTTCTTGGGATCGGCATCGTAGACGCCGTCGACGCTGGTGCCCTTGAACAGCGCGTCGCACTTCATTTCCGCCGCGCGCAGCGCCGCACCGGAATCGGTGGTGAAGAAGGGGGATCCGACACCTGCCGCGAAGATCACCACCCGGTTTTTCTCCAGATGACGCTCGGCGCGGCGGCGGATGAAGGGCTCGCACACGGATGCCATCGGGATCGCCGACTGGACGCGGGTCTCGACCCCAATCTGCTCCAGCGCGTTCTGGACCGCGAGCGCGTTCATCACGGTCGCGAGCATGCCCATATAGTCGGCGGTGGCGCGCTCGATCCCCTTGGCCGCCGCCGACAGGCCGCGGAAAATGTTGCCGCCGCCGACCACCACGCACAGCTGATAGCCCTGAGCGCGGACATCGGCGATCTCCTGCGCGACGCGGGCGGTGACGACGGGATCGATCGCGAGCCCACCCCCTCCCCCGTCATTGTCGCCCATCAGGACCTCGCCCGACAGCTTCAGGAGGATGCGCTTGAACTTGGAATGCGGCATGGGAGCGAGGTACTCGGGGGAACGCCGGGGAGCAATGGCCTGAACCGATTCTCCTCATGGCAAGGAGCGGTGTCATCGCCCATCGCGCCGACCTGATCCGGCGCCCTACTTCACATCGAGGGAGCCAAAGCAGGACCCCGGCTCGATACCAGGACGGGGAACGAAGCGGGGAAGGTCACGCCTTCCCCACTCTGCACTTACGCCTGGGGCTGACTGCCCTGCGGCACGCCGGACGCGGCGGCGACCTCGGCGGCGAAGTCGGACGTCTCCTTCTCGATGCCCTCGCCCAGCTGGAAGCGGACATAATCCTTGAGCACGATCGAGGTACCCGCGTCCTTGCCCGCCTTCGCCACGACATCGCTGATCTTGGTCTTGCCGTCCATCACGAACAGCTGGCTGACCAGCGCGTGCTCCTTGCGGTACTTGGCGATCGAGCCCTCGACCATCTTGGCGATGATGTCGGCGGGCTTGCCGCTCTCGCCGGCCTTTTCGGTCGCGATCGCGCGCTCGCGCTCGATCTCGCCTTCATCGAGGTCACCCTCGTTGAGCGCCTTAGGGAACGCGGCGGCGACATGCATCGCGAGCTGCTTGCCCAGCGCCTGAAGCACCTCGTCCGACGCCTCGCTCTCCAGCGCGACCAGCACACCGATCTTGCCGATGCCCGCGGCAGCGGCGTTGTGGACGTAAGGGACCACCGCGCCCTTCGAGACCTCGATCACCCGCGCACGGCGAAGCACCTGATTCTCGCCGATCGTCGCGATGTTGTTGGTCAGCGCATCGGCGACGGTGGTGCCCGACGGCATCGCCGCAGCGTTGATCGCCGCGACATCCTCACCGCTCGACAGCGCGACCTGGGTCACTTCGCGAACGAAATCCTGGAATCGCTGGTTCTTGGCGACGAAATCGGTCTCGGAGTTGACCTCGACCGCCGCGCCGCGCGTGCCGCTGACCGCGACACCGACCAGACCTTCCGCCGCGGTACGGCTGGACTTCTTGGCCTGCGCGGCAAGACCCTTGGTGCGCAGCCAGTCCATCGCGGCGTCCATGTCGCCGGCGGTCTCGTTCAGCGCCTTCTTGCAATCCATCATGCCCGCGCCGCTCTTTTCGCGCAGGTCCTTGACCATCGAAGCCGTGATGTCGGCCATGTGACTTGTCCTTTATGTTCGCCGATGTGGCTGCGGGCGAGGCCGGCGTTCGCCATGCCCCGCCCGCATGTCAATTACGCGACGGGATCAGGCGTCGATCGCGCGCTCGGTCTCCAGGCCCGCACCCTCGACGGTGCCGGCGCCCTGCTCCTCGGGCTCGCCAGACGCTGCCGGGGTCAGCGCTTCCTCGGCGGGCGGCTCGGCCATCGCGCCGAGATCGACGCCGCGGCGCGACTGCTGCTCCTGGCCACCACGGGTCGCGGCGATCGCGATCGCCTCGCAGTACAGGCGGATGGCGCGGCTGGCGTCGTCGTTCGCCGGTACCGGGAAGGCGATGCCGTCCGGCGAGACGTTCGAGTCGAGGATCGCGACGACCGGGATGCCGAGCGTGTTGGCCTCCTTGATCGCGAGCTCCTCCTTGTT